>SXGT01528692.1_pt1 | contig 15192 bp, 12 predicted proteins | sample 3176221 | NCBI WGS metagenome assembly SXGT01 (sample SAMN11356862, study PRJNA531348) | freshwater metagenome | isolation source: freshwater sample F1-120 | place: China: Fuxian Lake, Yuxi | collected 2017-12-25
CCACGATCGTGATGCCGGTGACCACACCCTTCTCCAAGGTCACGCGCACCGAGCGCGAAGACGCGACGATCGAACTCGTCGGCGACGACTTCGCTGCCGCGCTCGCTCACGCCGAACAACTTGCCGCGGCCACGGGCGCGACATTCGTGCCCGCGTTCGACGACCCGTTCGTGATCGCCGGGCAGGGCACGATCGGTCTCGAGGTGCTGCGCCAGGTCCCCGACCTCGAGACCGTCGTCGTCCCCGTCGGTGGCGGCGGGTTGCTCGCTGGCATCGCGGTCGCGGTGCGAACGCTCGCGCCGCACGTCCGTCTCGTCGGCGTGCAGAGCGAGACCCATCCGGCGTTGGCCGCCGCGATCGGCGGCGCCGCGAGCCCCTCGGGCGCAGCCACCACGATCGCCGAAGGCATCGCGGTCGCCCATCCGGGCGTCCTCACGACCGAGATCATCCGCGCGCTCGTCGACGACATCGTCGTGGTGCGCGAGGAGACGATCGAAGAAGCGATCGCGCTCTACCTCGAGATCGAAAAGACCGTCGTCGAGGGAGCCGGTGCCGCCTCGCTCGCCGCGTTGATCGACCACCCGCAGCGGTTCGCCGAGCAACGCTGCGCGGTGATCGTGTCGGGCGGCAACATCGACCTGCGCGCGTTGTCGTCGGTGATCCTGCGCGCGTTGGCACGGACCGGCCGGATCGTGCGGTTCCGCTGCGAGATCCCCGATCAGCCCGGCCAACTCGCGCTCGTGGCGCGGATCGTCGCGGAGGAGGGCGGCAACGTGATCGACGTCGACCACCACCGCGATCGCCCCGGCGTGCCGCTGCGCGAGACCGTGTTGGAGGTCACCGTCGAGACACGCGACCGCGCCCACGCCGATCGCATCGCCGCGGCCCTGACCGCCGCCGGCCTCGTCCTGCGCGACCCCTTCGGCACCTGACGCGCAGGGCGCTCACCAACCGGCGGAGGCCACCCGAAATCCCCGAGAAATGCCTCGAGAAATTTCCCAAGAAATCTGCCCGAATGACTTGGTGATCGAACATATGTTCGGGTAGTGTTCCGGGGGATGGAACTCCTCGAAGACCGAGCGATCCTCGACGAGATCGACGCCCTCATCGACCGACTGGCCGATCAGCCCGAGCGAGCCGAGGTGGCGTCGCGGATCCCGCGCGTCGCCCGCCTCGCGACGCGGCTCGACGCCATCGTCGCCGGCGACCTCGCCAAGCTCGACCGCACGTTCGAGTACCGCTGTTACGGCTTCCGCACCGCGCTCGCATGGACCCGGCGGGCGCTCCAACTGTCCCGCGTCGATGCCGCGCGGGTGTTGCGGCGCGCGCGGCAGTCGGCCGCCATGCCCATCGCCGCGCCCCTGTGGCTCGACGGGCGCCTCAACAGCGCCCACGTCGACATGTTGGCCGCAGCGCGCAAACGCACCGGGGCCGACGAGTCGTTCGCCGACAACGAGGCACGGTTCTGCAGGCGGGCGATCACCGATCGTCCCGAGCGGCTCCAGAGCGACCTCCAGCAGTGGCAGGACCAGATCGACGCGCTGCGCCACGACCCGAACACGGGCGACGGTGAGAACTGGACGACGCCAGAGTTGACGATCGCCGAAGTGCTCGACCGCGTCGGCATCATCAATGGCAAGCTCGATGCCGAGGGCGCCGCGACCGTCCAACGCGCGCTCGCCAACGAGTACGAGCGAGCGCACCGCGCCAACGACCCGAGATCACCGGCCCACCAGCGCGCCGACGCACTCGTCGAGATCTGCCGGCGCAGCCTCGAGCACACCGGTCGCGGCCACCAGCGACCGCACCTGCTCGTCCACACCGACCTCGAGACCGTGCTCGGCCTCGGTGTCGGGCTGAGCGAGACCGACCGCGGCATCCGGCTCCCACCGCACGTGGTGCAGCGGCTCGCATGCGACGCCTGGCTGCAACACGTGGTGCGCGACGCGAAGGGCGTGGTGGTCCACCTCGGGCGGGCGCAGCGCCGCTTCTCGTCCGACCAGCGGCGCGCACTCATCGCGATGTATCCGACCTGCGCGATGCCCGACTGCACGATCCCGTCGAGCGACTGCCAGATGCATCACAACCAGGACTGGCTCCACGGCGGCACGACCGACCTCGGCAACGGCATGCCGCTCTGCTACTTCGACCACGACGCGGTGCACCGCGGTGAGCGTCGCGCGACCATGCACCCCGACGGGCGCATCGAGTGGCACGACCGCGAGGGCCACCACGTGGGCACGACGCGACCGCGCCCACCCACCCCGAAGCTCCCGATCGTCGACCTGGAGCCGGAGGCCGAACGAGGGCCCGATCCGGAGCCCCACGCGGAGTCCGACCTCCTCGGCGACGGTACGCCCGACCTCGTCTGGCCCGACGACGACATCGCCCTCTGGATCCGCCGCGGCCGCGGCATCCGTGCGCCCGGCGCGCGGCCGCGCACCTGGACCCCGACCTCGCATCGCTGCCCGATGCCGACCCGCGCGAACGATCAGTGATCCGGCTGGTTCAGCTCGATCTCGTTGCCGCCCGGATCGTGGAAGAACGCCTGGTGCCCCGCTCCCGGGAAGTGCGGCGAGCGGCGCACCGCCACGCCGTGGGCCTCGACCGAACTCACCGCGGCATCGAGATCGTCGACCTGCAACGCGCAGTGTTGGAGCGGTGCCGGCGCGCCGTCGACCTGCATGAGGTGCACCTGCTGGCCGCCGACGTCGAGCCAGGTCCCCGGGAACCCGAAGTCGGGTCGGTCGGCACGTTCGGCGAACCCGAGCACGTCGACGTAGAACCGGGTCGCCGCGGCCACGTCGGGGACACAGATCGCGACGTGGTGGATCCCGCGGATCGTCATGCCGTCATCGTCGCACGCTGCCTAGGGTCGGCGCCATGTTCGACGACCCGTCTCGCATCGACCTCGCCCTCGACAGCCGCGCGATCACCTTCGAGAACCCGACCGGTGCCCGTGGCGCCGGCGGGACCGCCGCCAACGGTCGCAAGGGCGCGCCCTCGCTGCTGATCCGGCGCGGCGAGCGTGTCGTGCTCGCCGACGTCGCCGGGCCCGGCACCATCCGCCACGTGTGGTGCACCGTCCCACCGGCGCCGCCCGAACAGATGCGGGCCATGGTGCTCGAGGTCTTCTACGACGGTGCAGCCGAACCGAGCATCAGCGTGCCGCTGCTCGACTTCTTCGCGGTCACGTGCGGTCGGCCGCGTGCGTTCACCTCCGCGCTCGCTGCCGCGCAAGAAGCGCGCGGCTTCAACGCGTACTACCCGATGCCGTTCCACGACCGGGTCCGCGTCGAGGTTCACAACGGCGGGGCGCGCGCGGTGATGCTCTACTTCCAGATCGATCTCACGCTCGGGCCGGTCGCCTCCGACCACGGCCTGCTCCACGTCGAGTTCCGCCGCGAGAATCCGACCACGCTCGGCCGCGACTTCGTGATCACCGACGGCCTGCGCGGGCCCGGCCGCTTCCTCGGCTGCGCGGTCGGGATCAGAACGATCGACCCGGCGCGCTGGTACGGCGAGGGCGAGGTCAAGATCTTCCTCGACGCCGAAGCCGAGTACCCCACCATCTGCGGCACGGGCCTCGAGGACTACGTCGGCAGCGCCTGGGGCATGGGTCCCCACGCTGCGCACTACGGCGGCGCGCCGCTCGACGTGCGCGCCCCACGCGCGTCATCGGAACCGGGAGGAACCTCGGGGATGAACGGGCTCCCCGACTTCGTCGGCTTCTACCGGTGGCACGTTCCCGACCCGGTCGTGTTCCACTCGGCCCTGCGCGTCACGATCCAACAGATCGGCATGAACCTCTTCCTCGACGGCGACGAAGCCGCGCGCGACGCCTACGTGAACACGAATCCACTCGCCGGAAACGGCTGGTTCCAACCGGTACCGGCCGGAGTCGCCGGGATGGCCCTGTTCGAACGCGTCGACGACTACAGCGCCGCCGCGTTCGTCTACTGCGTCGACGCGCAGCCCGTAGCGCGCGTCGATGTCGCTGCCGCGTGCGCCGACCTCCAGCGCGGCGAGCACGAGCCGGCCGATCCGATGGAGGCGTTCCTCCCGTGATCATGGAGGTATTCCTCCCGTGATCATCGAGGCGGTCCTCCCGTGATCATCGAGGCGTTCCTCCCGTGATCGAGATCCTGCGTACGCCGCGCCTCATCGTGCGGCGCTTCGCGCTCGACGACCTCGACGCGTTCCACGCCTATCGCGACGACCCCGAAGTCGCGCGCCATCAGGGTTGGGACGCACCGTTCGCCCGCGCGACGGCCGAAGCGCTCGTCCACGACTTCGCGACGGGACCGGCGCTCGAACCCGGCCAGTGGACCCAGTTCGCGCTGGAACGACGAACCGAACCCGGGCTGATCGGCGATGTCGGCGTCCGGCTCGAGGCGGTCGAGCCGACCGCAGAACTCGGGTTCACGATCGCCCGCGGCCACTGGGGCGCGGGGTACGGGCGCGAGGCGCTCCGTGCGGTCGCCGCGTTCCTGCTCGACGACCTCGAACTCGAACGTGTCGTCGCGTTCACCCACCACGAGAACATCGCGGCCATCGCGTCGCTGCACGCGGCGGGCCTGATCCCCGTGGCGGTCGACGGCGACGACCTCGTCTACTACCGCGCCCGCACCGCTACCGGTTCGCACCGATCCGAACCCGACGAATAGGGTCCGGCAATAGGGTTCGGCCGCTGCGTCGGCACGACCGCGCGACGCACGTCTCTCGAATCTTCGGAGGTTCATCGTGGGTGCACTCGACGGCAAGGTCATCGCCATCACCGGCGCGGGACGTGGGATCGGTCGCGCGGTCGCCGAGTTCTGCGCGAGCGAAGGCGCGGCCGTCGTCGTGAACGACTACGGCGTCTCGATCGACGGCAACGAACCGACGAGCGAGGTCGCCGACGAGGTCGTGGCCGCGATCATCGCCGCCGGCGGCCGGGCCGTTGCCAACGCGAGTTCGGTCACCGAGATGGCCGGGGGCGAGTCGATCGTGCAGAGCGCCATCGACAACTTCGGTCGCATCGATGGGATCGTCGCGGTCGCGGGCATCCTGCGCGAGCGCATGTTCTTCAACATGGTCGAGAGCGAGTGGGACCCGGTCATCGAGACGCACCTGAAGGGCACGTTCACGGTGTTCCGCGCCGCCGCTCCCCACTTCAAGGCGCAGGGTTCGGGCGCGTATGTCGCGTTCACCTCGGGCGCATTCGCCGGTTCGGTCGCCCAGGCGAACTACGCGGCGGCCAAGGGCGGCATCGTGTCGCTCGCACGGTCGGTCGCGGCGGGCATGTACAAGTACGGCGTGCGGTCCAACGTGATCGCGCCCGTCGCCAAGAGCCGCATGTCGGGCAACGTCCCGTTCGGGATCGAGATGGGCGAGCCCGAAGACGTCGCGCCGATGGTCGGCTTCCTCCTCTCCGACAGCAGCGTCGGTGTCACCGGGCAGATCTACACCGCGAACGGCGGCAAGATCGCGGTGTGGAACCAGCCCGTCGAGGTCCGCGAGATGCGCAAGGACGGCCGCTGGACGATCGCGGAGATCGCGGCTCGGTTCGACGAGGTCGGCCAGGAAGAACTCGGGCTCATCAAGGTGCTCGCCGAGCGCGAGGCCGCGGCGAAGCTCGCCAAGGAGACCGGCGCCACGCCGAACCAGTAACGCCTCCTACGCTCGGGGGGTGGCCCCCGCCCGGATCCATACCGCCCGGATCCAGACCGCCCGGATCCATACCAAGATGCGGCAGGCCGCGGTCACGCTCGCGGCCGGGGCCTACACGACGACGTGGCTCCCGGAGTTCGGGATGCTCGGCGTGTCGCTCACCCACGACGGCGACGAGTTGATCGCGCTCCCCCGCACGCTCGCCGACTACCGGCGCGGGATGCCCGACGGTGGCTACACCGGTCTCCCGCTCAACGCGCCGTGGGCGAACCGCCTGTCGGAGCGCGAGTTCGTACTCGACGGGCGGCTGGTCCGCCTCGGCCCGCGCGTCGCCGCCGACGGCAACGGCCTCCCCATCCACGGCACGGTGGAGGCGCGTCCGTTCACCGTCGACTTCGTCGGCCACGACGGCGCCGCGGTCGTCGTGCGGGCGACGTTGGTGCACGACGACCCGGCGCTCCTGCGCGCGTTCCCCTTCGTGCACCGGATCACGGTCGACGTCCGGCTGTCGGCTCGGGGCCTGACCGTCTCGACGACGATCATCCCCGTCGGGCGCGGCGCGGTGCCCGTCGCGTTCGGCTGGCACCCGTTCCTCACGATCCCCGGGGTCGCGCGCGACTGCTGGCGGTTGCGGCTCCCGGACCGCCGCCACCACGTGCTCGACGCCCGGCTGTTGCCGACTGGTCGCACTGAGCCAGCGCCGGCCGAGGATCGGCGCCTCGGCCGCCGAACGTTCGACGACCACTTCGCGCTCGGCGCCGATCGGCGGTTCGCGCTCACCGGCGGCGGGCGAACGATCCACGTCGGGTTCGATCGCGGTTACCGCCATGCCCAGCTGTACGTGCCACCCGCCGCGACCACCGCGGGCGATGCCAGCACCGACTTCGTCTGCATCGAGCCGATGACCGCGCCCGTGAACGCGCTCGTCGCAGGCGGCACAGCACGCGCGACCCGCGCGGCGCCGTACGTCGCGCGGTTCACCATCGCGGCTCGTCCGGCGCGGCCACGATGACGGGGTCGGCTCCCGTGGAGGTTGGGCGCGGGATCAGGGCCCAGTTCCGGATCAGGGGCCGGTTCGGGATCAGGGCCAGGTTCGGGATCAGGGCGCAGGTGCTGCTGCTCGTGCTCGCGATCGCCGCGCCGCTCGCGACGCTCGTAATCGTCGGTGCGGGTGTCCAGCGAAATCGCGATCGCGATGCGGCGATCGCCGACGTTCGCCGCGTCGCGCGCGACGGCGCCACGCGCGCCGACGGTGTGCTCGGGCGCGCCGAGGTGCTGCTCGAGACGCTCGCCGGCGAGACCGAGTTGAGCCAACCGGGCACGGTCGCCGGTTGCGAGGAGCTGCGGCGGCAACTCGACCGGCAGATCGACGCGTTCACCGGTCTGTTCGCGGTCGACCGCGACGGCACGGTCGTGTGCTCGGCGCTCGAGCGATTCACCGCGCCCGCGACGACCAGTGCCGGCACCACGAGTCCCGGCGAGACGAATGCCGAGACGATGAAAATCGCCGACGTCGAGTGGCTCGCGCACGTGCTCGCGTCGCCGGGTGAGCCGCACCTCGCAGCAGCAGGCATCGATCCCGCGACGCTCGAGGCGACGTTGCTGTACGGCCTCGCGATCGATCGCGACCGGGTCGTGGCCGTCGGCGTCCGGCCACCGACGCTCGGCGATGTCGTCGACCTCCAGGACCTTCCCGTCGGAGCGGTCGCGGCCGTGCTCGCCGGCGACGGCGACCCGATCGCCACACGCGGTGGCGAGCCGATCCCTTCGGCGGTCTTCGAGGCCGCCCGGCACGGGTCGCACACGCTCATCACCGCCGATGTCGACGGCGCGGCGCGCGTGTACGGGATCGCGCCGCTCGCCGCGCACGACGGGCCGCCGTCGTACATCGTCGGCTACCCCGAGGCGACCGTCATCGCCGATGCCCAGAACCAGTTGCGCACCTCGCTGCTGCTGCTCGGCATCGCGGCCGGTTTCGCCCTTGCCCTCGGGTTGACGCTCGCCGAGATCCTCGTCGTGCGACCGATCCGTCGCCTCCGCGAGACGGCCCGCGCCCTCACTGACGGCGACCTCGACGCCCGCGCCGGGTTCCGCCCCGGAACCACCGAACTCGGTGAGCTCGCGACCGCGTTCGACCTGATGGCCGACTCCCTCGCCGGGCGCACCGAGGTCGCCGAACACGCGGCCGCGGAGCTGCGCAACGCGCTCGACGCGCTCGAGGTCTCGGCGAGCCAACGCGCACGGCTCCTCGGGAGCTTCGTGCGCGCGCAAGAAGCCGAACGTCGTCGGATCGCGTACGACCTCCACGACGACACCGTGCAGGTGCTCGCCGCGCTCGGGATGCGCCTCGGTCAACTCCGCCATGCGGTGACCGAACCCGCTGCGGTGCACCTCGTCGACGACCTCACGGCGGCCGTCACCGACGCCGGGCGTCGCCTGCGCCTGCTGCTGTTCGAGCTGCGACCGCCCGCGCTCGACACCGCCGGCCTCGACGTCGTGCTGCGCGAGACCATGGACCAGGTCCTTCCGGCGACGACCTCGGGCACGGTGCAGTGGGGAGTCCCGATGGACGAACTCGACGAAGCGACGAGCGTCGTCCTCTACCGCGTCGCGTGCGAGGCGATTGCCAACGTCGCCGAGCACGCCGAGGCTCGTACCGTCGAGGTGATCGTCGAGCGCGACGGGACCGACGTGCGGCTCACCGTCGCCGACGACGGTCGCGGCTTCGAGCCGGCGTCGGCGTTCCAGGCGGGGCACCTCGGACTCGTGTCGATGCGTGAACGGGTCGAGCTGCTCGGCGGCACGTTCGAGTTGATCGCCTCCCCCGGCGAGGGGACGCGCGTGATCGCTCGCGTCAGGCCGGAGACCGACTCATCGTGACGAGCCGGTGCTGCACGCCCATGGCGACCGCCTCCAACCGCGAGTGGGCGTTCATCTTCGCCAACACGTTCCGGATGTGATTCCGTACGGTGTGGCGGCTCAAGACGAGGCGCCGCGCGATCTCGTCGGTCGCGACGCCGTCGGCGAGGAGCTGGAGGATCTCGCACTCTCGGGGCGTCAGCTCGGGACGATCGGCGGTCACCGCACGCCGGCGGCCCGCGTGCCGCGCGACGACCGACGGGTCGACGAGCGAGCGGCCGACGCCCGCGGCGTGCACGGCGGCGACGAGTTCGCCGACACCGTGCTCCTTGGCCAGCATGCCGACACAGCCGGCCTCGACCGCGCGCACGAGGGTCGCGTCGTCGGCGAAACCGGTGAGCAGGATGACCTCGGTATCGGGGTGTTCGCGCTTCAACCGACGGGTCGCGTCGATGCCGTCGCCGTCGGGGAGCCGGAAGTCCATCACCACGACATCGGGGGATTCGCTCGCCGCGGCGTCGAGCGCGTCGGCGACGTTGTGGGCGCACCCGACGACCCGGATTCCCGGATCGGCGTCGAGCGTCGTGACGATCGCCTCGGCAACCATGGTGTGGTCGTCGACGACCAACACCGCGATCGATCCCGCGTCCCTCGTGGTTCCACCGTCCATCGCCGCCACCCCTTCCCGGCTCAGACGGTAGGCGACGAGGAAGCGCGACGTCACGCTCGCCGACGGCGGGAACTCCGGATGTGACACAGATGTCAGGTCGGCGATGCGCGCGCTACGGTGCCCCGACCCGCTCGATCCAGGGAGTTCGCAGATGGCCGCCGCGCTCGCAGGGATCCGCATCCTCGACCTGAGCCAGGGCGTCGCCGGCCCCCTCGGTGTACTGCTGCTCGCCGAGCACGGCGCCGACGTCGTGAAGGTCGAACCGCCCGGCGGCGACCCTGCCCGCGCCTATGAGGGCAGCCGCGTCTGGCACCGGTCACGCCGGTCGGTCGAGCTCGACCTGCTCGACGAGGCAGGCCGGGCCGCGTTCGACGACCTCGTCCGCGCCGCCGACATCGTCGTCGAGAGCCATCGCCCGAGCGTTCGCACCCGGCTCGGGCTCGACCACGAACGACTCGCCGCGATCAACCCGCGCATCGTGCTCGTGTCGTGTGCCGGATACCCCGACGGTCACCGTCGCGCCGAGCGCGCCGGGCACGACGCGCTCGTCCAGGCGAGCAGCGGGCAGATGTGGGAACAGCCCGGCTGGCGCATGGGGCCGGTGTTCTGTCACATGCCGATGCCGAGCATGGGCGCGTTGTACCTCGTCGCCATCGGTGCGATCACCGGACTCGTCGCACGCGAGCGCACCGGCGTCGGCCAGCACGTGCGCACCTCGTTGTTCCAGGGCGCGCTGCTCTACACGACCCAGATCTGGCAAGACGTGGAACGCGCGAACGCGCAGTTCCACGAGCTGATGGGCAAGTCGTACCCGCCCGGCATCCACCAGCAGATGATCTACGAGTGCGCGCGCCGCGAGTGGTTGCACCTCTCGGTGATGAGCGGGCTGACCCCGTTGAAGAGCGTCGACGAGATCCTCGGCCTCGAAGACGCCCCCGATCCGTACACGTTCATGGCGCTGCCACCCGAAGAACGCGAGGTGATCACCGCGCGGCGGCGCGAGAAGTTCAAGGACTGGGATCGCGACGCGCTCGTGGCGGAGTTCCGCGCGAACAACCACGCGGCCGAGGCGGTCATCCCCCCGGCCGAGATGTTCGCCCACCCCCAGACGATCGCGAACGGCCTCACCGCGACCGTCGTCGATCCCGAGATCGGCAGCACCACCCAGATGGGCGTCCCGATCCACCTGCTCGGTACGCCCGGCGAGATCCGCGGCCCGCGTCCCCTCGCCGGCGCACACACCGACGAAGTGCGACGCGAATGGGCGGCGGCGATCCAGGCCGGGGTCCCGGCCAAGGCTGCGGCCTCGCTGCCCGCCGGCGGCTTCGCGCTCGACGGTGTCCGGGTCATCGACTTCGGCCAGTACCTCGCCGGCCCGTTCGGCCCGATGATCCTCGCCGACCTCGGCGCGCACGTCGTGAAGGTCGAACCGGTCACCGGCGACGGCATGCGCCTCGCGCCGAAGCCGTTCTTCGGCTGCCAGCGTGGCAAGCGCTCGATCGCGGTGAACCTGAAGGATCCGCGGGGCCTCGAGGTCGCGCAGCGCCTGATCGGCGGCGCCGACGTCGTCCACCACAACATGACGCGCGGTGTCGCGACGAAACTCGGCATCGACTACGCGGCCTGTCGCGCGATTCGCGACGACGTCATCTACTGCAACACCTATGCGTACGGGCTCCCCGACCCGCTCGGTCGCTTCGGCGGACTCGACCCGCTGTACCAGGCGTCGGGCGGACTCGAGTACGAGGCCGGGGCGGTCGCCGCGGGCGGCGCGCCGCTCTACTACCGGTTCGGGATGTGCGACGCGTCGAACGCGCTGCTGTCGACCGTCGGCGTGTTGCTCGCGCTCGCGCACCGTGCGCGCACCGGCGAGGGTCAGGAACTGTGGACCTCGTTGCACGACGGTGGCGTGATCTTCAGCTCCGATGTCTACCTCGACGCCGACGGCCGGCCGTGGGACCGACCTCGTCTCGACGTCGGCCTGCACGGACTCGACGCCCTCTACCGGCTCTACCCGACGCAGGACGCGCAGTGGATCGTCATCGCCGCGACGGCCGACGCGTCGTGGCGAGCGCTCTGCAACACGCTCGGGTTGTCGGGCCTCCCCGACGATGCGCGGTTCGCGACCGCCGCGGCCCGAATCGCGCATCGCGCCGAGCTCGAGGAGCTCCTCGCCGCCGCGTTCCTCACCCGCACCGCGCGCTTCTGGCACCGCATGCTCGACGATGCGGGCGTCGCCAACGAGCTCCCGATCGATACCGAAGACGGGCTCGGCGTGCTCCACGACGCCGACGCGGTACGCCTCGGTCTCGTGGCCGAGTACGAGCACCCGCTGCTCGGTCGGATGCGACAGTTCGGGTCGTTGATCGATCTCTCGGCCACGCCGGGCACCGTGTGGGGTCCGCCGCCGCTCGTCGGCCAACACACGCGTGCGATCCTCCGGGAGGCGGGTGTGCTCGACGGCGACGCCGACGCCCTGCTCGCCGCGGGCGTCTGCTACGAACCCGACGACGGACTCGTCGACTACGCGACGCGCTACACCAACTGACGTGGCGCCGGTCCGATTGCTCGCCGCCGCGGGCGAGGTCGGCTTCCTCGGCGACGTGTCGATGCCCGGCGAGCTGTACGTCCTGTCGCGTTCACCCGTCGCGCTCGCCGGGATGGGCTACCCGGCGCGGGTCGACTGGCAGTTGCTCGCCGCGGAGGGGTTCGGTCATGTCGTGTGTCTCACGCACGACGGACTCCCGCCGTACGACCCGGCACCGCTGCGCGTGACCGCGATCGCGCTCGAGGATCTGTGGACCGCGCACGAGCCCACCGACCCCGAGGGCGAGCTCGAGCGAGTGTCCGCGGCCGCCGCAGAAGTCGTGGCCTCGATCGAGACCGGCGAGGGTGTGGTGGTGCATTGTCGAGGCGGACGCGGCCGCGCGGGCACGGTGCTCGGCGTCGCGCTCGTGCGGCTCGGCCACGAACCCGAAGCCGTCGTCGCGTACCTCGACCTGCTGCACCGCAGACGCGGGAAGGGCGGCTGGCCCGAGAGTCGCTGGCAGGCCGCGACCGTCCGCGGCGCCTGACCCCAACCCGCTCAGGCGACGAGGAGTTCGACGGCTCGTGCGCCGCTCGACGGGCGGCTGCCGAAGTTCCGCGCGGTGCCGAACGGGAACACCAGCCCGTCGTTCGTCAGCACGTAGTAACCGCGGCCGGTCGCGATCGCGCGGATGCGCGTCCCGCTGCGCGCTCGGGCGGACCCCGCCGACTCGAGGCCCCCGTAGGTCGGCGCGCCGTACCCGGCGATCGCACCGTTGCTGCGCACCGCCCAGAGTCCGCGGCCGTTGCCCGACAGCGCGAGCGACACCGCGCCCGAGCCGACGGTCGTGCGCCGCGTCACCGCCCGCAGCCGCGCGTCGCCGAACGCGTACGCCGTGCCGTCGCCGGCGAGCAACCAGTAGCCCCGGCCCGACGGGCTCATCGCGAGGTCGCGAATCGCCGTGTTCGCAGAACCGAAGTCGACCGCGTCGCCGAACGGATGCACCCCGCCGTCGCCGGTGGCGACGAGGTACCCGCGGCCGGTCGGGCTCGACGCCATGGCCACGACGGGCGCGGCCAGGCGTTGTGCGGAGAGACCGCCGCGGTAGCGAGCGTCGCCGAACGAGAACACCGCTCCGCTCGCGGTGACGAGCCAGTACCCCTTGCCACTCGGCGTGCGGGCCGCGCCGACGACCGGCGACGCGGGCGGGTACGCGGTGAGGTCGCCATAGTGGCGAGCGCCCCCGTACGTGCGGACGCGACCGTCGCTCGTCACCACCGCGTAACCGAGGCCTTCGCGACCACCGGGCGGTGTCAGTGGGATCGCCGCGGCATGGACGGGGTCGATGATCCCCCAGCCGTACTCGGCGTCACGACCGGTCGGGCCGAGATCGTCGGCCGTCATCTCGATCCGTTGGCGCACCTTCGCCGCGGTGAAGGTCGGGTTCGCGGCGACCACGAGCGCGGCCACGGCGGCGACGTGCGGCGTCGCCATCGACGTTCCGCTCGCCCAGGCGTAGGCCGTGTCGCTGCTCGACCACGACGACACGATGCTGTCACCCGGCGCGACGACGTCGACGTAGCTGCCGTAGTTGGAGAAGCCCGCGCGCTGCCGACTGCTGTTCACGGCTCCGACCGCGATCGGCTCCTCGAACGCAGCGGGATACAGCGGCGCGTTCCCGCTGTCGCCGGAGTTGCCGGCCGCCGCGACGACGACGACACCCTTGCCCTGCGCATACCGAATCGCGGTACGGGTGCCCTCCGATGGGACGCCGCCGCCGAGCGAGAGGTTCACCACCCGCGCGCCGTGATCGGCGGCCCAGATGATGCCCTCGGCGACGTCGGACGAATAGCCCGAGCCGTTCGCGTCGAGCACGCGTACCGGCAGGATGCGCGCCGTCGGCGCGCCCCCCACGGTGCCCTTGCCGTTCGCCCGCGCGGCGACGATGCCGGCGACGTGGGTGCCGTGCCCGTTCTGGTCGTTGCTGCCGTCGCCGCTCCCGGTGACCAGATCGATCCCGGGCAGGACCGCGCCGGCGAGATCCTGGTGCGTCTTGCGGACCCCGGAGTCGACGACGGCGACGATCACGTTGGCGCCCTTGGTGATGCTCCACGCGGCGCGGAACGAGGTCGACGCCGGCGCGAGCGCCCACTGGTCGCCCTCGAGCGGGTCGCCGACCGACTGGACACGGGCGTCGACCTCGACCGCGACGGCGCCGCGGCCGTAGGCGGCCTTGGCAATGCCGTCGGCCTCGCGCGCCGACGCGGCGTCGTAACGGATCACCTCGAGGCGGTCGCCGACCCGTTCGACCGCGAACAACCGGACCGGCGCATCCGCGTCGGCTCCCGGCGTCGTACTCGCGCCCGAACCCGAGGTCGGGCCGAGCAGGCCCGCGCCCGCGAGTCCGATCACGACGCTGCCGACCACGCCGCGCGCGAGCCGGTGTCTGAATTGACCGGAAAACGTGGTATTTGAAGGCCGATTTCCCCGCACCATGACGGAGTTTTCGGCGCTCTACGTGGGCGACCTGACCGCAATTCGTGATTTCTGCCACTGACAGTGGCAGAAGCCACCTCGCGCTTGTCCTCGTAACCCTGCGCGGAACCCGTGCGCGGAACCCGGGCTCAGGCGCCGGGATCCTCGCCGATCTCTCGGAGTGCCGCCGCGAGCGCGACCCGGAGGCGACGCGCGGTGGTCGGCGCGAGATGCGCGACGAGCCCGGCCCCGGCGCGTCCGGCCTCCTCGACGGTGACCACGACCCGCAACTCCCCGTCGCCGCAGGCCTCGCAGTCGTCGGTGAGCGCGACCGCCCACGACACCGGGAGCCGCTCGGGGTCGCCGGCGGGGTGGTCGTCGACGCTGTCGTCGATACTGCGCCTCACGTGAGCAGCGCCCCGACGAGCAGCGCCTGGCCGAGGTGGTACGTGACCATGATCGCGACCGAACTGTGCCGGACCGCTGTCACGAACCGCGTCCAGCCGATGAGCGAATCGGAGAACGCGAACAGTGCCGCGCCCGCGAACGCGACGGGGCGTCCCGAACCTGTCGCGCACGCGACCATCGCTGAGATGACCGTGATGTAGATCGTCACGGGGACGGCGAGCGCCGCGTCGTGCTCACGGGCACCGCGCACGATGCGAAGTCCGACCGGGCCGACGACGAGCACCACGGCGCCAGCGCCGAGCGCCACGCCGAGCGGGTCGAGGTCACCCGCGACAAAGCCCCCGATGTAGGCGAGGTGCCCGAGCAGGAACGCGCCGAGACCGAACACGAACCGATCGCTCGGCAACATGAGGAACACGTCGCCGGCGAGCGACAGCACGAGCGCCGCGACGAACCAGGCGCGCATCGCGGTCGACTCCGGTTCGATCGCGACCGCGACCGCGGTCAGCAGGAGCAGCGTCGCGGGCTTGCAGACGTACTCGAGGCGACGGTCGTCGCGGACGCGCGAAACCCAGTCGCCGACGGCGAAGAGCCCGGTCAA
>SXGT01105479.1_pt1 | contig 15189 bp, 13 predicted proteins | sample 3176221 | NCBI WGS metagenome assembly SXGT01 (sample SAMN11356862, study PRJNA531348) | freshwater metagenome | isolation source: freshwater sample F1-120 | place: China: Fuxian Lake, Yuxi | collected 2017-12-25
CAGTCGACCTCATTCGCGGAGTCGATACTTATCGTCGTACATCCACCGGCTGGCGATGTAATCAACGTCAGCGAACGACTATCTAAAGAGCGAGAGAAACAATGCCGATCCAGTTCGAGCAAGCCACTGCCGAGGCATTTGCATTGATCAATAACCCGAGCACTTTTGTTCGAGCCGTCCTTTCTGGGCGTCGAAGAAACATGACGCCTGATGCTGAAAAAATCGAGATTAGACCCGTCAAGCTCAAAAACGAAATAAAATTGCAAATGATTGAAGTCTCGGGGTCAGTTTCAAAAACCGCGAATCATGATCTCGGCTCTGAAAATCTGCACGGATTGATGAATTCGGGTTTCGCCAATATTCTGATTGAGAGCGTTTCACAAACGATGACCATCAGATTTACGAAAAAAGGTGATGCTCAGGTATTTCTCGAACACGCCAATAAATCTCAATCACTGTCTCACGACAAGCAAAAGACGCGACTACTTGATCCTGCTGATCCATTTTTGCGCGAAGTCGGAATTTCCGACGCACAGGGCCGAATCAAACCGACGAAGCAAGACAAATATTTACAGGTTGAAGAGTTTCTCCGGATACTTGTCCCAACATTGAGCAGCGCGATCGAATCTGGGCATATATCAGTTGATGACGACAAGCCAATTTCTATTGTTGATCATGGATGTGGCAACGCCTATTTAACTTTTGCCGCTCATCAATATTTAATTGATAAGTATCCGAAAATCAAAGTGATTGGTATCGACCAGCGTGAACAATCAAGACTTCACAACACGGCAATCGCAAATCGCCTCGAGATTGGGCAGTCGATCGAATTTCGGGCCGAGAAGATCTCAGAAACTGATATCCCGCCTGCTGACATAACTATTGCCCTGCATGCGTGCGATACAGCTACCGACGACGCAATTGCCTGGGCCATCAAGAACGACTCGAAGCTATTGCTAATCGCACCTTGCTGTCATCATGATCTACAGACGCAGTTATTGGACATCCCAGAGCCATGGTCAACCATCACCAAGCACGGAATACTTAAGGAACGCCTCGGCGATATTTTGACAGACGCCCTGAGAGCCCAAATTCTCAGGTTGTTGGGTTACAGAACTGAAATTATTGAATTTATTGGCGACGACCACACACCCCGAAATCTGATGATTCGAGCCGTCAAGACGGGTGCTCGCTTAGATGAGGTCGAGCTAAAGCGGTACCACGAAATGCTCACTCTGTGGAATATCGTTCCGAAATTGGACGCTTTGGTACAAATACCGTAGTAATTGTGCTCGCTACAACACTTTAAGTAGCGGTTTTATAAGCCAATTTTTCTGCTTTTCGTGGGGTTTTGGTTGATTATCTCACTTTAAGTGGTGATAAGCCCATTTTAAGTGAGAAATATCTCAAGTCTGACGGTCTAGTGCCGATCCCTTAATCGGATCTCGTAAGGGGTCCGATCTCACAAGGGAGCACTTATGTTACGCAACACAGGGCGAGTTTTCAAAACTGTTATCTCGGTGGTCGCTGGATCATTTCTCAGCATCGCCATGGCCACTACTTCTGCCAATGCGGCGACCGATTCATTGCCTGTTTTGGGTGACTCAGGTGCTGCAGTAATTCAACTGCAGCAGGCCCTCATTTCACGAGGCTTCACTCTCAAAGGGGGTGCGGACGGCGTGTTTTCAACTTCGACTCGAAACACTCTCAAGAGTTTCCAACGCATCGTTGGTTTCAAAGCAACAGGCAGTGTTGATGAACGAACTGCAAAATTTCTTGGTCTTGTTGCTCCCAAGCAACTTGATCCAAACGCTTTGCCTGCGGCAGGTGCGAAAAGTGAAGAAGTGTGGTCACTGCAACAAGCGCTCGCAAATAACGGCGTGCCGGTGAAAGGTGGCGCCGACGGTGTGTTTGGTCTGGCAACGAAAATTGCAATCGCAAAGTTTCAATCAGCCAGGTCAATGCCAATTACACAAGTGTTGGACATACCAACTGCCGTAGCACTTGGATTAATTGCTGAAACAGCAGTTGTAAAAGCTGTTGAAGTTAAGGCAGTAGTCCAACCAGTTGTCAGTGCCGCTGCAACAGCCCCAACACCAGCAGTAGCAACAACCGAGGGAATGTTGACCATCAATACTCTTCCGACCCGTGGTCAAAGAAGTGATGCCGTTCGCCTAGTGCAAGAAAAACTGATCGCGAATTCCATCGAAGTAAAAGGCGGAGTAGACGCAATTTTCGGGGTCGCTACCGCTATTGCGCTCGGAAATTTTCAAACCGCTCGAGGTCTAAAGGTAACTTCGGCAGTTGATTTGCCAACTGCAATCGCTCTCGGTGTGTTGCCAGATCTTGCGACTTTAGGCATACCGCAGATAACTGTTTTTCCAGTACAGGGTCGCTGCTCGTTCGTTGATTCGTGGCTCGAAGCTCGACCTGGCGGTCGCAAACACGAAGGTGTTGACATAATGGGCCCCAAAGGTCTCGCACTTTATGCGGTGGTCGACGGCACAATTACAAAAATGTACGGCACGGAAGCAGTGCTCAGTGGTAACGCACTTCGTTTGACGGCAACTGATGGAACCTACTTTTTTTATGCTCATCTTGATTCATTTGCGCCAGGAATCGCAGTTGGTTCGGTAGTCAAAGCAGGTCAGATTGTCGGCTACATGGGATCAACTGGTCACGCTGGTTCGCCACACTTGCACTTTGAAGTTCACCCTAAGGGTGGCGTACCAGTCAATCCGTATCCAGTTGTCAAAGCTGTCGACGCTTGTGACGTTACGGGTGTGCTCCCACAACCGTAGTAGCAGGCTCGATTATGGGTGGCGGAGAGGTGAGATCCTCCGCCACCTTTTGATCTAATTAGTGCGATCTTCGCGGGCAATGTGCTCAAGATCTGAAAGTGGCGAAAGAGCAAAAACATAACCATCGCCTATTTTCAACGCCTCAAGTCTTGTAATTGAAGCATGACCTAAGACAAATCTCTCCCACTCCCATGGCGTTGGGGAAAGACCCAACAAATGACAAATCACTGCACTATTTGTTCCTGCATGAGCAACACAGGCGATTCGTTCGCCGGGCTTGTCTATGTGCCAAATCGGTAACTCGTGTTCAATTCTGTAAATTCCGCGGTCGCCAAGGAACTTCTCAGCACCCGCGTGTATTCGTGAAATAAAATCTTTTACAGGTTCGCCACCTTCTAATCCATGCCACCGTTCTCTGCCAGGGCGAGCACGTTCTTCTTCGTAGGCCTTCGACGCTCTTTCGCCTGGTGAACCGTGCCAAATCGGACTGCGAATCTCTTCAAGCCACGGCTCAATAACTTCATCTCGTTTGAGTTCTCTAAGTATTGGTGCAGCAGTCTGACGCGTTCGCAGTAATGGCGATACATAGATATGGTCGAGGTGCTCGCTCGCCATACGCTTGCCCAACGCATCAGCCTGTCGTTGCCCAAGTTGCGTTAGCGGTGGGTTGTCCACGCACAACCCATTATCTATCCATAATGGTTGAGCATGTCGCAACAACAAAAGTTCCATTCAGTTACCCTAGCAAAAAGACCCTCAACTACTTAGACAGAAATTCTTCAACATTAATTCTGACCGAGCATTCATCAAATGCGATCTGCAAGAGATTCCAATAGTTTGCGTCTAACTGAGGACTGTTGGCTATATTTTTGCTAATCAGACTTGTGCCGATACAAAGTGCTTGCTCATTAGTTATTGCAACACCAAATCTCTCAACGACCAAAAAACCAAACGAGGAAACGACGCTCTGATCATTGTCTTGACTAACATCGGGCAACTCTTTGGTTCCATCTTGAATGATAGGGTCCGGAAGAGTCGTCCCAACATTCGGAAGCTTGTTGATTACGTTTTCAATCTCGACTCGGCACTCAGTATCGATAAAATCACCAAGATTTGTTTGGGCGCGTTCAATCTCATCGCTCGCAAGTCTTACTGCCGCACTTGTGGCGGCCGCATCTTTGGCGATCATGCCCCCTTGCCAGTTAATTGCTTCAAGTGCCGTAGAAAATGATCGGTAAGTTTCTTCAAGTTTCTCAACTGATTCAAGAATTTGTATAGGAGCGACTTCGGCAATTGTGCTTAAGGTTGTTACCAAGTCACCAAAAATGTCACGCAACCGACCAGGACTCGTAGTCTCAAGGTCTGCACTGACCTCTGCAAATCCCTTACTGGCAAGGTTCCAACTATTCGCCAAATCGCAAACGGCATCTGTCTGCGCATCTTGCGAACAAGATGAAGTGAAGACAACGATTGAAATTGAAATCAAGCAAAGCGAATTTCTTTTCCGTCTATTCAAATTCTGTGCCACGATCAAATCTCACAATCTTGTTTGGCTAGATGACGACGAAAGCCACTGTTCGTACAATTTAGAGTACTGTCCGTTGCGATTCAGCAGTTCGTTGTGCGATCCATCTTCGACTATCAAGCCGTGTTCAAGTACTAAAATACGATCTGCGCGAGAGGCAGTTGATAATCGGTGCGCGATTGAGACCGTTGTTCTGCCGGTGGAAATAGCCTGAAGGGCCCTTGACAATTGGACTTCTGTCAGGGCGTCAACGGCTGATGTGGCTTCGTCCAACACAAGAACATCGGGGTTGGTCAGCGACGCTCTTGCCAGGGCAACCAACTGGCGCTCGCCTGCCGACAACGAAGAGCCGCGTTGACCTACATGAGTCTCAAGACCCATCGGCAAAGATCTGAGCCACTCGGACAGTTCAAGCCGATCAATGGCCAAAGTTAAATCGTCTCGAGTCGAGTCTGGGCGAGCAAACAATAAATTGTAAGAAATTGTTTCCGCAAACAGAAACGGTTCTTGTGGAACCACAACCAAACGGTGTCTGAGATCATCATTGTCGATATCACGCAGATTTACACCCGACAACAACACGCTGCCGATGGTCGGATCTGCCAAACGCGAGATCAATCTTGCGAGTGTCGTCTTTCCAGATCCCGAAGAGCCAACTAATGCAATGTGCTGTCGTGCGGGAATCAACAAAGAAATATTTCGCAGAACTGGCAAATCATCATCGTGCGAATCAAGCCGAGAGCCGTACGCGAAACTCAAATCGCGAAATTCGATGCTAATTGAGCCTTTTGGTATCGCGACAGGGTTTGTTGCAGCAGGTGGACCAGTTGGGGTATCTAACACGCTAAGAACTCTGCGCAACCCTGCTACTGCTGTTTGCGTTTGATCGACGACTTCGGTGAACTCGGCAATCGGCTCTAGAAATCGATATGTCAAAAATAGAAATCCAACCATCGCGCCAGCAGATAGTCCGCCACCCACACCGCGCAGGACACCGACAAAAACGATCGCCACGATTGTGAAAACAGCGAATATTTCTCCAGATGGAAACAAGAATGCCCCGATGACACCGGCTCTGACCTGAGAATCAGAACGAATCTTCACCGCGTTTTTTGTTCGCGTGACAATTGGCGCATGAGCGTTATAAGCGCGCAATGTCTCGGTGCCAGAGACTAATTCGCTCACAGAACCGAGCAGATCGGCATTGTTCTGTCGAGCCAAGTCGTAAGCACCGACAAGACGTTTTTGAAGCGATCTGAGAACAAAAAACAACGGCGCCGAAACACCAAAGGCCACCAATGCCAGTATCCAATCGTAAGAAAGCATCACGCACGCCACTACCACCATTAGTGATCCATCTAATAACCAAACCAAAGCACCCCAAGAGAAAAACAACGTGAGAGTTTCAATATCGCTTGTGACTCGCGAGACAAGAGCTCCACGACGTTCTTCATTGTGATCAGCCAAACTAAGCCGATGAATGTGATCGTAAAGTTTGACTCGTATTGTGTACAAACCTTGTTCAGCGCTGATACCAAGTCTCAACATTGCAGTTCTCAGCGCCCATGCTGTCGAAACGACGGCCACGGCTGCGACTGCACCTAGACCACATATGTAACCGACTCGCACGTTTCCTGGCTGCAAACCATTATCGATACTTTGCTGAATTAATATTGGCACCGCGACTCTCGCTAATGATCCAATTACGGCGAGAAGGAAAGTAATCGCAAGCCCTTTCCCGAGATCAGGTGCAATGCCTACTCCACGCGAGATCGTCTTGGCTGTACCGAAGCGCCCTAACGGTTCATTCATGGCGATCGTGTTCGAACGCATTGATTAATTCTCGATAGTCGCTATTGCGCGAGTACAAAACGCCATGAGGTGCATGATCATCGATTTTTCCATTGCGCATATACAAAACTTCGTCAGCAAGTGCGATAGTCGACGGTCTAGAAGCGACGATAACAACAGTCGTCTTACTCACATTGGTAGTCGCCATTTCTCGAAGGTTGTTGACTACACGTGCTTCTGTGCTCGGATCAAGCGCCGAAGTCGTGTCATCAAGCAGCAGCACTGACCGACTATGAGCGATCGCCCTGGCCAATGCAATTCTCTGGCGCTGCCCACCACTAAGGCTGACACCGCGTTCACCCATCTTTGTCTCCAAACCATTTGCAAGATCGCCGACGAAATCAAGGCATTCGGCGATTCGCAACGCTTGGTTCACTTGTATGTCGGAGACCGGCGAATCAAGAGTGATGTTGTATCTCAGACTTTCGGCGAACAAGAAGGCTTCTTGAAACACAAGTCCTACCCCACCGGGTTGCACCGAAATAAGTCCTGAGTCGCATTCAATGAGGCCACTCATTAAATGCAACAAAGTTGTCTTGCCGCTTCCTGTCGCTCCGACGATTGCAACTGTTTTGCCGGTCAAAATTTCTAATGACAGATCTGTCAACACCGGGTTTTCTGGTACGTGGGCGTAGTCGACATTTTTACATTTTAGGGCCACACCTGGTTTTGGGATCTGAATTACATCATTTGGATCTTGTCCGACCGGTTCATCCGTAACTTCACTAATCCGTCGCCATCCCGCAACCGAGTGTGGTATCTCTGAAAAAAGATACCCGATAATTCTTAGCGGAAAAACTAGAAGCGTAAAAAGATAAATGAAACTCGTCAGATCACCGATACTCATGGCACCATTCCTGACGCGGAACGCCCCCAAAACAATCAGCAAAATATTGATCAATGACGGAATCGCATCGATTGCGGCTTCAAACATTGAGCGCACTGACACTGCAGCTATGCGGGCACTTCTGAGTCGTGAAGTAATCACCGCCAAACGTTCTGTTTCACGATGTTCAGCACCAAAAGACTTGACGACCATCACTCCGTCGAAACTTTCGTGAACTGCCTCAGATAACGCACCGAGTTCATCCTGAGCAAGTGCATAGAAGCGATCGATTCGCTTCTGATAACCGATATTTAATGTCAGCAAAATGGGAAACACAATGATCGCCAGAACACCAAGCGGTATATCTACAGAAAGCATCCACGCCGAGGAAACCAGCATCATCACCAATACTGAAGAAGCAAAGGGCAATGGTGCGAGAATCGAAACACTGGCATCTGAGTCGACTCCGCAGCGAGCAACGATGTCACCAGTCATCCGCTTACGATGCCATGCGATCGGCTGCGTTACGACTTTGTCGATGACCTTGTTAGTTATAGATTCTGCGGTGCGCCATTCGGTTCGTCCCGCATAACTTCGTCGAACGATTACTCCTGCGGCCCTCAACAACCCAACGCCAATAACCAAGAATGCACCGATAAGCATTGCAGAACCATCAAGTCGTCCATCTTCAAACCGAATCAAGATGACGCGGTCAACCATCCACCGAACACCGATTGACGATCCCACCGTGCAAACTGCAAACACAGCGGCTCCGGTAACCGCGATAATGAAAAGTCGAGGGTGAAACTTGACTATGACACGAATTAGTTGCAAGGCTTCTACGAGTCGAGAACCAGCCTTTGCATTTTTTATAGCGCTGTCTGAGACATTTGCTACATCAGTTTCCACCGTATAGTTCTAGCATTTCGCATTAATCGCCTAACCTTTCAACTTGTGAAGTTTTTCGTTCGAGGAATATTGACCGTAGTGGTTGCTTTAATTTGCGCGATGTGGGTCTATGGATTGTTCTTCGCATCAAAACAGGCCGTAAACAGATTTGAGGATCAAGATTGGGCCCGAAACGCACAAGCACGTTGCCTTGTCTCCGAGCAAGAACGCATCGCTTTGGCTGATTACAGAATTGTGGACGATCTTGGGTTAGATGCAATAGCCCAACGTGCGACGATTGTGGATCAAGCCACAGACACAATCGAATCTTTTGTAAAAGAGTTCCGAGCTATTTTGCCCAAAGACGCAAAAGGAATTGTGATTGTTGGTTTATGGCTTGATGATTATGAAATCTATATTGCCGATCGGCGTTCATTCGCTGATGATCTCAGAAGCGGTGTCAACTTGCAGTTTTCAGAAACACCAGTCAATGGTCTACCGATTAGCGAAAAAATATCAACTTTCGCTGCCGAAAACGAAATGTCAAATTGCAAGCCACCGTTAGATCTATCTATCTAGTTTTGTCCAGCCGTCATTTTGTGAGTATTGCTTGATAACTCGAGCGGGTGATCCAACAGCGACGCAATAATCCGGCAATTCCCCGGTTACTACAGAATTCGCACCAACCGCAACGTGTTTTCCGATTTTTGCACCAGGCAATACGACCACACCATGGCCAAGCCATGATCCCTCACCAATCGATACGGCACGTTCAGGTTGTGATTGCTGGGATATCGGAATTGAAATATCGGCGTAACCATGACTTTGATCTGTAATGTAAACATTGTGGCCGGTCCAGACGTCGTTACCGACGTCGATTGACAAGTGACCAACTATTCCCGAGCCACGACCAATTAGACACCGATCACCGATTTTTACAACAGGATTCGTGAGACATTTTTGTCCAGGCATCATCCCTGCAGACAGAGCAACGTGCTCGCCAATCATTGTGTTGCTTCCAATATGAATGTAGCTTTCATTGAAAATCGTCGTTGTAGGAAACAAGATAATCGAGCCTGTGCCGAACTTGCCGAACTTACGACCTCGACGCGACTCAGGTCCAATCGCTGCATTTGCCGTAAACCAAGACCAAAAATATGCGAATAGGTCGCTCCGTTTGTCAGTGAATTTACCAAGTCGCATTAGACAATGGTAGTTAACGTCATTAGCATTGCGACGTGGCGTCTGTAGTAAATTCTTCGGGTTCGTATATCGGCAACGATCTTGAATTGGGATTGAGTGAGTTTCTCGGGATTCAATTCGCTACCGCCGAACGTTTCGAAGCACCACAAGATATTTTGGTCTACCCAGGACCCGTTACAGCAACAACTTATGGCGCTCAATCCCCGCAACTACTTGGGTTCATGGAAGAAATTCTGGGAACGAAAGAGATTCCTGTATCTGAAAATTGCCTTTATCTCAATATTTGGACTAAGAGTCTGAACGGAAATTCAAAAAATGATTTGAAGCCAGTTTTGTTTTGGATTCATGGTGGCGCATTCACAAATGGCACGGCGGCAACAAGTTGGTACAACGGTGCATCGCTTGTCAATCGCGGTGATGTAGTGGTGGTCAGCATAAATTATCGGCTTGGACCATTTGGCTTTCTGGGTGACAATAATCTTGGCACCCTAGACCAGATCAGTGCCCTGAGATGGGTATCACGAAACATCGAATCGTTTGGTGGTGACCCGAATAATGTGACAATATTTGGCGAGTCGGCGGGAGGCAGCAGTGTTGTCGCGTTGACCGCCTCTCCACTCGTCAACGGGCTCGTCAAAAAAGCGTGGGCGATGAGTCCGTCACTTCTCCAACTTCGGACTAAAAAAGATACAAAGATTGCGTTAGAGCAATATCTAAATCTCGCAAATTGTGAATCAATTTCGGATTTGCGAAAGCTCTCAGTGCAACAAATGATTGATGCCGCTGCTCCACTCTTTATTGATGTCGAGAATTATATTTCCGTGTTTTCACCCACACGTGGAGGCGCCGGCTTACCTGAAGATGTCTACACTGCATCGGCAAACTCAGGAATACCGCTCGTTGTCGGAACCAACCATGATGAAAATCGCTTGTGGTCAGTACTCAATCCAGACTCAGCGACACTTGATAATGCCGCGGCGCTTGTTTATTACCAAAAGACATTCGCTGCTGATGCGCAGAAAGTTTGGGATATCTACGCCCATCACCGCAAAAACCACTCTGCACCTGAAATGGTTGCTGCCTTTCAGACTGATGAAAGCTTTCGAGCTCCTTCTTGGAAACTTTGCGAAAGACGTAGTGCAACGAGTACCCCAACATGGATGTATTGGTTCACCTGGCCATCACCCGTTTTTGATGGAGCATTTGGATCTTGCCACGCATTGGACATCCCGTTTGTCTTTCACAACTTAAATGCACATAGGGTTGAAATGCTGGTAGGAAATGATTCGGCACGGGAGCCGATTGCCGATCGAATTTCTGGTGAACTTTTAACCTATGCGCGCAACGGTGTTGTCTCGTGGCCGCAGTATGAAACCACGAAACGCAATACTTTAAAGGTCGATATTGAAACTGAAGTTTTAAGCGACCCCGAACCACAACTACGTCAATTATGGAGCACGATGGCGTGAATTCGTATTGGCAAGAGTCGATGCCGAGTTCGCTAGTTGATCGAAGTTCTGTAGATTCAGACCTTGATGTTGACATCGCAATAGTTGGAGCTGGTTATAGCGGTCTGTGGACCGCCTACTACCTGAAGCAACTTCAACCCGGTGCGCGAATCTCCATCATTGAGGCAAATCATGTCGGTTTCGGCGCCAGCGGTCGTAATGGCGGTTGGTGCAGCGGGTTTTTGCCAATGACCCTTTCGGAAATTGAGCAACAGTACGACCGTCAGCACGCGATCGAAATGTACCAGCAGAGTTTTGCAACACTCGACGAAATTGAAAAAGTTATAGGCGTCGAAAAGCTCGACTGCGATTTTCATCGGGGTGGCACCATCCACGGTGCGACAAACGCTGTTCAACGTAATCGCGTCATTGAAGATGTCAAACAACTGCATGACTATGGTTTCAATGAAGGTGATTCAAGAATGCTCTCACCTCAAGAATCGATGGCCAAGATCAATATCCAAGGATTGCTAGCGGCTAGTTATACACCGCACTGCGCCGTAATTCATCCAGCCAAATTAGCGCTCGGACTCGCAAGTGTGGTCGAACGAATGGGAGTAAAAATATATGAGGATTCTCGTGTCGTTGAAATTAGTTCTCGCACATTGAAGATGAAGGATGTTCGAGTACGTGCTGAAGTCGTTGTTCGTGCGACTGAGGGTTTTACATCGCAGATTAGGCGCCACCGCCGTACCCTCGCTCCACTTTATTCATATATGGTCGCTACCGAGCCGCTGACGAAATTGCAACGCGATCGAATTGGTTGGCAGAACCGCGAGACATATCACGATGCTCGTAACATGATTATTTATGTGCAAATAACTAGCGACGGTCGAATTGCTTTTGGCGGAAGAGGTGCACCGTATCATTTTGGATCAAGGGTGAAACCCGGGTACGACAACCATGACGAAATACATCAGCGAATTATTTCTTCAATGCACGAGATATTTCCTCTGACGAAAAACCTTCAAATCACACACCGTTGGGGTGGACCTCTTGGCGTGCCGCGAAATTGGAAGCCATCGGTGAATTTTGATCCGCAATCTGGAATAGCATCACTGGGCGGATACGTCGGCGACGGCGTTGCTGCAACCAATCTGGCGGCTCGAACACTTGCGCATCTAATCACAGGCGACCAACACCCGTTGACGAAACTGGCCTGGGTCAATCATCCGTCGCGTAAGTGGGAGCCAGAGCCTTTGCGTTATTTTGGAATCAACGGACTACTCAGACTTTCAAGCAGTATGGACAAGCGCGAGCATAAAACTGGCAAGCCAGACAAATTTCGATCAAAACTTCTAGACGCTTTTATTTAGATCAGATCAAGGAGCACATTGCTAATGACTGGATCATCGAGCACAGAATTGGCTGGCAAAGTTGCGATCGTGACTGGCTCATCATCGGGTATCGGCGAAGAGATCGCTCGGCGTTTAAGCGACCTTGGGGCGACCGTGGTAGTCAACTCAGCAAATTCAGTTGATGCTGGTCGAAAAGTTGCCGAATCATTGCCGGGTAAGTCGCTATATATCCAAGCCGACATAAGCGATCAAGCAGATGGTCAGAAATTAATCGACATGACCCTGAACAGTTTTGGTCAATTAGATATTTTGATCAATAACGCAGGTTGGACGACCTTGGTGGCGCATCCAGATCTTGATTCTCTTACCGATGAAATTTTCGAAAAAACGTTTAACGTCAATGTTTTTGGCACCTGGTGGTTGACGAAGGCCGCGATGCCCCATCTTAAAAGAAGCGTTGACGGCAATGTTGTAAATATCACGTCAATTGCCGGAGTACGACCGGTTGGTAGTTCGATCGCCTATGCAATGACGAAGGCTGCCTTAAACCATATGACGATTCTGTTGGCTAAATCTTGTGGCCCAGTGCGAGTAAACGCTGTTGCACCTGGACTGGTCGAGACCCCGTGGACACGCGACTGGCAGGCACAACATGACAATGTTTCTCGCGTTGCCCCACTTAAACGCTCTGCAACACCTCAAGATTGTGGCGAAGCAACCATCGCTTTGATTCGAAACAAATATGCAACCGGTCAGATATTCATGGTTGACGGTGGATTGACTCTCGTCATCTGACCGACACTGTTAAATAAGTTCGGAGATTTGAACGGCACGCTTTTCCGCGACGCTCAGGTGAGCGGCCTGTCCGATCAGAACCGAGTTCAACCCGTCACGCAGTGTCACTTCAGGCCGCAAACCGTTTCTAATCGCATGTTGCATTGCGCGATGCTCAAGATATGAAGCGCCAGCATGAAACCCAGCCACGACACCCTGTGGTTGTTCTACGCTGAATTCTTCGACGCCGTTCGAACCTCTGATTCGCAAACCGATCCTCACTTTTGATTCTGTAATCAAGGCTTCGATCTTCGCGAGATCTCCAACTACCGAAATCTCCTGCTCATTTTTGGAACCTTCGGCAAACATAGAAAGATCGAGCATCCCGCGAACGCCATTTTGATAATCGACGATTACGAATGCGTTATCCAAAATATCCGATTGTCTCCCATCGTAGATTTCGTCGAGATGGTTAACATCTTGGTTACCCGAGGCGTACACACGAACTGCGGGAGACTTGGCGATTAGACCCATGACATCAAAAAAATGGCAACACTTCTCTACTAATGTGCCGCCTGTTTTTGCAGTGAAGCGGTTCCAATTTTCAACTTTCTCAAGAAAAGGAAACCGATGTTCACGTATCGCGACCATTCGTACTTTGCCGCACGTGCCTGACGCAACTTCACTGAGCAGTCGTCTAGTCGGTGCCATATAGCGATATTCGAGCCCGACCCAGACCACCCTGCCATCATGATGTGTTTGTTTCTCACGATCGATCGCCGATTGGCAATCGCTGACTGTCGTACAAAGCGGTTTCTCGACCAAAACATGTAACCCAGTGTCCAAAACATCGTTGAGGAGATTCAAGTGCGTATGATTCGGCGTTGCGATCACAATTACATCAAGATCTTGTGTCATAAGCATTTCGCGATGATGCGAGAATTGCCGCGCATCTTTAACTAACTCAGAAGCGCTTGCAAGACTCGGCTCATAAGAGTCGCTTAACGCAACAATTTGGCAATTTTCGATTTCCAGGAGATTACGAATGTGCTCTCGACCCATCATCCCCGTGCCGATTATGCCGTAACGCAATTTTTTGTTGTAGTAACTCACGAAATCAGACTAGGTCGCTATTCTGTTTATCTATGACTACCGTCGCCGATCGTCTCTATTTTCGGCAATTGCTGTCTGGTCGTGATTTTGCGGTGTCTGATCATCTTGCAAACCAGATGGTCAATTTTGTCTATTTGGTTGGTGACAAGCAAACTCGCGAATGTGTGATTGTTGATCCCGCCTACGCCGTCAATGATCTGCTTCAAATTATTGTCAATGACGGAATGAAATTGACCGGAGTTCTCGCGACGCATTACCACTCTGATCATGTTGGTGGCTCCATGATGGGAATGAATATTGAGGGTGTCGCCTCATTGCTCGAATTGCAACATGTGCCTATTCATGTCAACACCAACGAAGCTAGTTGGGTCACTCGTGTAACGGGTGTTTCGGATGGCGACTTGGTCAAACATTCGGGTGGTGACAAATTATCTGTCGGCGATGTTGAAATAACTTTCGTGCACACACCCGGTCACACTCCAGGTAGCCAATGTTTTTTGGTTGAGCAACGACTCGTCGCCGGTGACACGCTTTTCCTCGAGGGTTGTGGACGAACGGATTTGCCCGGCAGTGACCCTGGTGAGATGTACTTTAGTTTGCAAAAACTCGCAAAAATGCCCCCAGATACGCTTGTGTGCCCAGGCCACCAATACTCGGCGATGCCTTCAAGCTATCTTGGCGATGTAGTCGCCACTAACCATGTGTTTAAGCCTGAGTCACAAGAACAATGGCTCGTATGGTTTGGCAGATAAAATTCAAATTTTATTAGTTAATTTAATATCGCGTTGGCGATGGTGCTCAGACCGCTCAGCGTCAGCAAAGCAATCACCAAGTTTCTGAAATGTTCCGCATTAATTTTCTTGCGCAGACGAGTACCAAGAGAAACACCCACTCCCATAACGGGTATCGAAAATAGGGCGAGTCGCAACACATCAGTTGTCAACTTGCCGGCGATTGCAAAAATAACCAAAGTAAGAAAATTCAAAAACGTAAAGACTCTATTCAGTACCGCTCTAAAATCTTGGGGTGTGAAATGTCGAGCGTGAAGCAGAAATACGAGAGGTGGTCCATTCGTCGAAGTCGCCGTCGACAACACACCAGAGACAACCCCCATTGCATAGTCAAAAGACTTTGGCAATCGTTGCAAATCAAACCCTTTGATGCTCAAGAACACACCGATCAGCACGACTACCCCGAGAACTGCTTTCATTAATCGTGCGTCAAGGTTCAAAAGAAGCCACAATCCAAACGGCATACCGATAAGTGCCGAGCAAACAAGTCGTTGCGTCATCTCGCGGGCTTCAACTGCGCGAGACTCCCACCACTGAACCGCACAACTCACGGTAGAAACCGCAGTTGCTGTTACAACTGCGGTCGGTAGATCAACGAAAAAGATCATCAA
>SXGT01586832.1_pt1 | contig 15189 bp, 12 predicted proteins | sample 3176221 | NCBI WGS metagenome assembly SXGT01 (sample SAMN11356862, study PRJNA531348) | freshwater metagenome | isolation source: freshwater sample F1-120 | place: China: Fuxian Lake, Yuxi | collected 2017-12-25
CGGGGAGCCTGCGACGGGCCCAGCCGGTGGCAACGCGGCCGAGGCGTCGGCCTTGGTGCCACCGCCCGTCAAGCCAGGCCATGCGGCCGCGCGGGCCGATCGTGCGGGCGTGGCGCCGGCCGTGGTGCCGCCCACTGCGGCCGAGGCCGGCGGCGGTCGAGGAGTCGAGCGATGAGCACCGGCGAAGCGGAGAGCGCTGCGGCCAACGCACTGCAGGCGCTTGGGCTCGAGCCCGGGGATCCGACGGCCTGTCTGCGTGCGCTGGCCTCGGATTGGGGTGAGCGGCCCGAGGCCGCCGAGGCAGCGCTGGTGCTGGCCGGTATGCACGGGGACGCGACCACGGCAGCCCTTCTCGGCGAGCTGGCGACCCGCGCCGTGCCCCGGCCGCTGCGCCGCGCGCTCCGTCAAGCACTTCACCGCCTGGCCCGACGCGGGTTCACGCCGCCCGCGGCCGAGAAACCGGCGCCGGCCCCCGCTACTTCCATGCTCGACGTCGAGGCGTGGATCACGCCGATCGACCCGAGCGGCCACCAGCTCCTCTGGCTCGCCCGGCGCATCTCCGGCGGCAACCTCACACTCTCAGCGGTGGTCCACGAGGACGGCCTGCTGCGCGAACTCGGTGGCGGCGAGGGGTCGCGCCGGGAGCTGCGCGAGGCGCAAGCCGCGCTCGCCCGCGACACCCCGTTTCGACTGGTGACGGCACCGGCCCCCTGGGTGCTGTGGCGGATCAGTGCCGCACTCGACGCCACGCCCGATCGCTCGCGCTGGCCGCAGGCACGGACCACTCTGCTGCGCTTCGGCACCCTCCCGAGTGCCGCTCCGCCCCACCCGATCCATGCCCGGATCGACGCGGAGGCCCTCGCCGGCGACCCCGAAGCCCTGGCCCGCTCGGGGAGTCTCCTCGAGGAGCCGGAGGCCCGGGGTTGGCTGCTGCCGCCCGCCTGGTTGGAATCCACGCTCGACGAGGTCGGGCAAGCCCGGCAATCACTCCTGGTGGTCTCGCCCGCCCAGCAGAGCGAGCGCGTCGGCACGGCGCTGGAAGGTGGCGTCGCGACGATCCTCGATCCACCCGAGCGCCGGAGCCGGCTCGCGCAGCGTCTCGAGGACACCGCGTGGCTTGTCGCCCACCGCGACGCGCCCGACCTCGCGCGGGCGGCCCTCGCCGCGGCAGTCGCCACCCGCGCCGGCCGCCCGATCGCCGAGATCCCCGCCCTGGCCGACCTCACCCGGCGCAGCCTCGGACTCGCGCTGCGCGGCCGGGTGCAGGACGAGAGCGAAGCCAGCGCCAGCTCGTTGGTTTTGACGCCGGGCCAGGCCGCGGCGGAGGCGGCGCGGCATCGGCAGCGGCGCTGACGGGCGAGGGCACGGCCGTGCGGGGCTTCGGAGGGAGAAGCCCTACGAACCCATGCCGCGGGCGCGGACCGGCTGCCCCCGCGCGCGGTGCCGCCCATCTCGGCCTTCCCCGTGAATTGTCGCAGTGGTTGTCCCGGGGCACGCCACCCACCCCCGCCGACAAGCGGACGTTCCCGCCGTATTGACACCGATCGCGTTCGATCGCGCCGCAACCTGGCCCGGTCTGTTCGCCCGATGGGGCTTCTGCCGTGTAGGAGTCCTACGGAATCATGTGCTCTCGGCGACAAGAAAGGCCGCTGGCCACGCCGTCTACTCCATCGAGAGATAGTCGTCGGGCTGCTCGACGAATTGCTGGATGTAGGTCGGACATGAAGAAGCAGGCCAACCCCTCCGCCCAAGGGTACAAGCCCGCCGCGCTGGCGCCCAGGAGGCGCAAACCACCCAGCCACGACGCAGGGGCAAGGGTGCCTGCCATCCTTGATGAAGCGTCGCGCCTCGCGGACCTGAGAGAACTGATCCAGTCTGCCCGCCAGCGGATTGTCACGATGGCGAACTCGACCGCGACACTGCTCTACTGGCATCTCCGACGCCGCCTCCTTGCCGAGAGCCTTCCGGACGAGCGCGCGCCGTACGGAAGACGAATTCTCGTGACCCTGTCACGACAATTGACCGTCGAGTTCGGGCAGGCTCTTGTCCTCCGCTGGCTCGACAAACACGAACGGACCGCTTCCGAGGAGGCGCCCATCGGGCTGATCCTGTGCGCCGATGCCGGTGCCGAACAGGTCGAACTGCTCGAACTTGATGCAAAGTCGATCCGCGTGGGCAAGTATGTGACCGAGCTGCCGCCGACGTGGCTGCTGCGCCAACGCCTGCACCAAGCGATCGAACACACGCGGGAAGGCACCGCCCGTCGGCTCTCGGGCGAAGGCCGGCCCTCATGATCGCCGATCTCGGGCCTTTTTCAGAGTGCAGGGAGTCGGGGCTGTTGGTCCATCCATCGAGAGGGCGCTTCAAATGAAGGCCACCGAAGCCAAGTTGCTCGGCTTCTTGGAGAAGTCGTCGCAGTTCGTCATCCCAATCTACCAGCGCATCTATTCGTGGACCGACAAGCAGTGTCGCCAGCTCTGGGATGACATCCTGCGCGCCGGAACGAGCGACACCATCGCCGTGCACTTCATCGGCTCGATCGTCTACGTCGAGCAGGGGCTATCGCAGGTCACGCATAAGGCACCCTTGCTCGTGATTGATGGGCAACAGCGCCTGACCACGGTGTCACTGCTGATCGAGGCGCTGGCCCGCGCGCTGGGCAGCAGCGAACCGGTCGATGGGTTCTCGGCCGCAAAACTGCGCCACTACTACCTGAGCAACCCGCTCGAGAGCGGCGACCGCTACTTCAAGCTGCTGCTCTCGCAGACCGACAACGCCTCGCTCAAAGCCATCGTCAGGCAGATAGAGCAACCGCCGGAGCCGTCACTGCACGTGACGCGAAACTTCGACCTGTTCACCGAGCTGCTCGCCGCCCAGAAGGGCAACCTCGCCCCGGTCTGCCGGGGCCTCGCCAAGCTGGTGGTGGTGGATATCGCGCTCAGCCGCGAGCAGGACAACCCGCAACTCATCTTCGAGAGTATGAACTCCACGGGCAAGGAGTTGAGCCAGGCCGACCTGATCCGCAACTACGTCCTCATGGGCCTCGAGCCCGTCTTCCAGACGCGGCTCTACGAGGAGTACTGGCGGCCGATGGAGTTGGATTTCGGGCAGGAGGCTTACGGCACCCAGTTCGACGGCTTCATGCGCCACTATCTCACTGTGCGCACGGGTGACATTCCGCGTGAACGCGAGGTCTACGAGGCGTTCAAGGACTACTCCCGCACCACGCCCATACGGGACGCGGGAATCGAGGCGCTGATCAAGGAGATCCGCGCCTTCGCCCGCTATTTCTGCGCCATCGCACTGGGCCGCGAGCCGGACGCGGCGCTCGGCACAGCCTTCCATGACCTGCGCGAGCTGAAGGTCTACGTCGCCTACCCTCTTTTGCTGGAACTGTACCACGACTACGCCAACGGGACGCTCAGTGCCGCGGACTTCGCAGCCGCGCTGCGACTGGTCGAGGCCTATGTGTTCCGTCGCGCGGTCTGCGCGATTCCCACCAGCTCGGTGAACCTGACCTTCGGCACTTTCGGCAGGTCCCTCAAGAAAGACCGCTACCTCGAGAGCATCCAGGCGCACTTCCTGATGCTGCCCTCCTATCGCCGCTTCCCCAGCGACGAGGAGTTCCGGCGCGACCTGCACACGCGCGACCTCTATAATTTCCGCAACCGCAGCTACTGGCTGCGCCGGCTAGAAAACCACGGCCGCAAAGAGCGAGTAGCGGTGGACGAGTACACCATCGAGCACATCCTGCCGCAGAACCCCGACCTCCCGGCCGCATGGAGGCAGGCGCTCGGAACCGACTGGCCGCAGGTACAGGAGCAGTGGCTGCACACCCTCGGCAACCTCACGCTCTCTGCCTACAACGCGGAGTACAGCGACCGCCCCTTCACCGAGAAGCGCGACATGCAGGGAGGCTTCAAGGAGAGTCCGCTCAAACTCAACGCCGGGCTCGGTCAGCTCGACGCGTGGAACGAAGCCTCGATCCGGGAGCGCGCGGGGCGTCTCGCCGATCAGGCGCTCGCGGTGTGGGCCACGCCCGTGCTCGATGCTGCCACGCTCGCCGCCTATCTGCCGGAGACCCCGCGATTGACCGGCGGCTACACCATCGCCGACCATCCGAACCTCCTCAATCCATTTTTGCGCGAACTGTTCGAGGCCTTCCGCAAAGAGGTGCTCGCCCTTGATCCCTGCGTGACCGAGGAATTCATGAAGAGAAGTGTGGCCTACAAGGCTGAGACTAGATTCGTGGTCGTGTGGCCGCAGGCCAGCTGGTTGCGCCTCGGCATCAACATGGAGTTTGCGGACATCAACGACCCGAGGAGGCTGTGCACCGACGTCACCAATCTCGACCGTGGGGCCAACGGCGACGTACAGGTGATCCTGAAGGGGATCGACGCGCTGCCCTACGTCTTGGGTCTCGTGCGCCAGTCCTACGAGCGCCAAATGGGCGATGGAGGCCAGCAATGATCGCCGACCTCACGCCGCCCACGGAGGACAAGGATTCGGGGCTACCGAGGGTTGGGCGGCTTCCGGGGCATTGGGATGTACGGATACCGCGGCAGCTCGGGCCTCTTCCAAAAGAGGTCGGTGGCACGAGGGAAGATGCGTTGCCCAATGGCGTTCCCTGCGTCCGATACGGCCAACTCTACACGACGCACAGCTTCTTCGTCCGGAAGCCGAAGGCGTTCATCCACGCGGATCGTGCTTGGCACTACACGCCACTTCAGAATGGAGACGTCCGCTTCGCTGCCTCAGGCGAAACTCCCTAAGAGATCGGCAAGTCGGCGGTCAGTCTCCTTGACGGACCAGCCCTATGCGCTGGCGTGGTGCCCACTCGGCTTCTGGACGGCTCACTTATCCCGTTCGTCCACCGGCGAGACGTAGCCCTGTCGCTCTGGGCGACGACGAAGCGCGCGGCAGGCGACCATTCGGGCTGCGCCGCCGCGACGCGTCAGGACTGCTCCCGCAGGGCAGCGACCTGCCGCGCGCCGGGAGGCCTGCTGCCTCGAACGAGGTGTCATGCGGGCCCGCTTGAGATACTCGGTGGCCTCAGCGGCAGCCGCGGAAGCGCCGCACCAACAACGCTGCTCATCAGCTACACGCAAGGACGGTCATGTCGAATTTCATCCGTTGGGTCGGATACGCTTCGCTCTGCACGCTGCTGCTGGCCTGCCCCAGTCAGAACGCCGGCAACGTCATCCAGGTGGCCGTTTCGCCGGCTTCCCCGCCGATGCTCTTCGAGGAGAATGGCAAAATGCAGGGCGCTGACCTCGAGATCTTCGAGGGCTACTGCAAGGCGCGTGGCTGCACACTGAACATCACGGCCTACGACTGGCAGGGCATGTTGGGCGCGGTGTCCAGCGGGCAGGCCGACGTCGCCTTCTCGGGTATCTCCATCACCACCAAGCGCGAGGAGGCGATGGACTTCTCCGAGCCGTATTACGACAACGCCTGGCACCTGGTGACGCTCTCGAGCCGCCATCTCACGTTCACCGACCTGAGCGCGCTCAAGGCTTACTCGCTCGGCTATCCGCGCGGCATGGCGTACAACGACTTGATCAAGAACGACCTCGAGCCCAAGGGCCTCTACAAGCTCAGCGAGGTCAAACTCTACCCCTCCTACAACGAGGTCGTCGCCGATCTGCAGGGGGGTAATCTGGATGTGGCCTTCATCGAGGAGCCGGTGCTGGCCAATTTCCAGAACAAGCTGCACATGCCCCTGCAGAGCAGCTACGTATTCCGTGGTTTCGACAAGCTCGGGTTCGCCTTCCGCACGGGCTCGCCGCTGCGCGCCGACTTCGACAAGTACCTCGTCGAACTCGGACCCGACAAGGTCGCGGCGATCCTTGACAAGTGGATGAAGTAGGCCCGGTGCAGCGAGCGGCATGAGCTTTCTCGACATCCTCGTCGCTCTCGGGCGCGGCGCGGGCTACACGGCGCTGGTCACGCTGGCCTGCGCCGCCACCGGCATGAGCGTCGGCTTGGCGATCGCGAGCCTGCGCCGCACGGGTCCACGCGCCATCACGCCGCTGCTCGATGCGTACGTCTACGTGTTTCGCGGTGTGCCGCTGCTGGTGCTGCTGTTTCTGGTGTACTTCGGGCTGCCGAGCCTCGGCCTCAAGGTGCCGCCGCTGCTGGCGATGATGCTGAGCCTCGGGCTGATCGCCAGCGCGTATCTCGCCGAGGTGTTCCGCGGGGCGCTGGATCTGGTCGATCCCGCCGAGATCCTCGCAGCGAAAGCCACGGGCATGCGTCCTCCGCAAATCTTTTCGCTGATCGAACTCCCGCAGATGCTGCGCTTCGCCCTGCCCGGCATGATCAACGAGTTCACGACGATCCTGAAGTACTCGCCCTTTGCCTACACGGTCGGCATTCCCGAAATCACCAAGCAGGCGATGACGCTGGCCGCGACCACCCTGCGCGGGCTCGAGATCTACCTCGCGGTCGGCGTGCTGTATTTCGCGCTCTACCGGCTGTTTCTGGCCGGCCTGCGCCAGGTGGAGCGACGCTTCCGCATCCCCGGCATCGTGCCGCTGTGACAGACCGATTCAACGGGAAGGACATCAGCGCGTGGCATTGATCGAGATACGCGACCTCGTCAAGGAATATGATGGCCGTCCGGTGCTGGCCGGGGTCGATCTCGACCTGGGCGAAGGCGAGCTCAAGGTCGTGATGGGCCCGTCGGGCTGCGGCAAGACGACGCTGCTGCGCTGCCTGAACCGATTGGTGGACCCGACGTCAGGCTCGATCCGGGTGCGCGGCGAGGAGGTGACCCGCCCCGGTGTCGACGTACGCGCGCTGCGGCAGAGCATCGGCTTCGTGTTTCAGCAGTTTGCGCTCTACCGCCACCTCACGGTGCTCGACAACGTGACGCTGGGCCTGCGCAAGCTGCGCGGCATGAGGTCGGTCGAGGCGCAGGAGAAGGCTGCGCACGAGCTCTCGCGTCTGGACATGACCGACCATCATGACAAGTACCCGGCGCAGATTTCCGGGGGCCAGAAGCAGCGCGTGGCCATCGCGCGTGCTCTGGCGATGGACCCCACCGTGATCGTCTTCGACGAGCCGACGTCCGCGCTGGACCCGATCATGTCGCGCGAGGTCGCGTCGATGGTCGAGCGGCTCAACGCCGAAGGGGTCTCGATGCTCTGCGTGACGCACGACCTGCAATTGGCCCGGCAGCTCAACGACCGGATCGTCTACCTCGAGCAGGGCCGCGTACGCGCCGAGGGCAGCTTCGCCGACCTCGCGCAGGATTGCACCGACGCGCAGGTGCGCGCCTTCTTCCAGCACGCGGGGGCCACCGCGTGAGCGACTGGGGTGGCTTCTGGCGCGATCTCCAGGAGCAGATGCCGCTCATCCTCGACGGGTTGGCAAAGACCCTGGAGCTGACCGCCTTCATCAGCGTCACCGGCCTGCTGCTGGGCGTGATCGTGTTCTACCTGACGCTCAGTCCGCAAGCGGCGGTCCGACGCGCGACGCAGGCCTACATCTCGTTCTTCATCGGCATGCCGCTGATCGTGCTGCTCTTTCTTATGTACTACGGCCTGCCGCAATGGGGGCTGCGCCTGTCGCCCTTCGTGGTGGCCGCCATCGGCTTCACCCTGAACGTCGGCGCGTACACTGCCGCTCATCTGACCACCGCCTACAACGGGCTCGACCACCTTGAGCTGGAAGCGGCGCGGGCGCAGGGCTTCAGCCCCTACCAGGTGTTCCGCTTCATCACCCTGCCCCAGGTGCTGCGCTTCTCGGTGCCGGCGCTCACCAACCAGGTCATCGGAAACCTCAAGGACAGCTCGGTGGCCTTTCTGATCCAGTACACCGAATTCTTCGCGCGCATGCAGGAATTGGCGGCGACCAATTTCCAGTTTTTCAAGGCGTATTGCCTCGCTGCGCTCGTCTACCTGGCGCTGGTCTCGGTGATCGTGCTCGCCGCTCGCGCGCTGGAGCGACGCATCGTCCTGCCCGCGCCGGGATGAGCGGGAGCGCGCGACGGCTCGCCCGCTCGATGCCGCGCGCCCTTATCCTTCGTGGAAGAAGGGATCCGGCAGGCCGGGATTCCTGAGCTTTGCCGCCGCCCCGGCTCCGGTCACGGGAAGGCCCTTCGGATCGAGCAGGCCGATTTGCACGAGGACGTTGGCCTGGTCCCAATGGATGTGCTCATAGGAGACCTTGCCGTCGTCGATGCCGACGATCACCACGAAGGCCGCTTCCACATACTTGCCCGTGGGCTGAATGCCGGGGAGTATCGCGTCCATGGTGATGGTGTGCGTGAACGAGATGATGAGTTCATCGACCAGCCGGTCTTCGCTGTAGGTTCGCGAAATCATCTCAAACTTCACGTCGGGCGGGAAGAACTGACCGATCAACCGCTTCGCGTAGAACGTTCGCACGCCCGACGGGCCCTGGCCTCCCACCATCGTGGGAACATTCACGAGATGCGGGTTGGGAGCCATGGTCGCCATCGCCTGGTCGAGGTCGCCCGCCAGCTCGGCGTCCATATGGGCGCCGAAGATGGCATCTAATTTCTTGACTAGGTCTGGATTGTTCATGTCCACTTCTCCCTTCAGGGTGCGAGTTTGGCTCGAGCCCCGAGCGCGTCGAGGTACCGGCGCAGATCGCGCTGACCGTCCTCGGTGAGAACGAATTCGCGCAACGCGAGTCCCGCCGGCGCGCCGCGCGGGTCGACGAACCAGTCGAGCAGCGCGGGCCCGCTCCGGCGCGCGATCTCCCGCAGCGCGACGTTCGCCGAGCCCGAGCGTGGCAGGCGCGCATCGCTGTCGTCCATCAGGAAGAAGGCCCGGCCGCCGCGCGCGACGACGAGCAGGGCCGCAACCTCGGGCTTGACACCGAGGAGAGCCAGTTCCGAGGGAAGGAACGCCTCGAGCCCTCCATAGAGGCGAAGATTCTCGACCGGCCGGCCGACACCCTCGCCGGCGATGACGAGCGACCCCGGCGGCATGAGCGTGGTGATCTCGGCGCGGGCCTGCTCGGCCTGCGCGCGGGGGAAGGGGCCATAGCTGGCACTGCCGGAGGCGAGTCGGCCGAGGCCGAGCGTGCACAACCCGAGCGCGGGCAGGAGAGCCACGCTGCCGGCGAGCCAGGCCAGAGACCGCGCATCGTCAAGCGCCGGACGCGGCAAGAGAGCCCCCCCGACCAGGGCCCAGACCAGCGCACCCGCACTTGCACTGGCCGCCAGCACGAGGGTGGCGGGCGCACTGCTGCCGCCCATGCGCCACGCGAGCACCGCGATCCCGAGACACGCCACGACCCGCAACCAGCGCTCGAGCGCGCGCTGCGCCGGCAGGGCACAGATTGCCACCGCACCGACGGCCACCGTGGCATCGAGCAGCAAGGCCGCACCCGCGAGGTAGCGCGGATCGGGGTGGGACCAGCACGAGTAGAAGACCAGAGCCGCCGCCGGATAGGGCAGGAGTGCCGCAGCGACCCGCGCGCGGCGCCCACGGCTCACCCACGGCGCCACGCCGGCGAGCAGCAGCGAGAAGCCAAAGGCCGCCCACAGATCACCCGCATTGGCCGGCAACGTGTGGCGCAGATTCTGAAGCCGGAAGGCGCCGCCGGAGACGAAGGGCAGCGCTTGTGCAGTGGCGATCGGGCTCTCGACCTGCCGCGAGGAGAAGAGCGCGCGAAATTCCATCTCTTGACCAAAGCCGAGGATCGATCCCTGCGTGAGGAAGTTCCACAAGAGGAGGGGCGTGAGCGCGACCACGAAGGCCGCAGCACCCTTCAGCCGAGCCCGCAACGGCACCCTCTCGAGCGCGAAGATCAGAGCCAGCGGCAGGCCGTAGAGCAGCGCGTCGGGCCGGATGTCGCACGCGAAGCCGAGCGCCAGACCGGCGCGCACGGGATGCCCGCCGAGCGCCGCGATGAGCGCGAGCACGCCGCAGAGATGCGCCGGCAGATCGCGCGCCACCGTGATGCCCCAAAGATGCACGCTGGTCGGCACCAGCAGGACCCCCCAGGGCACAAGTGCGGCCGCGCCGGCAGCCGCGGCCGCGCCGAGCGGCGCCAGCAGGCGGTGCGCGAGCCACGCCAACGCGCCGAGCGTCGCCACGTAGAGGAGCGGATTGAGCGCGTGCTCGCCGGCCTCGCCGCCGATCACCCCGGCTGCCGCGAGCAGCAGCGGGAAGCCCGGTGGATAGCGCGACCAGAGGCGACCGCCTTCGAGGAAGAAGGTCTGCGTCAGCGCGTCGAAACGGGTCGTGGGGTCGCGCAGCGGCGCGACGACATCGAAGATCGCAGCGTCGTGGAAGACCTGCCCGGCCCGCAGATCGCGCGCGATGGTGAGAAACGCGAACTGATCCGAGGCGAGGTACCAATTGTTGTGGCGGATCAGGCCCCATGTGGTGACAGCGAGCGCAGCGACGCCCACGACGGCCGCGAGGCCGCGCGAGAGCCAGACCGGCGCGCCAGCACGCGCTCCACGTCGCCCCTGCTCCGTCGATTCGACCATCCCGCCCTGCTCCGCTCCCGTCGCCCACCGGCGAAATCGCCGCACATCGCGGCCCCGCTCGCGACTCGCCTCTCCGAGCGGGACCGAATGGCTCATACCTCACTCCACCGGTCGATCGAACAGACCACAGCAGCCGGAACGGTGCGCCAGCGGACGACGACAGTTTCTCCGGGGAAGGTTCCTGCGGCACGGTGGCGGTGTCGCTTCGGCCGCCGAGCTTCGTCGGGACTTGACTCTTGTCTCGGTAAATGGGCTGGTTCGCACGCGCCAGAGGGGGGCCCGGTGGGAATCGAACGGTACGTGATCCGAGGTGGTATCGAGGGCCGGGAACGACTGCGCCTGCTCTCCGAAGTCATGGCTCCGTCCACTCGTGCGCTCCTGGCGGAAGTCGGCATCCCTGCCGGCGCGCAGTGCCTCGACGTGGGCTGCGGCGGTGGCGACGTGACCCTCGAGCTGGCGCGTGCGGCGGGACCTGCAGGTCGAGCGGTCGGAGTGGATCTCGACAAGACCAAGATAGAGATCGCGCGACGAGAGGCCGAGCAGCAGAGCTGCTCGACCGTCGCCTTCGAGGTGCGCGATGTCACTGCATGGGAGCCCGACGATCTCTTCGATGTCGTTTTTGCGCGGTTTCTCCTGACGCATCTTCCCGACCCGGAACGCCTGGTCTCCGCCATGCGCCGCCACATCCGACCAGGTGGCGTGATCATCGTGGAGGACATCGACTTCCGCGGGCACTTCGCCGAGCCCGACTGTCCCGCCCTGCTGCGATACGTCGAACTCTACACGAAATCGGTGCAAGCCCGTGCGGCCGATCCGAACATCGGCCCCCGGCTTCCCGGCCTTCTCCGCGAGGCCGGGTTCGAGGATGTTCGGATGAAGCTGGTTCACCCTGCAGCGCTCGAGGGTGGGATCAAACTTCTCACCTGTGTGACTCTCGAGAACATCGCCGAAGCCGTGATCAAGGACGGCCTTGTCACGGAGGACGAACTCCGCGCGACAATTGAAGAACTCTACGCTTTCGCACGCAATCCTCATACGGTGCTCGGAGGACCGCGCATCTTTCAGGCGTGGGGTCGGATCTGACGAGCGCTGCCGCAACGACCGAGGTGAAGGCCTGGGCGTTCGTGGGCCACCTGCGGTGACAGCAGACCACGGGTCGGACTGTGTCCCCGGAGGATGCAGCCCCGGGGGCACCTCTCAATTCAGCGTGAACGCGCCGTCGGGGTCGGTGCCGGTTGAAGAGAAGGGGATGAAGGGCGGGTTCAGCACCTCGATGAAGGCACGGCCCGCGCCTGCGCCCAACGGACGCTGCACTGTGAATTGTTGATCTGAGATCACCGTCAGCGGGCAGACCGCCGTGCCCGCGGCCATGCCGCAGTGGTTGGCGCTGGGCGTGAAGAAGTTGATCACGCTGAGGGCCGAGAAGCCGCTGCCGTTGACGGTGATGGTGTTGTCGGCCTGCGTGATCGAGGTGATCGAGATCGTTGCGCCGAGGGGTACCGAGACGGCATTTGACGAGGGCCACGCACCACTTGGGTTGACGACCTGGACCGCGCCTGGGCCCGTCGGCGCGGCGAGCGGGATCTGCACCAGGAGTGCGGTCGAGGTCGAACCCGGCAGCGAATCGAGCGGCCCGATGTTGCCCGAGGCGCTGAACAGATTGACCTTGGCCGGCACCGCGAAGCCGGTGCCGTTGATGGTGATGGTCGAACCCTTGGCCACCACGGTCTGGACATGCGCCAGCGGGAACGAGGCGTGCGCCGCCGTCACCGAGATGCCGTTGATCCCCGTGATCGAGGGATAGCCCGAACCCGTGCCGGCACGCAGCAACGCCGGCACGATGTTGGAGCTGACGTAGCCCTGGTCGGTGTTGATCACCTGCAGCGCGATGAAGCCGTTGCCGAGGCCGGCACTGCAGGGCAGCGTCCAGGTGAGCGAGGTCGGCGCGATCGAGGTGGGCGTGAACGGGCCGACCGCCTGCACGCCGCTGGGGAAGGCGATGAATGCTTTGACGACCGAGCCCGCGCTGAAGCCGGTACCGGCGAGCGTGTTCGAGGCGCCACAGCGCACCGCGCTGGGCGAGACGAGCCCGAGGCCCGCCGGCGTGGGGGTCGGCACCGGGGTTGAGCTTGGGGCGCGAAGCGCCGTGGCAGTGGCCTGGAAGGGCCCGCTCCCGGCATGACGCTGCACCAGCAGCCACCACGTGCCCGCGGCCGGATTGACGAACTCGCACGAGGCGACCTGGTTCGATCCGTCGTGCTTGCAATCGAAGTTCGAGGCGGAGGGCTGCGCGCCACGGCGGACGTAGAGATCAAAGTCCACCCCGCCGGGATCCGTGCCGTTCATCGTGACACGCAGCGCGTTCGTCTCCGCCGGAACCTCGACCGGGTAGAAACGCTGCGGCGCTGCGGAAGAGAGGGTCCCCGCGAAGGTCCCGACGGTGGTCGGTGCTGAACCAACGGGTGCGAAAGCCCCGCACGCCTCGCCGCCGAGGTCGCCGCCGACCTTGCTCGCGATCCACGAGCGGTAGTGAAAAACATTCGCGTCGTAGCTCTGGTCGAGCGGCAGGCAGTCCTCGGAGTTGCCCCCCGAGGTGATTCCGGCCAGCACGCCCTCGCTGCCGTCGTACCAAAACAATGGCCCACCGGAATCGCCGTTGCAGGTATTCGAGTCTTCGCCGGACGTACCGATCGGATTCGCGAAATCCCAGCAAACCAGCGTCGGCGTCCCGCAATCGGCCGTCGAGACATCGCCCTGTCGCTTGAGGCCGTAATCATTGGCACTGCCGCCGCTGCGCCCGAAACCGACGATGGTCGCGGCCGATCCCGAAGGTAGCGTCGCGCTGGTGTTGATTGGCATCGGCGTGATGCCGGTCACGGGAGACGTGAGGTGAACGATCGCAACGTCGGCCGTCGGAAAGTCGTAATCCGGGTGAACCTCGATCGAGGACACCTCGTGGAAGCCGCTGTTTTGAAAGAAGACCATGAAGTCCGACCCGCTCGGCTCTCCCGCATCGCCCGGCTGACAATCAGCGCCGAGCGTCTCGCAGACGCAATGCGACGCGGTGATGAAGGTGCTGCAACCGATCAGCGTGCCGGTGCAGGTGATGCTGGCCGAGACCGCCGAACCACCGGAGAGGAGCATCCCCGCCGCCGGGTAGTCCCATGTATCGAGCCCGTTGACGATCTGCGGCCGGTCGATCTGCTCGCGGGCGTCGGCGGCGGTTCCGACGAGCAGCGGAGCCGCCGCGAGCAGAATCCCAAGAAGCCGGAGCGTGCGGGAGTGGGGAGCGGTCATGGAATCCATGCTCATCGACAGAGCCCAGATGGTCAAGGGCAGGACCAGAGCGCATGGGCCAGCGCGGCGACCTCCTCGTGGCCAGATTACGAACTCGTCGATCGGACCTGCGGTATCGGCCCTCCTTACATCGAGCCCCTCTAACGGGACCGGACAACACGGCACCTCATGGCAGCGTAAACGCGCCGTCGGGATCGGTGCCGGTCGAGGAGAAGGGGATGAAGGGCGGGTTCAGAACCTCGATGAAGGCCCGGCCCGGGCCGGTGCCCGGCGGACGCTGCACGGTGAACTGCTGGTCCGAGACCAGCGTCAGTGGGCAGACCGCCGCGCCTGCGGCCATGCCGCAGTGGTTCGCGCTGGGCGTGAAGAAGTTGATTACGCTGAGCGACGAAAAGCCGCTGCCGTTGACGGTGATGGTGCTGCCCTGCTGCGTGATTGAGCTGATCGAGATCGTCGCGCCGAGGGGTACCGAGACCGCATTTGAGGAGGGCCACGCACCGCTTGGATTGACGACCTGTACCGCGCCGGGGCCGGTCGGCGCCGTGGGCGGGATCTGCACCAGGAGTTCGGTCGAGGTCGAGCCCGGCAGCGTATCGAGCGGCCCCGCATTGCCCGAGGCCGTGAAGAGGTTGACCTTGGCGGGCACTGCGAACCCGGTGCCGTTGATCGCGATGTTCACGCCCTTACTGACGACAGTCTGGACGTGGGCCAGCGGGAACGACGCGTGGGCCGCGGTCACCGAGACGCCGTTGATCCCCGTGATCGAGGGATAGCCCGAACTCGTGCCGGCACGCAGCAGCGCCGGCACGATGTTGGAGCTGATGTAGTTCTGATCGGTGTTGATCACCTGGAGAGCGATGAATCCGTTGCCGAGGCCGACCGAGCAGGGCAGCGTCCAGGTGAGCGAAGTCGGCGCGAGCGAGGTCGGCACGTACGGCCCGACGGCCTCTACCCCCCCGGGGAAAGCAATAAATGCCTTGACGACCGAGCCCGGACTGAAGCCGGTGCCCGTGAGCGTGTTCGAGACGCCACAGCGCACAGCGGTCGGTGAGACGAGCGCGAGGCCCGCCGGCGTCGGGGTGGGAGTTGAGGGGGCGCTCACAGTGACGGGCGTGGATTGGTCCGTGTTGGAGCCACCGTCGCCGAGCTGGCCATGGCCGTCCCAACCCCAGCATTTGGCGGTGCCAGCGTTGGTAAGGACGCAGGTATGGAACGCACCGGTGGCGATGGCAGTCACGCCCGAGGAGAGGCCGCTGACCGCGACAGGTGTGGGTTGGTCGGTGTTGGCGCCGCCATCGCCGAGCTGCCCGGCATCGTCGTAACCCCAGCACCGGACCGCACCAGCGTTGGTGCGGGCGCAGGTGTGACCGTAGCCAGCGGCGATGCCTGTGACGCCCGAGGAGAGGCCGCTGACCGCA
>SXGT01194679.1_pt1 | contig 15184 bp, 11 predicted proteins | sample 3176221 | NCBI WGS metagenome assembly SXGT01 (sample SAMN11356862, study PRJNA531348) | freshwater metagenome | isolation source: freshwater sample F1-120 | place: China: Fuxian Lake, Yuxi | collected 2017-12-25
AGCGTCAGCCCTTGAAAGGCTTCGATTCCGGGTCACCGCTCGAATCGTTCGTTAACAAGATGTTAACGCGGTGTTGCAGAAAGCTGTTACGCGCGACGCGCGCGGACTCAGCGCGAGGAATGCAGGCGCGTGTGCAAGGTGTTCGTGCAGGAACTTGATTCGGCAATTGGCGGACGGCAACCACCACGAGTTTCAGCGACACAATAAAACTGTGCGTTACGCACCGAAGAGAAACGGATTGCAGGAAGCGGAAAATAAATTTCCGCGAATGGCTCTCAATCGGGAGCCTGGCACAGCAAACAAAAAAGGCGGAGGTGATGCCTCCGCCTTCTCTTCGTCAGTCCCCTCAATTCCGTGGCGTTTACGGCAGGGTGATGTTCACCCGGCGATTCTGCGGCTCGCGCACGCCGTCATCCGTGTTCACGAGCGGCGAGCTTTCACCCTTCGCCTCGATGGCGATGGCGGCTTCTGCGATGCCCTCGGTCACCAGGGCCGACTTCACGCTTGTGGCGCGCTTCATCGAGAGTGCCTGGTTGTACGTGTCCGAACCCGATCGGTCGGTGTGGCCGACAAGCGCGATGCTCGAGCTGCCATACGACTTGGCTGCAGCCGCAGCCTGCTTGACCACGTCCAGGGCTTCCGGCGTGAGGTCAGCCAAGTTGTGACCGAAGAACACGATGAATTCCTTCGGCGCCTTTGGCGGTTCCGGTGGCGGCGGAGGCGGCGGTGGCGGCGGGGGCCCTGTCGATCCGGTCCCGTTGGTTGTGCTGGGCGCTGCATGGATCGTGAAGAAGCGATGGGACAAGGCCTGAGCCAATGTCGATGGGCCAAATGCTACTCAGGCGCACAGCCCCGGTGCGTGGCGCATGCAGGGAACTCCTCGCTCAGTACCCGGCGGGGACCGCCTGCCTGGCCTTGTTCGCGACGCTGAGCACTGCGCTGCCATTTCTCCGCCGCGCGCTCATCGACATCAGGGACCTGAGCGACCGCTTCGAGCCGTGGCGCTTCTTCACAGGCCATCTCGTGCATGCGAGCTATCAGCACCTTGTGCTGAACCTGGCCCTCTTTGTGCCGATCTCGGCGTGGCGGGAACGAAAGGTTGGACTCCAACGCCTGTTGCTGGAGCTCCTGGTCATTGCAGGCGCTGTCGCACTTGGAGTGCGCTGGCTTCACACAGGTTGGAGCACTTACTGCGGCCTCTCGGGCGTTGTCTACGGGCTCCTGGCGGTGGCCCTCCTCGGTGCGCCGATGAAAGCCGCGAGAGCCTGGCCCCTGAGCCGGCGCTTGATGATCGGCCCGTTGATTGTCGCAATTCTTGCCGTGAAGACGACGCTTGAGTGCCTGCAAAACGGCTGGATCTGGCAGGGTAAATTTCTCGAGAGCACGCTCGGAGTCGTCTACCTTTCGGGCTCCCACGCCGCCGGGCTTTTCGCGGGACTTTGCGTCGCAATTGCCTGGTCGCTCGAAGCACGATCCGAGCTCCAGGCCAGGAGAAACGATCCGGTCACAGAGCCCGGATCGGCCGCATCCAGAATGGCACCGATCATCGCAGCCCCGGCAGCCCCGGATCTCCTCAGCCCGGACGCGGCGCTCGGGGTGACGCCACCGAGCGCGTAGACAGGTACCTTGGCACGCTCGCAGGCAATTCGCAAGCCATCGAGGCCGAGAGGCGGCAACGAATGCGTCTTCGAAATAGATGCGAAAATTGGAGAGTAGCTCACGTAGTCGGCGCCAGCCTCGGCCACTTGAGTGATCTCGGCGAGGGAGTGGGCGGAGTAACCGACGATGGCGTCCGGGCCGAGCAGTTCGCGGGCCGCGATCACACGCTCCACTCTTCCGCCGCCGAGGTGCACCCCGGCGAGCCCAAGCGATCGGGCCAGCTCTGGACGATGTCCAACGACGATCCGGAAGCCCGGATGACACTCGGGTCGCAATTGCTCCTTGAGGCGGGCAATGAGCGATTTCACGCGATCAGGCTCCCAGGTAGGTTCTCTCACCTGGATCCAGCGAAGCCCCGCGGCGACGGCCGCTTCGGCGGCTTCAAGGAGACGATCGACTCCGACACGATCGGCGTCCGTGATCAGGTAAAGAGGCGGGAGAATCCCAGTGTTGTACGCGCCCCGAGGTGCCTTCAAGGCTGAACCCTTTGCGCGCGCTGGCGAAGCCAGTGATCCACGAGGACCAGAGCCGCCATCGCCTCCACCATGGGCACGGCGCGCGGCAGCACACAGGGATCGTGCCGGCCCTTGGCCCGAAGCACGGTGGGGTCGCCCGTTGTGGTTACCGTCTCCTGCGTCATCGCAATCGTGGCCGTCGGCTTGAACGCGACGCGGAGCACAATGTCCTCGCCGCTTGAGATCCCGCCCTGCACTCCCCCCGAGCGATTCGTGCGAGTTCGTACCCTGGATCCTTCCATGTAATACGCATCGTTGTGCTGGCTGCCGGTGAGCAGCGTGCCGGCAAATCCAGAGCCGATTTCGAAGCCCTTTGTCGCAGGCAGCGATAGCATCGCCTTGGCCAGATCCGCCTCCAGCCGGTCAAAAACCGGCTCGCCGAGCCCGGCTGGAACCTTGCGAGCAACCAGCTCGATCACACCCCCCACCGAGTCGCCGTTTTTCCGCACCGACTCGATGTGGGCGATCATGGCCTCGGCGACGAGAGGGTCGGGGCAACGGACGATGTTGCTCTCGACATCGTCTCGAGTGACACCTTCAAGGTCCACATGGGCCTCAATATCTTGAATGCGCTTCACGAAAGCCACGATCTCAACTCCTGCTGCGTCCTTGAGAATACGCTGCGCGATCGCACCAGCAGCCACGCGACCGATCGTCTCCCGGGCGCTTGCACGGCCTCCTCCTTTCCAGCTACGCAGCCCATACTTGGCCTGATAAGTGTAGTCGGCGTGCGAGGGACGGTAGACCTCCCTGAGGGAATCGTAAGCCTCGGGCCTGGCGTCCGAGTTGCGGACGAGGAGAGCAATGGGAGTGCCCGTCGAGCGGTCATCCTCGACCCCCGAGAGAATCTCAACCTGGTCCGCCTCACTTCGCTGCGTTGTAATGCGACTTTGCCCGGGCCGCCGCCGATCAAGCTCTAGCTGGATCTCGTCGCGAAGGATCGGAATTCCACTCGGACAGCCGTCGATGGTGACGCCAATCCCGGCGCCATGGGACTCTCCCCAGGTGGAAATGCGAAAGAGCGTACCAAAGGTGTTTCCAGGCATGCGTTCATTGTACGAGCACGCAGCCAGATGTGGAGAGCGACCCGGGGGGACGACAACCTCCCCTTTCTCTCCGAGCAAGATCATGAAGGGCTCGACAATGTCACCCCGCTCCCCCAGCCCGCCGCTCATCAGGCCAGAGATGGGCCAATTCACTGTCGCTAAAGGCTCGGTGGGCTACTGAAGTACCACCATCGAGACACCGGATGAGGTTTTTTGACTGCGCCGCAATCGAGAATTCTTGACCACACGACTGGGGGCGTCTGGTTGCGGCGAGGTCGCTCGACCAGTACCATTTGAAACGGTTCGCGGAATGTAGGGCTTTCTGAGTCGGAAGCGCGGCAAGCAACAGGAGCCCGGAGGTTTATGAGCGCGGAATCGAATCGTTCTTGGTTGATTGCCCTTTTTCTGGCGGCGGCGAATTGCAGCGTGGCTCGGGGCGAGCCCGGAGATTTCGTCGAGTTCATCCCCTTTCACACGGTGGCGCCCCAGGACATCGCGATGGATGCGGACGGGACGTTCTGGATCACGGCCTTCCTCGACAACAAGATCTGCCATTACGACGCCTCACTGAAGACCTCGCTCGGCCAAATTCCCTACCCGGTTTCGGGAACTTACCCAACCGGGATCGCCTACAACTCGACCGCTGACACACTCCTCGTCACCGACGCGCTATCGAGCCGCATCATTGAAATTGGCAAGGATGGAGTTCCGACGGGCCTGTCCATTGCCCCAAGCTTCGATCCGAGGTCCACGGCTCCGTTCCTCCGGGGCATGGCTTATAACCCCCACGGTGATTTCGGCAACGGTTCGATCGTCTTCGTCGAGGTGTCCGGAGCCCTCATCTATGAGATCACTTTGGATGGCCGAACCATCAACAAGCTTCCCCACCCGGACACACCGGTGGGCACTTCAGGACAGGCCCCCCCCCCCCGATCGCCGACGTCGACTTGATCCTTGATCCCAAGACGAAAGCAATTGCCGGCTACTATGTGACCGGCGGGCGCGGCAGCATCACCCACATTCGGCGCCTCGATGCGGAGGGAACCTACAAGGGCGTCTCGATCTCTGTCGCGGAGACGGGCGGATCGGTGAGCGGTATCCTTCGCCTGCCCTTTGAGCGCACCCCGGGGATAAAGACCGATTCGTTCCTCTGTGTAGTCGATTCGAATGCTCGCTTCGCCGTGCTCGAGGGAGGCGAACCTGACTTCCGGGAGCTGACACGCTTCACCTGCAGCACCCAGGACCGCACAACCAACATCTCGTGGACACGCCATCAGACCTACGACAGGATCGAAATCACCCGGGGCTGCGAGCTGCTTGCCACGCTTGCAGGCAACGCTGACGATTGGAGCGTTTCGTTCGAAGCGGACGGCTTCTACCAGGTCAGCGTCAAGGCCCACGCGGCAGGCAAGAGCACCCCTCCCCTCGAATGCACAGCAGTGGTGGGAGCAGGCCAGGTGGTCCGGAGCGAGCAAGTGGGTGGCGAATCACCCGTGGACCTCGACTGGGATGGGGGGGAGTTCCTTCTCGTGACCGATGCCCGTACGCGCTCGATCCTTCTGAGGGACCTGAACTTCGCGGCCGTCGGAGAGGTACGCCTCAACGAGACTTTCGTGGGCGAGCGGGATACGATCACAGGTGTCGCCTTCTCGGCAGGGAGCCGAACTCTTTATGTCTTCAACGCGACGCAATCGACGGTTGGAGTTTTCGACGAGACGGTGGCACTCCTGAAGGTCTTCCCCGCAGCCTTGCCGAATATCGAGCAGGATCCAGCGAACGAGCCCGACCTCGGTTTCGTGCTCGGCATGACGTATGACCCGACGGGCGCCGGCGGTGAGGGTTCGCTCTGGGTTGTGGAGGCCGACAGGGATTGGATCTACGAGATCGGCACAGCGGGTGTATCGGAAGGACAAGTGCTCCGCAGCTTTCCACATCCCTTCCTGGAAATCGAGCCCCCACCCGCAGACACGCCTTTCGGAATCTCCTCAGGCGCCATTTCCATGGCGGCTGGTGGAAACCCCGATGAGCTCTACCTCACTGGCGGTACTCTGCGCGACCTGCGACAGACGCATATCTTCCGCGTCGAGAAAAAAACAGGCCTCGTCGTTCCAGGATCGATGATCCCTCTGGACGGCGTCAGGGACACTTCGGGAACAAGCTTCAGCACGCTTGCAACCGTCCTCCTGGATGGAAAACCAAAGCTGGTGGCACTGGCCCTGACGGGCAACCGCTCGCAACTGCTCGAACTGCGTCACAACATCCCCTCTGTGCAATCCCCCACGTTCCTGAGGGCCCGACAGCCCGGGTTCGCGGACCAAGTCGAGCTCACGTTCCGTTTGAACGGACCCTACGACCGGCTCGAAGTCACCCGAGACTGCGTGAGCCTGGGGAACCTGGGCAATACGGAGTCGAGTTTTTTGGACCGTAACGCGCCAGTTGGCTATCACGAATACGCCGTCCGTGGCGTACGGAACGGCGCGGCGAGCGATTGGGTACGAGCGGCCCTCCAGGTGGGCCCCGGCGCCGTCCTGGCTCGAGCGTTCCTCTGGCCAGCCCGTTCGCCGCAACAGATCACGCTCGATCCCACTGACGGCTCCTTTGCCGTCGTGACGAACTGGCGGGACGAGCAACGCAAGGTCTATTTTTTCGACCGGTCGTTTAACTATGTGGGCCTGCGAGACTCGGTCGTCGACGAGAGCATCGAGATCGCCGCAGTTGCCATCCGAGCCCCCAGGGGCGGCGAGTGGGAGCTCAACTACATCACCTGGCAGCAGCCGGTGCCAATTGGCCAGGTGGCTTCGCAGAAGTTCTTGCTCGTCAAGGAGTCCAGGGATGGACTGCTTCTGTCCGCGCGCGAGATCACCCCCCCACGGCCCACGAATGGGTTCATCACATTTCCCACGGGCCTCGCCTGGCACGAGACGAGCGACACCTTCTATTTCCTTGAGAGGAACTCAAAGACATTCGTGCAGATGAGCCCCACCGGGGACGTGATTCGGACCTTTCCTCACCCGGCCCCCCCATTCCAGAACTTTGTCTTCAACCTGGGTGTCGCGAACGCGTCGAAACGCGGGACGCTCTTCATCACTGGCTCCGACCGCCACGACTTCAGGATTACAAGGGCAATGGAAATGACGCTTGAAGGAAAGCTCACGGGTTTGGAGATCCCGGTTGGAAATGCTGGAATCAACATAACGGGCATTCTCATCAGGGGCGATGATCTGATCGCCGTTGGAAGCGGAGCCTTCGCGGAGATCCTGCGGCTCAAGGCATTCTCCCAGGCCACGGTGAACTTCGTGCGAGGCGATGCTGATGCGAACGGCGCCGTGAACCTCACCGACGTGATCGTAACACTCGGTTATCTCTTCCGCGGCGGCCCACCGCTACCCTGCGAGGATGCAGGCGACTCCAACGACTCTGGCGTCGTGAACTTGACCGACGCCATCTTTACCCTTCGCGCACTCTTTCAGGGTGGAGGCCCGCTGCCGGCACCCTACCCGGAGAGCAGCTTCGACCCAACCCCGGACGGGCTCCCTTGTTTCTGAGACCCAAGAAAGAGTTCGAACAGGCGAAGACCCAGACTCCAGGGGCCACCACGACCCCGGTTCGGCGCGTGGAAGTTCCGGCGGGCGTGCCAATTCCTGGCCACCTCGGAGAGCTCTGGCACATCCTTGAGGAAATCGCCGGGGAGGAGGACCACCGGTTCACAGAAAAAAGCATCGTCGAGCATTTCAATTCCTGCGCCGAGGCCCAACGAGACGTCACGCGTTGGCTCAATATCTACCAGCGCCGAGTGAATTCTGCGCACGAGTTCGCGTTCCCCCCCCACTGGAGGCGTTACCGGGGGTTCGTATTGGGCCCGCGCAACTGGCCTTCGGGTGTTCTTTTCGATGCCTTCGATGCCACAAGTTGGCTGCGAGCCCCATTCGGTCCAGCACCCACGGAAGAGGACCTGGTTCATGCTGTGGACCGATGGCTTGACGTCGAGAAGAAGAATCAAAAAAAACTGGCTCGGGCCAAGGGCCCGAGCCAGCCGGATCGTCCTACAGGCTCACAAGAATTCTGAGAGCGGTTCCCACGAGCAGCGCACTCGTGGTCAGGTCTTCGCGGGAACTATCACTGTGCTTCACGTGCAGCGACGGAGCGTCGGGCGCTGGGTGGGGGGACCGACTCGTCGAGTGGATCCCCGATGGCGACAGGATCTTCGACCGACACCGAATCCCCGGGCTCCTCGGGGCCCGTCTGCCCACCCGGAGGCAAGTCGCTCGGCGTCGGTGCCATCACCGATTCGGGTTCGAAAGAGCCGCCGCCCCCGAGCTCCGGCGAGGGCAGCGGAGCGGAGACCACGGGCTTCGGCCGCGAGTCGACAATTCGCAGGAGCTCGACCTTCCCTCCAAAGCCCGAGTCAAATCGCAGCATTCCGTTCTGGCTCGCTGTGGGTTGGCTCAGGGCCCTACCATCCACATTCACCGAGTAGGTCGCGTTGGGCACGACCCCGGCAATCAGGTGGCGCCAGGCTCCCTGGGGGACAGCATATGTGGCCTCGGCCACGCCACGGCGACCAGTGCCGAAGAGCACCGCCCACCGCTCGACCGTACACCCCACAAGGCCTTCGGCCGGGAGCAGGGCGCAGTCAAGCCGCGTGGCTTGCCCGACATCATCTGCGTAAAGAATGTGGAGGAACGTCTCCGAGGCGCTGGGCTTCTTGGGCGAGATTTCCACGCGCCAGCCACCCACTTCGTCCTTGTCAGTGGGCTCGCGAGTCGTCGGGAAGTTCTCGCCCTGGACGCTGAACTCCCTCCCTGGACCGCCCACGACCTCGATCCTTGGTGACTGCGGGATCAGCGTCTCCTGAAGGAGGACTGCGTCCTTGTTCACCGTGGAGACGAGACGGCCATCGACGGTGGGCCTCTCCTGCGTGTGAAGGAGATAGGTTTTCTTGAAGGATGGTGACTTCGCGACGACATCGTCAAGGACGACGACGGCTGGCTTGGCATGTCGATCCACGACGTTGAGCCAGAGAAAGTGCCGGTCGAAACGCGAGAGCTTTTCCTTGGCATAGGAGGAAGCAGCGTCACCGAGTGCGTAGGTGAAGTCTGCACCCTGTTCAAATTGGCAGATGCCGCCCGCGCGGTAGCCACTCGAGGGGTCGAGCACCTCCTCGATACGTGCGGGGAAGGAGCGCCGCACACCGTCCAACCTCGGGCTCAAGAACCGCTGACCTCCGTCGTTGATCAGCTGTTTTCCATAGAGCTGAAACTTCTCCTTCGGATCGTGGACCAGAATTGAGTTGTGCGCAATCGTGCGGCGGTAGTAGTTGTCGTGATGACTGCTTCCAAATGAATCGTACATGCCCGAGTTGATCGCCAGGCCGCCCCTGTAGTGAAGAGTAAAGCTATTGTTGTCGAGGTGCGTATGCCCGAGCGTGTAGTCGGAGGCGGAGCGGAAATTTGCCAGCACGGCATCGGTGCCCCACGAGCTGCGCAAAAGCACCTGTCCCGGCGCACGATAGAAGCGAGACAGGCTTCCAGAAGGCGCCACGGGAGCGACATCGGGGTCGTCCCAGAGGATCGAGAAGACATTGTAGAGCGACCATACAGCTTCGGATTGCGCGACTCTCTGCGCCAGCCACTTGGCCTTGCCGTTCTTGTAATGGTGAGCGACACAAAGAGCGTAGATCCACTCAAACTGACTCACTGTATAGTTGGGGCGATGGTCCCCGCTGCGCAAGAAAGTGCCATCGGAGCGGAAGGCCATGAGGTACCAGTCAATGAGCTTTTCAAACCAGACCTCGGTCTTGAACCAGTTGACATTCGTGGCGCTGGCCACGGCAGCAAGCACTTCGACCTCCATGTCGAGCGTCCACGTCGTGTACCACCAGCCCTTGAGCGAGCCGCCCTCATCGCCGTAGTTACGCCACGTGGCGAAGAAACCATTTCGGTAAGCCCCCAGAAGCCCATCAAGGTTCTCGGTGGCCACGCGGTCCTCGCCGTAAAGGGCCAACGCCACGAGCACCATGGGACGGTGATTGCCGTGGCTGTGCCCCCAGACGAACTCGTGATCATTCGAATCGTTTTCAAGGTTCTTGTACATTTCCAGCATCCCGCCCCGGAGCCGGCCGCGCGTGGACTCGGAGAGGTCCGCGTGAATCCAATCATAGACACAGGCAACAGCCATGGCCCGAAGCCGCACATCCATCTTGTCTCCTGCGCCACCCAGACGCGCGCAGGCGAGCGCGATCTCCTCGGCCTTTCGCTTGAATCTCACGTCATTGTCCAGGAGCCCAGCAAATGCGAACGCTCGCGCGTAGGCGCACTTGCTACCGCCCTCCGCAATCTTTGCAGAGTCCTTTCCGAGGGACCCCTCGCAAGCCCGCCGAAGCTCTCCCCACACCTTCGAATGACTCGACAGGAGCCGCTTTCGGAGCGCCGGTAAGTCGTCCGAATTGAAGAAGATCCGAGGATGACTCTTCCGGACGAGGTAGACCTCGTCGCTCAGGGTCTCGAACGTCGTCACCGGTGACTCCACCCTGCTCCCACCAGTTGAATTGGAAGCCGTCTGCACGAAGTAGGTCGTACCAGGCTCGAGCCGAGCCAGGAGAACAACATGTTGCATCACGGGCTCGGGTTGGAGGATCGGCGTCATTTCCAGCTTCGCGGTCCGGCCCCAACGAACCTCGCTGTCGGAGGCATGCGGCGTGGTCCAGACCACTTTCGCGCTCGTTGGCGTCAGAACCACAACTCGGAGACCATCCGTATTCAGCCCGGGCGAGGAGTCCATCACCTCTTCCTTCTCCGGGACGCTCTCGTCGAGCACGACGCCCGGCGAGATCTTGACATTCTCGGAGCTGCGGGCGCTGACACCGGTAATCTGCTGTGAGGCGAAAACAGGCTCCACCGCTTGCGCCGTTCTGAGACCATTACGTTCGCAAGACGTCGCCAAAGGGACCAGCAGGCCCAGCAGCACCGTCACGCCTCCACGTTGGATCCAGTACTTGCACCCAAGATCTTGCATAAAAACCCTCCTTAAGACCCGAACACTCTGTGCCGGGAATCCAAGCAAGGCATGTGCCGGGTAGCACACTTTCCGGAACGCCACGATAAGACTACGGCGCGCCAACGCTTAACTCAAGGAGTGCACCTCCCAGAACTCAAAGTCCATCCGGTCAAGCCTCCAATTACGCCGCAGTGAGTAAGAATGTCCTGCCCGATTGTTGGCGAAAAAACTCCTCACGAGGGGCCGACTGGCTTCAACCCCGTCTCACGAGAGCCGCACCAGCCAAGCCTTCCGTAAGAAGCGGGCGAACGACCCTCCTCGCCAGGCCCAAAATTACACCCCGTCGCATGACTGAAACCTCTGCGCAGAATTTGAAACCGTTTTTATACTCATCGCGGGGGAGGGAGAGCATCCTGGGTTCAAGCGTGTCCCCATCATGGCCACGCGGAGCCTATCGGTGCGCAGTCCGACAAGCTATATTCTCTGACCTGGAGAAATGATTCACGACCCGAGCCAGGAGAAGGGAAACCAGACAATGAAGCCGCATGTTTCGACCCCGTCCCCCGGAGACCCTGCCAGTGACGATCAGCTTCGTAGCTACCTCAAGGACTACTACGGCAAGATCCTGAGACGCACGGAGGACCTCACAAGGAAGGCTTGCTGCGCAAACGTGACCGCGAAGCGCTTCGCGGACGTGCTCGTGTTGATTCCTGACGAGGTGAAAAGTCGAAACTACGGGTGCGGAACTCCGGTTCCAGCCGATGATCTCTCCGGGCTCACCGTGGTCGATCTGGGTTCGGGCTCAGGGCTCGATTGCTTCCTCTTCTCGCGGCTTGTGGGAGAATCGGGCCGGGTGATCGGCATTGACATGACAACGGAGCAGCTCGACATCGCCCGGCGCAATCAGGACGTCGTGGCTCGAGCCTACGGCCATGCTCGAACGAACACGACTTTTTACAAGGACTACATCGAAACTGCCGCCTGCGTCGAGAGCGAAACGGCGGACCTCGTGGTCTCCAACTGCGTGATCAACCTGTCTCCCCTCAAGGACAAGGTCTTCGAGAACGCCTACAGGATGCTGAAGGCTGGGGGCGAGCTCTACCTCTCGGATATCGTCTCGGATCGCCATGTCCCCCCCGAGCTCAAGGGCGACCCAACGATGGTCGCCGAATGCCTGGGCGGGGCGCTCTACGAGCACGAGCTCATGGATGTCCTGAAGGATTCAGGATTCGGCGATCCCCGCAGGGTTGCCACGACGCTGGTGGAGGAGGACGTGAACGGTCAGCCAATTCGTTTCTACAGCGTGACCGTCAGAGCGGCCAAGCTCTCGACGCCGCTCGATCGGCGCTGCGAGGACTACGGCCAGCAAGCCACCTACCTTGGCAATTGCCGTGAGCAGCCCGCACGGCTCATCTACGATGATCACCACGTCTTTGAGGCCAACCGCCCAACGGCGGTTTGCAGAAACACCGGAAGGCTCCTCTCGGAGACTCGCCTCAATCGTTATTTCCGGGTGACAGCACCAATCCGCCACATGGGGCTCTTCCCTTGCGGCCCGCAACCCTCGAACACGGGCACCTTTTCCTCACCGTGCTGCTGACCGTCGGGGCTTCTATGTCAACCCCGGCCGCCTCTTCCCGAGCCGCCGGCGGAAATGATCGAGCACTCCCAGGAAGGAAGCCAGCTCCTCGCTTCGGCCCGTGCCCAGGAAACGCAGGATTGACCTGGAAGCTTGCCTCAATGCGAAGCAACCTCTTGCGTGGGGGCCCCAAACAGGGTGCGGGTTCCAGCGGCGCGAGAAGATGAGCCGATTGCGCGTGCGATAGTAGGCCAGCGCCCCTTCGAGACCAGTCGTCGAGCCACCACCCAGATGCCAGGCGCGAGCTGATGGGTCAACGACGACGCGAAAGCCCGCCTCCCGGGCCCGAAATGCGAGATCGGCGTCCTCGAAGTAGAGGAAATAGTCCTCGTTCAGCCCGCCGAGTAGGTTCCAAGCCTTCGGGGAAATCGCCAGCACGGCGCCGGCCACGAAATCCGTGTCCATGACTGCGAGATCCTCGCCGGGGTCCGCCTGGCCATGCAGTAAGCTCACCGGCCTGCCCGAGGGCCAACGGATCTCGCTCCCCACGTTCCACCAACAACCCGGACGGGCGTCCCAAAGGAGCCCCGGACCTGCGATGCCGATTCCTCCATCGCGTCGAAGAGACTCGCACAGTTTTCGGAGGCAGTCTGGCTCCAGCCGAACGTCAGCGTTGAGGACCACGAAGGCCTCAAAGTCTCCCATCACACTCGCAGCCCGGATTCCACAATTTGCGCCGGCGGCAAATCCAGGGTTCGAGGGATCGTGAATGTAGAAGCCGCCAAGCCCTCTCGCAACCGCCTCAATCCTCGAACTCGAGACAGGGTCATGGTCGACGACCCCACAATGAATCGAGACTCCACTCGACGATCGCACCGATTCCAGGCAAGTGGCGCACGGGGCCTCCGGACCATACTGCACAATGACCACTGCCACCGATGGCCGGCTCACGAGGGTCGAGTTTCCCCGCGCAAACGCTCCCTTCTCGAGTAGCCGCTCAGGACCTTGAGATGCTCGCGAAGAATCCGCTCTCGCAGCTCGGCAATGAATCTGTGCCCCCAGAACCGCTGATCACCCCGCGCATAGAACTTGAGACCGCGCAGGCGGTCCGCAGTCGAAATGTGGCCCTCCGGCAAATTGGCAATGTCGGTCAGGTTCTTGAGGCGAGCTTCTTTACGAAGCGGTTTCCAGAGGTAGAGGTGGTCCAGGTCGGTCAAGTAGAGGGCTTGGCTCTCCAAAGTGTCGATGGAGTCGAGGCGCCCGGGCCGCACCAGCAGGTTTTGGGGGGAGAGGTCATGAGGGTAAAGGGCGCAGTCATGAACCTTTCGAACAAAACCCCCAACAGCCTCGGCGAGGCGATGCTTTCTGCGACAGGCAGCGGGCTCGGGGGCCGTGCCCCAGTACTCGTTCAAGAGGTACTGGTCGAGCGGCACGGCATCACCGAGCCATTCCGTGATCAGATGAGCCTCCCGCACGAGCCCAAAAACCCTGCGCTCGCTCAGCGCGACGACTTGCGCAGTCGCAATGCCACGAATCGAGAGTGCATGGCCACCCTTGTAGGCTCGCCGCAAACGATGGCTCTCGAAGAGAGCCTGAAGGCTCTCCAGTGGCGGAAGCCTGCGGAACTTCACACACACCTCGACTCCTCCGGCGGCAGAGCGGGCGACCCAGCCTCGAGGACTCGTCTTGATCACTGAGCCCGGGGCCTCGGAGCAAAGAAGCGGCTCGAGGTGTGCAGCAGGAATCTTGCGAAGGTGGTAGGTGATTCGTCCCGGCTCTCGGGTCACCTGGAACTGGGTCGAGGGCAGAAAACAGCGCTTCGATCGGCTCTTCACTCGCACCTTGTGAATCGAGTTGACCCTGACGAGCAGCTTGCGAAGGGCCTCGTCGGTCGAGCCCCCCAGCACGTCAGATCCGTAGGCGTCCACGATACGGTGGAGACCTTCGGTCGGGATCGAATTTCGTAGTGAGTGCAGCAGCTTCGCGAGTCCGCTCAGTCTCTGCCAACGCCAGAGCCTCCGCTGGAAGACACAGGTGTGAAGATCGATCAGAAAGATGGTGTCGGCGGAATCGCGGAGCAAGTTCCCCGAGTGCAGATCACGGTGCCAAACGCCATGGTCGTGCATTCGCCGGACAAGCTGTGCCGCCGCGGTCAGGACCCGAAGCCCGCAGGGGTGACCAGCAGGATCTCCGAAAAGCTCATGCACGCATTCGCTGAGGGGCTTCGTTCCCTCGAGGAACTCGACCAGGAGCCCTCCGCCCACAATGGTGCCTCCCTTGCGCTCCTCGGCAACGGCCCAGGCTCGAGCGGTGGGCAGCCCCAACTCAGCAAAGCGCTTGAGGGCAGTCCACTCCTTGAGTGCCCGGTGTGGGATCCAGCGGTAGCGAAGGCGGTCCCAGCGGCCAGTGTAGCGGTAAACCTTGACCAGGAGACCCCGCCCGGGCGCTGTCTCGCTGCCGGAGGGGACATGAACAACGGTGCGGAAATGGTTGCTCTTGATCGTTCGAGCGCCAGCGAGGTCCTCGATTTCGGGGAAAGCTTCGAAAAGGCGCCCGATCGTCGGCGGTGCCTGCCCGGCGACGGTCCAGGCATAGCCATTGTGAACAACCCGGGGGGTCAAAGTCTCCACATTCATGGAAGGCCCACTTCACCACAGCCGCCCTGTCACCACAACGCCGGATTGGAGAACCTTGGATGCCGCTGGCTCCGCTGCTTTCCCCTTGCCGGAACAAGAACTATGGTTTACAAAATGCAGGTTATACACCAAAGAGCGCCAGACGCTTCAGGACTCGCGGATGCTTGGCACCGAGGGTTGAGCGCGTCTCTTGCCATAGCTATCTCGCCGGGAAGCAGCCGGATTCGAGTCGTGGATATAGAAGTCCCCTCGCAATCGTTTGCGGCGTTCAGGGAGCTTTCCGGCGGGTTTTTTTTCTGTCGCTACCGTGGCAGCGGGCGCCTCTTTCGCCCCAGGGCCACACAACGACAGGCGCTCCTCGAAAGCGTTGACTTCTGTCCATTCTGCGAAATGGTGGCGGGTATTGGCAGAACTCTCCCCCCAGCCCACGCAAGCCGGAGAGCTCACCGAGTCGGCGCCGCTCGAGCGCTCTGCCCCATTGCAAGCGCCGGCGTACCAGGGGCTCGACTTTCGAGGCTTTGACAGTTCCACAGGTGACCAGTAGCATGGGTGCTGACTCTGAAGGTATTGTCCTTCAGACGGTCCAGCCCTGCGAAGCCCGCCTCCCGGAAAGCCCCACCCGAGAAGGAGTCCTCCTCCGTGCCCCGCGACGACGAGAGCGAATACGTTGATGAGACACAAGGCGGCGAGGTGGCCGTTACTGAGGAACAGGTCGAGCGGCCCCAGTGGCTCGTCAACATGCCGTACTGGGCG
>SXGT01147458.1_pt1 | contig 15183 bp, 10 predicted proteins | sample 3176221 | NCBI WGS metagenome assembly SXGT01 (sample SAMN11356862, study PRJNA531348) | freshwater metagenome | isolation source: freshwater sample F1-120 | place: China: Fuxian Lake, Yuxi | collected 2017-12-25
AATATCCAGATCCGGGCCGAATAATTTCACCGCCACATCGCCGCGTGTCCCGGTCAACATCTCCGATACCCGCATTTCAATCGGTTGGGTAAAGCCAAAGGAAATACCGGGCGTGTGTGACATGATGCCGCGTATGGCTTCAATCAATTCTTCCTTGGTTTTCATGCGCCATTCTTCCTTGGGCTTTAATACTAAAAAAGTATCGGTTTCATTCAAGCCCATAGGATCCAGACCCAATTCATCACTCCCGGCTCTGGCGACGATGGTTTTGACTTCCGGAACATGCTCAAGAATATTCTTCTGCACCTGTCCATCTAGTTCAATGGAATTTTGTAAGGTGATGGAAGGCAGTTTTTCCAATTGCACAATGATGTCGCCTTCATCCATGGTCGGCATAAAGGTGCTGCCGATTTGCGTAAACGCCGCTACCGTCAAGGCCAGTAATATTCCGGCGGCGATAAAAATCATTTTGCTGTTTTCAAGACTCCAGGCCAGCATGGGTTCGTACAGACGTTGTAAATGCCGGGGTAGCCAGGGTTCTTCGTGAGAGACATTTTTTAACAAAAATGAAGCCAGCACCGGAATCACGCTCAGGGACAAAATCAGCGATCCGCTCAAGGCAAATACAATCGTCAGGGCTACCGGGCCGAACAATTTGCCTTCCAGCCCCTGCAAGGTTAGTAACGGCAGAAAAACGATGATGATGATTAAAATCCCGGATGTGACGGGCGCTGCGACTTCCCGGGTGGCGCGATAAATCACATGCAGGCGCGGTAAGCGTTCAGATTTTTCATGATCCGCCATTTGGGTGATGATGTTCTCCACCACCACGACAGCACCGTCGACCAGCATACCAATCGCAATCGCCAAGCCGCCCAGACTCATCAGATTGGCCGACATGCCAAAGGCATGCATCAGGATAAACGTAATCAAGGCAGCCATCGGCAGAGCCAGTGCCACGGTCAATGCGGCACGCAAATCCCCCAAAAACAGGATTAGCAGAATCACCACCAAGACAATCGCTTCATATAAAGCTTTGCTGACGGTATCCACGGCTTTACCCACCAACACACCACGGTTGTAAAACACATTGATTTGCACACCTTCAGGCAAACTCGGTTTTAATTCATCAAGCTTGTTTTGGATCAATTCAACGGTTTGCCGAGCGTTGGCACCACGCAGACTCAATATGACTGCTGTTACTGCTTCACCTTGTCCGTCCTTGCTGACTGCGCCATAGCGGGTCATGGAACCGATTTTGACTTCGGCAATATCCTCGACTCGTACCGGTAAGCCGTTGCTTTGCGCCACTACAATGGCTTTAACATCCTGTTCGTTTTTGATGCGCCCTTCGGCACGCACTATCAAGGCTTCTTCACCTTCTGATAAACGCCCGGCGCCGTCATTACGATTATTTTTTTCCAGGGCGCTAATCAATTGCTCCATGTTGATATTACGACTGGCCATGCTGGCGTTATTCGGTATCACCTCAAAGCTGCGCACCAATCCGCCGAGCGGTGAAACATCCGCTACACCGGGAACCGGACGCAATGCCGGACGAATCACCCAATCCAGTAAGTCGCGACGTTCCATCAAACTCAGATCGCCGCCTTCAACGGCAAACATGAACATCTCGCCTAATGGCGTAGTCATCGGCGCAATCCCACCTTCAACACCGGCAGGCAAGTTGCCCCAAATACCGTTCAATCGTTCGGCGACTTGTTGTCTGGCCCAATAAATATCCGTGCCTTCCTCAAAATCCAGCGTGATGTCGGTAATGGCGTATTTAGCCAACGAACGCAACATGGTCTGATGCGGAATCCCCAGCATCTCGACTTCGATAGGCGCCGTGATGCGGGTTTCGACTTCCTCCGGGGTCATGCCATTGGCTTTGACGATAATTTTGACCTGAGTCGGTGACACTTCCGGAAAGGCGTCGATCGGGATATTTTTAAAAGCAAAATAGCCGCCACCCGCCAGCAATAAAACCAACAAACAAATCATTAAGCGCTGCGACAGCGCAAAGCGAATTAGATTTCTCATTCTTCACTACCGCCCAAGCCCAGCCAGGTGGCTTTTAACGCTACAGCGCCTTGTACGGCAATTTCGGCCTGCTGACCAATCGATCCGTAAACCACACTGTCCTGATCCTGCTTGCCGACCACAGTCACTTCGGTGACTGCAAAACCATCTGCATTACGCACGAAAACATAGTGGTGTCCGGCATTTTGGGCGATGGCGGCGTTGGGCACTTTAAAGCCGGTTTGCTGAATGTCCTGCATCAAGCTAACGTTTAGATGTTGCCCAACCCGCAACTGGCGGCTATTTCCCTGGATAACCGCCCGCGCCAACACCGTTTGATTGTCCGGATTGACGCTTTGTCCGAGTAAGCTGATTTTGGCCTGGATAGGCGTATCGGCGATTTGCACCGTATCGCCCAAGCGTATTTGTTGCAGCCGTTCCTGAGGCACATTGATTTCCAGCCAAAGTTCGGACAAATCGGCAATTCGATATAAAGGCGACTGTATGTCCAGACGCGCACCCAGCGTGGCTAAACGCTCCAGAATCACCCCACTCATCGGGGCGCGCACTGTCAGCAGACTGCTCAGTTTGTGGGTTTTGGCTAGCGAGTCGATTTCAGTTGCGGACATCCCCGCCATCAACAGTAATTGCCGGGCTTCATCGGCAACAGTGGCTTTGCTGCTATGTAATGACTGGGTTTCCTGCCATCTTCTTTCTGCAATCACGCCTTCATGCAGCAATTTTTGATCGCGCTGCTTTTCCAATCCCGCCAGATGCAATTCGCTGGCAGCGGTTAAAAACTGTTGTTGCAGGGCGACCAATTCCGGGCTATGAATTTGCGCCAATACTTGGCCTTTTTGCACTTTATCGCCAATATTGGCCTGCAATTGGCTTAACAAGCCGGATTGGGTGGTGCTCAATAAAATTTCTTTGTTGGCAGGCACCACTACTGTAGCGGGTGCTGAAAGCAGTGGAATTTGCTGGCTGGGTGTGACTGTCGCCACTTTTATGGACAGATTGTTGATTTGCTCGGCTGTAATCCGAACCTGCAAATCATTGGCAAAAATAGGGGAGGTGCTGCTGAATAACAAAGCGAAAAGGATTTTTTTCATGGCATGACTCCAACCGCTTGATTATAAAGAGCGATATTGCGTTGTAAGGTAATCTCCTGCTGTTTGGCGTTGCGAATCGCCTCCAGGTTGCGGGATTGGGTTTTCAATAAGTCCAGCAAATTGATTTCGCCGACTTCGAAACTGATTTGCATCATTTGCAAATGTTGTTCCGCCAGATCTTTCATTTGTTTGGCAATACTGAGTTCGGCACGGGTGACTTCCAGGCCGTGCTCGGCTTCATGCAGATTTTTTTCCAGCAGACGTTGCAGATGTTCGCGTTGCGCTAGTACCCGGTTGAGTTCCAGATGTGCAGCCGCAATTTCCGGTGCGTCATAAGTACTGTGTCCAAACGGAATCACCACGCCGACATTGGCGCTATGTAGATCGTCGCTGCCGCGTTGATCCCAATTGGTTTTGGAACCGATACTAACTTTGGGTTGATTAATGGTGTCGGTGGTTTTAGTCCATTCAATGTCGGCTTGTTTACGCGCAATCAGAGCATTAACGGCCTCCAGCATCGGATGATTCGGCTGTATGGATTCTAAAGGACTCAGGATTTCCTGATAATTAGCCGGGATGCGGGTGGTTTGGGTGAGATTGGCATAGCTTTTTCGACTATGCATCAGCTCGGCTTCGGCTTGAGTCAACAAGGTTTGGTTCTGCAAATGTTCGCTTTGCACCAATAGCAAATCAGCACGCGGCAAATCGCCCAGTTCAACCCGACGTGCGACTTTGTCCAGCAATTGCTTGGATATATTTAGGTTGATTTGAGCTTGCTGCAGGCGATTTTCGGCCAGTGCTATGGTCCACAAAGCATCTCTGACCTGGCCTGCCACTTCCAGTTTGACTGCAGCCGATTGTTTGGCCGCCGAGGTATGCGCCTGTTCGGCAACCTGTTGCGCCGCCGAGCGTTGTCCCCAATTCCAGATGGTAAATTCCAGTTTGGCGGATGCTTCGCGGGAACCGTCACGGCTGGAAATTCGATCGTCACCGTAATCCAGCGCCAATGCCGTTGAGCCGGCCAGCCAACTATCGCCGCGTTGCTGCAAGGCATCGGCTTCTTGAGTCAAGGCCTCGTTGATTAATCTGTCCGGGTATTTTTCCAGGGTTTCTTCTAACAGTTGGCCTAGCGTTAGTGCGGGATCGATTTCAACCGGGTCCAAGTGCTCTACCATTAAGTTTTCAGATAGAGATACCGCGGAAGGTGTATCAACAGGTTGCGCCGCCAAGTTTGTAATCGCGCCAGGCATGCCGGTTAGCCACAGAATGGGCAAAATATATTTAATATGACCAGATGCTGTCATATCGGTCTCCAAAATGCCTGTAGGAGGCATCAATACAGTGATGAAGGGTGGTCACGACCAATGCATGACCAGAGAACTGCGATATTGAGGATTAAAGCGGTGGGGCGCGGGATAGGTTTTGACTGAGAAAATGCGGTGTTTTTAAGTGGGCCTGTTGCGGCGAAAAGTTGATGGCTTTCAGGTTCTGCCGAGCGGGTAAAGCAGCAGTCTGTTCAGTCAGACAATAAAGCGCTGTAGCATCCTCGTCATCCAGCTCAGAGGGTTGATGCTGGATTGCCGCACCCAACTCGACAATAGCCGATTGCAGGCTGACCGAACAGGCTTGGACTGAGTTTGGCAAGCGATCCGCCTGCACTGTCAGGCTTTCGAATTCATGCAAATGCAAGCCGTTTGTAACCCCTCTATCGTCGACGTGTGCGTGTACCAACGGCGCAGCAAATTGCAGCAGCACCAGTAACAACACTAAAAATTGACGAATAAATGCAACCATTGTTTGAATCGAAATGTCTGTGACTTTGTTATATAAAAAGACAGTAGTTGTGGAGAAATCAGCGAAAAGCTATTCTACTTGAAATTACGCGTCTAACCCTAACTATAAGTAAACCGTTTTCACTAGAGGCAACACACACCATGAACAGAAAAATCGGCATATTTGCCACCATTTTCCTTGCTATGACATTGCTGATGACCGGCATTCAGGAAGTCCAAGCCAAACGTATGGGCGGCGGTCGATCTTTCGGCAGCAGACCAAGCTACAGCGCGCCTTATCAACGATCCACCTCGCCGGGCGCGACCAGCCAGCCGACCCGTTCACCCAGTCAACAACAAGCCGCAGCGCAAAATCAGGCGGCACGTCAGGGTTGGGCAGGTAGAGGCGGCTTGATGGGGATGTTGGGGGGCTTGGCTTTGGGCGGCTTGTTGGGCTCGATGTTTTTTGGCGGCGCATTCGAGAATTTGAATATGATGGATATTCTGGTTTTTGCCGGGATTGCCTTTTTGCTATTTCGCTTGTTTAAAGGCAGACAGACTCAGCCGGTTGCAGGTAATGCCTATGGCAGAACCAACCATGCCGATGCAGTGACGCCAAATGAATATAACGCTCCGGCTACCGGAAGCAATCCCGCGGGTTTTAATACGGATCTATTGTTTGGCAAAAATGGCGCGGCACCTGGGGTAAACCCGGCTCCTGTCAGTAATCAGATCCCTGCTGATTTCGATCAAACGGCTTTTCTGGCCGGTGCGGAAAGTGCGTATCGTTATTTGCAATCTGCTTGGGATAGCCGGGATTTAGCGGCTATCCGCGGTTTGACTACTGATAAAGTGTTTGCCGAAATTCAGGATCAATTGCGCGGTTCCAATGCCACTAACAAAACCGAAATATTGAAACTGACAACAGAGTTGCTGGAAGTTCGTGAACAAGGTACGGAGCTTGAAGCGGCAGTGCTGTTCGACAGTCTGATGCGGGAAGATGATGGCGAAACCGAACAAGTGCGTGAAGTCTGGCATTTCACCAAGCCCATCAGTAGCAAACAGCCTAAATGGTATCTGGACGGGATTCAGCAGCTGGAAATTTAAGCATGACGGTGAGCGGCGACAAAATCCGTCAGCGCTATGACAGGCTGGCGCCATGGTTTGATAGTCTGGAAGGCTTTCTCGAAGGTCTGATTTTTCGCCGCTTGCGTAAAAAGCTTTGGGCTATGGCTGATGGTGAGCATATTCTGGAAGTGGGTGTGGGAACAGGGAAAAACTTTGGCTTCTACCCGGAATTTGCCCGCATGACCGCCATTGATTTCAGCCCGAAAATGCTGGAACAGGCGCAACGCAAGCGCGAACGCAAACAGATTCAGGTTGATCTGGATTTAATGGATGTGCAGCGCTTGTACTACGCCGATAACAGCTTTGATACCGTGGTCGCCAGTTTTGTATTTTGTTCGGTGCCATTGCCGAGAAAAGGTCTGAAAGAAATTTACCGAGTACTCAAGCCAGGCGGCCAACTATTGTTGTTAGAGCATGTGTTAAGTTCCAACAAATTCATGGCCATGCTGATGAATTTGTTCAATCCGTTGGTACTCAGATTAGTGGGTGCCAATATCAATCGGCAAACGGTAAAAAACGTGCAAGCTTGTGCTTTTAAAAGCATCTTCATTGACCCTGCCAGTAGCGACATGATCAAGCTGATACGCGCCATCAAATAGTTGGGCCGCAGTCTTCTTAAATCTCGGCTGCGGCTTGTGCAATCAAACCATCACAAATTTCAAACCAATCACAAATAACAACGTCGCTAGAACCGGGCGCAAATAATATTCGGGGATTTTGGCGCTCAAGTGACTGCCTATCCAAATGCCGGGCACGGAGCCCAACAACAAACTACCCAATAATTGCAGATCGAAATTGCCCAAGCTGAGATGGCCTAAGCCAGCCACGGCTGTCAACGGAATAGCATGCGCCAGATCAGTGCCAACTATTTTTAAGGTAGACATGCGGGGATAGAGAAATAACAACGCCACCGTGCCCAATGCTCCTGCCCCTACGGAAGACAAGGTAACCAAAACGCCTAGAACAGCTCCAGTGAAAACCGTAGCGACTTTTTCCCAACGCGGCGAAAAACGCCCGCTGTTATCGACAGTGCTTTGCTCGTCTTCAAGGGGTTGCAGTTTTGCGGCTCTGTGCAACAACACACTGCGCACCAACAACGCCGATGCAGTTAACAACAATGCCACACCCAGGGTAAAGGTAATCATGCCGGTGATATCTTTATTAACCGCCATCAGATTTTTCAGCACATATAATGTGATACCGGCAAACGGTAAACTACCCAGTGCCAGCAAGCCGACGATATGCCATTCAACAGAGCGATGTTTGCCATGATGCACAAACACCCCGGCGGTTTTAGTAATGGCGGCATAAATTAGGTCGGTTCCTACTGCAACAGCAGGTTTAAAGCCAAACAAAAACACCAGCAAGGGCGTCATCAACGACCCGCCGCCTACACCGGTAATACCCACTAAAAGCCCAACAGCAAAACCGGAAGCGGTATACAGCAAATTCATTACGAAAAAATCCTTTAGTTTCTTGAAGTTGAAAATACTATATCAGCCGCCGCCAATAAGCTTTAATGACAAAAGAACATATTGATATGCAATTTTTAGATAGTGAGAATACCGGTAAGAAAAAGTTATCGGTGAAGTGCATGACCTGGAATCAAAATAGATTAGCCAACTCGTTTTTTATGGATAAGATTTAAGTTGCGGTGACCGGAAAAGGCTAATATGCTGCCTGTCAAAATGTAGATACTCTGTTCCAAGTCAACAAACCCCCATCGTTTTTTCACTCAGCAATGAACGATTCCTGAATGGCATAAAACCGTGTGTTATCGAACGGCTGATCGTGTTTCAACATGCCGTGAATCGCATGCAGGGTCGTAGGCTGGGTTAAGCAACGCGAAACCCAGCAAAAGATTTAAACAATCTATTTTCCTTGCATTTTATCTCGTTCCCACGCGCTGCGTGGTAATGCAGGGCTTGGCCGCGCAGCGGTCTGATGTGTACCGCAGCGCGGTAGATCTGCATTCCAACGCGGCGCGTTGGCACGAGTCAATATCCTTGCATCGTCCGCGAACGGTGCAATTCATGATCTCAAACATCCTCTCTAAGTTTGCTTTGGGCTATACATCTTTTGGTTTCGTCAGGCATCGGATGCTGGTGGAATTCCAACCAATCTCAGCAGTTTCTCGACACCAAATGGGTATTGATTTCAGCCAAGCAGGCATTAAACGAATGAAGCCACTTCCGCACGTAGTGGGATCATTTTCAACCACAAAATGCACATAGCCAGTTTTTCAACGCGCCACTCTGAACCATGCCGCATACATAGCGGGTACGAATAACAGCGTCAGCAAGGTGGCGACGGTCAGTCCGCCCATAATTGCTACGGCCATAGGGCCGAAGAAGGCACTTTGCGTTAGTGGAATCATCGCTAAAATAGAGGCGGCGGCGGTCAGGACGATGGGGCGAAAGCGGCGTACTGTTGATTCGATAATAGCCTCTGCATCCGATAGACCGGCCTGTTTATCCTGATCGATTTGATCCACCAATATCACCGAATTTCGCATGATCATGCCGGATAAAGCTATGGTTCCCAGCATGGCGACAAAGCCGAAGGGTTGATTGAACAGCAGCAAAAATAGCGTGACTCCGATCAAACCCAAGGGGGCGGTGAGCACCACCAGCGCCACCCTGGAAAAGCTTTGCAACTGAATCATCAATACAGTCAGCACACTGAATAAAAACAACGGCATACCAGCGGCAATTGATTCGCCGCCTTTGGCTGACTCTTCGACTGCGCCGCCGGTTTCCAGGCTGTAGCCAATCGGTAAGTTACGTTTGAAATCTACCAAACTGGCTTCAACTTGGGCGGAAACGGTCGGTGCCTGGATGCTGCCATATAAATTACCCCGTACCGTAATGGTCGGGATGCGGTTACGTCGCCAGATCACGCCTTCTTCAAAGGTGTAATTAAACGTGGCGATTTGCGCTAACGGGACGCTTTGCCCGGTGGCGTTGGGTATCATCAGGCTTTGCAAGCGAGACAAATGTTCACGTTCGTTTTCCACGCCCCGCACCATCACATCAATGCGCTCTATGCCTTCCCGAAACTCCGTGACATACAAGCCTTGCAAAGCCCCGTTGATCAAATTCGCCAATTCACTGGAGCTAATCCCCAGCAAGCGGGCTTTGGATTGGTCGACTTCTACTTGCACCACTTTGACAGGTTCATCCCAGTCCAGTTGCACATTGGATAGATGCGGATTGGCTCGCATAATGTCGGCCACCTGATGCGCCAGTTTTTTTAGTGTGTCCAGTTCCGGCCCTGATATTCTGAATTGCACAGGAAAACCGACCGGCGGGCCGTTTTCCAGGCGTAAAACACTGGCGCGCAAATTGGGAAAATCCTGCTCAAACAAGCTGATTAACTGGCTTCTTAATTGCTCACGCTGCTTGGGGCCTTCGGTCAGAATCACGAATTCGGCAAAACTGCGCTGCGATAGTTGTTGATCCAATGGCAGATAAAAGCGCGGACTGCCGTTGCCGACATAAGCCACATAATTTTCAATTCCGCTTTGTTTGCTCAGCCATTCTTCCAGCTTTTTCACCTCGGTTTCCGTTGCCTCGTAAGACACTCCTTCAGCCAGTCGTAAATCCACGATGAGTTCCGGGCGGGTTGAATCCGGAAAAAACTGTTGTTGAACCAGGGAAAACCCCAAAATTGACAGTATGAACAGGGCTATAGTGGCGACTATCACCCACCAACGTCGCCTGACGCAGAATGACACCAGTTGCCGGAAATGCTGATAAAAAGGCGAGCCATAGCTCTCATGTGAATGGCTTTCGTCTGTTGATGTTGATTTTGAGAACCAATTTTTCAGCCCACTTTTATTGGTTTTGGATGACTGCTGACGGGTGAAGTCGGGTAACAACCGATAGCCCAGATAAGGCACAAAAATCACGGCTGCCAGCCATGACACCAATAAAGCAATCACCACCACTTGAAAGATGGAACGTGTGTATTCACCGGTAGTCGATACAGCAGTGGCAATCGGTAGGAAACCGGCAGCGGTGACCAGCGTTCCGCTCAACATCGGCATGGCGGTCGAGGTGTAGGCAAATGCCGCAGCCCTATGTCGTTCCCAGCCTTGCTCCATTTTGGCCGCCATCATTTCCACCGCGATAATCGCATCGTCTACCAGCAAACCCAGCGCCAAAATCAAAGCGCCTAATGAAATTTTGTGTAAGCCCACATCGAACACATGCATCAGCCAAAAGGTAATCGCCAACACCACCGGGATACTGATGACCACTACAATGCCGGTACGGAAACCCAGCGACAGCAAACAGACCGCCAAGACAATCAATACGGCTTCAACCAGGGCTTTTACAAATTCATTAATGGAGTTTTGGACTGCTCGGGGTTGTGATGAAACCGTGTGCAAATCCAGGCCAACCGGTAATTTTGCCTGTACCTGTTTAATCGCCGTATCAAGATTGCCGCCCAACTTGATGACATCGCCGCCTTGCTGCATGACAACCCCAATCAACATGGCTTCGTGACCGGCATATCGCACGCGATCTTTGGGTGGATCTTCATAGCCCCTGCTGACGGTTGCCACATCGCCAAGGCGGAATTCATGATTATTGGCCCGCAAACGCGTATCTCGCAAGGTTTGCAATTGGTCATATCGACCACTCACGGCAATACGCACCCGCTCCTGGTCGGAATCGAAATTTCCGCTACTGGTGATCAGGTTTTGCAGATGCAAACTTTGCATCAAGGTGTTGGTATCGATGCCCAAGGTTGCCAGTTTAGCGTTGGATAAATCGATATAGATACGCTGCGATTGCTCTCCGAAGAAATCCACTTTGGCGACGTCTTTAACCTGTAATAATTGCGCACGAACCAGATCGGCTTGGCGTTTCAGTTCGGCATAATCGTAGCCCACACCGCTTAATGCATATAAGTTGCCATAAACATCGCCGAATTCGTCATTAAACGTGGGGCCTTCGATACCATTCGGCAGGGTGTATCTGATGTCACCGATTTTTTTTCTGACCTGATACCAGATATTGTCAATTTCTGAAGGTGGCGCTGAATCCTTAACCAACAAAAAAATCAGCGATTCACCCGGGCGGGAATAACTGCGCAAATTATCCAGCCAAGGCACTTCCTGTAGTTTTTTTTCGAGTTTATCCGTAACTTGTTGTTCCATTTCGGAGGCGCTGGCACCGGGCCAGCCGGTGCGTATCACCATGACCTTGAAGGTAAAGGGTGGATCTTCCGATTGCCCAAGTCGGGAGTAAGACATGGCCCCAACCAGCGTCAACATGATGATGGCGTAAAGCACCAGCGCCGGATGACTCAGCGACCATTCTGAAAGATTAAAACGTTTCATTGGCTGCTCTGCATAGGGATAGGTCGTACAATTTGTCCTGGCACTAAAGTTTGCACGCCTGCGGCGACTAGCTGTTCTCCGGTCTGGATGCCTTGCGTAACGATGACGCCATCTTCGCGGAACATACCGGTCTGCACCGTTCTAGGTTGTACTTGCTGGTTTTGCGGATCGAACACCCACACCACTGTTTTACCTTCCAGTTGGGTGACTGCAGATAAAGGCACTAACAATTCATCATTATCCAGTGCATAAAAGCGTACTCCGGCCGTCATACCCAGTCGAACCTGATCATCGGTAGCAGGTAAAGCCACCCGCACTTGAAAGGTGCGCGTCACGCTATCGGCTGCTGCGGCCACTTCCCGAACTTTGCCTTGATATTGTCTGGATGGATCGGCCCATAAGCGTATTTCTGCCGGCGTATCGATGGCTATGCCTCGCATGCGCGATTCCGGAATGTCTATCGCGACCTCCAAGGTGTCCAGTGCGGCAATTCGGGTAATGACTTCACCGGCCGCAACGACTTGGCCGGGTTCGGCGCGAATTTCAGTAATCACGCCGTCCTGCTCAGCCAGCAAATCAGTATAAATGGATTGATTATTCGAGACAGCCGCCTGTGCCCGGCTTTGTTTGACCAAAGCTGCTGCAGATTGTTGTTTGGCCTCCTGAATATCCAAGGCTTGTTTGGAAATAAAATGGCGCTGATAAAGCTGTTGATGTCTGGCCAGCTCTGCTTTGGCGAGCGCCAAGTCCGCTTCGGCCGCCAGCACTTGGGCTTGAGCGGCTTTAGTCGTCAATCCGGTGTCCTGATTGTCCAACTTGGCTATGAGCTGATTCTTGGCAACTCGGGCACCGCTATCGACATAGCGTTTAATAATTTTTCCGGCAATTCGAAAACCCTGAGCGCTTTCATAACGCGATCGAACTTCGCCAATCAAAATAGTGGGCGAGGCCTGAGTTCGATCGCCTACCGTCATGACAAGCGCGGGTCTGGTCGCTGGTGCTGCCGGCTGAGGTTGCTCACATCCGCTGAGGATTAAGCCCATCGTTAACACAAGTAGTGCTTTCATTAATTTACTCGGAAAAACATTGCTGTGAACAAAGCTGAGACAAAAGAGCGACCCATTAATTTTTAAGAAAACTCTGAATAACCCTGGATTAGTAAAATAAGTTTAATCAGGGGGAGCCTTAAGAGAAAACTATTCGCTGGGCCACGAATACACAAGTTTTATCTTGAATTCGAATTGTAGCAAAGCCATCAGAATAAGTTTGAATCTGGGGTATTTAAAGGTTGACGCTCATTCTTTTGATTGCAGGATAGCTTGCAAGGGAGTTAATGAAATGAGGGCTCGAAATAGCAGTTGCTGATTTTTGATCAGACCATAACATTCATAATCCAAGGCCGTGGCCGATGGTTCACCAAAATCGTGTTCAGCCGAGTTTTCCGTTGGTTTTATCAAAATATGCAAGGCGTCATTACTTTTCAATACGGCTAATTGCCGCTTATCAATACTGATTTTATGCGAGGTGTAAACCATAGGATTTTTTTCAAAATCATGTTGTTTTTTCAAGGCTTTTTCCAACAAGGCGCTGGATAGTAATGCGCATGGAAACATCTCGGGGAAAATCACCTTTTCCTGCAATTCATCGAAAAAATCGGTTTGATCTCTTAAAGAGCTGCACAAAAAATTTTTGGCGTTGCTGGTGGTGATGAATTTGCGTTTTAAGAAGTAACCAGTGGCTAAAAAACTTCGGTCGAGTTGATGTTGTAAATCATCCAGCGCGGAAAAGTCGGCATCGGCCAGAAACAGCGGTTCGGTGGATTCTTTTTTATACCCTATTAAAGACAGATTGCCATCACACTTAACCATGATGCGATTGCTGAGCAGCGGTGACGGTAGGGGCTTGAATTGAGAGGGCTTGATGTCGACTTCGATCACTTGCCCGGCTTTAATGGCATTAGCAAACGAGAATTGATAATTGCTGAAATGCAGACCGTGTAAATCAATCAGGGGTTGTTCGTCTGCCTGACGTCGAAATTCGGCTATTTTGTCTTCGATTAATGATTCCAGTTGAAACCCTAGCGTTATTGGGCCCTGGAAAGGATTTTGTTTGATTTTGCACCAATTCTTACTGTCATGAAACAAATTAAAGTCATCAGTGGAGTTGCGGGCGACATCGATATGTAGCTGACTAAAAACATAAGTATTATCTGAGTTCATGCCGCTGATCTCCGCTTACGATTGAGTTTGTGCGGGCATGCTACCACTGATTTTAAATCTTACAACAGCGTCGGAGATCGCCGACCGGAAACCAGCGCTGAGCAGGGTAAACGCTCAAGCGTCTACCCAAACTGAAGCTGGGATTAAAGCGATTTATATAACGCTAATGCCTTATTTAATTCGGCAGAGGCTTTTTCAATATTACCGTTTTTGGCTTGAATTTGACCCTGAATTAAAGCCGCATGGCCTTTTTTGATGGCTTCGGATGGATTTGCAATACTATCAGAAGCATTTCGTGCCGCTTTTAATTTAACTTGTGCCGCTGAAAAATCGCTTTTACTAACTTCGACCAACGCTTCTTCAATATTGGTAATAATGGCGCTGGTGCCGGACGCCGCGCTAACCGCCGCCGCTTCTTCAGCGTAAGCAGGCAGAGTGGTGGCGGTAAACGCCAAGGCAATAACAGAGATAATGCTTAATTTTTTAATGATGTTCATAGGTTTAAGAATGTGCGTGTAATAAGAAAGAACCCAATGACTTTAAACAGTCCGTCTTGCCAGATTGGAAAAAATAAAGGCGGAGCCTCGAAAGACTCATGCAGATTACTTCCGTGCAAACAGGAACCAACTCTTTAAAAATAAGAGCAAAGCAAATCCATGCGGGTGACGATCCAATTTTAGTGATATTGGAGAGGTTTTAGCTAAAAAGCCTGAAACACCCTGGGTGTTTCAGGCTGCATCATAAAGGATATGCTGCCTGTGCATCAGGATTATTAATTAAATTAATGAAATCAGTGCCATAAGAAAGTGGCAGGCAGCCGGGATTCAAACTTTTTCCAGGGCAATATCTGCGCTCAAAAAATCCAAAATGACGTGCGGATCTGCAAAATTTGCGTATGCCAATACCAGTTTTACGTAAGCGGTCTCCAACGAGGTATTCCAGATCATCTGTGCGCCATGCGCCATTAATTGTCGAGTAGAGCTATAGGCGTCTTCAGACTGAATGGCTGGCGTCAAATACAGCGGTAATGCGCGCTGTCGGCAGCGCTGACTAAAATGTATCAGGTTATGTTGTTCACCCCAGGTTGATAAGGCGCAGGCCGTTCCGGAGTGATATAACTCATGCAGAACGGCATCGTAATGATCCAGTGTAAAGCCATCGTAATTTAGACCCGGATAGGGTTTGATCATTAAAATACGGGCGAAACGAGCCTGCAGCGTTATAGCTGGCTTTGGGGATAGAATCACCGGATTTAGCAAACTGAAGCTGCCGTTTTCATAATGCTGGTAAGGCTTGGATTGCACGCTAATGAAATCGCTGCTAAGCGGCAGGCACCCGCTTAGGCGAGTACCTATATGTACATGCATGGGTTGATCGGGATTTTGATAAGGCACAAATACCCCGGATGGCTGTTGCTGACGAATATACTCTACGGCACAAATGAAATTTCTTAAGCCATTGGCTTTGGGGTTATCCAGGGGTAAATCGCTGGATACCAGCAAAAGCGGAATTTTCAGGGCATTGAAATAAATACCAAACATAGCGGCGCTAAAGGCCAGTGTATCCGTGCCATGCGTGAC
>SXGT01688671.1_pt1 | contig 15183 bp, 11 predicted proteins | sample 3176221 | NCBI WGS metagenome assembly SXGT01 (sample SAMN11356862, study PRJNA531348) | freshwater metagenome | isolation source: freshwater sample F1-120 | place: China: Fuxian Lake, Yuxi | collected 2017-12-25
GCAGCGGCGACCAGACCACGCAGACTCCGTTCACCGTGCAGAGCATCGCCAGCATGCTGAGCCATATGGGCGTGAACCTGCCGCCGGGCACCAACCTGCAGCTGAAGAACGTCGCCGCGGTCATGGTCACGGCCACGCTGCCGGCGTACGCGCGGCCGGGGCAGCAGCTCGACGTCACCGTGTCCTCGATGGGCAACGCCCAGAGCCTTCGCGGCGGCACGCTGCTGCTCACGCCGCTGAAGGGTGCCGACGGCCAGATCTACGCCATGGCGCAGGGCAACCTCGTGATCGCCGGCGCAGGCGCCTCGGGCGGCGGCAGCAAGGCGCAGATCAACCACCTCTCGGCCGGCCGCGTGCCGGGCGGGGCAACGGTCGAGCGCGCGGTCGCCGCGCCGGTGGGCGGCGACGGCCGCATCCGCCTCGAGCTGCACGCCTCGGACTACGGCACGGCAAAGCGCGTCGCCGAGGCGATCAACGCCCGTTTCGGCGCGGTTTCGGCCGCCGTCGACGCGCGCGTGGTGGAGATCCAGTCGCCGCAGTCCGACGCCGAGCGCGTCGCCTTCCTCGCCGAGATCGAGATGTTGCGGGTCGAGGTGACGACGGCCTCGGCCCGGGTGGTGATCAACGCGCGCACCGGCTCGGTGGTGATGAACCAGTCGGTGACGCTGGAACCCGTGGCGGTGGCGCACGGCAACCTGTCCGTGTCGGTGAGCGCGACCCCGGAGGTGAGCCAGCCGGCGCCGCTGTCGGGCGGCGAGACGGTGGTGACGCAGAAAACCGACATCCAGATCAAGCAGGACGGCGGCGGCCTGGTGCACGTCGAGGGCGGGGCGAAGCTCGCGGACGTGGTGAAGGCGCTCAACCTGCTCGGCGCCTCGCCGCAGGACCTGCTCGCCATCCTGCAGGCGCTGAAGGCGGCCGGCGCGCTGCGCGCCGAGCTGGAGATCATCTGATGAGCGCGCCCCTCAGCCGCTCGCTGGCCACCGACGTGCGCGCGCTCGACAACCTGCGGCGCGACGCGCGCACGCAGCCGGAAAAGGCCGTGAAGCAGGCGGCGACGCAGTTCGAGACGCTGTTCGTGCAGATGCTGCTGAAAAGCATGCGCGAGGCGACGCCGAGCTTCGATCCGCTCGCCAGCAGCGCGAGCCGGACCTACCAGTCGATGCTCGACGAGCAGTGGGCCAAGGTGATCTCGGAGAAGGGCATCGGCCTCGCGCCGCTGATCGAGAAGCAGCTCGCGCGCAACATCGCGCCGGCGCAGGGCAGGGCGGCCCCCGCCGCCGCGCCCGCCATCGCCGACCCTGCCGCGCCGGCCGCGGGGCACGAGCAGTCCTTCGTCAACCGCATGCTTGAGCCGGCGATGGAGGCTTCGCGCGCCACCGGCCTGCCGGCTTCGTACATCGTCGGCCAGGCGGCGCTGGAGTCCGGCTGGGGAAGGCACGAGATCCGGGGGCCGGGCGGAGCGCCGTCCCACAACCTGTTCGGCATCAAGGCCGGCGCGGGCTGGCGCGGCGCCACGGTCGAGGCGATGACCACGGAGTACGTCGACGGGCAGCCGAGGAAGCAGGTCGAGCGTTTCCGCGCCTACGGCTCCTACGCCGACGCGTTCTCCGACTATGCCAGGCTGCTGACGGGCAGCCCGCGCTACGCCAGGGCGCTGGAAGCGCGCGAGGACCCGTCGCGATTCGCGCAGGCCATCGCGCGTGCCGGCTATGCCACCGACCCGGCCTACGCGGCGAAACTTGCCGGCACCATCCGGCGCACGATTTCCGCATCGGCATGAACGCGATGCAGGCTCAAGACATGCAGGCGGCGGCCGTTAAGGCCGGATAGGGCGAGCGACCATGGGCAGCACGATCTTCGGCATTGCGGTGAGCGGCCTGAACGCGGCGCAGTCCGGCCTGTTGACCACGTCGCACAACATCGCCAACGTCAACACGGCCGGCTACTCGCGCCAGGAAACGCTGCAGAACACCTCGATCCCGAGCTTCACCGGCTCGGGTTTTCTCGGCTCCGGCGTCTCGGTGGAGACGGTGCGCCGCGTCTACAGCAGCTTTCTCGAGGCGCAGGTGCGCGACACGCGCTCGCAGGCCACGGCTTCGGGCGAGCTTTCGGCGCAGCTCGCGGCGCTGGACAACCTGCTCGCCGATCCGTCCGCCGGGCTCTCGCCGGCGCTGAACGATTTCTTCGCGGGCGTGAACGCCGTGGCGGCGCACCCGGGCGACGCCGCCGCGCGCCAGACCATGATCGCGCGCGCCGATGCGCTGGCGGCGCGCTTCCGCGACCTCGAAGACCGCATGGCGCAGATGCGCCTCGGCGTCAACCAGCAGATCCAGACCACGGTGACCTCGGTGAATGCGCTGGCGGCGCGCATTGCCGATCTCAACAACCGCGTCCTGGAGTCTCAGGGTGCCGGCTCGCAGGCGCACGCGCCGAACGACCTGCTCGACCAGCGCGATGCCCTGGTGCGCGAACTGGCGACGGTGGCGGGGGTCACCGCGCTGGCGCAGTCCGACGGCTCGATCAACGTCTATCTCGGCAGCCGCCATGCCATCGTCGTCGGCGGTTCGAGCTACAAGCTGGTGGCCTACACCGACCCGGAGTCGCAGCGCGACACTGCCGTGGGCCTTACCGCCGGCGCCACGCAGCTGCGCCTCAGCGCAGCCGATTTCGGCAGCGCCGGCACCCTCGGCGGCCTGCTGGAGTACCGCGAAACCGATCTGGCGGCGGGGCGCAACGCGCTGGGCCGCATCGCCATGACCATCGCGCAGGAGTTCAACGCCCAGCACCAGCTCGGCCAGGACCGTGCCGGCATCGCCGGCGGCGCGTTCTTCGCCGCCGGCGCACCCGCGGCGATCGCGCGCACCACCAACGCGGGCACCGCGCAGCTCGCGGTGTCGATCGCCGACTACACGGCGCTCGGCACCTCGTCGTACCGCGTCGCCTACGACGGCGCGAACTACCGCATCACGCGCCTGTCGGACGGCAACGTGCAGAGCTTCGCCACGCTGCCGCAGACCCTGAACGGCATCACCATCTCGGTGGCCTCGGGGGCGGCCGCGGCGGGCGACAGCTTCATGGTCGAGCCGACCGAGCTGGGCGCCGCGGGCTTTTCGGTGCTGGTGCGCGACCCCGCGCGCATCGCGGCCGCCGCACCGATCGCCAGTGCCTCGAGCGCCGCGAACACCGGCAGTGCGACGATATCGGCGGGCAGCGTGAACGCGGTCCTGCCGCTGAATGCCAACCTGCGCCAGACCGTGACCCTCACCTTCACCGGCGCCGGGAACTTCAACGTCTCCGGCACCGGCACCGGCAACCCGACGGGCGTTGCGTACGTCGCGGGCGGTTCCATCAGCTACAACGGCTGGACGGTGGCGATATCCGGCACGCCGGCCGCCGGCGACGTGTTCACCGTTTCGGCGAACACGGGCGGCGTGTCCGACAACCGCAACGCGCTGCAGCTCGCCGCGCTGCAGACACGGCGCACGCTGGAGGGCAGCACCGCCTCCTACACCGACGCCTACAGCCAGCTGGTGAGCCAGGTCGGCAACCGTGCACGCGAGACGCAGATCACCGCCGCTGCGCAGGAAGCGCTCGCCACGCAGACCGAGTCCGGGCAGCAGGAAGTCTCGGGCGTCAACCTGGACGAGGAAGCCGCCAACCTGCTGCGCTTCCAGCAGGCCTACCAGGCCGCCGGCAAGGCGCTGGCGATCGCCAACGCCATGTTCGATTCGATCCTCGAAATCGGCAGATAAGGGGCCGCCATGCGAGTCAGTACCTCCATGCTCTACGCGCTGGGTTCGGACCAGATCGGCAAGCAGCAGTCCGAGCTGCTGCGCACGCAGCAGCAGCTGTCCACGGGCCGGCGCATGCTGGCCCCCGCGGACGACCCGGTGGCTGCCGCGCAGACGCTGCGCGAGGGACAGGCCAGGGCCATGGCCGGGCAGTACACCGAGAACCAGGCCAGCGCGCGCGCCTCCCTCGCGCTCGCCGAATCGGTGCTCGGCGACGCGGGCTCGGCGATCGCCGATGCGCGCACGGTGCTGGTCGCCGCCGGCAGCGGCATCCTCGGCGACGCCGACCGGCGCAGCATGGCGCTCGAGCTGCGCAACCAGTGCGAGCGCCTGCTGGGCCTCGCCAACTCGCGCGGCGCTGACGGCGAGTACCTGTTTTCCGGCTACAAGGGCGGCACGCAGGCGTTCGCCGCGACCGCCGCCGGCGCCGCGTATTCCGGCGACGAAGGCGTGCGCCTGCTCGCGGTCGCCGACGGGCGCTCGATGCCGGTGTCGGCCAATGGCGCCTCGATCTTCGATCGCGTACCGGGGGGCAACGGCGTGTTCACGGTCGCACCCGGCGCGGGCAACACCGGCTCGGGGGTCCACGACGCGGGCGCCGTGGCGAATTCGGCGCTCCTGACCGGGCACGCCTACCGCGTGGTGTTCGACGTCACTGCCGGCGTCACCACCTACGACGTGCTCGACGTCACGCTGGGCGCCAACGTCGTCACCGGCGCAGCATGGGTTTCGGGCCAGTCGATCGCGTTCGACGGCCTGCAGCTGCGCATCGACGGCGCGCCGGCCGACAACGACCGCTTCGACGTCGCGCCCAGCGCAGGGACCAGCGTGTTCGCCACCCTGAAGGGCCTCGCCACGCTGCTCGAGGCGCCGGTGCGGTCGCCAGCGGGGCGCGCCGCGCTGGGCAGCGGCATCGCCTCGGGGCTGGCGGCGCTCGACCAGGCCACCGGCCGCGTCCTGCAGGAGCGCGTGCGCATGGGCGCGCACCTGCAGGAACTTGACAGCCTGGGTGACCTGGTGTCGGGCCGGGCGCTGCAGCACGACGAGGAACTCTCGCGCCTCTCGGATCTGGACTATGCCGAGGCGATCACCCGTTTTTCCGCGCAGCAGGCCGCGTTGCAGGCCGCGCAGCAGTCGTTCCTGCGCGTTTCCAGCCTGTCGCTATTCGATCAACTCTGACATGGGCGCCTTCAGCACGCCGTCGGAAACCGCGCGCGAGGCGATACGCCAGCTCGCGGTGCGCCGGCTGCCGCCCACGCCGGAGAACTACCAGCAGCTCTACGAGGAGATCGGCGGGCAGGCGCCGGCCGTACGCGACGCGCCGGGCAGCGAGCGCGAAGTCGCGCCTTTCCTGCGTGAGCAGATGGCCAAGATCCTGACCGACGCGGTGGTACCGCGCCTGGGCTACCACGAGGCGCTGGCGGGCGAGGCGCGCACGCTCGCCGAGGGATTCCGGGCCGCGCGCACGCTGCCGGCGATGCAGGAGCAGGCCGCGATCCTGCGCCAGTTCTGGATGCGGCTCGAGTTGCGCGGCGAAGCGGTGGCGGAGATCCTGCACCTCGCGCTCTCGCTGCTCCAAACGGTTGTGCGCAGCTTCGGCGACCTGGTCGGGCCCGAGCACGGCGTCGAGGCGCAGCTAGCGAAGATGGAGGCGCTGCTGGGCACCCCCCCGGGGGTGAAGTCGCTGCAGGATTTCGAGCGCCTGCTGCGCGACGTGATCTACCGCCGCAGCCAGGCGCAGCAGGGCATGGAGGACGCCAAGGCGTCGATGAAGAACCTCATCGGCCTGTTCCTCGACCGCTTGGCGCTGCTCAGTTCCTCGACCGGCGGCTACTCGGAGCGCATCGGCGAGTACGCGCGCCAGATCGAGGCAGCGACCGACATCGGGCAGCTTTCCGGCGTGGTCTCCAAGCTGATGAGCGACACGCGCAGCATCCAGGCCGACGTCACGCGCAGCAGCGAGGAGCTGCAGCAGGCGCGCCGCTCGGTGCAGGACTACGAGGCGCGCGTCGCCAAGCTCGAGCGCGAGCTGAAGACGGCTTCGAGCCTGGTGCGCGAGGACCCGCTCACCGGCACGCTCAACCGGCGCGGCCTGGAAGAGGCTTTCCAGTCGGAGGCCGCGCGCGCGCGCCGCGCGAGCAGCGCGATGTCGCTGGCGGTGCTGGACGTGGACAACTTCAAGCACCTGAACGACCGCCTCGGGCACCAGGCGGGCGACGCCGCGCTCACCTACCTGGCGCGCATCCTGCGCACCACGCTGCGGCCGAGCGACGTGATTGCGCGCTTCGGCGGCGAGGAATTCGTCATCCTGCTGCCGGAAACCGGCCGCGACGAGGGGGTGCGGGTCATGACGCGCGTGCAGCGCGAGCTGACGCGACGCTTCTTCCTGCACGACAACGAGAAGGTGCTCATCACGTTCAGCGCCGGCGTCGCCCAGTGCGCCGAGGGCGAGGCGCGCGAGGCCCTCATCGAGCGCGCCGACCAGGCGATGTACGAGGCCAAGCAGACCGGCAAGAATCGCGTCTGCATCGCCAGGGAGCCAGCCGCCGCGCAGGCAAAGGCGGCGTAAGCCTACTCGATGAGTGAGTGCGTCACTGCGTAGCGCGCCAGCTCGGTGTTGGTGCGCAGCTTCATCTTCTCCAGCACGCGGGCACGGTAGACGCTGACCGTCTTGGGGGAGATGGCCAGTTCGGCGGCGATTTCCGAGAGCTTGCGGCCCGAGGCGATCAGGCGCAGCGTCTGGAACTCGCGGTCCGAGAGCAGTTCGTGCGGATTTCGCGTTTCGGGCTCGGCGACGCTCGCCGCCAGGGACTCGGCGAACTCCGGGGTGATGTAGCGCCGGCCCAGCGCGACCTGCTGTATCGCCTCGAGCAGCCTTTCCGGCGCGCTCGACTTGTTCAGGTAGCCCGAGGCGCCGGCCTTGAGCGCGCGCACCGCGTACTGGTCCTCGGGGTAGGTGCTGAACATCAGCGCGCGCACTTTCGGGTAGCGCTCGCGCACTGCCTTGAGGATCTCGATGCCGTTCTTGCCTGGAATGGCGATGTCGAGCAGGACCACGTCGCATTCGCGCTCGCGCAGGAGCTTCATCAGCTCGCTGTAGTCGCCGGCGTCGCCGATCACCTCGATCGCGGGGTGGTCGGCGACGATCTGCCGGATGCCGCGCCGCACGATGGCGTGGTCGTCGACGATGACGACGCGGATCATCGCGGCTCCTGCGCCGCAGCGCGCGGCACGCAGACCATGACGGTGGTGCCGGCGCCGGGCTCGCCGCTGACGTCGATCCAGCCGCCCAGCGCGTGCAGCCGCTCGCTCATGCCGCGAATGCCGAAGGAGTCCCGCTTGGCGAGGTCTGCCTCGCCCAGCCCGCGGCCGTTGTCGCGGATCTCGAGCGTGACTTCGGTCGGCGTGGCAAACAGCTCCACGTCCACGCGCGTCGCCGCGGCGTGCTTGGTGATGTTGGTCAGCGCCTCCTGCAGCACGCGCACGAGGGCGTTGCTGCGGTCGGCCGGCAGGGTGAGTTCGTCGTCGTTGCTGCGGACCCGGCAGGGGATGCCCATGCGCTCGGCGAACTCGGCGGCCTTGATGCCGACCGCGGCAACGATGGTGTCGTCCAGCGTGCCGGGCCTGAGCGCGCGCGCCAGGCGCGTACTCGCGGCGAGGACGTGGCCCACCAGCCGGTCCGTGTCCTCGATCTTGCTCCCGGCGCCGGGCGCGGCGTGCCGCCGCAGCCAGTCGAGATTGGCCTTTACCGCCACCAGCGTGCCGCCGACCTCGTCGTGCAGCTCGCGCGCGATGGCGGCGCGTTCCTCCTCGAGGCGGCTTTCCATCTGCACCGAGAGGTCCTTCAGCTCGCGCTCAATGTGCCGCTGCGCGGTGATGTCGGCGAGCATCGCCACCGCCCCGGCGTCGTGCCCGTCGGGCGTGCGCAGCGGCGCAACCGAGAGCAGCACCTCGAGCACGCGCCCGTCGCGCGTGCGGCGCCGCCCCGGCCGGTTGGTAAACGCAACGCCGGCGCGCACGTCGCGCCGGAACTGCTGGAACGCCTGCTGCTCGTCCTCCGGCACGAACGGCACCGGTTGGCCGCGCACTTCCTCCTCGGCCCAGCCGAACATCCTTTCCGCGGCGTAGTTCCAGGTCTCCACGCAGTCGTTCTCGTCCAGCTGCACGATGGCCAGTGGCGAGGCCGATACCAGGGTGCGCATGCGGTGCAGCGTGTCGCGCAACGCGACGTCGGCCTGCATGCGCAGCCGGCGCTGTTCGCGATTGCGCAGCGAGCGCTCGATCGCGGGGCTGAGCCGCGCGAGGTTGTGCTTCATGACGTAGTCGTCGGCGCCCGCGTGCATGGCGTCGACCGCGGCGTCCTCGCCGATGTGGCCCGAAACGATGATGAACGGCGTGTAGGGTTGCAGCTCGCCCGCCACGCGCTGCGCGGCGGCGCCGTCGAAGCGCGGCAGGTTGAAGTCCGAGATCACCACATCCCAGCTGTCGGCGGCCAGCGCCGCGCGCAGCCCGTCCTCGTCCTCCACGCGTCGCGCATTGACGCGCCGCCCCTGGCGCTTGAGGTGCGCCACCACGAGTTCGAAGTCGTCCTCGGAGTCCTCGACCACGAGGATCTTGAGCGGCGGCTCGTCGACGCGGCTGGCGGCCTGGGGGGAGGTCATGCCGGGAGGGGCTGCGGGCGCCGGTTGGGATGCGGAATTCGCGTCCATTTTTGCGCGGCGGGGCCGATAACCCTGTTCAGGACCGACACTTCGAGAGGACCACCGGCGCAGCCGGTGCGGTTGGGTCGGATTTTAGCATGCAGGTGCAGACGTGAAACCCCGGATCGCGCGCGCCCAGGACGGCGCGGCGCCCGCGCGCAGCCGCGTCGAGGCGCTCGCGCGCCTGCACCCGCTCCCCTCGCCGCGCGGCGCTCGAGATTCTCAGGTGCAGCCAGCGCGATGACGCCGGGATTGCGGAATTCGCGCGCCTGGCGCAGGGCGATCCGGCGCCGTGCGGGCGCCTGATCAAGGCGGGCAACGTCGCTGGAATGGGCGCGTGCCGGCCCGTGGCCTCGGTGCAGGAGGCCATCCTGCGGCTCGGCGTCCCGGCCACCGTGCGCCTGGCGCCGGGGTTCTCGCTGGTCTCCGATTACCGGCAGGGCGCCTGCCGCGCGTTCGACTTCGGCCGCTTCGGGCGCCTGTCGCTGTTGCGTGGACTCGCCGCCCGGGCGCTTGCCAGCCGCATGGAGGCGACGCACGCCGAGGAGATCCTTTGCTGCGGCCTGCTCGCACAGGTCGGTCGCCTGGGTCTCGCCGCGGCCTACGGCGAGGCTTACGGCGCGCTGCTGGCGAAGGCGCCCGATGACGCATCGTTGCTGGCGCTGGCGCTGGAGCAGGAGCGCTTTGCGCTCGATCACCGCGAGCTGACCGACGCACTGCTCGAGGACTGGGGATTCCCGGCGCCGCTGCGGCGCGCGATCGGAGCCCACGGCGTGCCTGCAGCCTGTGCGCTGCAGGAAGGCTCGCGGGAACTCATCCTGGCGCGCGCGCTGCACGTCGCCGATCAGGTCGCGCGGGCGGGCGTCGCGCCGGACGGGGAAAAGGCCGGGCTTTCCGCGGCGGCCGCGGCGGCGGCCGCCGCCGTCGGCATCGACGCCGACGCGCTGCGCGGCCTGGCACAGGAAGTGGCGGCGCAGTCGCGGGAATGGGCCGCGCTGCTCGAACTGCGCGCGCCCGGCGATCCGCTGATCGAGCTCGCCGACGATGAACCGCCAGGAGTGCCGGGCGCCGCGATTGCCGAAACCGCGCACGGCGGCGGGGTGCGCGCGCTCATTGTCGATGCCGACGAGCAGTCGGGCGGCGCGCTCGCGCGCCGGCCGGCGCAGGCGGGTTAACGCGCGAGCGTCGCGCGCGACGGCACCGAAGCGCTGTCGGCGTTCCTCGTGCGCCGGCCGCAGGCGTTGCTGCTCGACTGGCAGGCGCCGTCCGCCGATCCCACGACGCTGTGCCGTGCGCTGCGCGCGACCGCCGCCGGGGCAGGCCTGTTCATCGTCCTGCTGGCCGCGCAGGAGGCCGATCCGCGCGCCGCCGAGGCGCTCGAGGCCGGGGTCGACGACCTGATGGCGAAGTCGATTGCCCCGTGCATGTTGCTTTCGCGCCTGGCGGCCGGCCTGCGCGCACGGCGCCGCCACGAGCAGCTCGAGCGCGACCTGCAGGAGATGCACCGCTTCGCCGCCGAACTCGCCGTCAGCAACCGCAAGCTGCAGGGCGCGGCGGCGACCGACGAGGCCTCGCGGACGTGGTGTGCAGAATCACCGAAGACGGTTTCCTGGTGATCGCGCCCGACACTGGCCCCAGCGAGGCGCTGGCGCTCGCCGAGCGCCTGCGCGCGCAGGCCGAGGCTGCGGCGGCGTCGACGATCTGCGGGGGGGGTCGCCACCGAGGCCTTCGGCAACTGCCAGCCCGCCGGACTGCTGCGCCGCGCGCAAGCTGGGCTGCAGCAGGCGCGCCGAGCGGGCGGCAATCGCATCGCCGAGCATCTTCCGAGGTTGCGGCAGGCGGTCTGAATCAGGACGCCGCGGCGCCCGCGGCGAGTGCGGCGCCCAGCAGGGCGCGCGGCTGCGGCGCCGGCTCGGCGGACGCGGGAGCGCCGTTGTGGCGCTGGAGCAGGCACATGAAGTCCTCCAGCATCACCGGCTTGGACATCAGGTAGCCCTGCGCGCGATCGCAACCCTCGCCGCGCAGGAACTCGAACTGCGCGGCGGTTTCCACGCCCTCGGGGTGCAGGCGCAGGCGCAGCGCGCGCCCCAGCGCGACGATGGTACGCACGATGGCGACGTTCTCCACGTCGTGCGGCAGGTCGCGGACGAACGACTTGTCGATCTTGAGGATGTCCAGCGGCAGGCGCTTGAGGTAGGAAAGCGATGAGTAGCCGGTGCCGAAGTCGTCGATGGCGACGCGGATGCCGGCCTGTTTGAGTTCGCCGAGGATGTCCACCGTCGATTCGGGATCCTGCATCGCGGCGCCCTCGGTGATCTCCATCTCCAGGCACTCGGGCGGCAGGCCGCTCGCCTTGAGGATGGCGCGCAGGCGCGCGACGAAGCGCTCGTGGCGGAACTGCGTGGCCGAGAAGTTCACCGCCACGCCCACGCCCTCGTAGCCGGCGTTCAGCCAGCGCTGCGCGCTGGTGCAGGCCCGCTCGAGCACCCATTCGCCGATGGCGTGGATCTGGCCGGTTTCGTCGGCCAGGCCGATGAAGCGGTCCGGCGGCACGATGCGGAACTCGGGATGCTTCCAGCGCACCAGCGCCTCGGCGCCGACGATGCATCGCGTGCGCAGGTCGAAGATCGGCTGGAACATGAGGTAAAGCTGCTGGCGCTTGATGGCGTGGCGCAGCTCGTTTTCCAGCCGCAGGTTTTCCGCCGAAGCCTGCTGCAGCCCCGCCTCGTAGACCTGGCAGCCGTTGCCGCGCAGGCGCTTGACGACGTGCATCGCGCTCTCGGCGTTCTTCAGCAGCGTGGCCGAGTCGCTGCCATGGGCCGGGTACAGGCCGATGCCGATCGACAGCGTGACGAAGAACTCCTGGCCGCTGGCCGAGAAAGGGTCGGCAAACCGCTGGCCGAGGCGCTCGGCGAAGCCGGTCGGGCCGGCGCCACCCTCGACGGGCGAATAGAAGACGGCGAACTTGTCCTGGCCGAGCCTGGCGACCACCGTTCCGGGCGCGCACGCCGCGCGCAGGCGCGCCGCGATCTGGCGGATCAGCCCGTCGCCCGCGGCGTAGCCGAGCGAGTCGTTGATGCGCATGAAGCGGTCGAGGTCGATGTACATCACCGCGGGGGTCGAGCCGGCCGGGAGGGACTCCGCCAGCCGCACCTGCACCAGCTCCGAAAACAGCGCCAGGTTGGGCAGCCGGGTGAGCGCGTCGTACTTGGACATCTCGATCACCGAACGCTCGGCGCGGTCCTTGTCGCGCTTGATGCGCACGTTGCGCAGTTCGCGCTCCACCACCGGCATCAGGCGCGCCGGGTCGTGCTTGTCCACCCAGTCGTTGGCGCCGACCCGCATGGCCGAGGCGCCGCGCTCGGTGTCGAGGGCGCCCGAATAGAGGATGAAGGGGATGTCCTGGCCGCTCGCGCGCAGCACGCGCAGGGCGCCGTCGGAGTCGAAGGCGGGCATCGAATGGTCGGAGATGACCAGGTCCCAGGAAGCGTCCGCGAGCGCGGCGCGCATGTCGGCCTCGTTGTCGACGCGGCGCACCTCGAGGACCGGCGAAACGCGCCGCAGCTGCCTTGCCAGCAACTGCGCCTCGTCCTCGGAGTCCTCGACGATCAGGATTCGGTTCCGCTCTTTTTCGCCCATGAGCGCGTCAGCCGCTTTCGGTTGCACGCGAACGGGACGGGACCGTTTCCCGTCCGCTCCGCTGAAGGATCAACGGCCGCCCGGGGAGGAACTTTAGGGGGAACCTACCAGTCTCGCGCCGGACATCGTTGCAGCCGTCCTGGACGACGATCTCCCCTCCGGGGGCATGCTCTTCGACTTCTCCGAGGATGTGCCACTGTTGTGGGATTAGCAGCGGGCGCTGCCGTGTTTGTGAGGGCGGGGGACACGGAGAGGTTCACGCCCCGTTCGGGGAGAGGCTGGAGGTGCAGCCCCTCCAGCCTACTCGCCCGAGAACCCCTCGACCTGGATGAGTCCGGCCGATTGAGGTGCCGCCTTGGCGATCCAAATTGCCTGCATTTCGGTTAATTCAACGCCAGCACCTCGTAGTTGCTGAGCCCTTCTTCACGGTCATCCACGCCGATCACGCACTTGTCGCCGAAGACATAGCCGGCATACGTGTTGCTCTGATATGTGCCACGGCACACGGGGTAGCCATTCGCATCGTAGTTGGTTTGGCCGTTGTAGTCCAACACGGGCTCCATCTGAGAGCCCAATAGGTCCTTTGCGACCCAGGTGAAGCTGCGGTCGAACCAATTGATGAGCACCCCGGAGGTGGCGACCAAATGCTGCTTGCCGCCATAGCCGATCCTGCACTTGCCGTCCTCGAGGAGGTTGCCGGCTCGGAGACCATAGTTGTTCCCGATTCGGCCACGGCAGAGCACTAGCGGTCTGTCCCCCTCGTTTCCGCTGCTCACCCACTTTGAAAGTTGTTTTTTTGCGTCATTGCTCGTCCTCGAAAGCCACATCATCCTGCGCTGATCCTCGTTCTGCGTACGATAGACCAACACCTCGAAAGTGGTGAGCGTTACTTCGCTACCATTCCTGGCGATGCTGCACTCACCGGGGCGGGTGACATTGCCCAATACCAGTGCGTTCTCATGCGGGCCGCGGCATACTGCCGCCCCCCCCGCCCCTACGGCATTCCCCGGAACTCGCGGCCCGAGGACCCACGCGATGGCGCTGCGTGACTCTAGGGGACGACGGAAGTAGAGCGACCAGAAATTATCGAACACGTGCTCAACGCCGCCACGGGCGATATGGCATTTCCCGGTACTGGATTGTCTCCCGGGATATAGGATCGAGTCGAAGATCCTGGCGCAGATGTAGTTACCAGTCCCCCCAGAATTGTGCGAAGGGGGGGGGTAACATCCATCGGCGACCCATCTTTAATAGACGACTGCCAGGTCAGCTCGGGGAACGGGGTGGGCATTGTCGTGTAGTCTGCGGGCATCGGTGAGGCGGACATCGGTGAGGCGGACATGGGACCCGGACTGCCGCTAGCAGTGGGCACCCCAAAATACTTGCTGCACGTCGGGTAGGTGTAGGCCGCAACCACATCGGCAACGCCGGTCGGGTCGACGAGCGCTGCGATCTGTGCTGACACCCGCGCGATATCCTCCTCCGTGGGCTTGTCGCTCCCCACCAGTGCAATGGTCGCGTCGGTCGCCTCGTACGCCGCCCCCGCCTTCTTGATCGCTTGATAAGCCGTCACCATCGCCGCATATTGTTTTTGCAGACCCGCAAGCCTGGCCGCCTTCTCGACCGCTCCGAGGCCAGAGGTCGCTGCCATGCTCGTGCCAGCGGTCGCCACGGTCATCGCTAGGTTGCCGGCCGACTGCACCTGGTTGAAGACGGTCAGGCCGCAGGTCAGCGAATCCTTGGCAGCCCCCATGCCGCACGCCACCCAAGTCGGGGGCGGGAGGCCCCAGCACACCGGCCCCACGCCGGTCATTCCTGCTTTGCACTTGTCGTAGCACAGGCCCCAGTCATATTCCTTGTCACGACCACAGTCGGTGGGAATGACGCCGACGCCGCGACCGTAGGAATGCTTCATCGGGTCGAGGTAGCTGCCAAAGGTTGGCGCCGGCGGCGATTTGCCCGCCGACTCCAGCCCGCAGAACGCGCCGAGATTGATATAGCCCGAAGGGCATCGATAAGCCGGCACGATGCATTCCCCAAAGACACTGAACGAGCAGCCGTCGCGTATGAGGCTCGTCATCAGCGCCTTGTCGATATGGCAAATCGCGCCATGGTCGATGTAGCCCGCCGGGCAGTAAGACCAGCACAACGGACCGACGCCATAGTAGCCGGCAGGGCACTTGTTGTAGCACAGGCCGGCGTCGTACTCCATGGTGCCGCACGAGGTCGGAATGGTGCCTACGCCACGGCCGTAGGAGTCCTTCCAGCAGAATTCCTTGTTCACCTGCGCATGCACCAAGACCATCGTGCAAAACAAGAGAAAACCCAGAGCCATCTGGCACAGGGCACGCATCGATATGTTCATGTCCTTGTTCTCCCTCGATGGTCAGGTTACTTCTTCGCCGGGGCGGCAGCCGCGGGCGCCACCGGCTTCCCATCGACTTTTCCCGTGACGAGGAAGTACCGGTTGATCACGTGCGAGGCGTAGCGCTGCGTCTCGATGTCCTTGGACAGCGTGGTGATTTCGGCGACCAGTGTCCTCTGCGCGTCCATGTAGGCCACCAGAGCGGCGATGGTTTTCTTGTCATCTTCGGTGGGCGTCTTGGCGCGGAGCGTCTCCACGAACGTCGTCACGAACGCCTGCGACCGGGGGTTCACCGTTACGTATTCCTGCCCACACTTTTCCAGCTCGGCAAGGCGGGTCCGCACCTGTGTCTGAAACGCCTTGTGCTCCTGCGTGAGCGCCTTCTCGGCAGCCTCGCGTGCCCTCACTCGCGCCTCCTTGGTCGCCAGGGAAGGCGCCACCCCGCGGGCCTTCTCGTCCGCGGATTCCGCGTCTTCCCGCATGCGCAGGATTTGCCCCGGGGCAGCCGCCGGCCTGTGCCCGGCGGGCACCGGGAGGTGGGCGATCACCATAGGCCGCGAGTTGGGCGCCATGACCACGCTCCCGCCCGGCGCCACGATCAACCTGCTCTCCAGGGTCCGGCTGAACGGCGCGGTACCGAAGGCGGCACAGGTTTCGATCAGCTTCACCACGGAATTCCCGTCGC
>SXGT01786228.1_pt1 | contig 15181 bp, 15 predicted proteins | sample 3176221 | NCBI WGS metagenome assembly SXGT01 (sample SAMN11356862, study PRJNA531348) | freshwater metagenome | isolation source: freshwater sample F1-120 | place: China: Fuxian Lake, Yuxi | collected 2017-12-25
CGCCGATGCCTGGGATCGGCAACCACCACTGCGCCGAGGCCGAGGCGATGGGCAACGCGGTGATCCACGGCATCACAGGATCGACCTGCAGCACGCAACCGGGCATGCCGGCAGCGCCGAGGTCCAGGGGCAGCGCAACGCCGAGCCAGCTGCCGGTGTCGAACCCGACCAGACCCAGGACCAGGTTCGAGTTCGCTGGGACGTTCTGCACGGTCATCGGGAACAGGGTCCCAACCTCGGGGCGCGCCGTGCCCCAACGCAAGGATGGCTGCGCACCGGGATCTCCACACGAGCCACCTGCCTGCACCGCAGCCGCATTGGACGGAGCCAGGTGGAGACGCAGCGTTCCGGCCGCCGTGTCGCCGTAGTAGGCGGTCTGACAAAAACCGCGCACGCGCACGTGCCCGTTGTCGGTTGTGGTCAGCAGCACGGAGCCACGCACGGGAACCGATCCTTGAACATATTCGACGGCCCCCACTTCGAACGACCCGTCGTTGCTGACATCCATCTCGACGGCGGCCATGCCGGCCTTGAACGTCGCGGCTTGCAGCAGTCCGTCTGCCTGCAAGCCCTGCCAGGCGAAGGGCCCATCGAACACGACGACGAGATCGAACCTCACGGTGCTCTCGTTCATGATGCTGCTGACCATTCCGCCGGTCGTGCCCGCGCGCCACTCGATGTCGACGGTGCGTCCGAGCCCCTGGCCGCCACCGATGCCGCCCCAAACCGAAGGCGTGATGGTGATGGTGGCGAACGTGTGGGGAGCCACGGCGAGCGGTGCCACCACACCGTAGGTGCCCGGCCCCATCCAGTAGGAGTGTGCGCGAAGCACATGCGCAGCGTGATCGCCGCCTTGGCGCCGGTGTTCCATTCTGGCAGGTACTGCCCGACGAAGTCGTCGAGCTGCACGTGCCCGCTGTCGACCAGCGACATCAGCACGGCCGCCGACAGCGTCTTCGTCGCCGAGGCGATCGCGACCTGGGACACGGGCGTCAGCGTGCCGACGGCTGGCTCGAGCAACGGGCCCGAGGCCGCGTCAAGGCGGACGGCGTTGCTGCCGGAGAACGCCGAGGTCGAGAGCAGCTGCTGCTAGATCGGCAGGATGCCGCCGAGCTCGTGGCACCCGAGCGACTGGGCGGTGGCGAACGAGGCAGGCAACGTGGCGAGACAGACGGCGCGGAGGACGGCGAGCGGGTTCATGACGAGGCGCGGATTGCATGCACGACGTCGTTCGGGGACGTCACTGCGTCGCTCGTCTCCGCGCGGGATTCCCGCACGATCCGTGTCCCCGCGCCGACAAGCGTCGGCGTCTCGAGCGGCTGGAGCGGAGTCGCCCCGTTCGGGGCGAGTCCGCAAAGGGAGACGACGCAGCGGAGCTGGGTGCGTCCCCTCGCCGCAGCGTGGAACGACGCGCGGCGGCGTCTCGAGCGGCTTGATCGGCGTCGCCCCGTTCGGGGCGACGCTGATCAAAACGTCTGCGGCGTCATCGCGGCGACGTTCGGGTCGATCGGGCCGAGGATGCGCTTGATCACCGCCGACTCGACGAACGTCCACAGCATCGACGTCACCATGTAGACCAGCAGCGCCGCGGCGTAGCTGTAGAGCATCACGCCGAAGATCAGCGGCATGTAGCGCATGATCTGCATCTGCTGGCGCTGCTGCGGGTCGGTCGGCAGCGGCTGCCTCATGACTTGCACCAGCATCAGCACGAGCCAGAGGATCGGCAGCAGGTTGAACTGGTCGGGCCAGAACGGCAGCTGGAACAGTCCGTCCGGGCGGCTCAGGTCGTCGATCCAGGCGATGAACGGTTGCTGGCGCACGTCGTAGGCGGTGCGCAGCGCCGTGAACAGGCCGAGGTAGACCGGCATCACCGCGAACATCGGCAGACAGCCACCGAGCGGCGGCAGCACCTTGTTCTCGCGCTGGAACTGCAGCATCGCCTGCTGGTAGGCGCGCTGGTCGTCGCCGTGCTGCTTCTTCAGCGCGTCCATCTTCGGCTTCAGCACCGCCATGCGCGCGCTGTAGGCGCGCATCGACTTCTGCATGTGGAAGTTGAGCGGCGCCAGCAGGCCGCGGACCAGGATGGTCAGCATCATGATCGCGAGGCCCCAGTTGCCGACGACGCCGTGGAACCAGCCCAGCAGCGTCAGCAGCAGCTTCGCCATCGGCCGGCCGCCGGGCACCGTCACGCTGAAGCAGCACGGCGCGTTCAGGTCGACGTCCATGATCGCAGTGAACCGTTCCGGCTCCGGCAGCGTCGCGAACTCCTGGTACGACTTCGGCCCGAGGTAGAGGCCGAACGACGCCTTGCTCTCGGCACCCGGTGCCGGGATCGGCAGCGTGATGCCGTAGCGCGCCCGCAGCGTGGTGTTCGCCAGCGTGCCCGACACCGGGTCGTCGCGCAGCGGCACGGTGTCGATCTCGCAACTGCGCAGGGCGGCGCGCGCCCCGTCGTCGCGCGGCCACAGGAACGCGCCGAAGAAGCGGTTCGAGGTGCCGGCGAAGAGCACCGTCTTGCCGTCGATCGGCAGCGGCTGCGGCACCCCGGCCTTCGGTGCCACGTGCTGCGGCTCGGCCTCGACCGCGGCGACGATGCCGGCCGCAGCCGACAGGAACAGGCCCGGCTCCTGCGGCGAGATCAGCGTCGGCCCGCCGAGCACGAAGTCGATCGAACCGGCGGCCTGCGCGTTCTTGTTGCGCAGCACCAGCTCGAGCTCGAAGCCGCGCTGCTTGCCGTCGTGGCGCAGCACCTTCTCCAGTTCGAGGCCGTTGCCGGCGTCGAGCGTGAAGCGCACGGTGGAGCCTTCGGCCCGCACCTGCCACGGCGCGATCGCCGGATCGACCGGGAACGCCGCGGTCGCCGCCGCCAGGAACAACCGCAGCGCGTGGTCGTTCTCGTGGTAGGCGAGCATCAGGTAGTCGCCGGTGACGCGCTGGTCCGGCTTCGCCTGCAGGAACGCCTGTTTGGCGGCGAGCGTGCGCCAGTGGTCGGTGCTCTGCAGGAAGTAGACGCCAGCACCGGCGCGCACGAACTGCGCACGGAAGCTGCCGGTCGTTCCCGGCTCGCCGAACTGGTGGAAGAACGTGTCGCCCTGGCCGCGCAGCAGCGCGATGCACAGCACGAACGACAGGAGACGCAACAGCATCGACATGAGGAGAACGGGGCGCGCGACGACGCGCGGCTTCTTCGCGGTGACGACGGCGCTCAACGCCCTTGGGCGAGACGCTCGGCGAGGTATTCGGGGAGCTCGGGCACGGCGCGGATCTTCGCCATCGTCGCCGCGGTGTCGTACTCGAGGCGATGGAAGCGCACGGTGCCGCTGCTGCCGTCGCCGTCGTAGGTGACGAACGACGAACGCGGGTCGCCGTCGCGCGGCTGGCCGACCGAGCCGATGTTGACCATCGCCGGTTCGTTCACCTTCCACTCCATGCCGATGTCCGACGGCAGGAGGAACGTACCCGAGCGCAGGAACACGCCCGGCACGTGGCTGTGGCCGACGAAGCACAGCTTCGCGTCGCCCATCTTGGCGAAGCACTCGTCCATCTTCTGCTTGTCGGTGGCGTCGCGCGGCACCAGATACTCGCGCACCGGATCGCGCGGCGAGCCGTGCACGAACAGCATCTGGCCCTCGCGATGCTCCTTCTTCATCTGGTCGAGGTAGTTCCAGAACTTCATGTTCTCTTCGCGCGGGCAGTCGCGGCGGCTCAGCTGGTCGCGGGTCCAGTCGATGGCGGCGCGGGCGCGGGGATTGAAGTCGGAGGCGTAGAACATCGCCCCGTGCTCGTGATTGCCGAGCAGGGAGAACTCGCAGCGCTGCATGATCGTGCGCAGCGTGTCGCGCGGCTGTGGCCCGTAGCCGATCACGTCGCCGAGGCAGAGGATCCGTTTGCAGCCCAGGCGCTCGATCTCCTGCAGGCAGACCGTCAACGCTTCGACGTTGCTGTGGATGTCGGAGATGAGCGCGATCATGCGGGCCGAAGAAGCTACGGGGGCCGACGGCGACGCGGAAGGGCGGAGGCGCTAACTTCCCGGCCCGCCTGCCCCCACGTTTGACGCCTCCTCCCTCCATCCCCCCGCTCTGGGTCGTGTCCGGCCCGACCGCGTCCGGCAAGACGGCGTTGGCCGTCGAACTGGCGGCCCGCCTCGGTCTCGAGATCCTGTCGATGGATTCGATGGCGGTCTACCAACGCATGGACATCGGCACCGCCAAACCCGACGCCGCGGATCGCGCGCGCGTGCCGCACCATCTGATCGACCTGGTCGAGCCGCACGAGACGTTCGACACGGCGCGCTGGTGCGAGGCCGCCGAACGCACGCTGCAGGACCTGCAGCAGCGCGGCCGCGGCGCGTTGTTCGTCGGCGGCACGCCGCTGTACCTGATGGCCTTCTTCAAGGGCATGATGCAGGGACCGGGTCGCGACGATGCGCTGCGCGCGCGGCTCGAAGCGCAGGAGGAGCAGCAGCCGGGCAGCCTGCACGAAGAGTTGTCGCGCCGCGATCCGGTGGCCGCATCGCGCATCCACCGCCGCGACCGACGCCGGCTCGTGCGCGCGCTCGAGGTGCTCGAGCTGACCGGCAAACCGATCAGCGAACAGCAGGACCATTTCGACCGCGCCGACTGGGCGCGGCCGTGCCGCATCGTCGTCGTGCACCGGCCGCGCGACGACCTGCACACACGCGTCAAGGCGCGCACCGAAGCGATGCTCGCCCAGGGCCTGCTCGCCGAGACCGAAGCGATCGAACGCAGCGGCGGCTTCTCGATGACGGCCGGCGCCGCGATCGGCTACGCCGAGTGCCGCGACTTCCTGCGTGGTCGCTACAAGGACGCGATGGAGCTGCGCAACCGGATCCGCCGCAACACCCATCAGCTGATCCGGCGGCAGACGACGTGGCTGCGACGGTTGCCCGACGTGGCGTGGATCGATGCCGAACTCGGCGTCGACGCCGTGCACCAGGCCTTCGCCCAGGCCCCCGAGGCGAGCCGATGAGCGGCAGCGAGCCGACGAACGGCACCCCGATGGCCGGCGCCGCCCCACCTGCCGGCGGCACCTTGCGCCAGCGCACGATGAAGAGCCTGTTCTGGCAGCTGCTCGGCGTCGGCGGCCAGCGCGCGGTCGTGCTGGTGCAGCCGATCGTGCTGGCCCGGAGCGGCTGGATCACCCCGACCGACGTGGCGGCGTTCGTCGCCGTCACCGTCGGCATCGGCATCGTCGAGGCGCTGACGACGTTCGTCGGCGAACAGACCACGATCGTCTCCGAGCGCGGCACCGACCGGCGCTACCTCGACACGGTGTTCACCGTGCGGCTGCTGCGCGCACTCGGCATCTGCGCGATCCTGTGCGCCTTGTCGTGGCCGCTCGGCGACTTCTTCGCCTCCGCCGAGTCGGCGACCTACTGGCTGCCGGGGATGTTCTTGTGCCTGTCGTTCACCGGCTTGCTCGACGCGCTGCAGAGCCCGGCGCGCGCCGTGGCGATGAAGAGCCTCGACTTCCGCCGCCTCGTCGGCGCCGACGTCGCGGCCGCACTGCTCGCCACGGCGACGACGATCGCGCTGGCGGCGCAGGGCCTGGCGGCGTGGTCGCTGGTGATCGGCCACATGGCGAACCCGCTGCTGCGCAGCCTGCTCGGGTACTGGGCGGCACCCCACCGGCCGCGCTTCTGCCTCGACCGCGGCGCCGTCAAGGAACTGCTGCACTACAACCTCGGCGCCGCCGGGGCGCCGTTCGTGCTGCTGATGGTGTTCAGCGCGCCGGTCCTGGTGTTCCGCAAGCTGGTCGGCGACGACCGCACACTCGGGCAATACGAGTTCGCGAGCAAGCTGGCGAGGCTGCCGGAAGACGTGTTCCTCCGCGTCGTCGGCGCCGTGGCAGTGCCGGCCTACGCGCAGTTGCGCCAGGACCGCGCCCGCCTGACCGAAGCCTGGCTCCAGGCTGTTCAGGCATTCCTGGTGCTAGGCGGCGCCCTCACCATCGCCATGGCGTGGTGCGGCGACACCCTGCCGCTGCTGCTGTTCAGCGAGCAGTTCGGTGTGGTGCCTGGCTTGTTCGCGCTGTTGTGCGCGCACGGCGGCGTCGCCGGGTTGTGCGCCGTCGTCGGCCCGCTGCTGTGGGCCGTCGGCAAGCCGAGCATCGACCGCAACGCGCAGACCATGCGCTGCCTGATCGTCTACGGCGCCGGCATTCCTGCCGCGCTGCAATGGGGCGCGCTCGGCTTCGCCGCGGCGACGATCCTCGGCATCACGGCGGCGCTGCTGTGGTCGTGCTGGGCGGTGATCGACTACCTCGGACTGCCGCTGCGGCGGCTGCTCACCGTGCTGGTGCGCGGCAGCGGGCTCGCCTTCGCCCTGCTGCTGGCGCTGCTCGCCGTCGACTTCGCGTTCGCGCCGACCGGCACGACACGGCTGCTGGTGGCGATGACCGGCGGAGCGCTCGCCATCGCCAAGCCGGCCCTGCGCCTGTTGCGGCAACGCCGGGCCCGAACCTGAGCGACGCCAGCAGGCACCGCGATCCGTCACCGCCGTTGCTTGTGGCGGCGACGGCGCGAAGATCGCGCGTGTGACCACGACCGATGCCAAGCAGCTCGTCGCGCGCGCCAAGGCGCTCGGCGCCGACCTCGACGAACCGCGCGCCGAACGGCTGCTCGCCTACCTCGACGCGATGCTGACGATCAACGAGCAGATCAACCTGACCGCCGTGCGCGACCGCGAACAAGCGGTCGTGCTGCACGTGCTCGACGGCCTCGCGTTCGCACGCACGCAGCTGCACCCGCGCCACGCGCTCGACCTCGGCACCGGCAACGGCTTCCCCGGCGTCGCCGTCGCCACGCTGCACCCGGGCATGTCGATGGTGCTGATGGACCGCACCGGCAAGAAGCTGCGCGCGATCGGCGGCTGCCTCGTGCAGGCGCGCTGCGATGGCATCGAGACGCTGCACCTCGACGCCGAGCAGGCTCCGGGCCTGCGCCGCGACCTGCGGCACGCGTTCGACCTGGTGACCGCGCGCGCCGTCGCCCCGCCCGAGCGCTGCGCCGAACTGGCCGATCCGCTGGTGCGCCCCGGTGGCCACCTGGTGCTGTGGCTCGACGCCGACGCACCGGCGCCCGAGCGCCTAGGACCGTTCCGCCGGGTGCAGATCCACCCCTACGACCTGCCGGAGCCGGCGGCGCGCAAGCGTGTGCTCGGCCACTGGCAGAAGCGCTGATGGACCGCGCCGCTGCACCGAAGCCGCCGCGGCGACGCTGGCGACGGCGTCTGCTGGTGCTCGCCCTCGCGCTGCTGCCGATCCCGGTGTTCGGCTGCACGTCGACGATCACGCCGCCGTCGGCTCCGCAGGAACCGACGACGGTCGTCCTGCTGAGCGAGGCGATGCACACCGGCGTCGTGCTGCCGCCGCTCGGCTCCGACGACGAGTTCGTCGAGTTCGGCTACGGCGACTGGAACTGGTTCGCGCTCGGCAACGACGCGTGGTACCGCGTGTTCCCGACGGTGCGGTGGCCGACGCAGGGCGCGCTCGGCCGCCGCACGTTCGGCGCGCGCGACGAACGGCAACTGCGCGCCGCCGCGTGGTGGACGACGCTGTCGCCGGTCGTCGTCGACGCACGCAAGGCGCGCGAGCTGCGGCAGCGCCTGCAGGCGCAGTTCGACGCCGGCGCCAGCGCGATGGTTCGGCGGCAGGACCTCGGCTTCGGCTTCGTGCCGGTCGACGACTCGTATTGGTTCGGCTTCACCTGCGCCGACGCCGCGGCGCATTGGTTCACCGAACTCGGCTGCGACGTCGGCTGGACGCCGATCCGCGGTGGCTTGCGCACGGCGACGCCGTGACCCGGTGAGCGCGCGACGCCCGGTGCATCGCCGCGGCCGCGGATCTGCTCACCGCGGACCAGATCGCCGCGGACTTGATGGCCGCAGACTTGATCACCGGAAACGACGCGGCTCGCAGGTGGCCGAGCCACATGCGAGCCGTGTCGGGTGCGACGCGCGGGAGACGCGCGCTCGCTCAGCGGTTCGTGATCTCGTCGACGAGCGGCAGGCTGCTGACCGTCACCAGACCGAAGCGAGCGGTGTGCTCGAGCTTGGTCGTGTCCGACGGGTAGTTCACGTACATGTCGTTGACGTCGTAGTTCCAGACGTGGCGATCGATGAAGTCCGAGATGCGCATCAGATCGCGACCGAACGCATTGTTGCGGCCATCGCTGCGGCGACGAACCTCGCGGAAGAACTGCTGCGAGTTGTATTCGTTGCTCAGCGCCGTCACGTCCTTGAGGCCGCGCTTCTTTTGTTCGGGCGTGAGACCGGCACCCTGGCCTTCCCAGCCGAAGGACGAGCAGGCGGCGAGGGGCAACAGGGTGAGGACGAGTGCGAGCTTGCGCATTGTCTGTGCGGAAGAGGGGTCGCTGAGGGGAAGCCGCCGACGAGAGGGCTGTGGCGGAGTGATGGGACGCTAGCGGACCCAAGCGGACACTGCAACCGACTTTTCGCCGCCACGTCGCCGGCAGCGGACCCGCCCGATCGGCGGCCGTGCGGCGGCGGCGGCTCGCACCCCACCGGCCGAACTCCTAGGCTGCGCCGGCCATGCGCTCGGACGACATCGCTGCCAAAGGCCGGTCGGGGGACCGACCCCGGAACGGCCTCGCCGTGCTCGGCGGCTCGTTCAATCCGCCGCACACGACGCATCGGCGGTTGGCGGCGGCGGCCCTGTCGCGGCTGCCGATCGAACGCCTGCTGGTGATCCCCGCGGGCGACCACCCCCACAAGCGCGACCGCGACATGGCCCCGGCCTGCGACCGCCTGGCGATGTGCCGGCTCGCCTTCGCCGACCTGCCGGGCGTCGTCGTCGACGACCGCGAACTGCGCCGCCAGGGTCCGTCGTTCACCGTCGACACGCTGGCCGAACTGGCGGCCGAGAACCCTGGTCGCAGCCTGTTCTTCCTGATCGGCAGCGACAACCTGCCGCTGCTGCCCACCTGGCGTGACCCGGAGCGACTGCTCGCCAGCTGCCAGGTAGTGACCTACCCGCGCCTCGGTCACCCGATCGACGCCGCCGTGCTGGCGAAGCTGCCGGTGACCGAGCCCCAGCGCGCGGCGATCGCCGCCCACGTGCTCGACCTGCCGGCCGATGCCGTCGCCGCCAGCGACCTGCGGGCCCGCTGGCGCGCCGGCGAACGCGACCTGCCGGAGTTGCAGCCGTCGGTGCGTTCCTACCTGGCCGAACGCGGCCTCTACCGATGATCGCCGCGGCCTACGCCTTGCCGGTGGCGATGGTGACGCTGTTCGCCGGCGACTTCGTCAACCGCCGCGTGCGCGGCTGGCTGCCGGACGATCCGCCGCGGCCGGGCCGGAAGCAGCACGAACGGCCGATCCCGCTGGCTGGTGTGCTGCTGCCGATCGCACTGTTGCCATGGCTCGTGCCGACGGCGTCACCGTGGTTGCTGGCGGCGGTCGTCGTCGCCACCACGACCGGTTTCGTCGACGACTGGCACAAGGAACGCCGCGGCGAACTCGGCTGGCGCCCGAAGACGGTGGCGCTCGGTGTCGCCGCGATGCTCGCCGCCGCCGCGTGGTTCCCGCCGTGGCAGCAGCCCACCGCGTGGCTGATGGCGACCGCGTGGGTGTTCGTGCTGACCAACGCCACCAACTTCCTCGACAACACCGACGGCGTCTGCGCCGCGCTGTCGGCGGTCAGCCTGTGGGCACTCGGCGCCGAGGCGGCGGCGTGGAGCGCGCTGGCGTTCCTGCCGTGGAACTGGCCGCGGCCGCGGCTCTTCCTCGGCGACAGCGGCGCCTACGCGCTCGGCCTGCTGGTCGGCGCGCACAGCCTGCCGTGGGCCAACCACCAGCTGGCGGCGGTCGCCGTGCAATGCGCCGACTTCGTGCAGGTCGTGGTCGCGCGCCTGGTGCTCGGCGTGCCGCCTTGGGTCGGCGATCGCCGGCACCTGACGCACGTGGTGCAGAACCTCGGCCTGCCGCGGATCGCGGTGGCGCCGCTGTTCGCGGCGATCGCCGCGGCGCTGGCCTTCGGCGCGCGCTGACCGGCGCCCGGTTCAGCGCACGTCGCGCAGGCTGCGGAAGAAGGCCCGACGTTCGTCGGCGAGATCGGGGCGACGCTCGAGCCAGTCGAGCTGCGCATCGCGCCGCGCCGCCCACTGCGTACGATCGGCGCTGCCGGCGGCGCTGCCGAGGGCACACGCGTGGAAGACGTTGGCGGCGACGGTTCGTAGCAACGCCAGACCGGGCGCGCGCGCCAACGCGGCGTCGACCGTGCGCACGGCCGCCGGCACGTCGCCGGCGACCAGCTGAGACTGCGCGGCCATCGCCGCGAACTCCGCCGGCACGTCCTCGAGGCCGGCCAGACTCTGCTCGGCCTCGGCGATGCCGGAGTTGCCGCCGAACGCCAACGCCGCGGCGACGAAGCGGTGCTCGGCACTGGCGGCATGGTCGCGCGCCAGCTCGGCGGCGCAGCGCTTGGCGTCGTCGCTGCGCCCGAGGCGCTCGGCAGCCTGCCACCCGCGCAGCAGATCGGCCGGACGCCGGTCCGCCTGGTAGGCCGCGTCGCTGTAGGCGAGGACGGTCGCCAGCGCCGCGACGGCGCGGTCGCCGAGATCGGCTTCGTGCCGGCGCAGCAGGATGCGCGCGGCGAGGCGCTGTTCGGCGATCGACGCGCCGGGCTCCGCCGCCAACGCGACGAAGCGTTCCTCGGCGACCTCCGCGCGGTCCCGGGCCAGTTCGAGCTCGGCTTCGGCCGCGCGCAGTTCGCGGTCGTCGTCGAAACCCGCGACCTTGCGCAAGCTCGCGACGCAGCGGCCGATGGCGTCGGCGTCGATCGGGCGCTTGGCCAGCGCCGCCGTCGTCGCCGCGAGCACGGCTTCGCGCTGCGCCGCGTGCGCCTGCGACTGGCGGATCTGGCTCCAGATCCAGAAGCCACCACCACCGACCAGCAGGACGCCGGCGACGGCGAGGATCGGCACGAAGCCGGGGCGTTTTGTGTTGCTCATGTTCGGCGACGGGTTCGGGTCGGCGGATCGTACGCTCGCACGCGCGGTCCAGGCGCTCCTCACGCCGCGGCGACGATCACGACCGTACGATCACGACGGGACGATCAAGACAGGACGATGCAGACGGAGCGATCAAGACGGAGCGATCACGACAGCTTGACGGCGATCATCGTGAAGTCGTCTTCGACGGCGCCGTTGGCGACGTGCTGCCACAGCCCTTCTTCGACGGCGCCGACGACTTCTTCTGCCGCCAGGTTCTGCGCACGCGCCAGCACGGCCTGCAGCCGTTCGTTGCCGAACATCTCGCGCCGCGGCGACATCGCCTCGTCGACACCGTCGGTGTGGAAGAACAGCAGGTCGCCCGGCTGCAGCTCGACCTTCGGGCTCGCGTGGTAGACCTGGTCGCCGACGACGCCGAGCACCATGCCGGTCTTCTCCAGCACGGTGACGCCCGACGCGCGGCTCAGCACGAGCCCCGGGTGGCCGGCGTTCACGTACTCGAGCGTGCGCGCCTTCGGATCGATGATCGCGAGCAGCAGCGACATGAAGTTGCCGGTCTCGACGCCGGCGACGAGCCGCTGGTTGATGCGGGTCACCACGGTCGCCGCATCGTCGATCAACTCGAGGTAGCTGCGCAGCGCCGCTTGCACGGCGTGGGTCAGCAACGCCGCGCCGACGCCGTGGCCGGTGACGTCGCCGATCATCACCGCGAGACGACCGTCGCTCATCGGCACCAGGTCGTAGGTGTCGCCGGACGCCTGCTCGGCGGCGACGTAGCGCAGGCCGAGCTGCAGGCCGGTCAGGTGGTTCGGCACCGGCGGCAGCAGGTGCTGCTGGATGCGGCGCGCGATCTCGACGTCCTTCTGCAGGCGGACCTTCTCGAGCGAATCGGCGTGCAGGCGCGCGTTCTCGACCGAGATCGCCAGCTGCGCGGAGATGGCGCCGAACAGGGCCAGGTCGCGCGACGAGAACTCGCGGCGCACGGCGCGCGAGTCGACGTAGATGACCCCGACCGTGCGGTTGCGGGCGCGCATCGGCGCACACATCACCGCCCGCAGCTTCAGGTCGTAGACCGACTGGCCGAGCTCGAGTGCTTCCTGGTCGGACTGCACGACCGAACGTACGGCGACGCCGTCTTCGAGGCAGCGCCGAACCAGGCTGCGGCTCCACTGCAGTTCGCCGGTCAGCGAACGGCCTTCGCGGTCCATCGCCATGCGCACCGACAGGTCGTCGGCCTGCTCGCCGAGCAGCAGGATCGCGCGCTCGGCGCTGGTCACCTGCAGCGAGCGGTCGACGATGTCGCGCAGCACGGTGTCGAGGTCGATGTTGGCGGTGACCGCCGCGATCGTGTCGAGCAGGATCTGCAGCGACCGCGAGTCCTGGGTCGCGTCGCCGGTCAGGATCGTCGACGTTTCACGCTCCCCGCCGCGCCCATGGGCCGCCGGGGATGCCTCCTTGCGCACCGGCGGCGGCGCCGGCTCGTCTTTCTTTTGCCATGGCCACTTCATGCCGCGGACGGACTCTAGGTGGCCGACGCAGCCGAGTCGAGCAAGGAAACCGGAGCCTTCGCACCGACCGTTGCACTTGATCGCGGTGGCGGCCAGAATCCGCGCCCTCTCCCACCGGTCTGAGACCCCCGCTTGCCGCACCGCCCATGAAGATCGACAAGATCCTGCACGACGACTACGCCATCCTCACACTCAAGGGCGAGTTCGACACGTTCTTCGTCCCGGCCCTGATGCAGGACGTCGAAGGCCTGGTCCAGCGCGGCATCAGCCACATGATCCTCGAGATGCGCCTGGTCAAGTTCATCAACTCGACCGCGCTCGGCGCCGTGATCAAGGCGCACAAGCTCTGCCGCGCCGAAGGTGGCGAGCTGGTGATCTCGCAGCCGTCGCCGGTCGTGCGCGACGTCATGACCAAGGTCGGCATCGACAAGCTGATCTCGCTGTGCGACACCGAGAAGGACGCGACCAAGGCGATCATCCGCCACCTGAACCAGAAGGAACTCGCCGGCGAGGTCCCGGTCGATCAGGAGAAGGTCGTGATCTCGTTCGCCGACGACATCCGCAACAAGATGATCGGTGGCAAGAAGGCGCTGATCGGCCTGATGTCGAACGTCAACGGCCAGAAGATCCAGTTCCTGTGGAACGGCACCAAGCACGGCATCAGCGCCGAGCAGGCCAAGCAGCTGTTCGTCGCGGGCAGCGAGGTGCAGCTGAAGTTCCACGTGAAGATGATCCGCCAGGAGCCGTTCCAGACGGCGGCGACGGTCGAAACGACCGAAGTCGCGACCGACGGCGGCGTGCGCATCACGGCGAGCTTCCCGAAGAAGATGCCGGAAGCGGATCGCAAGGGACTGACGCAGTACGCCGACGACATGGCGTTCCTGAAGCGGCAGCTGCCCGGTAGCTGAGAGTGCCCGGTAGCCGAGCGCCCTGAACGGTCGCTTCGGGTCCATCCGCGGCAGGCTGCGCGCCCAAGACGGCTGGGCGCCGCAGACTGGCTGCGCGCGCCGCGATCCCGCGGTGCAGTGCGCGAGAACGACGCCCCCCCCCCGTAAGAACGGCGCCGCGCGAAAACGAAACCGCGCAACTTGGCAGCGCTCAGGAAGAGGCGCAAGCCGAGTCGCGCGGGGGAAGACCGCCCACTCGCGGGCGCGATCTGCTGCGGCGATCGATGCGCCGATCAGCCGACGCGGAATTTGCCGGAGCGCTTGATCTTGCGCTTGATGACCTTGCGGCCACCTGTGGTCTTGCTGCGGGTGCGGAACCCGACCTTCTTCAGACGCTTCACCTTCGAACGACGGACCTTGAGCTTCATGGCGGCACTCGCGCGAGGCGACACCGCACCTTGCGGCCGTCCTCGACTGGATAAAGGGGCGGGGAGCCTACCGGCAACAACGCGGTCGGTCAAACCTCGATTGCGCAGCAGCAACCATGCAGGCATGGTGCGCGGATGCGCATCCTGCTGGTGAGCCACGGCCTGCCACCCGACAGCGTCGGCGGGGTCGAGCAACACGTCGACGGCCTGGCCCGCGCCCTGCTCGCTGCCGGCCACGAGGTCGAGATCTTCGCCCGCAGCCACCTGCCGGGCACGCCGCAAGGCGAATGGACGACGCTGCCGGGCGAGGCGCCGCGCATCCACCGCGTCGCCTACCGCTGGGAGAACGTGCACACGCTGGCCGACATCTACCGCAGCGAGCCGATGGCAGCGGCGATGCAGCGGTTCCTCGCCGCCCGTGCCGCCGCCGGCGTTCGCTTCGACATCGCCCACGTCCACCATCTGACCGGCATGTCGCTCGACAGCCTGCAGGCCCTGCGTGCCGCCGCCGTGCCGACGGTGCTGACGCTGCACGACTACTGGCTGTTCTGTCCGCGGGGCCAGATGTTCCACCACCGCGGTGAAGCCTGCGAAACCGCCGAACTGCGGCGCTGCGGCGAGTGCCTGCAGGCGACGTTCCCGTGGTGGCTCGGCGACGCGGACCGCGAAGCCAAGGTCGCCCGCGTGCACGCCGACGCTTTGCGCGCGCTGGCGCTGCCGCAACAACTGGTGGTGCCGAGCGCGCGCGCGATCCCGCCGTTCGTGGCGCTCGGGGTCCCCGCCGAACGCTTCGTCGTCGTCGAGAACGGCGTCGACACCGAGCAGCTGCAACTGCTGCCCCCGCCGGCGACGGGCCCCGGTCCGCTGCGCGTCGGCTACTTCGGCACGGTGATGCCGAGCAAGGGCCTGCACGTGCTGCTCGACGCGATGGCGGCGTTGCCGCCCGGCGCCGCGACCCTGCGCATCCACGGCAACGTCGTCCCCTACCACGGCGACGAGAGCTACGGCACGCGCTGCTTCCAGCGGCTGCAGCCCGGCAGCGGCGTGCACTACTTCGGCCCTTACGGCCTGGGCGAGCTGCCAGCGCTGCTGGCGGAGATCGACGTGCTGGCGGCGCCAGCGCTCTGGCACGAAGCGTTCGGGCTGACCGTGCGCGAAGCCCTGGCTGCTGGCCGCCCCGTGCTGGTCAGCCGCATCGGTGGCCTGCAGGACGCCGTCGTCGACGGCCAGGCCGGCCGGGTGCTGCCGCCGGGCGAAGTCGCCGCCTGGACCCGGGCGCTGCGCGAGCTCTGCGACGACCGCCGCCTGGTTGCGCGCATGGCGCGCGCGGCGAGGCCGCTGGCCCGCGGCTTCGCGCCCATGGCTGCC
>SXGT01907976.1_pt1 | contig 15171 bp, 8 predicted proteins | sample 3176221 | NCBI WGS metagenome assembly SXGT01 (sample SAMN11356862, study PRJNA531348) | freshwater metagenome | isolation source: freshwater sample F1-120 | place: China: Fuxian Lake, Yuxi | collected 2017-12-25
CGCGCGGGAACCGGCGGCGACGAGGCGACGTTGTTCGCCGGGGAAGTCTTCCGGATGTACTCCCGATACGCCGAATCGCAGGGGTGGCGCGTAGAAGTGACGTCAATGAGCGAATCAGCCGTGGGCGGCCTGAAGGAAGTGATTGCGCTCGTGAGCGGGAAGAAAGTGTACAGCAAGATGAAGTATGAAAGCGGCGTACACCGCGTGCAGCGTGTTCCGGTGACCGAGCAGCAGGGCCGCGTGCATACCTCGGCGATTACGGTCGCGGTAATGCCCGAGGCGGACGACGTTGAAGTGGTAATCGACATGAAGAAGGACCTGCGTATCGATACGTTTTGCTCCTCCGGACCGGGCGGGCAATCAGTCAATACCACTTATTCTGCGATCCGGATCACGCACCTGCCAACGAACACGATCGTTTCCTGCCAGGACGAGAAGTCGCAGATCAAGAACCGGGATAAGGCGCTTCGCGTGCTGCGGTCAAGGCTCTATGAGATGGAATTGGAGAAGCAGCAGGCGCAGCTTGGGGCCGAGCGCAAGAGCATGGTTGGGACGGGCGACCGGAGCGAAAAGATTCGCACCTACAATTTTCCGCAGAACCGCGTGACGGACCATCGGATCGGACTGACGCTGCATCAACTCGACATGGTGATGGAGGGCCGCGTGGATGCCATCCTCGAAGCGCTGATCACCCATTATCAGTCGGAAAAGATGAAGGGGCCGAGCGAAGCGGCGGCGTAAGGTGACCGTCGGAAACGCCCTGCTTCAAGGCACGAAACTGCTTGAAGAGGCAGGTATAGCCGCGCCCCGGCTTACCTGTGAAGTGCTTCTTCTACATGCCGCTCGCGGCGCTGAACGCTCCTGGCTTTACGCGCATTCCGGCGACGAACTGACCGAAATTGCGTGGCTGCACTTCGGCCGCTATCTGCACGAAAGATTGCAAGGCGCGCCAACACAATACATCACGGGAAGACAGGAATTTTACAGTCGCGAGTTCCGCGTGACGCGCGACGTTTTGATTCCGCGGCCCGAAACGGAGCACGTGGTCGAAACCGCGATAGCGGTCGGCGTGCGCGGGCAGCGTGTGCTCGATGCAGGCACCGGGTCTGGCGCAATTGCGGTAACGCTGCGCCTCGAGACCGGCGCGGATGTCTGGGCCAGCGATATTTCGCTGAAGGCTCTGGCTGTGGCACGGGAAAACGCAGTGAGACTTGGCGCGGCTGTGAACTTCGTCGCGGGAGATCTGCTGGCACCATTTCCGAACGCCTCATTCGATCTCATCGTTTCGAACCCACCTTACATTCCCCTCAAAGACCGGGAAGGCCTTCAGCGCGAAGTAAGGGACTACGAGCCGCACGTGGCCTTGTTCGGCGGCCGCGACGGTTTCGAGACCTACGCGCGCCTGCTTACGGACGCCAGGCGCGTATTGCGCCCGGGCGGATGGATCGTCGTGGAACTGGGTTATTCGAGCCTTGCAGGCGTTCGCGCCATGCTAGGTCCTGCATGGCATGATATACGCGTAAACGAAGATCTGGCGGGTATCGCCAGAGTGATCTCGGCCCGATTACTTTGACGCGGCCGCGATCTCCGCGACCTCCGCCTCGCTTAGGCGGAACTCCGCCGCGCCGATCACTCCCTTCAATTGCTCCGGAGTCCGAATCCCAACGATCGCCGCGGTAACGGCAGGATGCCCCAGCGTCCACGCAATGGCGACTTCGCCTGGTGTCCGGCCATGCCGATCGCCGATCGTCTTGAGTTGCTCCACTACGCCGAGAGCGCGGGTCAAAATGGGTTCCTGAAAAAATGGACTTCGGCGCCGGAAATCGTCCTCCGGGAGATTCGCCAGGCGCTCCCTGGTCATCTTGCCGGTCAGCAGGCCGGACTTCATGGGCGCATACGCGATGACGCCGATGTTGTTGCCAAGGCAGAACGGGAGTCCCTCCGCCTCGATCTCCGGTTGCATGATCGAATACGGGGGTTGGAGCGACGTGATGGGAGCGATGTCCCGCGCCCGTTCCATTTGAGCCGCGCTGAAGTTCGAGACGCCGATCCACCGGACTTTCCCTTCTTCCTGCAGTTCAGCCATGGCAGCCCAACCCTCCTCGACGTCCTCGTCGGGTTCGGGCCAATGCATCTGGTAGAGGTCGATCACATCGATCTTCAGCCTGTGCAGGCTTGCCTCGCATTCACGGCGAACAGAGTCTCGCTTGAGGCACTTACCGATCTTGCCGCGCTCATCCCAAATGCGCGCGCATTTCGTGAACACGTAAGGCTTTGCGGCGACGCCTTCGAGCGCCTGCGCCACCACCTCTTCTGAGTGGCCAAGACCGTAGACTGCGGCGGTATCGATCCAGTTGATCCCGGCGTCGAGCGCCGCGCGAATGGACGCGATCGACTGCGCGTCTTCCTGCGGTCCCCATCCGAAGGCCCATCCGCCACCGCCCATGGCCCAGGCGCCCACGCCGAGGGCAGTGATATTAAGGTCGCTGTTGCCAAGTAAACGTTTCCTCATGTCAGTTCTCTATAGAGTAACAGTGCTTCGGCGGCCGCGGCGGACCGGGAGGGGTTGACGCAAAGTCCACGGCATACTTAGTGAGCCCGTGGTCGTCGTCCTACACTCCTACGGAACTCCGTTGACTGTGGTTTTCCCAACGGCATCCCTGAGGCGAGTACCCCAAGTGCTCGAGAGCTTTTGCGTCCGCGCGAGATGTTTTCGGTATCACCGTGCGGAATCCTGGCGCTTGGAGTCTGACGGCGCGGTGCGCAAAATCAAACGGCCCTACTTCCCCCAACCCAGTCTGTCGGTTGTAACACCTTGACCCGGATTCCTCTCCATCGTTCCATCGGCTCCAAAATGACGGGAAACAGCCCTCCGAGCCGCCTTCACCAGTCTTCGCGCCTCCCTGCCCGGTTTCGGCGCGGACGGGGCTCGTTTGCCTTACCTGGCGAAACGGCTGGGCATCGACGCATCCGCGAGGTACAGCGAAAATGTGGAATCCGGTTGGAGTATACTGGACATCCTGGAGAGGGTCGACGATGCCGTTTCACAATTCCTTTCATCCACATCCCCTTTTGCTTGCCGCGGTCCTCATTGCTCCGGCCATCGGCTCCGGGCAGACCGGGGAGATTCCAACCTTTCAGGTCATTGTGCCTGACAGCAAGATCAACTTCCACGTGGACGCCTCGGTCGCGCTTACCGGCGTATTCGATAAGTGGGCTGCGAGCCTTCATTTCACGACGCCTTACGTCCAGAGCGGTGTTTTGGAACTCATTGTTCAGGCAGACAGCGTGAAGGCTGGAAGCTCGTTGAAGGAACGGAAGTTGAAAGGGAGCGACTTCTTCTCCGTCAAGGAAAACCCGGAGATCACATTCAAGTCGAAGAAGATCGTTCTCACCGGGACCGATGCGTACCGGGTGGATGGAGACTTCACCATACGTGGTCTTACCAAAGAAGAGAGTCTGACCTTGAATTATTCTCCGGACCGCCCGGACGAGGGGCACATTCGGGGCAAAATGGTGTTTGACCGCCGCCAATATGGAATGACGCACGGCATTCCGCTGATCAAGATTGCCGATCGGGTGGAGGTCGGAGTCGACCTTAAGATACGCCGCCTTAGCGGGCCAAGGCCCATTCAGAAGAAGGAATAGCTGCAAGCGCGCGGACAGGGAGACGCGGGCGGCCAATCTCCGTGCTCAGGCAATACGGACGGCTTGCCCGGTGCTCGTAGAGCGTCCTTGCCGCCAGTGCCCCGGCGCCTTCCGGCGACGCTCGACAGATCCGATTCCCATGAACCCGAAGAGGCACGACGTGGGGTCGAAATCCGTTTTGAATGACGGGAAGAGCGGCTGGACAGCCGGTCAAATCAGCCGGGTAGAGAATACTGCCTCGTGCCTGGAGTACACTCGCGTCGGTGCCCCGGTGCCTTTCGGCTGCGCTCGACAGATCTGATTTCCATGAACCCGAGAAGGCACGACGCCGGTCGAAATCCGTTTTGAATGACGGGAAGAGCGGCTGGGCAGCCGTCAAATCAGCCGGGCAAAGAATACTGTTTGGTGCGTGGAGTACACTCGCGTCGGTGCCCCGGCGCCTTTCGGCGGCGCTCGACAGATCTGATTTCCATGAACCCGAGGAGGCACGACGCGGGGTCGAAATCCGTTTTTTTTGACTGACGGGAGGGGCGGCTGGACGGCCCGTCAAATCAGCCGGGCCGAAAACTACAATCTGGTTCGGTCTGGAGGGGCTTTTTCAACGGACTGTTTGCGGAATCGCCTGTCCAGACGCCCGGGAACGGGAAGACCGGCGGGAAAGCCTGAAAGGTCAAGGCGGATCTCGTAATGAACGGCCGCGCTCATTCTCCAACCGTACGCGCACTTACTCCTTCCTGACGGCGCTGGTTCAAGTTTCAGAGACCCGGCCAGTATTTCGGCCGAGGCCTTGCGTGCCCGCCCTCACACCTCTCGCAATCGCCCGGCAGCCGCCTCGGGCGTCAGGTCGCGTTGCGGCATCCCGAGCATTTCGAAGCCGACCATGAACTTGCGCACGGTCGCCGATCGCAGCAGCGGCGGGTAGAAGTGCGCGTGAAGGTGGCACTCCTCGTGAGGTTCGCCATCAGTTGGCCGCTGGTGAAAGCCCATGGTATATGGGAACGGCACGTCGAACACCCGGTCGTAGCGGGAGGTGATCCGCACCAGAATATCCGCCAAACCGTCCCGCTCCGGATCGCTCAACTTGTCCATGGCCGCGACATGGCGCTTGCTCAGCACAAGCGTCTCGTACGGCCACACAGCCCAGAACGGAACAATTACGGCGAAGGTATCGTTCTCACACACAACCCGTTCACCGCCGCGGACTTCGAGCGCCAGGTAATCGCACAGCAGGCATCGCCCCTTTTCGATCCGGTACGCCGCAAGCCTGCCGCACTCCTTCGCGACCTCCGTGGGAAGTGCTTCCGTCGCCCAGATCTGCCCGTGCGGGTGGGGATTACTCGAGCCCATCATCTCGCCCCGATTCTCGAAGATCTGCACGTTGCGGATGAAATCACGCCCGCCGAGATCCACGTACCGTTCGATCCACACGTCCACTACGTCCCGGACTCCCGACGGCGTCATATCCGCAAGCGTAAGATTGTGGCGCGGAGAAAAGCACACGACTTCGCAGATTCCCCGCTCGGTCCGTGCGGCGATCAGGCCGTCTTCGTTCCAGTACTGTGCCTCAGTCTCGGCCTTGAGTGCCGCAAAATCGTTCTCGAAGACGAAGACCCCTGAATAGGAATCGTTGCGGCGCCCTCCCGCCCGTTCGTTGCCGGGGCAGAGGTAACAAGTTGACTCATAAGCCGGTTGCGTCGCAGTTGTCAGGGCTTCCACCTGCCCTTGCCATGGCCGCTGGTTGCGGTGCGGAGAGACAAGAAGCCATTCTCCTGTCAGCGGGTTGAAACGCCGGTGCGGTATGGCTTTCCAGTTTGACATAGTGTATGATCTCCAATAGTGTAACGAATCGTCTGTAATGAGTCGTCGGCTTTCGTCACCATTCAGGCAGGGAGGTAGCAACTTTGTCTGTCCGATTGTGGTATGCGCTCGTGTTTGCGGGAGTTTTGTCCGCGGCCGATCCGGGATGTACAGCCTATCCCCGAGCCAGGCGTGAATTGGACCAGACGCGTCGCGAGTTAGAGATCGCCAGCCGGAACTTCGCGGCCAGCCGTCCAAAGCAGACAACACGCCGCGCCGCGCAAAGCGCCAACCTTATCGACGATTACATTTTCGGGAAAATGGCCGCCGATGGAGTGGTTCCGGCCCCGCCTGCGACCGACGCCGAGTTCCTCCGCAGAGTATCGCTCGATCTGACGGGCCGTATTCCGAGTGTAGAGCAGGTTGAGCAGTTCCTGAAGGACGACAATCCGCTGAAGCGCGGGAAGCTGATCGATTCCCTGATCGGCTCGGACGGCTACGTGGACAGGTGGACCTTGTTCTTCGGTAATCACTTTGGGGTCACCAGCCGCTACTACTACATTGGCATTCCAGGCCGCAACCTCTTTCACGAATATCTGCGGGATTTCGTAAAAAACGACCGCTCGTGGGCCGATCTTGCGCAGGACGTAATCGCTTCTTCCGGCAGCAACAATCAGTCCGCGGCGCTCAATTTTCTCGCCCGTGGAATCCCGATGGGCGAGTCGATGCAGGATACATGGGATGACCTGACGGACCGGGTCACAGTGAAATTCCTGGGAGTAAAAACCGAGTGCGTTTCGTGCCACGACGGCCGCCGTCACCTGGAACCGATCAACCTCTATTTGGCGCAGCGCCGGCGCGATCAGTTCTGGCGGCAGGCGGCGTTTTTCTCGCGGATGAGCTTGAACATTCTCGCGTTGGATGCGTTTGGCCAACAGAACCGGGTCGTGATCGGCGACCGGGCTACCGGCGCGTACCAGACTTCGGTGATTCGAGGTCCGCGGCCGCCACGGGTCGGCGGACCCTACGAAGCCGCCTACATGTTTACGGGGGAGCAGCCCAGGAGTGGGAAGTGGCGCGAAGAACTTGCCCGCATCATGACCAGCGACAAGCAGTTCGCCCGGTCGGCCGTGAACTACGTTTGGGCTCATTTTTTCAACGTTGGTATTGTGGACCCACCCGACGCCTGGGATCTGTTGCGCGTGGACCCCGCGAATCCGCCGCCCGCGCCGTGGGCCATTCAGCCCAGCCACCCCGAGCTTCTGGAAGCTTTGGCTAATGAGTTCGTGAAAAGTAACTACAGCTTCCGCAGAATCCAGCGGCTGATTGTCGAATCGAACGCCTACCAGATGTCGGCGCGTTATCCGGGTGAGTGGGAGCCGGAATACGGGCGCTATTTCGCGAAGCGATTCCCAAGGCGGATGTCGGCGGAGGAGATCTACGACGCAGTCGCCGACGCCACGATGACGGCCGTGCCGATGTTCGTTGAGGGCTTCAACCAGCCGCTGATGCGGGCGGTGCAATTACCCGACCCGAGCGAGCCGAGAACCAACGGCGGTATCGCGAATTTTCTAAATCAGTTTGCCCGCGGCGACTGGTGGACGAACGTTCGTAACGACAAACCCACGGTATTGCAGGTGTTGTATTTGATGAACGACTTTACGGTGAACTACCGGATGCTCGCCACCGCGAACGGCGTATTCGGCACGCGTGTAGCGGCGCTGTTGCAGGCTCCACTCGACGACGAACAGGCGGCGAAGCAATTGTTCCTCGCGACTCTCGGGCGCTATCCCACCGACGAGGAGTTGCGAATTGCGGCCCGCGCTCCGGCAACCTCACGCGAAAGCTGGCTGTCGGACTTGCAGTGGGCGCTGGTCAACAAGCTGGATTTCATTTTTAACTACTGAGGCTACGAACATGAGCAGGTGTTGCGGACCCATGAGACTTACGCGCCGCGATCTGCTGGCACAGGCAGCGTCCTTTGCCGCGCTTACGGCGGTCGCGCGGAGAAGCGACGCCCAGGCGGTAACGGGGAACGTAAGGCCTCGAAACACCGCGAAGGCGTGCATCTTTATTAATTTGTCCGGCGCGCCGAGCCAACTGGACACCTTCGACGCGAAGGACGGTCCGTGGAATCCTCCGGACGCGGATATCCGCGAATACTCGGGCGGGCTAACGCTCTCACGGACGATGTTTCCGGGCCTTTCGCGAATCCCGGGTGACTTGCTGTTTCTGCGCTCGGTCCAAAGCTGGGAAGCGATTCACGAACGAGGACAATTTTACATGCAGACGGCGCATCCATCGACTCCGGCCTTCTTGGCCGAGACGCCACATCTGGGCGCCGTGACGGGCCTCGAAAAGAACGCGAGTGGTCCTTTGCCGCCATTCCTGTCGCTTAATGGGGGTTCGGGCGCCGGAGCCACGTTCCTGAGCGGTAAAATGGAACCGTTCGCAGCCCCCTCAAACCTTGGCGGACTGAGTACGATCGAGCACAATTTCTTCGGCGCGCAAAGCTTGCCCAGGTTTGAAGCGCGGTTCAAGTTGATGGAGCAGCTTGACCGGCCTCTACGTTCTGCTCCGCCAGACAGGCTGATGTCGAAGCACGCCGAATTCTACGTGGCGGCAAAGGGACTGATGTACGACCCGGCGGTCAGCGCGGTGTTTCGGTTCACGGCGGACGATAGCGGGAGATACGGAGGGACTGGATTTGGACGATCGTGCATCGTGGCGCGAAATGCCATTCGCGCCAAGAACGGGACCACGTTCGTGAACGTTAACTTTGGCGGATGGGACTCGCACCAGCGAATGTTCGACCGCGGCTACGGCGGAAACATGTACGATCAGTGCAATACCCTCGACCGGGGCTTGAGCGCGCTTGTCGAGGATCTGAAAGCAAGCGGCGACTTCGCTTCCACGTTGATTGTGGCGCTGGGCGAGTTCGGCCGCACACCCGGCCCGTTGAACGCCAGCGGAGGCCGCGATCATCACAAATTGGCTATGTCGGTCGCCATGATGGGTGGCGGCGTGCGCGGAGGCAGGGCGATCGGATCCACCGATGACGAGGGTGATCGTATCGAAACACCCGGTTGGAGTCAGGATCGTCCCATTGTCATGGAAGACTTGGCCGCGACGATCTACTCGGCGCTGGGCATCAACTGGACGAAGAGCATAACGGATACGCCATCGGGCCGCCGATTCGAATACGTTCCGTTCGCGGCCGCGGGCCGATACGTTCCGGTCGATGAAGTGTTCGCATGAGACCAGCCGGCCCCAATTTGGCCAGAAGGTATGAGATGTGGGACAGGACGCCCGGCCTGTCACCGGCCTCGTCAGAGGCCGAAGCCTCGCCTCGCGCCGCAGGCAGGCGAAAGCGCATGCCCCACCTCCTGATGGTTGCAGCTTGCTCAGGCACGGTCCTGTTCGCACAAGGGCCGGCGCGCGATCTTTACATCTCTTCCCCCACGCCTATTATCGTGAGCGGAGCCAAAGTGCAGCTTTCGGCAGCGACGCGGGATGCACAAGGTGTCGCACGCCCGAATGACACGTTCACCTGGACTTCGAACGCGCCGGCGATACTGAGCGTGGATTCGGGGGGAATGGTGACGGCGAACGGTATCGGAACTGCAACCATCACGGCCGCAACCCCTACCAACATCCGCGGCACCATGCGTCTTGAAGTCGCTCCGTCCCGAATCCGCATGACGCCCGGTTCGGGTCAAATGTTCGTAGGCGAGACACTCCCGTTTAAGGCCGAGGCACTCGACGTCAACGGGGAACCCATCCCGAACGTTACGTTCACGTGGCAACTCACCGGCGCCAACGGATTTGAGATTAACGCCGGCAGCCTGTCGCGGAATGGGGAACTGACGGCGAACGGCCTGGGGCTGTTCACCGTTCGCGCGCTCTTGTCGGTGACGGGTTTGCCCTCCGGGCCTTTCGTCAATCAGTTCGTCGGCCTTGCCAACATCGAAGCGAAGCGCAGACCGGAATTCCGCCTGACACGGCTGTTGACGACGGAACGCGTGCGCCCTTCCCCGCAACTCCGCCGGCTCCGCTACATCACCGCGAACGACGCCGGCCAGATTGCAGCGATCGGAACCCTGGACGGCGTTTCAGAGGGACTGCTGTTGTTCGAAAACGGGCGATGGGATATCCTTTTCTCGACGGGCCTGCCGGGAAGCCAAAGTGGAGCCACTGTCAGAAACCTGAACGATGTTTCCATGAACGGCAGGGGTGAGGTATTGTTCAAGTCGGGCGAGGCGGGTGGGCCCGGTGCGATCATGCTGGCGTCGCGGAGCGAGGCCAGGATCGTATTAATGTTCGGCCAATCGGCGGGCGAGATCGAGAACATCAACAATATCACCCTTTCACGGAGGTCCTTAAACGAGGCAGGCGATGTCGTCTTCCGCGCGAATTACCGCGTCAGCGGATCGACGGTCAACCGGGCCGGCTTGTTCAAGCTGGCGTCTGGAGGCGGTCTGCAGCCGGTCTGGTTGAGCGCAGACCCTCTGCAAGGGCTTGGGGCGGCGTATTCTTTCCGAGATAACTTCGGGATCGATGCGAAAGGGACGGTCTATTTTCTGGCGGACGACGGCAGAAAGCGAGTTGTGTACCGGGCGGACGGATTGGGGCGTCCCACACCCATCATCTCGGGCGGGGACAAGCTCGACGCCTTTCTGACGATCCAGGATATCGGCGATTTCAACGTTTCACCCTCGGGCGATGTTGCTTTTCGCGCGACGATCGCGCAGCAATCGCCGCGGCTGGCGTGGATTGCGAGGGGATCGACAACCCCCAAATATTTGTCCGTGCGGGACGTGAATGCCATTTTTTCCGCGAGTTCAACCGGGCTGCTTTTCCGGGGAGACGCGGGAAAGGGCTGGGGCCTTTACCGGTGGCAGAGCAGCGAACCGTCCCCGGTAGCGGTGGCGCTCGAGTCGCGCATCGCGCCCAACGGCGAGCCGGTAGTGGAGCTTTTCGACGCCGTCTCCGGTGCGTCCGGTGTGACGATCGTGCATGCGCGCACCGCGAATACACCGTTTCTCGCGTTCACTGCGGGCGGCCAGGACTCTGCGCTCTTCGGCTTTGGCACACGCGTCAGCGGCTTCGCCAACGTTTCGGCCGATACGTTCATCCGGGGCGACCTGATGGGGCCGCCCGATCTTCGATTCGGTAACGCCGGCGGTGTCTTCCAGTTGGACGGCCAGACGCTGCATCCGCGCTTCGTTACGGGCGACAGGTTGCCGGGTGGCGCCATATTCCGCAATTATCAGTTGGCCGTAAAGTCGCCTTCCGGCGATCTGTATATGCCGGGGGACGACGGCATGTATCGAATGACGGGGTCGCGACTGACGCGGGTTTTTGCGTATCCAGCGCAGTCGTCGGACAAGGTCCCGATTTACTCCACCTGGAATTTCGCCGTGAACGACGCCGGCGCCATCGTCTCCGAGAACTGGAGCGGCGATCACTCCCGTCTCAATCTGACGGAAAATGGCCGCACCACCATGATCGCCTCGAACGGACAGAACGCGAAGTACGCGACATCCCTTCCCTCGGGTGGAACCGTGAATGGATGGCGAGACCTGGCGATAGATGCGCAGGGGCGTGTAATGACCTTCCTCACCACCAGGAGCGGTGGTCCGCAAGGATATTTCCTTTATGCGAGCGATACCTGGAAGCCTGCAGTGCTCATCGGGAGCACTCAGTTCCCGGGACAGGTAGTGACGGGTTTGGATAACCTCCGGGCCCGCGGCGACAAATTCTACGCGCGAATTCTGTTCCGGTCGGGATCGCACATGGTGGCCGAGTATGGGCAGGAGGGCTGGAAGCCGCTGCTCACGCGCTTCGACAGCGAGAATGGCGTTACGCTCCAGTCCATCGACAACTTTGACGTGAACCGCCGCGGAGATCTTGCTGTGATTGCCAACCTCGGCAGCTACCGCGGAGTCCTGTTGTACGTGGACGGCGCGGTGCGGACGGCTCACCTGGGGAACGAGCCTGCGGCCGGAGGTGAATCGTTGACGGGTTTCTGGGAGATCGAGTTGCGTGACGACCGGCGCATTTATTTCTTAGGCATCGACTCGGACGACTACGGGTATGTATATCTGGCTGAGCCGCTTTTTTAGCGCCTGGCTGACGCTGGTGGCGCTCGCCGCGCTGAACGCTCAGACGGTCGAGGTGTCAACCCCGAGAACGTACCTGCTTGCGGGCCGGAGCCTCACCCTTACCGCGCGGGCGTTTAACGCCGGCGGCGCGGGCGTTCGAGGTTTTAGTCCGGAGTGGCGGTCGATGAATCCGGAAATCGCCGAGGTCGATTCGGGCGGCGTCGTCCGGGGCCTGCTGCCCGGCGTGGCGGAGATCGAAGCCGGACAGGGCGGCGTCACGGGCCGGTTGCGTCTGCTGATCTATCCGGCCGGAGTCGCGATCAAGCCCGAGTCTCCGTTGCTCGCGCCAGGCGAGCAGGTGGCGCTTTCGGCAAGCGCCCTGGACGCCAACGGCAACGCCCTCGCGGGCTTGCGATTCAGGTGGTCGACGAGCGCCTCGAACGTAGTCTCGATTTCAGAAGAGGGGACGGCGAAAGCCGAGACTCCAGGTTCGACAAACATCACCGCCGCCCTCGCGGGCATGCCGCTCGAATACGACTTCAGCGCCCAGGTTCTGGTCACGGTTCGTCCGCGACCGGACTACACCGTGAAGCGACTGCTGTCGAGCGACACGATGACGAAGCCCGTCACCATCAAATCGATCTGGAACATCGCCTACTCCGGCGGCGAGCGGATGGTTTTTTCCGCCGCTCTTTCAAACGGCGGGCAGGCGCTGCTGTCTTACTACCGCGGCCGGACGGAAATTCTGGCATCCACCGGGCAATGGTTCGAGCCGGGCGGATCCATCGTTCGCAACATCCACAACGCGTCCGTGAACGAAAAGGGCGACGTGCTCGCCGGCCTCGGGATTTTTTATCGCAGCGATCGTCTGACGTTGTTTCGCGATAGCCAGCCCGTTTCAACGATTGAGAACGCCTCCACGGGTTCGACCAACGATAGAGGCGAGCAGATCTACCGCCAATGGAACGGAACGAACAGCCCCCTCTATTTCAGGGGCGTGGATGGAGCCGTGAAAACTCTGCTCGATCCATCGGTGGACCTTCCCGGATTCGGAAGGGTCGGCCATTTCCCGGATCCTTACCTCAGCTCCAGCGGGCAGGTCCTGATCAACGTCTACCCCGTGAACGGGAATCGCTCTCTTTTTGTGTGGGACGGCACGGCGCTAAAGAAGATCTATACTACCGGTGAGTCAATCGCGGGCACTTCTGGGCTGTGGTATGACGACGCCCGCCAGTCACCTGACGGCGAGGTCTATTTCCGGTTTGGCGGCAACGGCTTCTGGGCGCTCGCGAAATGGTCAAAGGGCGTCTGGAGCATTCCAAGCAGGCACGTGGATGGCGGAGCCTGGAGCGATGGCGCGCTCGATTATCGCGGCGATTCGGTACTTCTTTTCGGCAACACCAACACGGAACGGTTCCTGATGCGAATCAGGAACGGCACGACCGAGAGACTCCTCAAGTATGGACCGGCGGAAGATTGGCGATCGATCGACCAGGCCTTTATCTGGTCCGATGGAAGCGTCGTTGTAAGGGGCGCGACAAAGGATTCCGCGTCTCGTGTCGCCCGTGTCAGCGGTAGCAGCGTAACCACACTGCTCGACGGCGGAGCCAGTCTCGATGTGGCCGCGGCGACCGCGATTGTGTGGGATGATGTGCCCAAGGGGAATTCGGCGCTCGCGCCGGTGTTCGCCACGGCTAGCAGAGGCTTGGCTCGCGTTCGGGCGAATGGCATCGAAATGGTCGCGGGTCCCGGTGATACGCTCGCCGACGGCCCGGCCTCTTACCTGTGGGGTGTAAACTCTTCGCGTAACGGTGACGCAGCCTTCGTGGCCGAGCGGAATGGGCGGACCTCCGTGCACGCTTTTCGCAACGGCGTGCTAACCAAAGTCGCCGACAGCAACGGCGAAACCGTTGCAGGAGGACGCAAGGCCACATGGATCGGCGGGCCGATCGCGCTAAACAACAAGGGGCAGGTTGTGTTCGGCGGTCACTTCGGTATTTGGGAACTGTTGTCATTGAGCCCCGGCGCCAAGGATGCGCAAACGGTATTCAGACAGAATACGCTCGCGCCGGAAGGCGGCATTTTTACGAATTTCGAAGCAGCCGCCGTCGACGAAAGCGGCCGCATAGCCGTGATGGCCCGGACATCGACCGTGTCGCGTGCCCTCTACATTTCCGAGAATGGACAGGGGAAGCGGATCCTGGCAGTTGGGGATAAGGATTCGCAAGGCAGAATCCTTAGAGACATGTGGCGGCTTCAAGCCGCCGGCGACCGGTTTCAGGCGCGTGTCTACTACACAAATATTAACCAGCCCGAGGTCCTCGAGTACTCGGGCGGGGCATGGAAGGTCCTACTCGCCACGGATCAAGTCCCTTATCCTTTCGGCTATTTTGTGAATGACGCGCGCTACTCGGCGAACGCGGCGGGCGACGTGGTGTATGGAAACGGCGGCGACGGGCATACCGTGATGCTGCGCCGCAAGGACGGGCGCGAAACCATCGTGGCAAGCACGCGCGAACGGCTCTCGAACGGCGACTGGATTACCTCGATCATCGACTCGAGCCTGTCGGAACAGGGCGACGTATTTTTTACCGCGACGTCGCCCGATGGCTTGAAGGACCGGACTCTGCTGTATCAGGCAACGCCTGCGCGGTAGGCTCGAGTTCGCGGTTCCGCGCCGCGAGATCCAGAGTCACATCCACGATCATGTCTTCCTGCCCGCCCACCATCTTGCGCTTGCCGAGTTCCACCAGGATCGCGCGCGTGTCCACGCCGTAACGCTTCGACGCCGTCTCCGCGTGGCGGAGGAAACTCGAATACACGCCCGCGTAGCCAAGCGAGAGCGTCTCGCGGTCCACGCGCACCGGACGGTCCTGAAGCGGACGGATCAGGTCTTCGGCGGCGTCCATGAGCGCGAACAGGTCGCAGCCGTGGTTGTAGCCCATGCGGTCGAGCACCGCGATCAAGACTTCAAGCGGCGCATTCCCCGCCCCCGCGCCCATTCCCGCAAGCGACGCGTCCACTCGGGTCGCGCCATGTTGAACCGCGATTACGGTGTTCGCCACGCCGAGCGACAGGTTGTGATGCGCGTGCATGCCCATTTGCGTCGCGGGGTCGAGGATGTCGCGGAATGCCTTGAAGCGCTCGGCAATTCCCTCCATGAGCAGCGCGCCCGCCGAATCCGTGACGTACACGCAGTGCGCGCCATAGGATTCCATCAGCTTTGCCTGACGCGCGAGTTCCGCCGGCGGCGTCATGTGCGCCATCATCAGGAATCCCGCAACGTCCATGCCGAGGTTTCGCGCTTGCTCGATGTGCTGGCGCGCCACGTCGGCCTCGGTAGAGTGCGTGGCGACGCGGACCGAACGCGCCCCCGCGCGATAAGCCTCGTCGAGATCCTTGATGGTGCCGATACCGGGTATCAGCAGCACCGTCACCTTGGCATGGTTGACGTTCGCGGCCACCGCTTCGATCCACTCGAGATCCGAATGCAGTCCGAAGCCGTAGTTAAAGCTCGACCCGGCGAGGCCGTCGCCGTGCGTGATCTCGATGGCATCGACGCGCGCGGCGTCGAGAGCCTTCGCGATCGTCCCCACTTGTGCGGTGGTGTAGCGATGACGGA
>SXGT01796610.1_pt1 | contig 15170 bp, 15 predicted proteins | sample 3176221 | NCBI WGS metagenome assembly SXGT01 (sample SAMN11356862, study PRJNA531348) | freshwater metagenome | isolation source: freshwater sample F1-120 | place: China: Fuxian Lake, Yuxi | collected 2017-12-25
ACTTTCGCAGCGTGAATAGTTTGCCGTGCAGACCTGGGCGCGCTTGGCAGAACAAAACGGGCGAGCCAAGGCGCAGGCGGACGGTGATAGCAACGAGCAATAGCACAGGAAGCAGGAGCGTGAGACCCAGGAGTGATGCAAGGATGTCAATGATCCGCTTCACCGTTTTTTTGCGGTGGTCACCCAGCCACCCGCGATTTTCGTCACCCTCAGATTCGCGGCAGAGATTCCAGATATTGCGTGAATTTTTTGAATCTGTTCAAGGTCGTAATGAAACAACGGGCAGGTATAGCGATAGCGGCGCAACCGCATGCGGATTCCGTTCTCTGGCCATGAAACGACGAATGCATTTGTCGTGAGCGCGCTTATCCGCGAGATAAATTGTTGCGAATCTTCGGTGTAATCTAAGACACCGAGTGCCATCGAAAAATCAAATACTTGTCCGGCAAAATTATGGGTCAAGACATCCCCAAGGATGAATTTAGTCTTTGCGTCGACGTTCTCAGACTTTGCTACTTTCTCCGCAAAATCAACCATCTGCTGAGAGAAGTCGATGCCAGTGACATGGGATGCGCCTGCATTTTTGATCAGGGAAACGCTGTTGATGCCGGGCCCTGAACCGGCATCAAGTACGGTCGCGCCCGGAATGTCTCGGCAACATTTGATTGCCTCGGCCACCCGTCCATACACCCCAGATCGAAACATCCGATCGAAGAGCGAAGGCTTTATGTAGTAGTTTGCAAAAAGTGCGCTTCTAGCATCCCAGTAACTTTGTGCTGGTTCCATTTGTTTTGACATTGAGAGCTTTCTCCAAGCAGGTGATAAATTGATGCTGTTTCAATAAATCCCGAATCTTGAACCGGACCGAATTCCTGAAGAGATTCCAACGAAAATTTAGTGCCAACACTCTCAATGAATATCTCGAAACATCCAAAGGATAGTTGGAAGATACGTCAATTTTATGCGTGTCGAATTCATACGGATGCATATATATCATTTTATTTCGATTTGATTTGATCTGATCATCGAAAATTTTGTTGACCAGAGCCTTCGGCATTAGGCGAATGTAACCCCCACCAGCCACGGGGAACTTCCTTCCCAAATAGGTTGCGACGGTGAGAGGAAGTTCGACGAGTTGTTTACCGTCTGGCAGTTCATAAAGAGTGTCCTTTTCGCTGAAGCCGTCGATGCCATAGCGTGGCATCTTTAACGGGAAAATGCTGCTGTCATAGATGAACCCGAGGTCGGCGAGAATGTTCAGAAGATATAAATTATCTTGATTTACTGAGAAGAATGGAGCCCGATAGCCGAGGATCTCACCTCCGGTGATGTCGGTCACAAGTTTGAGGCAATCTTCGATGTCCTTGCGCGCGGCTTGTGGGTTCATGGAAAACATGGACTCGTGATTTTGCCCGTGAATGGCGATCTCGTGCCCGCGCGCGGCGATTTTTTTCACCAACTCAGGCCGGTATTTCGCAAGTATTCCTAAAATAAAGAACGTCGCTTTGTTATTTGTCTCGCTCAATAAATCCAGGATGATTTCAGTCTGTCTCTCGATCGCCCCATTTGCTGGTTCCGACTCATACCCATAGTGGTATTTTCCAAACAATTGACCGAAGTCTTCCCAGTCGATTGAAAGTGTCGTCTTGCTCGAATCCATCATGTCTTTCGCCGTTTGAAGGCGATTTGGTAGCAGCGAAGCAAAGAATCCCAAAGGAGCTTCTCAGAGGGGTAGAAATCATGCGGAATTTCCGGTCGGGCTAGATAAGTTTGGAGCTGTTCGCGCGACCATCTCATTTTTTTCAGGAAATAAAGTACATCGTCCTCCATAGCCTTTTCGTTCGGGTAAGGGATTCCATCGATGCCGCGCAGAGCCGCTTCTCTTGTCATCTGTCCGAATGCAACCTGCGTCGCAAAATGAAGGCGACGCTTATCGACTCCGAATTTTTTGGGCAGCAAATAGCCTTGGTAAAATCGGGTAAAAATGGATTCGTAGTGTTTGAACGGATAGCGCTTGAAGCCGAAATCGCGCTCCAGTTCTTCCAGTACCTCACTTTTGTTGTAGCCGAGATAATCCAAGAAGGAAATCCATTTGATTCTCTTTACAAGTTCGTAGTAGGCAAACCCCCATGTTCCGATCGCAGGGAAGGTATCAAGGCGCATCCCGCCAAATTGTCGACCTAGCGCGCGGATATTGCGGGCATCGTGTTTGAACCAGTTCCATCCAGGAGGCATTGGCATGCCCTCGGTCGCTTGGTTAGATCCGGAAAGAATGAATTGAACGCCGTGTATGTCAGCTTGCTGATAGTTCACGGAGAGCATTGCGTTGTCGTAGAGCAGCTCGATATCGATCACGTCTGCGTCGAAGAAAGACTGCATTAGGCCACGGTATTCTTCCCAGTTGATTACATGGGTGTAAAGATCCACTCCAAGTCCGCGGACCAGATTGGCGATGTTGTTCTGGGCCAGCTCGGAATTCCATCCGTTGTCCATGTGTACGGCGAGCGGCCTTAATCCCAAGCGCACGGATTGAATTAGCGCCCAAGAACTGTCCACGCCGCCAGATACCCCAACCACACAGTCATACCGCTTGGTTTTTCCAGCAGATTTAACCTTCTCGACTAGCATGTGGAGCCGCGCCTTCCTAGTGTCCACGTCTTCGTGACGGAGGTGGCCCGATCGCGCCAGAAACTTTGTGCAGTAACTACAGACACCGTGTTCGTCAAAGGAGATGTCGGAGGCACTGGTGTCCATCACGCATCGTGTGCAAATTTGATAGGCCTTTTCGAAAGTCATCAACAGAATTCCAAAAGTCGCTCGAGTTCGTCATAACGAGGATAAGTGATTAGTACGGCCCGATGTGGACCATGGAAGACGAAGAACGCGCCTGCGGCGACGGCACTCGCTCCAGCCTCGACCGCCGCGCGTATGTCTGCCATGCTGCCTACGCCGCCGACTGCGATTAATGGTACCGAGAGCGCCTCCCTCGCCTGCCGGATGAGTCCCAAGTCCATTCCCTTCATCGTGCCATCGCGATCGACGGCATTCAGCAGCACCTCGCCAGCTCCGGCAGCGACGGCTTTTTGAACGAACTCAAGCCAAGGAATCGACTGCGTCTTTCCATTCGCCGCCGCATACAGCTGTGGCTTACCTAGGATATTGCGCTTCACATCTACTGACAACATGACACTTTGGCTGCCGACCTGCTCTGAGAGGCGGGTTATCAATCCGAGGTCCTCCAATGCGGCTGTCTGCAGACAGACTTTTTCCACTCCAAGATCGAAAATTCTATTTGCCTGCTCGACGTTTCGAATGCCCCCTCCATAACAGATTGGCATGAAGCATTCTCCAGCGAACTGTTCGATGAGCGCATAGTTGGGTTGCTGCCGTTCTTTGCTGGCGGAGATGTCGAGCACCATCAATTCATCAACCTCCTTGTCGTTGAAGATGCGGATGGCATTGATCGGATCGCCGACATACTTCGCGTCCTTGAACTGACGCGTCTTGACCAGACCTCCATCATGCAGGAGCAGAGCAGGAATGACTCTATGCTTGAGCAAATTCAAACTCCAAAAAACGCCTCATTAAATCCGTTCCAAATCGATGGCTCTTTTCGGGATGAAACTGGACGCCGAAGAGATTATTCCGCTGGAACGCAGCGACGAAGTCTTCGCCATAGTGAGTGAATGCGATCGGATCGGATGGGTCATTGCACATCACCCGATATGAGTGGACAAAGTAGAAGCGTTGCTCGTCGACCGTAGAAGCGATAATGGGATTGCTCCGAACCACGCGAATGGTATTCCAGCCCATGTGCGGCACGTGCAATCCACTTGAACTTTCGAATTTAAATTGTCGCGACTCGGCGTCGATCCAGCCCAAGCCCGGCTGCGTTCCTTCCGAGCTCGAGCGGCACATTAACTGCATTCCGAGGCAGATTCACAGGATCGGAATTCGCCTTTGGATCGCGGCCGAATTCAGCGCTGGGAGCAGCCCACGTGAGATCAGGTGCGACATTCCAAAATCGAACGCGCCTACACCTGGAATAACAAGTTTTTTCGACTCTGTGATCTCTTCCACAGTAGATATACGCTGGGCTTCTCCGCCCGCACGTTCGAACATACGAATCACAGAACCAATGTTGCCAGCGCCATAATCAAGAACGGAGATCATTTGCAAACCACCTTTTTTGAGACCTTGAGTATAGTTACGAATCCCAACTCGTGAATCAGAGCAGGGATTCGTCTAGGACACTGGCTAGTCTTTTCGCAATTTGCTCAAAGGAGTGGTTCGCCTCGACGTATGCGCGCCCCGAGCGCCCCATTCGAATTCGCTCTTCGATAGGAAGCGACGCCATCGTCAGGATCGATTTCGCAAGCTCCTCTGATTGGTTCGGTGGAACGGTTAAGCCCGCATGCGCCTCGTTGACTGGATTGTTGCTCGCCTTGCAGGAGAAAATGATCGGCCGCGATGCGGCAAGAAAATCGAAAAGTTTGTTGGAACTGATTCCGAAGCGGAAGGCCGGTCCGTCGACAAGGTTGAAAATAAACGCATCGGCAGTGCTTGCCAAGGCTGGGATCTCGCGTTTGGACACGGGAGGCTCGAATTGTACGTTGTCGAGATCAAGTTTTTTTGCGAGTTCTACGAGGCCCGGCTTCAGCGAACCGTTGCCGATCAGGCGTAACCGTATCCTCACAGCGAGTGGATTCCCCTTTAAATGATGCATTGCGCGAAGTACGCAATCAAGACCATTCGGCTGTCCGTGGGCGCCGAAATACATTAGTGTAAAAATATTTTGATCCGTCGGTGGTGCAGGTATTTCGCACAACTCCACGCCATTGGGCAGATAGACTATCCGCTCTTTCGGTATTCCTAGGGGCACGATGTAGTTGTCGGCTTGGGGCAATAGAACAATAATGCGTGCGGCTCTGCGAAGCAGTAGCCGTTCCAGCCAGTACAGTGCGCGGGCAGACAAGCTGCCAGCCCGGATTGTTCCAATATCGATCAGGGACTGGGGCCAGAGATCTCTCACTTCATAGATGAACGGAATGCGAAATCTCCGTGCGAGCAGCATGCCAGACAGCGCTGCAAGCGGATGCACAGTCGAACCGATGATTACATTTGGGCGAGGAAGCGCGCGAGTCGTAACTGGCTTGAGAGTCCGCCAGAAATAGACGAGTATATTTTTTATTCGCCCGCCGCCATTCCCCTTGTAGCCCGGAGTGCGCACCCAGAGAAATGGAACCCCATCGAAATTTTCCAATCTGGTTTTCTCGCCCTCGCCCAACCGCTGTCGACCCGTATTGTGTTCAACGCTCGCCGCAACAATGAAGGCACGCCAGCCGCTTGTAGGTAAATAACGGCTCAAACTAAAATGGCGAGTCCCGCCGGGATGGCCAGGTTCTTGCGCGTAGTGGTTTAGGATCCAAACGGTTTTCATGAAACTACAACCGATTCTAGAACATCGGCTATCCGCTGTGCCGCGTATCCGTCGCCGTAAGGCTGGATGGGTGAGCCCTTTGCTCCCATCGCCTTCTCAAGTCCAAGGCGAATGTGATCTACAGAAAGCGGGGGCGCGAGAAAATTCCATTCAGCCTCCACCAATTCCGTCCACTCTGTTTCTTCCCGCAGCGTGACACAAGGTGTTTGATAATAAAAGGCCTCCTTTTGCACGCCACCGGAATCGGTCGCGACAATTCGTGCGTTCAGTTCCAACACGATCATGTCGAAGTAGCCGACCGGTGCAACTGCGCGAACATTTCTAGGCAGATCAATTCCGAATTCTGCAAGACGTGATTTAGTCCGTGGATGCATCGGCATTACAACAGGAAGTTCGAAATTCGCAAAAGACTCAAGAATTATTTTCATTCGACCTGCATCATCCGCATTTTCTGCGCGATGAATCGTTGCAAGAACGAATTTTTTTGTTGATAGTCCAAGCGTTTCCAGCACACGGCTTTTCTTCACCGCCATCGGCTCGTAGTACATAGCCGCGTCGAGCATTACATCGCCAACCAAATGGACGCGCGAATCGGTAATGCCTTCGGTTTGCAGGTTCGTGACAGCGGTTTGCGTCGGAGCAAACAGCAATGTCGAAGCGTGGTCGGTCAGGATGCGGTTGATCTCTTCTGGCATTCTTCGGTTGAAACTGCGAAGACCGGCCTCGACATGGGCGACAGGAATATGCAACTTGACGGCCGCAAGCGCCCCAGCCAGAGTCGAGTCGGTGTCTCCGTAGACGAGCAGGCAATCAGGCTTCTCTTTCATTAGCACCACTTCGACTGCCTCGATCATCTTGCCGGTGTTGCTGCCATGGGTTCCTCCCCCGATTCCCAGATGGTGTGTCGGTTCCGGAATTTCTAATTCCTTAAAGAAGATGTCCGACATGTTGGCATCAAAGTGCTGCCCGGTATGCACGATCTGTTCCGTGATGTCCCGATCGATCTCACGAAACGCGCGCGAAACTACCGCTGCCTTGATGAATTGTGGCCTAGCTCCGATGACAGTGATGATTTTCAATTTGCACCTTCAATAAATTCCGAGAAACACTCGAGCCACACCTCGAGTGCGATTACTTGAAAAATGTCCTTGCTCCACACTCGACCTTGTTGCGGCTTCTGTGCACAATACCGCTCGTATTCATTCAGCACAGCTTCGCGGTCTAACAGACCAAGTCGGAAGATTTTTGCTTCGGGATGAAGGAAGTCCCGTAAAATGGTTTCCTTGAGAGTGGTCTTCATCCACACTCCCTCTGAGTTCGAAAATCCTTGTTTGTCTTTGCGCCAGGTAATTTCTGGTGGAAGAAGATCGACGACCGCAGATCGCAGCGCGTATTTGGACCAACCTTTGGCGAGTTTATATTCCGCCGGCGCGGAGATGAGCATTTCAATCAGGCGATGATCGAGAAAGGGAAGGCGGATTTCGCGCGACCAGGCCATGGACATCCTGTCCTCGAAGTGGTTTAGGGTGGGCACAGAGAGTTGCATTAAATCGCGGCGTTGCCTCGCACCAAGCGATTCGTCCGGCAGCAGTCCGACTGCCGCAACTGCGCACATTGAGAGGCGGGGACCAAGATTCGACTGTCGTCTTGCGAAATTTTTTGACGGAAGGTACCGCTTCGCCTCCGCAAACCTGAACTGATTGACCATGGTTCCGTTTCTCAAAAACGAACCAAGGGTTCGTAGGGCGGTGAAAGGATGATTTTGACGCACTAGGGATTGCAAATGAAACCCAAGATACTTGCGATACCCGCAGAAAACCTCGTCACCACCCTGACCGCTCAGGACAACTGTGATGCCATTATCGCGCGCAGCTCGCATCAGTAGATAGTGTGCAACATTTGACAAACTTCCCACGGGCGCCTCCATGTGCCAGATCACTTCTTTCAAGTGACCGAACAATGTTTGCGGATCGGAGGGAAGCTTGATCTTGGTGACGGGCCAACCAAAATGCCTCCCAACCGCTTCGATAAATGGCGATTCGTCGACGCTTGGATCGTCGCTGACCAATGAGAGCAGTGTCATGTTTTTCGCACCCAATGCATGTGCCGCACCCGTGATGGATGAAGAGTCGAGTCCACCAGAAAGCAGTATGCCTACAGGCACATCGCTGCGTAGCCGAATCTTGACGCTGTCGAGAAAAATTTCGCGGACGCGATCGACGAATTGCGGGAATGGTTCAACAGCGTTGTTCGTAACGGGACACTGCCAATAGATGCATTCATGCGTAACGATGTTGGATCCATCTAGTGAAAGTGTCAATAATCCGCTTGCCGGCACTTGCTCGATGCCCAAAAACATCGTGTGCCGATCTGCGTCAAGAATGCCGAGCTTCATGAATTCCGCAACAGCCTGCACATTTAAGGCGCGCCTGCCACCCGTGAGACGAAGGATTGCTTTCATCTCAGAGGCGAAAAGAACGCGGTCGCGCTGAACCGCTATGTAAAGAGGCTTCTCTCCGCATCGATCACGGCACAGGTGCACCTTGCGTTTGGCGCGATCGATCCATGCGAATGCCCACATCCCGTTTAGTTTTGCAAGCGTGGCCTCGATGCCCCAATGCTCTAATCCATGCAGCAAAACTTCCGTGTCGGAGTGCCCGATGAAATTGACACCGGCCGCTTTGAGTTCGGCCTTCAGCTCGACGAAGTTGTAGATCTCTCCGTTGTAAACGAGAACGGAACCGGTTACAGGATGGATCATCGGTTGCGCACCCGTCGGGCTCAGATCAAGAATTGAAAGTCGCTGATGCGCGACCGCAATATTCCAATCGCCTACGCGCGAGTTCCATTCGCCCGAATCATCGGGACCTCGATGCGCCTGCATTTTGCATGCCGCCGTCCAGAGTGCTGGCGAGACAGGTTCGCGGCTAATGGATCCAAGAAGACCGCACATGTCAGTTTCTCACCAGCGATTTATAGATGTGTATCAATCTTTCGCATGATGGTTTTAGATCCATGTGTTCGACATGGCGGCGCAAGCTTGGTGACCTTGGACTTCGGAGGACTTCGCAGAGATTTCTAGCGAGTGAATTTGGATTTGGTTCACATACGCGGCAGGTATTTTCTTGATCGGCTATTTTTGAAAGATCACTCACATCCGTGGACACAAAGGGCACATTGCACGCCAGGGCTTCTTTTACAGAGTTTGGCCAACCCTCTGTTTCAGAGGTGCAAAGCACTGCGTCGCAGGTGGCGACGAAGGAGGGCATGTCCGTGTGTGAAATGCCCGACGCTATTTTTAGCGTGACATCGCCGATGTTTTGTTTCACGATCGCAATCGTCCGTTCACACAAAGAAAACCTTTTGATCGGATCGCGCGGAGCGTTGGCTGTGAATAGCACATTGCGGGTGACATGCGTCGCATACATCCTCGGTTTCCAAAGAGCCAAATCAATCGGCGACGGCATGACATTGATCCTCGATTCCGTTACTTCTTGGGCGATTTCTTTTGCCAATCGGTTCGACACGGGCAGTACGGCGGAAAATTTCCCTAGCGAGCCGCGCGTCATGGCCCGTGCTAGGCGGGTGTGGAAATACAGTGGATGGAAGGTCTCGTTGTGCAAGTTCCAGTCGTTGCCGCGAACAGTAACCGCGGTCGGTCGGTCGTCGACGCCCGCAGTCACAAAGGCGCAGGCCGATCCATACTGAGCATGGACGACATCGAAGTCACGTGCGCGCAAACGGACGCGCTTGCGTGCCGCAAGAACATTCCATGGCGAGCGGAGATTTCCAAGGAATTCAAATTGGACATCAACTCCAAGCGCCCTCAAACCATTCGCCGATGTGTGCATGAAACAGCCCGTATTCGGCTTTAATGGGTTAAAATTATGGGTCCAGAGCACGCGCATCTAATGCACGAAAGATTAGGCGACCTTGCGGCAGCGTGCTTCAACTCCATTGCCCCCAGTGACAACATGAATCTCGACGGCTCCCAGTTTATTGAGCGTTGATTTAATCTGAGTCGTGGTGCGCAGATGCTTATACCAATCCGTCAAACTGTCGTGAGTATCAAGCAAGGCCCATTCGTATTGTAACTGGTCATTGAGTTGGGGCAGTTCATGAAAATAGGTGAGCATCGGTGAGACACGGGATAATAATTTTTGCGCGAGCGGCGCATGCCGGAAAAATTTGTGAGCTGGTAAGAACATCGCGGTGAGGATTTCGCACGCGCGCATGCGAGAACTTGGCGAAAAACGTTTTAGAATCGGTCGAAGCAGCATGGCGGTTATCTTGGTGTAGTGCTTGAACGACGGAGCATAGTGATCGAACACCAACCAACCGTTCGGCTTCACTTGCTCGAACAGTTTTCGTATTGTCAATTCAGGATTAGGAGTGTGCTGGATCACGCCAAGGCAGACCACCACATCGAACGAGTCGGGCTTGAATGGCGCGAGGCATATATCGCACTGGACGATCCGGTGGCGCTGATCCTGCGGAAAGTTGATCTGGTTGGATTCGACTGCGGAACTGAGATCTGCTGAAGTCAGTCGAACAACGGGGTAACCCAGCAAAATCTCAGTGAAACGCCCCGCGCCGCAACCCGCCTCAAGAATTTGAATTTCTCCTTGACCCGACAACTTATTAACCAATTCGTCGCCGAGACAGCGGTTCAGTCGATCTGCTGTGATGGACATCCCGGTGTGCGAATCAAGTTGTGTTAGCCGCCAGCGTTTCCACTGTTCGCCAAAGGCGTCTGCGTAGTTGGTCAATTTGGGAACGACTCGTGGAATTCCAGAAAGCACTTGGTAGTTGGCACCGGATTTGGAACATAGCCCGGCATCGCAAGGCAAGAGTGGCTGCAGATTCTGCGGATCGACCAGTGGGGGAAAGGATTCAATGTTTTGGTTTGTCATGTGTCGAATCGAATTTTGAATCGGTTTGCCCAGATCGTAAAGTTATACAGTTTCCAAAGTAGCGAGGAAAAGTCAGCTTTGCCTTGTTCTGTCATCGCGAACCTCTGGTCGATTACGCTTCTTTGAATCACTCGGGGATTGGCGCGCTCGAACAATTCAAGATGGTCGACGAAATGCCCCCGAAGCGGACCCATGAGCCAGTGTTTAAATGGCACATTGAAACCGGTCTTTGGTCCGTCGAGCACAAAGTCTGGCACGATGCCGCGGAGTGCCTTCTTTAACAGCCACTTCTTCTGGCCCAGCGGCATCTTGCGGTATCCAGGGATTCTCGAGACAAAGTCGACAAGTTCGTGGTCAAGAAAAGGAACGCGAACTTCCAATCCATGAGCCATAGTTGAGCGATCAACCTTTTCAAGATAAATGTCGGGAAGCTGAATGCTCAGATCCACCATGGACATCTGCTGCCCAGCGTCGAGGTGTGCAAAACGCGCTCGTACCTCACGGTATCTCGCCATCGGATCGGATGTCGCAATTCGCTTTCTGAATGATGCATCGAACACATCGAGCGCCTCGCCACCGAGATCTTCCGCAGTCAAGAGAAGTCCGATTGTAACTCCAAGATTTTTTTGCCCAAAGATGTTGCAATATCGAAGGATGCGCTGGCGAAGCGAAGAGGCTGGAAGCGCGCCAGCCGCAATGCGTCCGACTCCCGCGAATGCGTGCAGTAGTGAATGCATGCGGAGAGTGGCGTAGCGCCTGTATCCACCAAAGACTTCGTCGCCGCCGTCGCCTTGCAAGACCACCTTGATTTCACCGGAGACTTTTTTCGCCATCAGGTAGAGCGGAATATTCGCCGCATCAAAGAATGGCATGCCGTGATGGTCAATCAGCATCTCAACAACTCCTGCAATTTCACGGCCCTCTATGAATAGTTCGTGGTGGTCGGTTCCAAAGTGTTCTGCTACTTGCCGGGCCTTCGGCCGCTCGTCGGGATAGAGCGGGTCATCGAACCCGGCCGAGAATGTGGATAGGCGACTCGCGTGATGTCGCGAAGCGAAAGCGGTGATGGCGCTCGAGTCGATGCCGCCTGAAAGAAAAACGCCCACGGGCACATCGCTCACGAGTTGGCGCGCAACGGCCGCCTCGAGTAGATCGCGCGTGGTGGCGATCAAATCCTGTGCCGGTCTATGAACCTGTCTTGCGATCGCCGACTCTTTCTGTAGCGACCAGTATGCGGAAGTTTCTGATTTAAATGATTCGAGATCGAGTCGCAGAAAATGCCCAGGTAAAAGTTGACAGATGCCGTGGTAGAGCGTGCGCTGGCCGAGCGAGTTGCCATAAAGGAGCCACTCGTGAATTCCAGAAGTGTCACAATCGGGAGTGCGGCCGAGCAATGCAAGCAGCGCTGGAATTTCTGAAGCGAAGACAAGACGTTCATCGTCCAAAAAGTAGTAGAGTGGCTTGATACCTAGTCGGTCGCGCACTAGCCACAACTGGTTGTCTCGCTGGTCGTGCAAGGCGTACGCAAACATGCCGTTGAGTTGCCGGAACGACAATGCGCCGATCGCAGTGAATGCGCGAAGCACAACCTCCGTGTCGCAGGTTGAGTGAAGGTTTGAGAGACCAAGTGATGCAGAGAGTTCGCGGTAGTTGTAGACCTCGCCGTTGTACGTGATTGTCAGGCGACCATCTAACGATGTCATGGGTTGGTGGCCAGCCTCTGATAGATCGAGAATGCTTAAGCGGGTGTGTCCGAACCACACGGAATCACGCGTGCATTCACCGCGAGCATCAGGTCCACGGTGGCGTAGTAAGGACAATGCTTTCTCGCGCGAAGAGGAATTTTCTAGAGCGAATCCAGTGCGGACGACTGAGCCGGCGATTCCGCACATTGGCTTAGATGGTCTGCTTGGCGGCAAATTCCGACAGCGCCCAGTCGAGCGTCGTGTTTAGACCCCGTTCGAAATCCCGTTCGAATTCGAGTCCAAGTTCGCGCTTGATGAGTGAATTGTCCACGTCGAATTCGCGAATATCACCGGGCAGTGGGTCGCCGTGTGTGATCTTAATTTTCGGATTGACCCTCTTGAGAACCATGGAGGCCAGTTCGTTAACCGTCACGCGGATTCCTGACGCGCAGTTGTAGATCTTGCCGCGCGCAACTGGCATCGTTGCGGAACGGATGTTCGCCTCGACGATGTCACCTACCCATGTGAATGTCCGCATCTGCTGACCGTCTCCATGCACCAACAGTGGCTTGTCTTGCAACGCGCGTCGAAGAAAAATGGAGACGACCCCGCCCACATCGCTGCTCTCTTGGCGTGGACCATAGACATGGAAGTAGCGCAGAATTGTCGCGTCGATTCCAAACTGCGCAGCGAAGGTGTTGACATAGTTCTCACCGGCAAGTTTGCTGACACCGTATAAGCTGACAGGATGCAGGCGGTGCTGTTCGTTCTGCGGCATTGTGACGGGCTCTCCATATACGGAGCCAGTGGAGGCGTGGACATATTTTTCCACACCCGCCGCAACTGCTGCTTGGAGCAACCGAAGCGAACCTCCCGCATTCACTTCGAGATCCCTTGAAGGATCACGCATACAGATCGTTTTCTTCGAGGCTGCCTGGTGGAAGACAGTGTCGACGCCTGCCATTGCGACGCTTACCGCCTTGGCATCGGTGACATCGCCGTGGATATTTTCAAAATTTTTCATTCCCCGAAACGGATTCAGGTTTTCTGGCTTTCCAGCCGAGTAATCGTCGAAGGCCACAACCGAAATTTCCTGCTTGAGAAGAGCCGCTGTGAGATGGCTGCCTATGAATCCGGCGGCGCCAGTAACAAGTGCGCGACGAATTTTTCGATTATGACCCGTGTTTGCGAGCATTTGGGAATTCCTTGGTGAATCGATCAAATCTATTCCCAACGATTGGGAGGAGAATCAATTCGAATCAGGATGATACAGCTTCCCCTAATGCATTGTGTATAGAGACGGAATCTTCGTAGAGGGTTTCCAGGTAAGCCACGTGCGCATCCGCCGAATAATCAGTCCGACTCCGTTGCGATGCGGCTGCGCCACGTTTTTTCGTGTAAAACGGATCCCTGACCATATTTGCGATTGCGTCCGCAAGCGCATATTTGTCGTGCCGAATTCGCGTGCCGACGGATTCATCCACAAGCCGTAAGGTGTCGCCGACATCTGTTGCAATGATCGCGCATCCGGCACCCATGGCCTCTAGTAGCGATTGACTTCCGTAGTTGTCTCCAGTTTGAAGCGAAGCAAAGATGGCGGCTCGTGAAAGATGCTCCAGAGGATCACAGACAAAGTCGATCGACACGCAGGATTCAAGGGCGAGCTCTTTGATTTTGAGTTGCACTTCCTGAAGCATCGGACCCTGACCAAGGATTAATCCTCGCACTACGGCGCCCTTCTTCCGCGCTTCCGCGAGACCTTCTAGAAACAGGATCGGAGATTTCTCGGATGAAAGTCGCCCGACGAAGACCACCAGTGACGGATCGCGCAGAACCGAAGGAGGCTCCTCGCCATATTGGGCAAAATAGGAGGGGCTTGTAATGGTTTTCCACTTTGGATCGGAGATCGCAACCGCCATTTCAAGCGCGACACGAATGCGATTCGTTTGGCAGTGAATAATGCTTGCTCGGGTCGCGGCCCGTTGAAAATGCCTGCGGCCCAAGCCTTCTAAAGTCGAGTCCACGCATTCGTATACCAGTGGAACATTGGGCGGCACAAGGGGACCGCAGGGCAAGCCGATGTGCGCAACGGAATTCTTGTCCGCCTCAATTTTTTTCCAAAGCTCGTGAAACCGAGGGACGATCATTCGCGTGCGTAGCGCACCGGCGATCGGATTTTTCTCAAGACCTTTCCATTTTTCGAAAGAAGCTCGCACGGGTGTCGGTTCATTCACCGCCCATATATCTGGATCTTTGGCGCTTTCAATGAGCCCCGCCTTGACAAGCCCAGCCAGCATGGTATCGGGGATTACGAGCACGGGACGGACATTCCCGCGACTACGCAGTATGCGCCAAATGTTCGCAAATCGCCGTTCCGTTCCGGCGACACCGAAGCCGACATTTATCAGGTAGACACTTCGCATGGCAAGAATGGCGAGTGTATATGATTCTTAAAAGCGAGAAAATTTGAAGATGAATCCTTTTAAAGAACTTGCTAGACACATTTACAGATTTCTGCGGAAGATGTGTCGTGCCTGTATTTACACCATTCGGTGGGGCGGGCGGGGTGTGAGAACGAGCACGAACTCGTGGATTTCCATGCGGGCGACCATACAAGGACATCGCGGGGCAGAAATCACGATCGGCCGCGACTGCGAGATCCATCCCTATTCTATGATTCTCGGTTGTGGGGGAAACATTCGAATTGGCGATCGCGTAAGCGTAAACCCATTCACCATTATTTATGGAATCGGTGACGTTCACATTGGAGCTGGAGTTCGCATCGCCACCTCGGTCAAGATCATTCCTGGGAATCACATTCAGGGAACCGACGCGATTCTGCTTACCGAGTCGGGCATCACAAAGATCGGAATTCGTATCGAGGACAATGTTTGGATTGGCGCAGGCGTCATTATTCTCGATGGCGTGACCGTGGGTAGGAATGCAATCATCGGGGCAGGGAGTGTTGTGACCCGAGATGTGCCAGCCAACGCGAAGGTCGTAGGTGTTCCCGCGCGCCCGTTAGTTTAGGCGCCGGCTCGACACAATTAATCGGGATCAAGTTGCATGAATTTGCTTTTCAGATTTTGCGATCACGGTCGACAGTAAAACATTATTTCGGTGATATCTGCA
>SXGT01466710.1_pt1 | contig 15168 bp, 11 predicted proteins | sample 3176221 | NCBI WGS metagenome assembly SXGT01 (sample SAMN11356862, study PRJNA531348) | freshwater metagenome | isolation source: freshwater sample F1-120 | place: China: Fuxian Lake, Yuxi | collected 2017-12-25
CTGGGCATGATGGGCTTCTTCATCGTGCACCCTCGCGCGCCGGAGGCGCCCCGCGTCGATCGGGACTTTGCCATCATGGTCCACGAGTGGGCCATCGCCCCTGGCACGGCCCGCCCCAACCCTGCGGTGATGCTGGACTTCAACATCTTCACCTTCAACCATCGAGCGTGGCCCGGCACGGCGCCCCTGGTCGTCCGGACAGGGCAGCGCGCGAGGGTGCGCCTCGGCAATCTGTCGATGGATAGCCACCCCATTCATATTCACGGTTACCACTTCGAGGTCACGGCGACCGACGGGGGAAAGGTCCCGGTGACGGCGCGCTTCCCCGAGAACACCGTGAACGTGCCCGTCGGCACGACCCGCGACGTCGAGTGGGTGGCCGACACCCCCGGCGACTGGGCCTTTCACTGCCATAAATCGCACCATACGATGAACGCGATGGGGCACGACGTCCCCAACATGATCGGCGTCCACCAGGGCGCCGCGGAGGACCGTATCCGCAAGGTCCTCCCGGGGTACATGGCCATGGGTCAGGCCGGTATGGGCAACATGATGGAGATGGGCCGCCCCAGAAACACCCTTCCCATGATGACGGGGACGGGGCCCTTCGGGCCCATCGAGATGGGCGGCATTTTCACCGTGGTTAAGGTCAGGGACGGCATCACCAGCTACGACGATCCTGGCTGGTACAAGCACCCGGCCGGGACCGTCGCCTACAAGCTCCCCTGATCGTTGTATGCCTCGTACCTGCCATCGGGGAGGCGCCGAACCATTTCACCTTAGCCCGAAGATCCAGTCGCGGACGGCAGCGCTCCCCACGGGATCGAGCCTCCGGGTGTCCAGAGGGGGCATGCCGTTGAGATCGCGCATGTTCATACGGACCCAGAACTGGCTCCGGTCGGGATCGCCAGGGACGATGGCGATATCGATGTTCGGGGGTAATACATGCTTCATCTTCACCCCGACGGTGGTCCTGTGGATCTGGGTCTGCTCGGGGCTGGTCTCGCTCACGAGGAGGCGAAGCCGCATGTCGGACTGGGTGATCAGGCTCACGGCGCGCTCGTTGTGGCAGTGGCCACAGTTGCCGTGTATATGGCCAAGCGCCTCCTGGACCGCTCCGCTGCCCGGGGCCTGGAAGTCCCTGGCAGGGGGGGTTGAGAGCCTCCCCTCGGCCACCAGCTTGCGCAGGAAACCGTTGTCGGCGGGGGTGGAGAGCTGGAGGGCGCTCACCCCGATGAGGGCGTCTCGCACGTCGGTGTGGCAGAGCTGGCAGCCCAGTCGGGAGGGGGCGTCGTGACGGGTACCCGACGCGCCCCTGACCCCGTCAGGGGCGGCCTCCGCGTCGCTGCCGTCGGCTCGCCAGACGTAGGAGACCATCCACCACTGCTTCTCCCCCTCGCCTCGGCCCTGCTTCCAGAGAAACCGGGTCTCGACCCGCTTGCCGTCGACCATGAACTCTTCCCAGGCCTTGGTCCCTGCGGGAAAGGCCCACTCGTCCATGGTGTCCGTGTCGATCTTGGTGCCGGGGGGAAGAAGCAGATAGCGGCGCTTCTCGGCGCCGTCGGACCAGAGAGGGTAGCGCACGCCATAGGGCAACACCCCGGGGGCCACCGTGCGGGCCGCGAGGTCCGAGTACAGGCCGGTCTCCGACAGGAGGCGAGGGCCGGTCACGCCTCCGGCATCGACGGGGGGACCGGGAGAGCGAGCTGAGTCGATGGATGCCGCGTCCGCCGAAGAGGCCCAGGCGTCTGGTTGTGAGGAGGGAACGCCGGAGACCGCGGAGCTGCACCCCTGCGGGACGAGCACCCCAAGGACGGCCGAGGCGAGAAACCATCCTATCCTGTTCATACCTGCTCTCGTTCGCGGATGACGCATGATCACAAAAGCAAGCACGATGCCAGGCGCCCCGTGGCGAACGCGAGCACGCGCTCGCCACGAAAATGACCGTCCTCGCCCGGGACGCGGCGCAAAGACTACGTCCTCACGCAAATCCTGCGTCCGAGGCAAATAGATCTTTGGCGGTCATTCGAGAGTGCTGAACAACCGGCCTTGTCGGCTGAAAATATCGATGGATTCACGGGGAAAGGCGCTCGAACAACCGGCTCTTCAAAGCACGTGGCAGGCCTGCGAGCACCTGTTCATGTAGGGGAGAGGCATCATGTCCGGTGCCTTGGTGGGGATGCTCACCTTGCGCGGTACGTCGAACAGGTGAGACGAGATGTCGCCGAGGTAGTACGTCGTCCCGCGGGCCACGAGCCCCGCCGTCCCCGAGCCAGACTTCGCCGTCTTCGGCATGTGGCACGAGGTGCACCGGATATTTCCCATGTTGATGGCCGCCACGCCCTTTGACTCGAAGTGGCCCTGGACTCGCTCGGCGAAGGTCGCCCCCGCCGGGAGCTTCGCCTCGTGGCAGCTCGCGCAGAGGCCCGGGCCGCCGGTCGCGCTGTCCAGCTTGCCGCGGAGCTGGCGGGGCTCGGTCGTGTTGCCGTGCGCGTCGTGGCAAGAGCCGCACGTCATCAGCATGGTGCCGTTACGGTACTTCCCCGTCCTGAGGAAATCCGATCCCTGCTGGTGGTGGTTCTTCGCGTGCTTCCCGTCCCCCTTGGTGGCGTCCCACATGCCGTCGTCGAGCTTCGACACGTGGTTCGCGAGGAACTCGGCGCGGGCGGTGCCCGCGACCATCATCTTGCCGCTCCGATCGAGCGGGGTCTCGGTGTTGCCACCGCCGACGCCGAGCGCCCGCGTGTGGCACTGCGCGCAGATCGCCACCTCGCGCTCCGGGGTCAGGAGCCGCGGGCTGACGATGGCCTTGCCCTGCCCCGCGGACACCCAGTGCTCCGATCCCGGTCCATGGCAGGTCTCGCAGCCCATGTTCAGCTGCTCGAGCTTCCCGTCGCCGTCGTAGTCCATCTCGCCCCGCTCGTCCGGGACTCCGTGAGCCTTCCAGCCGGTGATCGCGTCTCCGGTCAGCGTGATGCCCGTCATGTGGCAGCCCGCGCAGTTGTTGTCGAAGGACCTGGTGAGCGCCGGCTCCTTCAGTGTCCTGGTCGCCTCGTCGTACCAGTGCTGCGCGTCGTAGTGCTGCCACGTCCAGCGGGCGGCCGGAGCCGTGGCTTCGGCGCCGAGCCCCTGGAAATTGAACTGCAGAGGGAGGACGTAGTAGCTCCCGCCGATCTTCGCGAGGTAGCGCTGCTTGTACAGGCCGCCGCCGTACGAGATACCGATCTCGTACGTCCGGGTGGCGGGAGCGCCGGCCACGTTGGTCAGATCCACGAAGTACTTCCCGGCCGCCGAGTAGAGCCTCATGGTGAAGCTGACGCCCGTCCCCGGGTTCACCTCCGAGACCTTCCAGTCGGGCGCGGTGGTCGAGCCGTTGTAGCCAAACACGAAGAGCGTGGTGCCCGCGGGCGTGAACTTGGCGTCGAGCGCCTTGTTCCAGTCGGGGAAGCGGCTTCCGTCCTGCAACCCTCCCGTCCGGCCGACCGTCCGAAGGCCGATGGCGTGCAAGGTCTGCTTCTGGTGGGTGACGCCGTGGCATGTCAGGCAGACGCTGGTGCCCACATATTCGGCCTTCGCGCTGGGACGCGTCGAGAGCTCGATGTTGATCTGCTTGCCGACCAGCTCGCTCGAGGGCAAGGACACGCGGCAGCGGTCGCCGCCCGGCGCATGCCCCGTGTCGGCGGCTGCGGGCACGACCGTCACGAAGAACGAGCCGCCGGGGATCGTCGGGATACGGTAGATGCCGTCCGGGTTGGTGACCGCCTTCACATAGGCGGCGCCCTTCGCTGCGATGGTGTCCTCGAGAGGCTCGTCCTGCGTGCTCGCTCGCTCCACGGCGATGTCGACGAGCGCGAGGGGCGCGCTCGGGATGTCCTTGCCGGGGACGAGGTAGACGGTCGCCCCGACCACCGGCCGGTTGGCCGTGTCACGCACGACGCCGACCAGGCCAGCCGCCTCGAGCGAGACATGGCCAGGTCCTGGCGCCCCTGCCGGGCCGGCGTTCCCTGCGGCCCCGGGAGCTCCCGGGGCTCCTGGCGGTCCACCTGAGCCCGCGCTGCCTGGAGCGCCCTCCCCGCCGCACCCCCCATAGGCCGCGAGGAGGAGCCCCGCCCCCAGGATCGCGCTCGCGTTTGTCAGATAGCCACGCATCGATCCCATGGTGCTCATCCTCATCGCCGCTCCAACGCGCAGTTCCCCGATGCTTCCAAGCAGGGGGCGTGCCACTCCGAGGAGCGCACCGTCCAGGTGCCCGCGGGACCCGCGGCGAGGACGCTGCGTTGCGGCGAGCGCCCATCGTGGTAGACGAGAGCGCGTCGTAAGCCGTTTCGCTTCGCGTCGAGGGTGGAGTGAGGCGTTACTCCTGATCCGAGGGCTTCGCCGGCGCAGGCGACTGGAGCTTCTGGAGCGTGACGACGAGCCCGCCGAGCGTCTGCCTCAGCCTCTGGAGTTCCCCCATCTCGATCCCGGTGCTGCAGAGGAGCTGAATCGGGACGCGCACGGCGTCCTTCTTCATCGCCTTCGCCTTCGTGGTCAGCCAGCTCTCGACCACCCGATCGTCCTTGGCGCCGCGGCTGCGGATCACGAACCCCTGGCTCTGCATGCGCTTGAGGAGGGGCGTCAGCGTCCCCGAGTCGAGGTGGAGACGATCCCCGATCGCCCCCACGCTCAGCCCGTCCTGCTCCCAGAGGACAAGGAGGACGAGGTACTGAGGATAGGTGAGTCCGAGCTCGGCCAGCAGCGGTCGATAGGCGTTCACCATGAGGCGGGCCGCTGCGTAGAGCGGGAAGCAGAGCTGGTTCTCGAGCTTGAGGTACTCCTCTTCCAGGGGTGCGAGGTCGGGGGGCGATAAGGTCGAGCTCTGGCGCTGGTTCATGGTTTGCCGCGGTGCGTTTGGCGCGGCAAGCCTGCCTCACAGATGCCCGAACGTCGAACGAAATAGGGCCAGGTGCGTCACTACGACCCCAAAAATGATGCGATGCATAAATGCATTGACAACAATACAATGTGGGGGTAGATGTGCGCCTCGTCACTACATCTTCGTGCCCTGACGCGCTGACTCTTCGTGCGGGGAGGCCTCGTGGGTGGACGTGGTTCACGGGCCGTCAACGGCCCCACCGGGCTTGTGCGGAGCCCTTCATTCATACGCCCGAGGATGGTTCGGGAGGATCAGGAGCACCCATGCTTGCGCAGGCGGTCGATATCAACGAGATACCCAACGTGCGGCGGTTCGAGAACTTCCCCAAGGACGAGATGAACGCCCACTGCATGGAGCTCACGCACGCGGTCTATCCGCACGACGAGCTCTACGGCAAATACTGCACGCTGGAGGAGTATATCGACTGTCCGCCGGAGGAGGTCTTCCGCTACCTCTCTGATGTCTACACGCTCGCCGAGTGGACCTACAGCATGAGGGAGTTCGAGCCGGCGGGCGAGGACGGGCTCGTCGTGTCGTACGACAAGATCGGCGGCAAGACGCGGATCTACACGAGGGTCAGCGCCAACGCCGCGGCCATGACGGTCGATTACCACTGCGCCTGGGACCAGGGCGATAAACTATGGATGATCTACCTGATGCGGGTGATCCCGGCCGAGATCGTGCTGAACAAGCAGGGATCTGTGGTGCTGTGGACCAACTGCCGCCACCCGTTTTACGACAAGAACCCGTATCCCGAGAAGGCCCCGGCCGATCGCAAGGTGTGGGTGGGCGATCTCTGGCCCTTCTTCTACGCAGGGCACCACGTGGAGATGCAGAACCTCAAGCACATCCTCGAGCACCGGCACCTTCACTCGCTGCCCATCAATCCTCGTGAGGTCGGTTCATGAGCCCCATGAGCCTCGTGGGCACGGCGAGCTACCTGCCCGAGACCGTCGTCGATGGCGCCTTCTTCGGCGCTGCCCCGGGCAAGGGCGGCATGTTCCGCGGGCCGAGGGAGCGCCGCCACGTCGCGAAGGGCGAGTCCGCCGCCGACATGATCGAGAAGGCGACGGGGAAGCTCGCCGGTCGGCTGGGGATCGACCCGCGCAAGGACATCGATATCCTGCTCACGAACGTGAGCCTCCCGGACTCGCCGTTCACCGGCTGCGGGGCCTCGGTGAGCCGGAGGCTGGGCTGCAAGCCAAAGTGGATCCTCGATCTCCACAACAGCGGATGCGTCTCGTTCGTCTACATGATGGATGTCGCCAGGGCGCTCATGGCCACCGGCGCCGCGAAGACCGCGCTCGTATGCAACGTCCAGAGCTCGGCAGGGCGGGTGTTCAGCCATCCGGACAACCGCTCTCGCGCGCAGTCGGCCGTACCCGGGGACGGGTGCGGGGTTGGCTACCTGGTCGCGAACGACGAGTCCCCGGTCCGATCCATCGTGACCCGCTCGTATGGCGAGTACGCCGATGACATGCGTGTCGCGAGCGACGACGGCAACGCGTGGTGGGAGCCGAGGTCGACGCCGGTTTACATCGACTTCAGCGAGGATCGCGTGGCGGCGGTCGTGGCGCGGGGCAACGCCCTGGTCCCCGAGGTGATCCGCGAAGCGTGCCGGGCCGCCGAGATCAAGACCGCCGAGATCGACGTCCTCGTGACCAACCAGCCGAACCTCGTCTTCCTCAGGAACTGGCGAGAGGCGCTGCTCGTACCCAAGGAGGCGCAGGTCGAGACGTTCGAGGAGCACGGGAACCTCTTTGGCGCGGCCATCCCCATCAGCTTCGAGCGAGCCGTGGAGTCAGGTCGGCTCAAGAGAGGCGACCACGTGGCGCTCGGCGGCTTCTCTCACGCGGGCGACTATGCGGCTGCGGCGATCGTCCACTGGCAACCCCTACAGACCACGGATCATCGGCCATGAAGCTCGTCGACGCGCTGGTGACGGCGCTGAGAGACTGGGATCTGCGCTTCGTCTTCGGCGTGAGCGGCGCCAACATCGAGCACGTCCACGACGCCATCCACCGGCTCGGGGACGGGCGCCTCCGGTCGGTCCTCGCAAAATCCGAGGTGGGGGCAGCGTTCATGGCCGACGCCCGGGCCCGGGTGCACCGCACGCTCGGGGTCTGCTGCGCGACCTCGGGGGGAGGAATGATGAACCTGGCCGTGGGCCTGGCCGAGGCGTACGCCGAGTCCGTACCGGTCCTGGCGCTGGTGGGGCAGCCGCCCTCGACGCTCGACGGGCGCGGAGGGTTCCAGGACTCCTCCGGGATCGGGCGGACCGTGGACGCGGTCGCGCTCTTCGGCGCGATGACCAAGCGCGCGGCTCGCGTCGACGCGGCCGGCTCGTTCTGGGAGGAGCTCCACGCGGCCGTGAAGGCGGCGCTCGAAGGCCGGCAGGGGCCGGCGGTGCTGCTCTTTCCGCGCGACATCTACGAGGTCGAGGTGGGGCCTCGCCCCTCGTGGTTCCCTCGCGATCTCGCCGATCTCACGAGGCCCGGGCGCACGGACGAGACCGAGGTGCGGTCGCTCTTCGAGGCGATCCGCGCCGCGCGCCGGCCCGTGCTCGTGGTGGGCACGGGCGTCGAGCGCTGCTCCGATCCTCGGGCGGTCTCGCGCTTCGCCATGGACGCGGGGCTCCCCGTGGTCACCACCATGGCCAACCCGGGCTCGTTCCCCAACGATCACCCGCTCTACCTCGGGATGATCGGCGCCGCCGGGCACCCCTCGGCGCACGCGTACCTCAACGATCACGCGGATCTGATCCTCGCCGCCGGCTCCGGCCTCAACATCATGACCCGCCACCCGGTGATGCGGGCCTTCGAGCGCAGCCGGGTCGCGATCGTCAACGTCGACCCGGGCGAGGCCATGCGCGCTCTCGCTCCCGAGATCGTGGTCCGTGGCGACGCGGGCGTGGTGTTCCGCGAGCTCTCGGCCATGAGGGAGCAGGCGCCGTTCGAGAAGGCGACCGTCGAAGGCTACTCGCTCACCCGGTACCGCCCCGAGCTCGCCGGGCCGCTCTCCAGCTTCGTCGCGTGCGGGAGCGCCGAGCCGCTCCTCCAGAGCGAGGCCATCGCCATGATCGAGCCTCGCCTGCCCGAGCGTGCTCACCTCCTCTTCGACGCGGGCAACTGCGCGGCCGCAGCGCTCCATCACCTCCGGATCCCGGGCGGCGCGACGAGCACGATCGCGCTGGGGATGGGCGGGATGGGTTACGCCATCGCCGCGGCGATCGGCGCGCAGCTCGGCGACCGCGCCGGGCGGAAGAGCGTGGTCTTCTGCGGCGACGGCGCGTTCCTGATGCTCGGCCTCGAGGTCCACACGGCAGCGGAGCTCGGGCTCCCGATCCTCTTCGTGGTCTTCAACAACAACAAGCACGGGATGTGCGTGACCAGGCAGAACCTCTTATTTCAGGGCCGCGTCGAGTGCACGGAGTACTCGGGGCTCCATGCGGCGACGGTCGCGCGAGGGCTCGGGCAGGTGGACAGGCTCTGGGTCGGGCGCGCGGGCACCTGCGCCGAGCTGGCGGCTCGGCTGGACGAGTACGAGGCGCTGCCCGACGGCCGACCCGGCGTGCTCGAGCTCTCGCTGCTCGTCGAGGAGGTCCCGCCGTTCGCGCCCTTCCTCGCCGAGGACGCCGCGACGTTCGTGGTGCCCCGCGAGGCGCGCGTCGACGTGCGCGCGCCGAGAGCGGCGTGAGGACGAACCCATGCTCCACCTCCGCGCGTTGAACCGGTTCTGGCCGTTGAACTCGGTGCTCACGGCGCGCTTCGACGGGGACGCCTCGTGAGCGTGTCCGTGCTCGAGGCGCTCTCGATGGCGAGGGATCCCGTGGGTTACTTCGAGCGCTGCCAGAGGCAGCGCGGCGATCCGTTCGTCGTGCGCCTCCCGTCGGTCGGCGAAGTGCTCGTGACCGGTCACCCGGAGGGCGCGCGTGACGTCTTCTCGGCCGCCCCCGAGGTCTTCGAGCCCCTGCGATCGAATCCGGTCGAGCCGTTGCTCGGCCGAGGGTCTCTCATCCTCCTCGCGGGGGAGCGCCACCGCCGGGAGCGCCGCCTGATGGCGCCTCCCTTCCATGGCGAGCGCATGCGAGCGTACGGAGCGATCATCCAGGAGCTGGCGCTCGAGGAGCTCGGGACATGGCGATCGGGCGGGAAGGTCGTCGCTCAGGAGGCGATGCGGAGGATCACGCTCGACGTGATTCTCCGCGCGGTGTTCGGGGTCGAAGGAGAGGGCAAGAGCCTGTTCCGCGCGGCCATCGGCGCGTTGCTCGACGCGTACACGGCTCCGCTGATGATGCTCCCTGCGCTGCGCCGGCGGCTGTGGGGGCTCGGCCCATGGGCGCGCTTCGAGCGCGCTCGCGACCACGTCCACGCGCTGCTCCACGAGGAGATCGCGGCGCGCCGTGCTCGGGGCGTCGAGGGGCGGGAAGACATCCTGAGCCTGCTCATGGCGGCTCGCTACGAGGACGGGAGCGCGCTCGCCGAGGACGAGCTCATCGACGAGCTACGCACGCTCCTGGTGGCCGGCCACGAGACGACCGCCACGTCCCTCGTCTGGGCGCTGTTCTACGCCCACCGTGACCCGCGCGTGCTCACCGCGCTCCGGGCCGAGCTGAGCGAGCTCGGCCCGGATCCCTCGCCCGAGGCGCTGGCGCAGCTCCCCTACCTCGGCGCCGTGTGCAGCGAGGCGCTCCGCGTTCATCCGGTCGTCCCCATCGCGGTTCGCCGCGCGGCCCGTCCCTTCTCTCTCCGTGGCGTCGACGTCGCGCCTGGCGGGAGCGTCGCCGTGGCGATCACGCTGCTCCACGCGCATCCTGACGCGTGGCCCGAGCCGCGCGGCTTCGCGCCGGAGCGCTTCCTTGGCCGCAAGGTCACGCCCTTCGAATATGCGCCTTACGGAGGAGGCGCCCGCCGGTGCGTGGGCGCGGCCTTCGCGGCGTACGAGATGAGGATCGTCCTCGGGACCCTCATGGCCTCCGCGCACCTCGAGCTCGCCAGCCCGCGGGTTCCACGCCTCGCGCTCTCCAGCATCACGATGGGGCCTGCCGAGCCCGTGAGGCTGCGCGTCCTTCGCCGCGTCCCCCCATCGCCCGCGCCTCAATCGACAGAGGGCGCTGGCGAACAACGAGCCGGATCGAAGGGCGCGACGGGATCTCCGGGAAAGTAGCGAAGCCGGATCTCTTCGTAGGCCTCCCTGGACAGGCCCGAACACATCCCCTGGGTGCTCGCCTCCGAGAGCTCGATCACCTTGAGCTCGCCCCGCTCCACCTCGATCGGTCCGGTCGTCCTCACGGCGAACAGCACCTCGGGCGGACCGCCATCCCCGCCCCTGGCCGAGCCGACGAGGGCGTAGGCGTGGTCGGATCCCTTCACCATGTCGTGCGTGGAAGACTGCTGACCGGGAGCGAGCGGCTCCACGAACAGCGCCGTCCTGTACCAGACCTTGTGGATTGTGGTGCTCGATCTGGCATGGCCATTCCGCACCGCGACGGTCGTCGGCTCGGAGGACTCACACCCCGTGAGGCCCAGGGCGGGCCACGAGAGGCCTGCGCTCAACGCCGCCACGCCAAGAAAGCGATGCACCGGGTCCAAGGACCGCCGAGTAGCAACGAGCGTCCGGAACATGCACGGAAGGTAGCACCAACCCGAAGAACCGTGTTACGAATGGGGCGTCATGCGTAGCGTCGGCATTCTTGCATGCCTGCCCATGCTCCTGTTATCTGCCAGCGCTCGAGCCCAGACCGGGGACGCCGGCGGCCCTCCGGTCTCCACGGAGGCAATCGCACCAAGGCTGAAATCCCAGGTGGAGGCGGTCTATCCCACGGAGGCGCTCCATGAGCGCCGGGAAGGCACGGTCGGGCTGGAGCTGACGGTGGACGAATCCGGGAAGGTGACCCAGGCGAGCGTCACCTCCTCGGCAGGGGCCGGGTTCGACGAAGCCGCGCTCTCGGCGGCCCGCAAGTTCGTCTTCGAGCCCGCGCTCCAGGGGGGCGTCCCTATCCGCTCCAGGGTGCAATTCAACTACGAGTTTCATCTACCTCCCGAGGCTCCCAAGCCCGCTCCTCCCGCGCCGGCCCAGAGGCCCGGCGCCCCCGAGCCCGTCCAGGTGGGGCCCGACCAGGCGACGCTGGTCCTGGCGCAGCGCCCGATCAGCGCGGCTTCCTCGTTCTCGGTGCGCGACCGTGACTTCCAGCTTCGCCCGGTGTCGACGGTCGCCGATATCCTCCGGGTCACCCCTGGCCTCCTGGTCGTCCAGCACGCGGGCGGAGGCAAGGCCAACCAGTATTTCTTGCGGGGCTTCGACGCCGATCACGGGACGGACATCGCCTTCTCGATCGACGGCATCCCGATCAACATGGTGTCCCACGGCCATGGCCAGGGATACACGGATACCAACTTCATCATCCCGGAGACCGTCGAGCGTATCGAGATTTCAAAGGGCCCTTATTTTGCCGAGCAGGGTGATTTTGCCACCGCGGGCGCGGTCAACCTGGTGACTCGAAATGAGTTCGAGCACAGCTCCCTCGGCTTCGGTGTGGGAGGATCTCCGGGACGGGGAGGGCCGATGTACAGGGGCCTCCTGATCGCCAGTCCGAAGATGGAGTCGCTCCGGCCCATGTTCACCGCCGAGGTCGGCCGGACCGACGGCCCCTTCGACAACCCGGAGCGCTTCAACCGGTACAAGCTCTTCAACAAGATCTCGTTCGACATCACGCCGACATCGACCCTCACGTTCGGGCACTCCAGCTATGCCGGGAACTGGTATGGCTCGGGCCAGATCGCCCGGAGGGAGGTGGATGCGGGGAGGCTGGATCGCTTCAGCACCCACGATCCCACGGAGGGCGGCGACAGCGCCCGGCACCAGCTCTTCCTGGCCTACAAGCTGAGGCCGACCGAGCGCAGCGAGCTCAACGCGCTCGCTTATGTGGCCCAGTACCGGCTCGACATCGTCTCCAACTTCACGCTGTGGGCCGTCGATCCTGACAACGGTGATCAGGTCACCCAGAAGGACAGGAGGACCTTCGCCGGTGGAAAGGTCGGCTACCGCGTCGTCCATGATCTTCACTCGGTGCGCTTCGATACGAGCATGGGAGCGAGCGTGAGGAGCGACGATATCAGGAGCTCCCTCCTGCGATCCCGTGAGCGCCAGGTGCTGTCCGCGGTGAGAGAGAATCGCGTGAACGAGACGAGCCTGGGAGCCTACGCGAAGGAGGAGGTCACGTTGACCCGGTGGCTACGCCTCGTCGGCGGGGCCCGCGCGGACTTCTTCTCCTTCGCGGTGGACGACAGCCTGGAGCAGCCAGCGAGCCCTGCTGGAGCGTCCAGCGGGACAAAGGGGGCGACCCAGTTCAGCCCCAAGGCGAGCGTCGTGCTCACCCCTCTCCAGAGGAAAAATATCCAGCTTGACCTCTATATGAACTACGGTCACGGGTTTCACTCCAACGACGCGAGGGGAGTCGTCCTGGGGGCGGGCGCGGTCACTCCGCTCACCAGGGCGACCGGGTCGGAGGTCGGGGCGCGGACACGGCTCTTCGGGCGATGGGACGTGGGGATCGCCGCGTGGCAGCTCGATCTGGACAGCGAGACCGTATGGCTCGGGGACGAGGGCACCACGGAGGCCAGCAGCCCCAGCCGTCGGTACGGGGTGGAGCTGGAGACCAGGTACGAGCTCACCCCCTGGCTGTCGGCGGATCTGGATCTGACCGCGACCAAGTCCCGGCTCACCCAGAACGCGGGCAATGGCAACTCGGTGGCGCTCGCTCCAGGGAGTACCTGGGCGGGCGGGCTCTCCGCCCGGCATCCGAGCGGGATCCGCGCCGGCTGGCGCTTCTACGGGGTTGGCGATCGGGCCGCGACCCAGGATTTCCCGGCTCCTGGCTCGCTGGTGGCGGACGGGTTCACGGTCTTCGATCTGCATGTCGGGTACCGTCACCGCCGGTTCGATGTGGCCTTCGACGTCGAGAACCTGTTCAACGCGAAATACAGGGCCGCTCAGTTCGCCACGACCAGCCGCCTTCGAGGCGAGCCGCCCACGAGCGCTCCACCGCCCGCTGGCGCCTGCGGCAACGGGAGCCGGGTCTCCACCAGCGACAACGGCAACTTCGCGGGGTGCGAGGACATCAACTTGACGCCTGGCTATCCCTTCACCGCCCGCCTGATGACCACGGTGTTCCTGGACTGAGCCCTGAGCCAAAACCCTCGATGCAAAGGATAACTGTCGTTCAGGGTTGATCCGTCACGGCGCCCGACCCCCACCTGTTCCTTTGATGGAGCCGAGGGGCCGGCAGGCGCGTAGGAGAAGCGTGGTCGGGTAGCTGGTGACGGGTGGTGACGAGGGCTGTACCGTAGGTGGGATCGATGCTTTCATGGTTTCCGGCACACAGGGTGAGGAGGGCGGCCTTCGTGGTCGCTTCGGTGGCCCTGCACGCGGGTGGCGCCCTGGCTGCGACCTCGCTGGGCCACCCTTCGGCTCCCGTGGGTGCGCCGGCCACGACCGAGTTCACGGTCGAGGTGGAGGCCGCACCCCTCCCAGCCCCTCCGCTCCAGGCAGAGCCGCCCGAGCCGCCCGCTCAGGTCCCTTCGGTGGCTGCCCGTACGCCTCACCCTGCGCCCGCCCATACCCATAGCTACCCCGTGCCCCGCTCGCACGACGAGCGGCCTCACGATCCCGGGCTGGTTCACTTGCCGGGCGGGTCTGCGCACCCCGCCCCAGAAGCGCCGTCCGAGGAGCGGCCGGTCGCAGAGGCGCCGGCTCCGCCCAAGTTTTCCTTGTCGCTCGGGCCGGCGGTGGGGCATGGCCCGGCGCAAGGGACCGCCGGAGCTCCCGGTCCGGCGGCGGTGGGCGGCGGGCCGCTTCCGGAGTCCGCGGTGTCTCGCGGCGCTCGGCTCGTCTCTCGCGCGGGGGTCCAGTACCCCGCCGAGGCCCGGGCCGCCGAGGTGGAGGCGAGCGTGGCGCTGGAGATCGTGGTCGATCGCCAGGGTGCGGTCGCAGAAGCGCGTGTGGTCAGGGCGGCCGGTTATGGATTTGACGCCGCCGCGCTCCTCGCCATCAAGCAGTATCGCTTCGCGCCTGCCGAGCGAAATGGGGAGCTCGTCCCGGTGCGTATGCGCTGGACGGTGGATTTCAGGCTTCACTGAGCCCCTTCATCTGCCAGGGCGCATGAGCTCGCGCTCCAGGAAATCGACGACTCGCTCGAAGGGATCGAAACCGGAGCTCGAGGCGATGGCAGGGCGTGGGTTCTTCCCGACGGGAATCGGTGTCCACGAGAACCAGCGATCTGGAGTCACGTGGAAGGATCGGGAATCGGTCCTGGTCTCTCGCCCGAGTAGAAGCTCATGATGCCGTAAATCGTCCCCTCACGGTGGATCTCCAGGACGGACGAGAAGCCAGCTTCCTGGAGATATCCAGGAAGCCTGCCGGCCACGTGATCACGGGTGTTGGCGAACCCGTCGAGGAGCTGCACCGTGAAGAACGCGGCGCGCATGAGCGGGCTCCGCGCCTCCCCCCAGTCGACGACCAGGAGGCGACCGCCGGGGCGCAGGAGCTGGAACATGGCCCGCAGCGCTGTTCTCTTGTCGGCCGGTGCCAGGTGGTGAAGCATGAGGCTCGTGACTATGCGATCGAACGTCCCGGCCTCGAGCGGCGGGTCCGTGGCGAGCCCGTGGAGGAACGAGACCTCCACCCCCGCGTCACGCGCCTTCTCACGCGCCACCGAGAGGATGTCAGGATCGCCGTCCAGCGCGAAGACGCTCGCGGACGGACAGGCGCGTGCGATCTGGATGGCGAGGGTCCCTGGACCGCAGCCGATGTCGACCACACGCATGCCTCCCTGGACCTCGAGGCGCTCCGCGATCATCGACTTGATCTTGGTGTCCTTCAAGGTGAATCGGACCAGCGGATCGTAGAGGCGCGTGAGGGCGCGGAAGCGGAGCGCGGGGACGTACTTGCTCTTCGAGGTCTGCATGGGCCCACGCATTGCCACGATGTCAGGTTCGCGTCGAGCCCTCCAGAAAGTGGAAAAATCGAGTCACATGCCCTGCTCTGGCGCCTACCGTCTGATGCAACACAGTAGGTTTCGGGCGGTCCTGCCGTCCAGCTCTCGTCCCGAGGTATCCCAATGAGAATTGTCGGTCTTTCCGCACTCACATTCACCCTTTTCGCGCTGGCTGCCACGGCTTGCAGTTCCGCCACGACCACGCCGGGGACCGGCGGTCCTGCGCAGGACAAAGGGCTCACCGGTGATGGTACGGCGA
>SXGT01769361.1_pt1 | contig 15168 bp, 16 predicted proteins | sample 3176221 | NCBI WGS metagenome assembly SXGT01 (sample SAMN11356862, study PRJNA531348) | freshwater metagenome | isolation source: freshwater sample F1-120 | place: China: Fuxian Lake, Yuxi | collected 2017-12-25
ATCAGCCAGGCGCTGTTCTTCCATCCAGCGCGCCAGACCGAAGCGGCCTGATCGCGCTGCATGTCCCGCGAATGAAAAGGCCCGGCTCATCGCCGGGCCTTTTTGTTTACTCAGGCGTGGCGGGCGCTTCACCATCACCTGGAAGCGGCGGGGCCGAAGCATCCCCTTCGAAGGTCCGGGCCGCGGCCGCTTCTTCCGGCGCGGTTTCCAGCTCGCCCAGCTCTTCCTGGGTTCCGCCCCACAGCAGCATGTAGATCAGGACGATCAGGATCAGGGAAACGGCCAGAACCACGAGAATCCGAACCCCGCCCCGCCCCTGTCGCGCCCGCTGGGGGGAAACCACCGGGCCGTGGTCTTCGGAATTGCCGTGATCGTTGGGCGGCTGTTGAGTCATGGATGATGCTCCGTTTCTGGGACAGCCCTTGCGGCTGTTGTTCCTGTGTCACAGGACAAACGTTCGCAAGGCTTGGCCGTTCCGAAGCTTGGCCGTTCGCCTCCGACACGAATTAATTTCAGGGCTCGGGAACTCGTACAAGAGGTCGGTGTTCTCATCATGCGGAGGCGGCGACGCCCCCCCGACTTGAGACTGGCGCAAGCCAGTCTGTCGCCTCCGCGCCTCATTCTCGATGATGCTGACTTGGGCGGGTCCTTCACGGACCCGCCCTTTTCTTTTGGGTTGATGCCGGTCAAGGTGCGTCCTGAAAGAAAACGTCCCGGAGACCCGATATGGCCCTCACCAATCGCCAATGGATCCTGCGCCAGCGCCCGAAAGGTCTGGTGCAGTCCACAGACCTGGAGCTGGTGGAAAGCCCGGTTCCCGACCTGAAGGACTCAGAGGTTCTGGTTCGCACCGTCTATCTGTCGCTGGACCCCACCAACCGCACCTGGATGAACGACGCCGAAGGCTATCTGCCCGCCGTCAAGCTGGGCGAGGTCATGCGCGGTCTGACCCTGGGCGTGGTGGAGGACAGCAAGTCCGAACGCTTCAAGAAGGGCGACATCGTCACGCCCATCTCGGGCGGCTGGGCGCTTTACACCGTGGTTCACGAAGACGGCCTGCGCCCCGTGCATCGGGCGCCGGGCCTGCCGCTGACCGCCAATCTCAGCGTCCTGGGCATGACAGGCCTGACCGCCTATTTCGGCGTCACCGACGTGTGCAGGCCCGAGCCCGGCCAGACCATGGTGATCTCGGCTGCGGCGGGCGCGGTCGGGTCAATCGCCGGGCAGATCGCCAAACAGAAGGGCGCCCGGGTCATCGGCATCGCCGGCGGGCCGGACAAGTGCCGCTGGTTGACCGAGGAGCTCGGCTTCGACGGCGCCGTAGACTACAAGAACGAGGACGTGGGCGAGGCGCTGGACCGGCTCGCGCCGGACGGCATCGACATCAATTTCGAGAACGTCGGCGGCGACATCATGAACGCCGTCTGGAACCGCATGAATGTGCATGGCCGAATGGCGGTGTGCGGGCTGATCTCTGCCTACAACGCGACGCGGCCGCCGCCCTCGCCCAATTTCGCGCGCATCATCACCCATCGCCTCAGCATCCGGGGCTTCCTGGTGCTGGATTACGCCCCCCGCGCCCGGGAAATGGTCGCAGAGATGGGACCCTGGCTGGCCGATGGAAAAATCCAGTGGAAGGTCCATGTGGACGAGGGGCTGGAATCGGCCCTGGAGTCCCTGAACCGCTTGTTCACCGGCGACCATGACGGCAAGCTGCTGGTCAAGGTGTCCGAGGAGCCAGCCTGATCATGACCGAATCGCCCGACCGCCTGCATTTCGAGGACATTCAGGTCGGTCAGGTCATCCCCATAGGGGCCTGTGCAGTAGATGAGGAAGCGCTGGCCTCCTTCATCACCCGGTTCGCCCCGCAATGGCCGGCGGCCGACGGCGCCCCGGAGGCCATGATCTACGCCCTCTGGCGAAAGCTGGCCGATGAAGCGGAGCGGGACATGGCGGTCAGCAAGGGGCTGGCGGTCGACGCCCTGCGCTTCATCCGCAACCCGCCCACGGGGGAGCTGCTTCGGGGGCGAATCACCGTCATGGGCAAGGATCCGGTGGGGGACGGCCGCGGCGTGGTCATTTCCCAGCACGACCTGCTGGACGAGGACGGCCGTCTGGTTTTTTCCTGCCTGACCCGAACGCTCCTCATGCGCCGCTGAGGCGAACGGTCGTCACAAATGAAAAAGGGCGGCGGATCGCTCCGCCGCCCCTGTCATGTCGCGCGCTGCCGATCAGGCGTTGGCGGCGGCCGGAACGCGCTCGGCGCGATCCAGGGTCAGGGCCACCAGTCTGTCCCAGCCCAGCAGCGAAACCAGATGGGCGTAGATCTGGCCCAGGGCGCCGTTGTCACGCAGTTCGGCCAGCTTCTCGGCGGGCAGAGCCTTCAGCTTCTCCTCGGAGACGGCGTAATACTGGGCCAGCTTCTGAACCGGTCCGGGCGAGCCGTCGGCATTGCGCGGCGTGAAGGTCGCCTCCTTGACCTCGAACAGGTCCAGTTCCTCGAGAACCTGAACGAAGCGAATGGTGCGCTGACGCTCCAGCTCGAAGTCGTTGCAGAACTTCATGGCCTGCTCAGTGAAGGCGCTGGGCTTGCCGTCTTCGAACAGGGGTGCCTGCCCGCCTTCCGCCAGGAACGGCGCACTGCGGTCGATGCACAGAACCATGCGGTTGTTGTCTTCGTCATTGGCGAAGACGAAGGGGTAGCGGCGCACGAAGGCCGGCAGATAGGCGCTGGAGGTGTACTGTCCGGCCTCGTCCACGAACAGGTTCTGGTCCTGACGCAGGCCCATGATCGCCACCGGCGATTTCGGCTCGCCCAGGAACACCACCGGGAAGGACAGGGCGGCCGGCGAAAACTCGGTCACCGTCAGGGGCACCGCGTTGGTGGCGCCGACGAAGGCATAGGGCTTCTCAGCCTGGTTCACGCCCAGCTTGCCGTGGCGCTCCGCATTGAGCGGTTCGGGCTGGCTGTAGAACAGGACGTTGCCGGAGATCGGGCTTTCAGGCGCTTGGGTGTCAGACATGAACTCGAGGCTCGGGTTGGAAAAGGGAGCGCGCCTTCTAGCCCACACGGCGTTCAACGGCAACGCGGGACGAAACGTTGCGCTTGCGGGCCCAAGCCATTAGCTGGTTCCCATGGGCGAAGGTTGCGCACACCACCGGCAGGACTTCGGCCTGGCTCCAGCGGACGTCAAGGCTGCCCTTGCGGAAGCCGAAAGCCGGTGCGGGAGGCGCGGCGAACGCATGACACCGCCCCGTCGCCGGGTTCTGGAACTGCTGCTGGCCTCAGGCGAGCCGGTGAAGGCCTATGACCTCATCGCCGCCTATGGAACAGACGGACAGGCCGCCAAACCGCCGACGGTTTACCGGGCGCTTGAGTTCCTGGAGCGCCTGGGCCTGGCTCACCGCATCGCCTCCATCAGCGCCTACGTAGCCTGCAGCCATGGCGAAAAGACCCATGCGGCCGCTTTCCTGATCTGTGACTGCTGTGGTGCGGCGGTGGAGGTCAGCCCGCCGCCCGAAGCGGGCCTGGCCGGTTCCGCCGGACAGAACGGCTACGTTCTGGAGCGCGTGACCATAGAGGGTCATGGCCTGTGCGCCGACTGTCGCGCGGGCTGAATCGAGTCCGGCCATGATGTCCCGTTGGGGTGTGACCGTCCCTGGTCAGTCGGACGGATCCATGTCGGTGCTGGACCTCGGCGAGCGCACGCGCCCCGTCGACCTGATCTTTGTTCACGCCAATGGATTCAACGCGGCCACATACCGGTTTCTGCTCGATCCTCTTGCGGGAGAGCGCCGCGTTCTGGCCCCGGACCTGCGCGGACACGGGCGCAGCACCTTGCCTGCGGTCCCCGCCTGGCGACGCGATTGGCACGATTTCCGGGAGGACCTGGTCGCCCTGATCGACGCCGTGGACGGTCCGCCCATGGTGCTCGCCGGGCACTCCATGGGCGCCGTAGCGGCCCTTCTTGCCGCAGAGAGGCGCCAGCATCGCGTGAAGTCCGTGCTCATGCTCGATCCGGTCATCCTGCCGCGCGCCGCCTCCCTTTTGATGAGCTGGCCGCTGGCCGGACGGATGGCGCGTCGCTACCCGCTCGTGGCGGCGGCCCTGCGCCGCCGCACCCGTTTCAAGGATCGGAAAGAGGCCATAGACGCCTATCGCGGTCGCGGCGCCTTCCGGGACTGGCCTGAGCATGTTCTGGCCGACTATGTGAGCGACGGGTTCCGGGAGGTGGACGACGGTGTCGAGCTGATCTGCGCGCCGGGCTGGGAAGCCTCGAACTACGCCGCCCAGGGACACGATCCCTGGCCCGTCCTGCGCCGGATGGAACGGCCAGTCCGTATCCTGAAGGCAGAGCGGGGATCGACGTGCAGCCTCGGGCCCGCGCAGATCAAAGGCGTCACCGTGGATGTGGTCGCGGAGGGCAACCATTTCTTCCCGATGATTGCCCCAGACGCTGCGCAGGACGCCCTCAGTCGGACCCTGTCGTCACCGACTCAGGGTTGACCCTGAGTCTGGGTCTGGGCGGTCTGGATGGCGTCGCGGGTGGCGCTCTCGGCGCTGCGATAGACGAAGCCGTAGGTGGGGTAGATGGTCGAGCCCAGATTGTTGATCGGGTTGTACCAGACCTTGACCCGGCTCCAGTCGCCGTCGGGCGAGACGTCCACCACCGTGACGTTCTCCTCAACCCGGCCGCGGCTGCCGCCCCAGTTGGCGTGGGTGACGCGGATGACCCGCTCGGTCAGGATGTCGCTGACCACCGCCACATGGCCCCGGTTCATGCGGCCGTGAGGCTGGAACACCAGCACGGACCCGGCCTCGGGCGCGTCGCCGGTGCGGAAATTGTTCACCGCCTGACGCCACCACGTCCAGGCGTCGCCGAAAATCTGGATGCCGGAGAGAAGGCGGGCGAAGGTGACGCACTGCCAGTAAGGTTCATCGGCGCGGACGGTCTGGGGCGTGGCCAGGGTGAAAAATCCCAGCGAGGCCGCAACCAGGGCGGCGGTGAGCCGTTTCGTCATGTTGGCGTGCTCCGGACGTTTCGCGTCGCAAGCTGTAAATCATGTTCGCCAAGGGTTGAAGAACCCTTTCCGGGCTCAATTTGGGCATTTTCGGGGCAAGCGGCGGCGGAAAAATTCGCCGGTCAGGCCCGCGGCCGGCCCTGTTCGTCCGTGTTCATCAGGAAGTCCACCGAGGCGGCGCAGCCGTTCAGCACTTCCTCGCCGATCTCGACCCGCGCCGTCAGCGGATAGGTGCGGTCGCTCATGCCGTCCGAACAGGCGGTCTCGATCAGGGTGACGCTGAGGGTCCGGCCCTGGTCCGTCTGGCCGCTCCACATGGCGGTGGTCCCCGCAATCTGCGGCCCATCGTTGGGCGCCCGCTCCTCGGGCCGGTCCACGCCGGAATAGACCAGTCTTGCCCCGTCGATGTTCACCGCCCAGAACGGCTCGGTCCCCAGCGCCCGCAGCGGCTCGTTCAGGCTGACATCGCCCAGAACCAGTTCCGGTTCCGCAGGCTCCGGCGTGGTGGGGGGATCCTCCCCTTGCGAACAGGCGCTCAGGACGAGCAGGGAAGCAAGAAGGGCGAGGGCGCGCATGGGACGTCTCCGTTTCGGCGGCAGATTGCGCGCGGGCACGACACCCGTGCAAGGGGGCGCCGGGTGAGTTAGCGTCGAACCATGCCGAATCGCGAGATCTTCAGCCTTTATGAGTTCTTCGCCGGGGGCGGCCTGGCCGGTCTCGGGCTTGACGGCTTTCGCACGACTTTCGCCAATGATCTGGACGGGGCCAAGGCCGCCAGCTGGCGCACAAACCACGCCGACCCCGAACTCCTCAAGCTCGCCGATGTCTGGGATCTGACGCCGGACGACCTGCCGGGCCGGGCGGACCTGGCCTGGGCCTCCTCGCCCTGTCAGGACGTCAGCCTGGCGGGCGCGCGCGGCGGCCTAGACGCGCGGCGCTCGGGCGCTTTCTGGGGCTTCTGGCGGCTGATGACCGGTCTGGCCGAACAGGGGCGGGCTCCGGGCCTGATCGTCATCGAGAACGTCATGGGCCTGCTGACGTCCAACCATGGCCGCGACTTCGCTGCGGTCTGCCGGGCGTTGCATGACGGCGGCTACGTCTTCGGCGCGGTGGAGGCGGACGCGGCCCTGTGGCTGCCCCAGTCACGGCCGCGCCTGTTCATCATCGCCGCCCGCAGGCCCGTAGAGAGCGCCGGTGAGGGCGCCGAGCCCTTCCATTCCGGCCGCATCCGCGCCGCCCATGGCGCCCTGCCCGACGATCTGAAGGCGGCCTGGGTCTGGTGGCGGCTGTCCGCCCCGCCGCGCCGCAATACCGATCTTGCGGCCCTGCTCCAGCCCGACGATGCGGTCGATTGGCTGGATGAAGAGCGGGCTGCGGCTCTGCTGGACCTGCTGTCGCCCCTGCATCGCGCCCGACTGGACGCGGCCGTCGCCACGGGCGAGCGCCGCGTGGGCGCCGCCTATCGCCGGGTTCGGGTGGAGAACGATCAGAAGGTCCAGCGGCTGGAAATCCGCTTCGACGGCCTCGCCGGCTGTCTGCGCACCCCGGCGGGCGGTTCGTCACGCCAGTTCGTGGTGGTCTGCGACAAGGGCCGGGCGCGGGTGCGTCGCCTGACGGGACGCGAGGCGGCGCGGCTGATGGGTCTGCCCGACAGTTACGTCCTGCCTGCCAGCGAAGTGGCGGCGTTGAAGCTGATGGGCGATGCGGTGGCCGTGCCGGTGGTGCGCGCTCTGGCGGACCAGATCCTGCGACCCTTGCTGGACGGCGCGATCAGAACCGCCGCCTGATCCGCTCGTTGATTGATTCCGTCGATTCCACCCGGTCGTCATGGCCGCTGCGGTGGGAGTGGAAGGCCAGCAGCATCAGGCTCGACGCCAGCACAGCCGTTCCCACCGCGCCGATGCTCAGGGCGATCCAGCCGTGAACGGTCATGGGCGACGCGCCCATGGCCTGCCAGCCCCACCCCATGGCGGCCACCGACAGTCCCGCCAGAACGGCGGCGCCCAGCAGAACCGACGCCACACGGGCACGCGGCCCGGGCCCCCTTCGGGGCGGAGCCGGCGATCCCCAGGGACCGGGCGTGGACGCGGCCATGGCTCAGCTCCAGCGGATCAGTTCTGGACCCACTGGCCCTGGGCGTTGCGGTACCACTCGCCGTCGGCCAGGCGCGCGCGCAGCAGGGCCTCGAACATGCGGGCGGCGGCCACCTCGGTGGACACGCCCGTTTCGGCGGCGCGCGCCGCATAGGCTTCACGGCGCGCGGCATTAGTCACGCGCACGGCTTCCTGCAGGGCCGGGTCCGACGAGCCCGAGCGGAAGCCCAGGTAGCCGTCGGCCTGCTCGCCCACGACGCCCTCGACCTTGGCCTCGTCGATCATGGACTTCTGGGCGTTGGTCTGGGCCATGGAGGCGCCGGCCACGCCGAGGGCGGCGACAGCGGCGCCGATCACGAACAGCTTGCGAAAGTTCATCATCCGATCCTCCGATCAGAACAGGTTGGGATTCTCTTCCAGGAGATCACGCAGCTCCTGGTCGAGACGGACGCGCACGTCGGCGTCCAGCTTGGCGTAGATCTGGATGGGATCCACCTGCAGCCGGATCGTCGGCGCACAGGCGACCACGCCGCCCACCAGGGTCATGGCGCAGACAGCGGCGATTTCGCGTTTCGAGATCATGGGCGGCGGGCTCCACGGTTTGAACGGGTCGTATCCATAAGCACCATCTAGCGTGAACCCGCGCTGAACGGCGAAGTTTCATCATTCGTCATCGGTATTTTCCTCGACTTCGCCGCGCCGGGCCCGGTTCAGGGACATGATGTCCGACACCAGCTCGTTCAGGTTCAAGGTGGTGTCCAGGGTCAGGTCGATCTCGGTGCCCGACGGCAATGGCAGCTCCCGGTTCAGGAATTCCCGGCTGATCAGCTCTGACAGGGTCAGGCGCAGCTCCTGCCGCTGCGGCGGATCATGCCGGCCCCGGATGCGGAACAGCACCCCCAGTCGGCCCTCATCCAGGCTGTTGACCTCGGCGGTCAGGATGTCGAAGGCAAGCTCCTCCATGGCCTGATAGGCCAGATCCTGCACCACATTGGGCGGCACATCCTCCCCGCCTCCGCCCGCCTCCAGCCCGCTCAGGGCCTCGCGCGCGATCTCCAGCCGGCCGGGCTGGACCGCGTAGAGCGAGCCGTTGGTGACCCGGAATCCGTTCTCGGCGTCCCAGGTGAAGGGCACGCGCCCGGACACCACGGCGTTCAGGGCCACCTGCTCGCCGAAGCCGGCGCCGCCGATCAGTTCGCCCAGTTGCACGTTCTCGAACACCAGCGTCCCGCCGAAGGGCTGGGTCCGGTCCAGCGGCACGTCGAACGGCTCGATCACCACGCGCCCGCCGGCCACGTCCAGATCCGCGCCGGACACCTGGAACGACCCCGCGCCCAGTTCGAACAGCAGATTCAGGTCCGTCACCGAGGCCAGGGCCTGGATGCCCTCGGCGGTCAGGCGCTGGTCCGGCGCGGTGACCAGCGGCGTCAGGCTGGTGAAGGCCACCTCGCCGTTCAGGCCCGTCACCGGTCCGGCGGGGCTGACGAAATCCAGGTCGTCCACGGTCAGCACGCCGCTGCTGGTCGCCCCCTCGGGGGTCCAGTCGAACCGGCCCGTAAAGCCCGCGCCGCCGGTCACCGGCGGATCGATCAGGCCCTCGGTCAGGGGCGTCACATCGTCCGGCTGCAACCCGTCCTCGGCGAACACCAGGCCCGAAGCGTCGAAGGCCACGCCCCCCGCTTCGATCCGGCCGTCGTGCTTCAGGTCCACGCTGCCCAGCCGGTGACGTCCCGACGACAGCTCAAACCGCCCCAGCCAGACGTCGTCCGCGAGGGATGCGCTGCCCGTGGCGTTCAGCGGATAGAACCGCTGCGGCTGGGTGGTGTCGGCCACCCGCGCGGTCTCCACGCCCGCGTCCATCGCCAGCCCCGCCTCGGTCCCGCGCACGGTCAGAGGGCCGGTCATGTCGCTGAACTGCATGGCCAGGAAGGGAACCTCGGCGGCCGCATCCTGCATTCGCCCGGTCGCCGTCCAGCCGCCGTCCGTCACCGTGACCAGCGGGCCGTCGCCGGCGCACAGGTCGCCGGCCAAATCGCGCGCGTCATTCTCGCCGAAGGCCAGCTGCGCCGCCGTGATCGCCACACAGCCGTCCGGCCGGAAGGTCAGCCGCCCGCCGCCGGAGGTCAGCATCCCCGCCGCCGCCACGTCGATGTCGCGGGCGAAGCCGAAGTTGAAGCCCGCCGCGCCGTCAAGAACCGCCGCGAACCCGTCCGGAGTCAGACGCCAGTCCGGAACCTGAACCCGCACGTCCGTCTCGGGCGCGGTCGCGGCCAGGATCAGCGCCCCGCCGCCGGTCTCGCCCGGTCGGGCGGCGTACAGGGGCGCGCCCGGGTGCGCGCCGAGGGTGACCAGCCCGCCGTTCAGGGGCGTGATGCGCGCCGCCTGACCCAGCGCCAGTTCCGTCCCCGTGCTTCCGGTTCTTAGCCGGAACGACGGCGCCTCCAGACCGAAGCCGCCCAGCGCCCGCTTCAGGGCCGCCAGTTCGGGCGGATCATCCACGCCCGGCGCGCCCAGCAGCGGCCAGCGGCCCTGGTCTGCCTGAAGGCGTCCAGCGGCCTCCACCAGCACCACGCCCTCGCCCGTCACGTCGGTGTCCATCCGGCCGTCGATGCCGCTCAGATTGAGGTCGCCGAACGTGAGACTGCGTGCGCGGACGGAGGCCGGCGCGGTGATCTCGAAGGCGCTCGCCTGCCCCTCGCCGCCGCGCCCGCCTGCCGACACCGCGTCCGACCGCAGATCCAGAGCCGTGAGGACCAGCTCGCCTGAACGCATCCGGTCCGTCAGCAGGGTCATGGGGCCGTCCAGCCGCCATTGTATGCGCCCGTCCCGGCGGCTCACGTCCAGTCCCGTCTCGCTGAACGACACCCGCGCCATCTCGGCGCTGGTCTGGCCCAGGGCCAGGGCGTCGGCGCCGACCATGCCTTCGCTTTCGCCCGTCAGCTCGAACGCCTCGAGCCAGCCGCTGACCCGGCCGTCCAGGGCGATGCGCGCGCCGACGGCCCGGCCGGCGAAATCTCCCGCTTCCAGCCGCCCGGCCGCCAGGGTCGCGGTCAGGTCAAGATCGCCTTCGCTGCGTCGTTCGTCCAGGTCGGGATAAGGGGCCTCGCCGCTCAGCCCCACGCGCACCGCCTCGCCCGACAGCCCCGGGGCCGCCACATCCTCAAGGATCGCCGCGAGATCCAGCCGCGTCCGGTCGCCGGTCGTCGCCAGGTCCAGCCGGGCGCCGGACAGATTGATCCGCGCGTCGCCGCTGACCAGCGCCGCCTCGCCCGCCCGCGCGCTCAGGCGCATCAGCCGGCCGTCCTCGATCCGCGCGTCCGCGCTCACGTTCATCGGACCGTAGTCCGTACCCAGATTCAGGCGGCCCTGTTCGATCAGAACCAGCGGGCCCCGCGCCTCGGGACCCGGCGGGCGATCCCGGAATTCCTCGATCAGCGGGTCCAGCGACCCCATGCTGAAAACGCCGTCTCGCCAGCTGGCCCGCAACACGGGGCGGAACAGACGGATCCGACTGGGCGTCGCCCCCAGCCCGGTTTCCGACCACGGCAGGCCCAGGGCGTAGTCCACCTCGACCCGCTCGACTGTGAAATCAGGATTATCCGGATCGCCCACGCGAATGCGGGCCGTCAGCGTATCCAGCTCCAGCCGTTCGACCTCGATCTCGGCCTCGATGCCGCGCCGTTCCAGCCATCCGATGAGAACCTGCCGCGCGGCCTCGCGCCGGGCGGCGTACAGCGTCAGGGTCGCCGCCAGCAGCAGGCCCAGCACAACCAGCAGCACGATGACCAGTCGCCCTGGCCCGCGCCCGGATCGAACACGGCTCCGGCGGCCCTCGGGGATGATGGGCGAGGATGGCTGAGTTTCCCGAGTTTCGCTCACGCGCGCTCCATCCTGCATGCCCGTCCATGAGATAGCCGGAACGCGCCACCGCGCAAACCGGCCGGCTCGCGGGCCGGTCCGGCGCGCTACTGCCCTGCGGCTGTGACGGCATTCGGGCGAAAGGCCATCGATCCGCCATGAACGCGGTTAAAACACCACCTGGCTGGAGAAACCTGTGGCGGTTAACGATTTGTAACGGGATGCTTCCCATTAAGGGACAGGCAAGTTATAGCCTTCCGCTCGCCTTTGACGGGTTGACCAGCCCGGACGAGACAGTTTTCAGTGACCAGGCGCCATCTGACGGCGCTGCCGATTGACGGGGACCGATGGCTCAGTTCGATCCACGCCGCCAGCCCAAGCGCTTCACGCCGCACATGTTTACGGCCGCCGCTGCCGTGGCTGTGGCGATGCTGGCCGGCAAGCTCTATCAACCGGTGACGGCGGCTGAAGTTCCCCCGCTGTCCGCCGAACAGATCGCCGCCCTCGAATTCGCGGCCTTTTCCTCCGCCGGCGCCCCCGAGGGCATGAACCAGCCCGAAACCGTGCAGGTGCAGATCCAGCGCGGCGAGACTCTGGAGCAGGCCTTCCTGCGCACAGGCATCGGCGCCGACGAGGCCCGGGCCATCGTCCGCACCCTGGGCAACGCCTACGACGTAGTGAACATTCGCGCGGGTCAGCGCTTCGAGACCGCCATCTCGCGCCCCCGCGCCGGACGCGGCGACGCCCGCCTGATCGGCCTGACCGTCCGCACCGGCCCCGCCACCCAGCTGACCGTTTCGCGCAGCTTCGACGGCGCGCTTCGCCTGCGTGAGCTTGAGGAACAGGTTTCCAACGAGACCACCGTCGCCACCGGCGAAATTCACGGCTCCCTGTCCGCCTCGGCGGGCCGTCTGGGCGCCAACTCGCGCATCGTGGCCCAGGCCGTGCGTCTGTTCTCCCACAAGATCGATTTCTCGCGCGACATCCAGGCGGGCGACGGCTTCACCCTGGTGTTCGACCGCACGGTGACCGAGAGCGGCCGCACCGTCGATACGGGTGAGCTGATCTACGCCGAGATCAAGGGCCAGGTGTTCTACCGCTTCAAGCCGGAGGGCTCGACCGAAGCCCGCTATTTCGACGCTGACGGCAAGAATATTCGCGGCTTCCTGCTGCGGACGCCGGTGGACGGCGCCCGCATCAGCTCCAACTACGGCGTCCGGCGCCATCCCATCTCGGGCTATCGCCGCATGCACCAGGGCATGGATTTCGCCGCGCCCACCGGCACGCCGGTTTTCGCCGCGTCCGACGGCGTGGTCGTCGAGGCGCGCCGCTGGGGCGGTTACGGCAACTGGGTGCGGATCCGGCACGGCAACGGCTGGGAAACCGGCTACGCCCACCTGTCGCGCTTCGCTCGCGGTCTGCGTCCCGGCCAACGGGTGAGCCAGGGCGACGTGGTCGCCTATGTGGGCTCCACCGGCGCCTCCACCGGCCCTCACCTGCACTATGAAGTCTGGCGCAACGGCGCGCGCGTCAATCCGCGCGGGGCCCAGATCCCTTCAGGCTCCGAGCTGGCCGGCGCCGAACTGGCCGCCTTCCAGGCTGAACGTCGCCGGATCGACGCCCTGATCGCGGCGCGCCGCGCCGGCGCCGCCGCGCCGACCCAGCAGGCCGCCGCCGAAGGTCTCCGTCCCGCTCAGGGCTGATCCGCCGGCCGCCTCCGGATCGCCACCCGATCCGGACCCACGCGCAGCGCCGACGCCTTTGGCAGCGGTGACGGCGTTCCGGTGATCAGGCTCGCCACGTGATCCGCCAGCAATGGGGCGACCGCGAAGCCGCGTGACCCCAGCCCACCGAGAATGAATAGCCCCTCGTCCAGCCGCCCCGCCAAAGGCAGCCGGTCCGGCGTCACGGCGCGGGTCGCTGCGCCGGAGCGCACCTGAAGCGAGGCGATACGTTCCGCGAGGGCGGGCAGAACCGCTCCCAGGGTCTCCAGATTGCGCCGAAGGTCATCGCCACGCACGCCGGTGTCGGTTTCATCCCGGTCATGGGTGGCGCCGAACAGAACGCCGTCACCGGTCGGGGCCACGTAACCGCCCCAGGTCACGCCCGAGGCCGGGCCATTGTCCAGCCTCGCCCAACTGGCCTGCCCCCGGACCGGCCGCAGGTCCGGGGCTCCCAGCCCCGACGCCCCCCACCCTGCGGCCAGCACCACGGCCTCGGCTTCGACCAGGACGTTCGCCGCTGAATCCAGCACGCGCCAGACTCCGCCTCGCCGCTCAAGCCGCGCGACCGAGCCGCCGATACGCCGTACGCCGTCCAGCCAGGCCTCGAGAATCGCCGAGGGCCGAACGCTCATGGCCCCGGCCATCAGAAGACCGCCCTGCCCGAGGGGCTCGCCCACGCGCTGCGAGACCTCGACCGCATCCAGCCGCTTCATTTCACCCGGCGCCCACAAGGCCTGGGCCGCCACCTTGTCGAACCGGGCGGCGTCGCGCGGCCCATGCTCGAGCTTCAGCACCCCACGTGAAATCACTGCGGCGTCGACGCCCCCATAAAGCCGCCCGGCGCGCTCCAGCGCCTGGGCGAACAAGCCGGCCAGCACCGTGTCGCCCACATCCATCCGAGGCGTGACGAGGGCGGCCGGAAAGCCCGACGCCGCCGGGCCCCCGTCCGCGATCACCACCACCTCGACGCCCTGTGCGCCCAGGGCCCGGGCCAGACTGGCCCCCGCGACCCCCGCGCCGATGATCGCCACGCGCCCCCGGACCGCGTCCGTCGCCCTGTCCGTCGCCGCGCCTGGCAGGATCGCCTCCAGCCGCTCGCGCTTGCGTCCGTGGCCGGGCCGCTTGTCCACCTGAAAGCCCCGCTCGGCCAGACCCCGGCGCACCGCCCCCGCCACGGTGAAGGTGCCCAGACGTGCGCCCGGCGCCGAGCGGGCCGCGACACCGTCCAGTACTGCATCGGACCACATGTCCGGGTTCAGCGCGGGCGAGAACCCGTCCAGGAACCACGCATCCGCGGCCCCGCTCCACTGGTCCAGCGCCCAGGCGGCGTCGCCCACCGCCAGATCGAAGGTGGCGTTCCACTCGGGCAGATCGACGCGATGAAATCCGGGCGTGGCCAGCGGCCAGCGGTCCAGCAGCGCCCGGGCCGCATCGGCGATCTCGGGCCACGCCGACAGGGCGCGCGCCGCGTCCTCGCGCGCCACCGGAAAGCCTTCGATGGAAAAGATGTGCAGCCGCCCGCTCGCCCCGCTTTCCCGCCACAGGTGCAGCAGGGCGGCGATGTTCAGGCCCGTGCCGAAGCCCAGCTCGGCGACGGTGAAATGCGCGCGCCCGGTCCAGGCGTCCGGCAGGCCGCAGCCCGCCAGGAACACGGCCCGGCTTTCGGCCAGCCCGTCCTCCAGCGCGTAATAGACGTCGCCGAACCGCCGCGACCGGGGCGCGCCCGGCTCGGACCAGTCCAGCTGATTGTCCGGGGTTTCGGCCATGTGAGGCTAGAGCACCGCCACGGCCCGACGATCAAGTCCGGACATGGAAAAAGGGGCCGTCCTTTCGGACGACCCCTTTCCAATCGCTTTGCTCTTTCGAACGAAGGATTACTCCGCGGCCGGAGCCATTTCTTCAGCGGCTTCTTCAGTCGCTTCGCCAGCGGCTTCGGCGGCTTCGCCGGCGGCCATGGCGGCGTCTTCAGCGGCGCCTTCGGCGGTGGCGGCGGCGTCAGCAGCCGTGTCAGCAGCGGCGTCGGCTTCGACAGCGGCTTCTTCGGTGGTGGTTTCTTCGGCGGCCGGCTGGCAGGCGGCGACGGACAGGGCGGCGACACCGGCGGCGGCGACGAGCAGTTGACGGATGGTCATATCGGATATCCTTCAGAAGGGTGGTGCGGGGTCATGATTCCCGCATCGCCAGATAACGCGATCGTGAGGCCACCCGTCAAGGGAAATTCTCACGGGTTCGTGATTGCGGCCAAGCTTTCGCCGATCAGCCCGCCGCGCCCACGTCTGACAGCGCCTCTTCCAGCTCGGCGAACGAGGGCTGGGCCGTGGACGGCACGTCGCCCCGGCCGATCTCCACCGAGATCTGCGCCGCGTTGCCGTGCAGGTGCGCCACCAGCACCGACTGGATGATCTTGTAGTAGGCCGCGTCCCCGTCGATGATTTCCTTCAGGCGCGTGGCCAGCGGCCCCACCAGGCCAT
>SXGT01109082.1_pt1 | contig 15165 bp, 14 predicted proteins | sample 3176221 | NCBI WGS metagenome assembly SXGT01 (sample SAMN11356862, study PRJNA531348) | freshwater metagenome | isolation source: freshwater sample F1-120 | place: China: Fuxian Lake, Yuxi | collected 2017-12-25
CAAGCTGCGCGTGCAAATGCGCACCGAGATCAAAGACTTGCATGAGCGGCTGAAGACGACAACGGTTTATGTTACACACGACCAGATTGAAGCGATGACCATGGCTGACAAGATTGTCATCCTGCGTGATGGCATCATCGAGCAAGAGGGCACACCGCTGGAGGTTTATGACAGCCCCACCAATTTGTTCGTGGCGCAGTTCATCGGTTCACCCTCGATGAACCAGATCAGGGGAATTGCCGGAAAAGACCATGTGCTGACGGCGGGTGGCGTTAAACTGCCCTTGCCAAAATCCCACAAGGCCAAGCCGGGCCAGGAAGTGATCTATGGCATTCGGCCTGAGGATTTAGCCGTTGGAAAAGGCTTTCCGGCGAAAATTTCGGTAACCGAACCCACCGGTCCTGAAATTCATATCTATGCTGATTTAGGCGACAATGAAATTTGCGCCATTGTGCGCGAACGCCAGGTCTTCAAGCGTGACAGCATTGTTGAATTTGCCCCGCGGCTCAACAAGGTCCACCTGTTTGATGCCAACACTACAATGGCGATAAGATGAAAACAGTCACCATCCTCGGGGCTGGTGTCATGGGGTCCGCCATGACACTGCCATTTGCCGACTGCGGCTTTGAGGTGCGGCTTGTGGGCACGCATCTGGATGGTGAAATCATTGAAAGCGTCAGAACAAACCGGCTTCATCCCAAGCTGAACGTGACGCTGCCTTCGCAGGTGAAAAGCTATACCTATGATCAGTTTGCCGAGGCGGTTGGCACTGACACGGACCTGATCTTGCTGGGCGTATCCTCAGCGGGCGTCAATTGGGCGATTGAACGGCTCTCCGAAACGCTCCAGAAGCCCGTTCCCGTGCTCATGATCACCAAGGGCATGCATCCCCAATCCTCATCCCTTGCGACACTGCCGGATCTGGTGGCGAAATCCCTGAAGCAGAAGCTGGGATTTGACGTGCCGGTGGCGGCCATCGGCGGCCCTTGCATCGCGGGCGAGCTTGCGGTGCGCCGCCTGACAGGCACGGTTATCGTTTCACACGATGTAGCGCTGGCGGCACAATTATGCGCCGCTTTGGAAACGGATTACTATCACCCCCGGCCCTCAACCGACATGGTGGGGGTTGAAACCTGCGCCGCCTTCAAGAACTTCTTTGCCATTGCAGTGGGCTGGGCCCATGGCGCCATGGCGCGCCTGGCGCCTGCCGAAAACAAGGCGCAGAACAACAATGCGGCCTCAGTTATCTTTGATCAATCCGTGCGGGAGATGATTGCCCTTACCAAGGCTTTGGGCGGCAATGTGGAAAGCGTTTGGGGAATGCCGGGCGTTGGCGATCTTTATGTCACCTGCCAGGCGGGGCGCAACTCCCGGCTTGGAAATAATCTGGGGCGTGGCCTCACCTATAGCGAAACCCGGAATGGCCCCATGAAGGGCGACACCATCGAGGGCGCTGAGCTGGGTGTTGCAACAGCGCATTCGCTCCGGGCCATGATGGCCGGCGGGGTGCTGGATGAAGCCGCAATGCCGCTGGCAAATGCCTTGCTGAAAACTTTGCTGTCAGACGCGCCACTTGAAATTCCATGGCAGGTTTTTCACCGGGTAAGCAACACATGAGAACCGGTGTCATGGAAATGGAACTGCCAAGCGCGGAAGATCTGTCAGGATTTGATCCCGAGGAGCAATTGGCCACCCGGGCGGCCTGGCTCTATTTTGTCGGCAGCAATACCCAGGCTGAAATCGGCAAGAAGCTGGGGCTGACCCGGGTGCGCATCAACCGGCTGCTGGCCTTGGTACGCGAACAGGGCCTGGTTCAGATCAATGTCACCGGCCGGCTGGCGGACTGCGTGTCCCTGGAGGAACAGCTCAAGGAGCGCTTCAAGCTTCATCACGCGGTGGTGGTTCCGACGCCGCTCAATCGAAACCAGCTACCCTATCTGATTGGCAATGCCGCAGGGCATTACCTCGGGTCGCAGTTGAAGGATGGCATGTCGGTTGGCGTGGGCTGGGGGCGAACCCTTCGTTATTCCCTGCGCTCGGTTCCCCGGCATTTGTACAATGACCTGTCGGTTGTTTCCTTGATGGGTGGCCTCACGCAGGCTTCTCTCGTCAATCCGCATGAGACCGCCTCGCATCTGGCTGATATTGTCGGCGCGCAATGCTATTATATCGCTGCTCCCGCCCTGACGGATTCAGAAGCCACACGTGACATATTCCTGAAACAGTCCATGGTCAGGGACGTGTTTGAACGCGGTGCAAAGGTTGATTTGGCGCTGCTCTCGGTTGGCGAGCTTACCCACCCCAATACCATGATGCAGGTAGGCCTGATTTCGAATGCAGAGGCGACAAGCCTTCTGAAAGCAGGTGCTGTGGGCGACATATGCGTGCACTGGATCGATGCCGCCGGCGAGGTCATCGATCACCCGCTCAACCGGCGTGTCATTGCCTTGCCGCCCAGCAAGCTGAAAAGCATTCCGCGCGTCATTCTTGCTTCCGGCGGCCGCAGCAAGGTCACGGTTTTGCATGGCGCCTTGTTTGCCGGTTTTGTGAATGTCCTGGTGACGGATGAACAGACGGCACGTGGTGTCTTGGACCGCGCTAACGGCCGGCGGCAGCCACTCCCGGCCAGCCCGTCCGCCGGCCCGCAGCGCAACACATGAAGTAGATTAAGAGGCCTCTACATGGGAAGCGACATCAATTGACCGCGACACAACGCGGCGCAGCCATGGCACGTCAGGCGCTTCCCAATTGGGGTCCTGGCCACAGACAAGATCAAAAAATGCCACGGCCATCGTCGGGCCCTCCAGGGCGTTCTCCCGGAAGGAATCCCAGAAGCGGGGATCGTCGGTCTTTGCAGCCAGAACCGGCTCCGCATCGCCCATTTCCTTGAGAATGGCGGCGGCGACCGACAGGCAGAAGCTGGTATAGGCATAGCCTTCGGGCCAGCGTTTCAGCCGATGATCGATCTCGATGGGCAGGACGGAAAGCCCCTGCTCGTTTCCTTCCACGGCCTTCAGCGGCGAAGCTGCAATAAGCTCCTTGAGCATCAGCCCCGCCGCATAGATCACGAAATCGCGCCGGTCCGTGCTGGCCAGGTACTTGGAGTTGTCGAAGGCCATGCGCCAGCGGGAAAAGGCTTCCGCCAGGGCCGCGTGATCGACTTCGGTGGTGAGCCCCGTATCCTTGAAGAGCAGATCCATGTTGCGTTCGAAGGACCACAGGATGGTTCTGAAGCGGCGCGCCTCATGGCTCAGGTCATCAACTTTGAGGATTTCGGATTTGAGGGGAGTCAGCATTTCAACTCCGCCTCAGCAACAGTTCACGCGCTGTTGCCTCGTTAGTGATCAGGACATTGCAGCTCACCAGCTTGATGGCGCCGAGGATCGGCTCAACTTTCTCATGGCCGCCGGAGGCAATGACACGCAGCGGCACGCCGCGCAATTGCTCAAGCGGAATGGACATCACGCGCTGGTTGATCGGATGTTCAACGAGTGTCCCGGTATTATCATAGAAGTTGTAAAGCAGGTCGCCAACGGCGCCGAGGCGTATCAGGGCGGTGCGCTCTTCCTCGGAACTGAAGCCAAAGCGGAAGGCGGTTGAATCCGGCGCCATGGTGCCGACGCTGAGAAGCGCCATATCGATTCTTTCGGCACGGTGCAGCACGTCGCGCAGGCCGCAGCGCTCAATCAGCGCTTCCTTGGTTTCCGGCGAGTCGACGACGGCAGGCGCTGCAAGCAGATAGCAATCGGCGCCAACGATGCGGGCAAACTGCCAGGCAAATTCCGAAGGATTGTAGCGCCGGGCCTGGACGATGCCGCCCAGCAGGGACACGACCTGCACATTCTCAAGTTCGCGCGGCGTCAGCGTCTGGAGCGATTCATAAAGAGTTGCGCCCCATCCCACGCCAATCGACATGTCGTCGGTGAGACTGTCAGTGATATACATGCCGGCCGCCACGCCAATTGCCTTGGTCAGGTTGGCCGGGCTGGTGGGCTCGGGAACAACGATGGCCTCGCGCAGGCCAAAGGCCTGTTTCAATTGCACCTCAAGCTCAAAGCATTCGGCAATTTCGCCCTCAATCCAGATTTTGACTTCCCGTTGTTTGAGGGCCTCGTTGATGTTGCGCACCACGGTCACCCGGCCGATGCCAAGCCTGTCGGCGATCTCATTCTGGGTCAGCCCTTCGACATAATACATCCAGGCGATGCGCAAACGGTTGCGCGCCACGCGCCCGGCGCCACGATCACTATCGCTGGCAGACTTGACTTTCCGGGATGTGGTTTTTTCTAGCATTATGACCTTTTGGCCTCGCGAAAACCGCTGGTTTGTCAATCCACACTCTCTAACAGCCGAGAGGTGTTATGGCGATAGCATGTCAAATGAAGCAACGATGGTGAAAGGATACAAAAATATAAAATACGCAACTTTTGTACATTCCACTTCAAACTGCAAAATAGAGATAAAATCGAACCCAATCAAGAAAATTCTGGTCTAATGACAGTGCGTTTAACACACTTATAGTGGGTACCGGTTAATTTTGGCATTACATAACGAAACATTTGCATTTTTAAAATGAATTAAGTATTATAATCCTCACTCAGCAATTGAAACCGGCTGGCACACCAGACCTACGATAAACACCGGGCAAGGGAGAAGCAGGAGTTGAGTGAGAGAACGCCACGTTTCCATTCTTCGATCAGCGCCCAATCGCGCGCCGGCTTTCCCGTATCTCATCATTCAGCCAACAAAATGGCCTTCAAGAACTTGCGTGCATTCAGGCCTGACGGCACGCGAAAACCATTACGGGCAGGCCATTAAATGGAGGAAACCACCAATGTTGAAGAAAAAATCCGGCCTTATCACGCGCAGGTCGCTTCTTAAATCCAGCGCTGCAGCGGGCGCTGCCCTGGTTTCGGGAGTTGGCGGCGTATCGATGTTCAATGTCACCGGCGCTCTTGCCGCGATGGCCAACCCGGCCGATGTTCTGGCGGGGATCAATGTTGGAAAATACGTGAAGAAGGAATATCGCGAGCAATACAAGCTTGGCGATAATGATGAATTGTGGGACTCGAGCAAAGACTGGATCCGCACTGTGGACTGGGAAGCCGTGCGCAAAGAACATGCAGGCAAGACGGTGCGCTTTGCCATTGGCGCGGCTGACCGTGAATCGGCCCAGGATGGCATCAAGCCGTTCCTCGAACTCTCCGGCATCAATGTCGAACTCGTCGCCATTCCCGATGATTCAATGTATGACAAGGTCGTAGCCGAATTCCTCTCGGGCAACGCCAGCTTCGATGCGCTGCAATTCTTCTCGCCGTGGCTTGGCGATTTCGCTGCCCAAGGCTTCCTCAAGCCACTGGATGAATACGCCGCCAAGTGGAAACTGCCGTTGGATGATTTTTATGACACCTATCGCCTGAACTATGGCCATTGGGGCGACAAAGGACTGATGGGCATTCCTTTCGACTGCGACATCCAGCAGGTTCACATCCGCCCGTCGATCTTCAAGAAAGTTCTTGGCAACGACGCGGACCGCGTCAACACCATCCCATCCTATGACGAAATGATCCGCCTGGCGCCAGAACTGAACAAGGCCGAACCGGGCGTGAATGCCATCGGCATGATGTGCGGCCGCGGCTTCTGGGCGACATATACCTGGCAGCATGTTGCGGCCCAGTTTGGCCTTGAGCTGTTCGACGACAAGTGGGAACCCGCATTCAACGGCGACGCCGGCGTCAAGGGCCTTGAAACCATCGTGGCGCTTTCGAAGCACGCTATTGAAGGCGTGGCCGCGGCGGACTGGCCAACCAACCGCGCCGCCTGGCTCGGCGGCCAGATCGCCTGCAACATTTCGTGGCAGGATTCGGGCACGCAGGCCACGCGCCCCGACCAGAGTAAGGTCGGCGACGACGTTCTCACCATTTATGAGCCGCGCGTCGCCGGCGGCCGTTTCGCGCCGCCGAATATCGCCGGTTCGACATCGGGCGTCACTTCGACGTCGCCCGAGCCGGAAGCCGCATTCCTCATGCTGGCCTTCCTCACCACGGCCTCGATCATGGCCATGAACGAAGCCAATGCAAATGGCGTGGCGCCGGGCTACAAGTCGGTGCTGACCAACGAAAAGCTCCGTGCCGTTTCACAGCCAGCCAAGGTTTGGGCTGAACAGCTGGATCATTGCTGGTGCGCGCCGCGCCTGCCAAACGCCTTCCAGATGGACCAGGAAATCGGCTTCCTGATCAACAAGGTGGTTGTCGGCGAAATGCAGCCCAAAGCCGCCCTTGATGAAGCGGCAGGCAAGGTCAAGGCGATCATGGAAAAAAGCGGCTTCTACAAGGGTGCCGATCCGGTTTCCTACGCCTCGATGGCCCCTGGCATGTGGGTTGGCAAGGACAAGAAACTTCCATTCTAGGCATGACAATGCGGAAATGGCCGGGGTGACCCGGCCATTTTTTCATTCACAAACGATGCAAGGCATGTAAACAATTCTCATGGCTGACGTAGCGCTAACCTTACATCCAGCGAAACGGACACTGGTCCGCCGCAGCCCTTTCATGCGCAAGGCTTTTCCCTATTTGCTACTGGGTCCGGCCGTCATCTACCTGCTGGGCATAACTCTTTATCCTGGCATTTACGCGGTTTACCGCAGCCTTATGACCGGCAAGTTCAAGCTTGAATATGCCGGCTTGCAGAATTACCGCGAGCTTCTGGTCGACAATGCCTTCTGGACCAGCCTGAGCAATACGATCGTACTTGGCGTGGTTACCCTGTTCCTCGAATTCGTCATCGCCTTGACGCTGGCCGCCCTGGTTTACCGCGACCGCTGGGTCAAGGCCTGGCGCATCCTCTTCCTGCTGCCCATGCTGTTCATGCCGTCGGCCGTTTCATTCCTGTGGAAGCTCCTGTTCAACGATGGCCGGGTGATCAGCGACCTGCTGACGCGGGCAGGGTTCGGTGCCGGCAACATCGATTTCATGGGTTCAACCGCCCTCGCCCGCCTCGTTCTCGTGGTGACCGACGTCTGGCAGTGGACGCCCTTCCTGTTCATCATTTTCGTGGCCGCGCTGCAGGGCATGGACAAGGAAGTGGAAGAAGCCGCGCGGCTTGACGGCGCCTCGTGGCGCAAGATTTTTTTCAATATTTCGCTGCCGATGATGCGGCCGGTGATCGCCATTGCGCTGGTGCTGCGCGGCATCGACATTCTCACCATGTTCGCATCGGTGCATATCATCACCCAGGGCACGCCGGGCGGAAACACCGAGACCCTGAGCTACTTCATTTACCGCACGGCATTCAAAAGCTTCGAACAGGGCTATGCCTCCGCTGCGTCCGTCCTGTTGCTGATCGCCACTATCATTCTGGCACAAACCCTGGTGCGCCGCTTCTTCAAGTCAGGGGTTGAATGATGGCCGCGAAACCTGAAAAAGGCATCTGGCTCCGCAAGCTGGTCCTCGGGATTTGGGGGCTCCTCTGCTTTCTCCCCATCCTGTTCTTTGCAACAATAGCGTTGCGGCCGCGCAATGAAATCATCGCGCCGCATCCGATCTATTTCCCCACGCTGACAATCGAGACCTGGGCCAAGATCATGGAGGAATGGCCCCTCATCACCTATTTCAAGAACTCCGTGATGGCGATTGGCGGCAGTGTTTTCATCTGCCTGCTGCTTGGAATCCCTGCGGCTTACGCGCTGGCGCGCTACAAATTCAGGGGCCGCGAAGACATCGGGTTCTACATTCTCTCCACCAAGATGATGGCGCCTGCTGCCGTCGCCATTCCGATATTTGTCCTGTTCGGGCAATTCCGCATTCTCGATACGGTCTGGGCGCTCATGCTGGTCTACGCGGCGATGAACCTCTCCATCGTAGTGTGGATTGTCCGGTCCTACATGCTCGACATTCCATCGGAAATCGAGGATGCCGCGCGCACCGATGGCGCTTCGGACCTGCGCATCCTCTGGTCCATCATCATTCCCATGTGCCTGCCCGGCATTGTGACTGCCGCCGTCATCGCCGCCATCTTTGCGATGAACGAATACCTCTTCACGCTCATCATAGCCTCCCGAAACGCCTATCCGCTTTCGGTGGCCCTTGCCAATTTCTCCGGCGGGTCAGACGGAATCATCTACAATGCCATCGCGCTGGTTTCCTTCATGGCTTTCTTCCCGATTCTGCTTTTGGTAATCCTGATTCAAAATCACCTGTCGCGCGGCTTGACGATGGGCGCAGTTAAGGGTTGAATTGACCTATGAAGATTGAATTCCAGACCGCAAATACCCTTGCCGCCCACGCCGTATGCGTGGCGGCCGGCACCCGGGACGGCTTGCGCACGGCGCAATTCTATGTGCGCGAGATGTCGCGTGCCGACAGTGGAAATGAGCGGCGCAATGTCGCCTTTCTCTCTGGCCTTGTGGCCCGCATGGCGCGGCTGGCGGACCGTTTCATGACATGGAGCGCTAATGTGGCCATCGCGCTGTTCCTGCCGAGCTGGCGCAAGCTGCCGTCGCCTTTTGCGCCTGGCATGATGAACGAAGTGGCCGAAGCGATCCGCAAAAACAGCCTGGTTCACAATCCCCTGTTCAACGCCTATTTCTTCCGCGCCGCAATTCACATCATCGGCCGCTATTCGGAGCCACCGTTTCTTCTGCTTGAACACCGCGTAGACGCGGCGCGCAGGCTGCTGGCGAGCGAGGGAATCGGTTCGGCGCTTGAGGCAGAAACAAATTTCCTGGCGCGTACGCTTCTCGCCTTGGTGGAAACCATGCCGGTGGCGCGTGTTGGAAAATCCATGGGATCGGCGCGCCTATTCGAAGACACGGAGCCCAACATTGCGATCTTCGCGATTGCCTGCGTTGCATTGCTGTTTGCCGAGGAAGGCAAGCCCATTGCAATCCTGGAAGAGGATGAGTTCTTTGCCATCGTTGGGGCCCTTATCCTGCCGCGGCTGAAGGACATATCAGCCTTCATCGCAAAACGCGATGTCGCCGGACTTTCCAAGGAACTGGCAAGCATCAAGGCGATGTACTGAGCGCTACGCTCTAACCTTCGTCGTCTTCATGAAGTTCAGCGTGTGCTCGAAGGACTCGACGCCCGCCTGCGAGCCGAGGCCCGTTGCGTTGAGGGCGGATGTTGCCTGGGCGAAGCGCACGGTTGTTTGCGGATCGAAGCCCTTGTGGAGCCCAACGGCAAAGCCGGCGTTGAAGGCATCGCCGCAGCCGCAGGTGCATTTGACCGCGATATCAAACGCTGGAATTTTGAACACGGTGCCATTGGCATGATGATAGTAGGCGCCGTCGCCGCCCAGCGTGAACACACAGCACTTGACCCCGAGGCCAATAAAATGCCTGGCGATCTCCCCCATGTCCTCGAGACCGGTCAGGGATTGGGCCTCCTCGATTGAGGGCAAGAAGTAATCCGTGTGGGGCAGCACCATGGCAACGGCGGGCATATCATCCTTCGAACCGGCAAAAATATCCACCGTCGTCACCGCGCCATTTTCCTTTGCCCGTTTCATCAGCTCGGCATTGCGGCCCTGATCCATTCTTTTCATCAGGCCGATGCCGCCGATATGAACCACCTTCGCGTCAATGACTTGCGCCATCATCGTGTCATCGACATAGAAATCGGCGGTGGCGCCCCTCATGTGCAGCGCCGGGCGCGAGCCATCCCGGCGTGTTGTAACAATCGATGAGGATGTTTTCCAACCTTCCTGCTGTTGCATGGCAGAGGTATCGACACCAAAGTGCTGCAAGCGTTTCAGCACCCAGTCGCCCATCAGGTCATAGCCCACGCCGCCAACGGCCAGCGTCTTCAGGCCCATTTTCGACGCGGCGATTGCGGCGGTTCCGGCCGCGCCGGATACGGCCAAGGTGAGTTCATCAATGAAATTTGTCCCGCCTCCCGGCGGAATGGCGGTGAACGGCCAGCCCAGGCAATCAAAGGTATAGAAGCCAATCGACGCGTAATCATAGCGCATGGGTTTTCGTCTCCGTTCGAAGAAACAACACTAATGCATGGGTCAGGCCAGCATCAAGGCCGGCTCTTCGATGAAAGTTTTGAATGCCGCCAGCAGCTGCGCGCCAAGCGCCCCATCAACGGCGCGGTGATCGCAGGAGAGGGTGCAGGTCATCTGGGTGCGCAAGACTGGCTGCCCTTTGACTGGAACGAAGCGCTGGATGCTGGCGCCAACGGCGAGGATTGTCGCCTGGGGCGGATTGATGATCGCCGTGAACTGTTCAATGCCATACATGCCAAGATTGGAAATGGTCGTGGTGCCCCCTTGATATTCGGAAGGCAGCAGTTTTCGCGCCCGCGCCCGCGTGGCGAGGTCCTTCATCTCTTTCGAAATCTGCGAAAGCGTTTTGGTTTCGGCGCCCCTCACCACTGGCGTGAACAGGCCGCCTTCAACGGCCACGGCTACGCCCACATCGCAACTGTGGTGCCGGTGAACGCCCTCATCGGCCCAAGTGACATTGGCGTCAGGCACCTGCCTGAGTGCAGAGGCCATGGCCTTGATGATGAAATCATTGATGGAAAGCTTCCAGACCGGGAGCTTCTGCGCGTCCTGCGGCGCCTGGGCGTTCAGGACTTCACGAATTTCCGAAAGCCTGGTCAGGTCACAGTTCACAGTGAGATAAAAATGCGGGACCGTCTGCTTGGAAAGGGCCAAGCGCTGGGCAATGGTGCGGCGCATGCCATCAAATGGAATCACCTCAAAGCCGTCCGGATCCGCATGTTGCGGGTTTGCTGGCTTGGCAAGAATGGTTTGCACATCAATCGCGGCGATGCGCCCGCGCGGACCGCTTCCCGCGATTTCTTCAAGAGAAATTCCGCCTTCCCGCGCCAGCCGCCGGGCAAGCGGAGTTGCAGGAAAACGCCCAGATGCGGAGGCTGCAGGGAGTACAGCCGTTTGTACCGCATCTGGACGAGGTGCCAGTGCAATGGGCCTCACCGGGGATAAAAGTTCCGGAGCGACAGGTGCCGCAGCGGTTTCGCCGTCCTGATAAATAAGAGCCACTGTTTGTCCGACGGGTATTACCGCCCCCGCAGCGGCGGTGATGTTGCGGATGATGCCGTCGCTGGGCGCATCGATCTCCATCGCCGCCTTGTCGGTCTCGATCTCGAAAAGCAATGCGCCCTTCTTTACGGCATCGCCTTCCGTCACATGCCACTTGGCAATCTTGCCGGTGGCCATGTCCATGTCGACCTTGGGCAGTATGACCTCGACAGGCATGGGTCAAATCCTGCCCTTCACGAGCTTGCGGACCTGCTCGATGATTCCAGGCGTTTGCGGGACGGCAGCCTTTTCGAGAGCCGGATTGTAGGGAATGGGCGAGTCGACGCCGCCAAGCCTTAGAATTGGCGCATCAAGGTAATCGAAGGCTTCGCTTTCGGCAATCAACGCACTGATCTCGGCGCCTATGCCCAAGGTCTTTACCCCCTCGTAGACGCAGGCGAGCCGCGTTGTCTTCTTGACGCTTTCGATGATGGTGGCGGTGTCGAGGGGCCGCAGGGTGCGGAGGTCAATCACCTCGGCCTCGATGCCCTCGCCTGCCAGAACTTCGGCGGCCTCAAGGGCGCGATGCACCATGATGGCGGTGGCGACAATCGTGACATGGAGGCCTTCGCGCCTGACGATGGCCTTGCCGATGGGAATGCGGTAGGCCTCCTCCGGAACGTCGCCCTTCATTTTGTAGAGCAGCTTGTGCTCGAAGACCATGACCGGATCGGGGTCGTCGATGGCCGCAAGCAGCAAGCCCTTGGCGTCATGCGGCGTGGACGGCTGGACCACCTTCAAGCCGGGAACATGGGCGAGCCAGGCTTCCAGCGATTGGCTGTGCTGGGCGGCGGCCCCGGTGCCCGAACCTGAAGGCAAACGCATGACGAGCGGCACCGAGACCTTGCCGCCAAGCATGAAGCGCATCTTGGCCGCCTGATTGACAATCTGCTCCATGGCCAGGGTGGCAAAGTCGGAGAATTGAAATTCCAGAATGGGCCTGCTGCCGGCAAGCGCCGCGCCGACGGCGATGCCCGCAGCGCCCAGTTCGGAAATCGGCGTGTCCATGACACGGTCTTCACCGAAGCGATGCACGAGATCACCGGTGACCTGAAAGGCGCCGCCATAGACACCGATATCCTCGCCCATGATGAAGACGCGCTCATCGGCTTCCAAGGCAGTGGCCAGCGCTTCCTGAATGGCTTGCGCATAGGTCAGTTCGCGGATGGGCGCGTTCATGCCAAAATTCCGGGGGTATAGACGTCACGCGCCACTTCATTGGGGGAAGGGTCCGTGCCATTGCGCGCGAACTCTATGCCCGCTGCGATTTCCGCATCAGCGGCGGCAAAAATCCCTGCCACTTCATCGGCGGTTGCAACGCCATTGGCGACAAGTTCAGTTTCAAAATGGCCAATGGGATCGCGCAGCTTCCATTCTTCGATTTCTTCCTTGGTCCGGTAGCGGTTGCGGTCGCTGCGGGAATGGCCGCGGGTGCGGTAGGTCTTGCATTCTACCAGCGTTGGCCCCTGCCCTTCGCGGGCCCGGGCAATGGCGGCCATGACGGCTTCGGCCACGTCTTCAATCCGGTTTCCATCGGCGATGACGCCCGGCATGTTGTAGGCGCTGGCGCGGTCCGCCACATTGGCAACGGCCATGGAGCGTTCGGTTGAAACCGACATGCCATACTTGTTGTTCTCGCAGACGAAAATGACCGGGAGCTTCCAGATGGACGCCATGTTGAGGGCCTCGTGGAAAGCCCCTTCATTGGTGGCGCCGTCACCAAAGAAACACAGGGCCACGTCGTCGCGCTTCTGCTTCTTGATGGCGAGCGCCGCACCCACGGCAATGGGAATGCCGCCGGCGACAATGCCGTTGGCGCCGAGATTGCCGCTCTCGACATCAGCGATGTGCATGGAACCGCCACGGCCGCGGCAATAGCCTTCTTCCTTGCCGAAAAACTCGGCGAACATCAGCTTCGGATCGGCCCCCTTGCCGATGCAGTGGCCATGGCCGCGATGGGTTGAAGTGATGTAATCGGTTTTGCGCAGTGCCATGGTGGCGCCCACGGCACTGGCTTCCTGGCCGATGGAGAGATGCATGGTGCCATGAATGAAGCCGCGCATATAGGCTTCCTCGGCGCCTTCCTCAAAGCGCCGGATGAGGCACATGCGGCGCAGCGCCTCTTTCAATTGTCCGGGGGTGAACTGCTTATAGAACGGGCGCTGATTGCTGGCCGCATCGCCTTTCACCATTGCGACAGGCTTTGCCATCAGGTGGTCCTTGCCAGCAGTTCGTCCTGCCTCTGACGCAACGCCACAATGCGCGAGGCCTGATCGACAGCGGCATTGCCGTAGGTAATCAGTTCGCCCTTCTTGATAGGCTTTGTAACCTTGCCATTTTCAAGAAGGCCGCAGGGAATGGCCTGGGAAGCGGCGGCCCCTTCATAAGTCATGATCCAGGCGCGGTAGGCATATTCACCGATGGCGTCGAGCGTGTCGCCGGGCAGCAAGTCCTTCTTTGCCACGGCGCAAACTTCCGACGAGGGATGCGGCAAGGGCTGCATATCGGCAGTACCGTAAAGCACGGCGCGGGCGCAAGACAGGGGCACCTCGAGACTGGTCAAATGATAGGGCCGGTAGAACGTGTAATAAGGCCCCTTGCCAAGTTTCAAATCATGCATGCGCTCGCGCACGCGGGGATGCGCCATCTCGGCCACCACAAACACGCCCGGCGCCACGCCTTTGCCGATGGAATAATCGACCACGCCCTTGCGCGACAGCACGCCGCCATCGGCCACGGGGCACAGGACGGACTCAAGTTGGTCAAGAGTTGCAGCAGGCCCGTGCATTCCCGGGCAATCGGGCACCAACCCGGTCGCATTGGAAATGGCGGCCATCTCCACCATGGTCTTCGAGCCATCGACAAATTCAACCAGCATGCGGGGATTCATGTTCCGCCGCCTGGCCTCGTCCATGTATTGCGCAGGCGTTGCGTCAATGTTCAGCGGATTATTCTTGCCCTTGCCCGCAGCCACAATTGGATAACCCAGGCCGATGACGAAGTTGACCAGCTCCATGCAGGAGCTGGGTTCATCGCCCGCACCCAATGTGTAGACAACGCCGAGCCGCTTGGCCTCATGCTGCAGATAGGCGCCGATCGTGACATCCGCCTCGACATTCATCATCACCAGATGCTTGCCGTGCTCCATGGCGACGAGGCCAATTTCGGCTCCCACGGCGGGCCTGCCGGTGGCATCGATGATGACGTCGATCTGGTCATTGGTGCAAACCGCCTGGGCATCATTGGTAATGGCGGTCATGCCGCTTTTCAATGTTGCGTCAAAGGCGCTCTTTGAATCGGCAACGGCAAAGCTTTCAGATGATCGGCCAGCAATTTTCAGGGCTTTTTTCGCCGCATCAATATTGATCTCGGCAATGGCCGCGACCGTGATGCCAGTCATCTGGTCACATTGGGTGACGATATCGGTGCCCATTTCGCCGGAGCCGATCAGGCCGATGCGAATGGGCCGCCCTTCCTTCCGCAGGCGGCTGGCGAGATCCGTTGCAAGACCGCTGGCAGGACCAATGACCCTTGGGCCATCGTGCCGCGCTCTCTTAACCGCACCTGCCATGGGTCACCTCATCCTGTCTTCGCAATTTCAATAAAGATACTTTTATACACTAAAATGTCAATATGTAATACAACGAAACAAACTGAATAACGCCAATTTCAGGACTCTGGCCGACAATTCCAGCAGGAAAACTCTCGATGAGGCCATAACTCATGTGTCAAATGTTTCTTGTTCGTTAAAAATGTTGCATTTATTGTCGACATGTATATCACTGCTGAGGCTCTACGGACGAGTGTCGGTGTGTTATCAAGCGCCGAATTGACATTCAGGAAGGCACATGGCCGAGATTAAACTTCGCGGAATCAGCAGGGCGTGGGGCTCATTCGTTGGCGTCAATGCCATTGACCTGGAAGTCCGTGACAAGGAATTCATGGTTTTTCTCGGCCCCTCGGGCTGCGGCAAAACCACCACCATGCGGATGATCGCCGGATTGGAAGAGCCTACCGCCGGCGAGATCGAAATCGATGGCGAACTGGTCACCGATGTTGACGCGCGTGACGGCGCGTGAGAGCCCGAGCCGCTCGATGAGGTGTGCGTCGATGCCG
>SXGT01395012.1_pt1 | contig 15164 bp, 13 predicted proteins | sample 3176221 | NCBI WGS metagenome assembly SXGT01 (sample SAMN11356862, study PRJNA531348) | freshwater metagenome | isolation source: freshwater sample F1-120 | place: China: Fuxian Lake, Yuxi | collected 2017-12-25
GGGGGCAGTAACACCGTGCTTGCGCAACGCCTCGCATACCAGCGGGCCGATGGTCAAATTGGGCACAGAGTGATTGTCCATGACATCGAAATGAACAATGTCAGTGCCGGAGGCTAGGACATTGTCAACCTCTTCGCCCAAACGGGCGAAGTTTGCGGAAAGAATGGAAGGGGCGATTTGAAAGTCCATGGAAGGCTCCGTTTAAACAGGTCAGCCATTCTACCGCAAGGATTCCCCCTCCAGCATGCCCGTATGCCCCTGTTCCATGGATGAGTGGCATTATCCGTACTCCCGCCAGTACAGCAGACCCTGAGCGTTAAGTTCCAGATCGTTGTCCAACAAGGACAGCGCCTGGGATTGCGTTCCCAGCCAACCGTGCGCCTGCAAACGCGCCCATAACAAATCACCTAACGCCGTTTTGAGCCAAGCCTGTGCGATTTCTCCATCGTCCGGCGCGGATCGTGTGAGATCCACGAAGCGATCCAAGAGTTCGTGCAGATCCGCCGTAAGACGCGGCAGTTCAGTAACCCGCCCCCAATGTGTCAGAAACAAGGCCGAGGGAGACGAGGCCAGGAGACGATCCAGCGTGGCATGCGCAGCGGATGGATCAAACTGCACCGGGGTCGTCGTCGGGAAGATAAAGGCCCGGCCATCCGTATCAAATTCCCGATAAGAAATCCCGAAACAGTCCCCCGTAAAAAAGACATTCGCATGGCGCTCATGGACGCAATAATGGTGTCGAGCGTGGCCTGGGGTATCAAGAAAGGTCAGCGTCGTCCCGGCCCAATCAAGACTGAAGCCTTCACCTGCCTCAATAACGCGTTCAGCCGCCACGGGGACGATCTCGCCATACAGGGCATGAAAGGCCGCTTCACCGTACACCACAGTCGTCCCTGCAACCAAACGGCTTGGGTCGATCATGTGCCGGGCACCCCGCGGATGAACAACCAGCCGCGCATTTGGACAGCATTGCATCAACCGGCCGGCACCCCCGGCATGATCCAGATGGACATGGGTAACAAGCACCAGATCGACGACCTCGGCTGTCAGCCCCCGTTCCTCCAAAAAGGCCAACACCCCGGGTACCGAGTGAAAGGTTCCGGTATCGACAATGGCTACCCGCCCGGCGCGGATCAAGACATGAATTGCCGCCAATCCACTTCGCACATAGCCGGAATCTAGGGTGTGAATCCCATCAGGATAGGTCACAATATTTTCAACCAACATATTTCCCAGCCAACATAGAATGAGCCAAAGATGTTTACTTGATAAAAACAACAACGCGCAACGGGTTGCAATTCTGGCCCGCAGTATGGAACATACCCCCATGGCCGAATCCCGCAAATATCATATTACCGTGACAACGCAGGTAGATTACCTGCCCGAACAATCCGATGAAGCCAATGATCGCTATGTCTTCACCTACTCCATCACCCTCAAGAACAGCGGCACAATCACAGCGCAACTCATCTCGCGCCACTGGGTCATCACCGATGCATTACAACAGATTCAGGAGGTACGCGGCTTGGGTGTAGTCGGTGAGCAACCCATCCTGAAACCAGGTGAATCCTTCCAGTACCGCAGCGGCACGGCCATCGCCACCCCCATGGGAAACATGCATGGCCACTATCAAATGACCGCCGAAGATGGCCACTCATTTGAGGTCGAGATCCCCGAATTCCTCCTCAGCATCCCACGCGTCCTGCATTAACCAAGCAGACATCATCTGCCCCTATAATGGGTGCCCATGTCCCGATTCATACTTTTCCTACCCCTTCTTCTCGTTGGTTGCGGCCTCTTTAGCTCCCGACCACCCGCCCCCATCCAGGGTACCCATTCAACGCCACCCACCGTCACCGTCAGCCCTGACGCGCCCATCCATAGCCCGACCGAATCGACTACAAAGACCACACCAGCGGCCATGCCCTGGCTCAAGCGCGCTGACTGGAACGACCTCCCCGGCTGGCGCAACGATGACCTGACCCGCGCCTGGCCAGCCCTGCAACACTCCTGCAAGACCCTACGCAATCAAACTGTCTGGCAAGCCCCCTGCCGCGCCAGCGAGACCTTGAGCAATCCTGATACCGAGACGCTGCAAGTTTTTTTTGAGACCTGGTTCATCCCCCATCAGATCCAGCAAGGCGACGGCAGCCTTGAAGGCCTGGTGACGGGCTACTACGAACCCTTACTGCGTGGCAGCCGCACCCGTAACTGGAAATATCGCTTCCCACTCTACGGCCCTCCGGATGACCTGCTCATCATTGATCTGGCCACGCTCTACCCGGAACTCAAGAACCAGCGCGTCCGCGGCCGCTTGGAAGGCAACAAGGTCATCCCCTATTACAGCCGAGCTGAACTTTCCAGCGGCAAGGCCCCCCGTGTCGGGGGTAAAGAGATCGCCTGGGTAGATGACCCCGTCGAACTGTTTTTCCTTGAAATACAGGGTTCCGGTCGACTGCAACTTGAAAACGGCGAACTCATGAGGATCGGCTATGCCAACCAAAACGGTCACCCTTACAAATCCATTGGAAAATGGCTGATCGAAAAAAACGAACTCACCGCAGCGCAAGCCTCCATGCAAGGCATCAAGGATTGGGTACGGCGCAATCCGGATCGTCTAAGCGAACTCCTCAATACCAACCCCAGCCAAGTCTTTTTCCGTGAATTACCTAGCAACGGCAACGGCCCTCTCGGTGCCCTCGGCGTTCCGCTGACCGGAGAACGCAGCATTGCCATTGACCCGCGCGGCATGCCTTTGGGCGCACCGGTCTGGCTGGCCACAACCCAGCCAAACTCCACTGAACCCCTCAACCGCCTGATGTTGGCACAGGATACCGGTGGGGCCATTCGCGGCAATGTGCGTGCCGACTTCTTCTGGGGATTTGGTGACGACGCCGGAAAAAAGGCCGGTGCCATGAAACAAAAGGGGCGCATGTGGGTCCTTCTGCCCAAGGACTACCCACTCCTACGCAACACCAACTGATCAAAATGCGTCATTCAACACAAAGCTGACCCGTTCATCAATAATGGCTCGCACTGGGCGGCCATCGCGCTGCGGTGGCTGATAGCGGGCTGTCTTGAAAAAGGCCAACACAGCTGCATCAAACACACCTTCCGGCTGAGCGGACACGATCTCCACGGATTCAACTTCGCCCAATGTATTGACCTGCATACGTACTTTCAAGATCCCCGTCACGCCATGGCGTTGAGCGGATTCAGGATACTTCGGTTGCGCCCCGCCCAGGCGTCGCGGTACGGCATCTAGCTTGCGCGCCGGATACCATTCAGCATCTTGAACGATGCGAGGCACTTCCAAGACTGGAGGGAGTTGCACCGCTGTCATGGCAAGTGAAGGTTTTGGCGCCACAGCCACGGTTTGTGACGGCGTAGGGACCGATAGCAAAGTCGTAGGCATCACAACGGATGGTGATGCTTGCACAGTGGGAATGGTTACAGGCGACGGTACTGCTACTGGTACTGGTGCCGCTTGCGACAGGTCGGGCGGGCTAAACACAGGCACAGGTTTGTGCACCACGGGCATGGATTTGGATACAAGTCGGGGCTCTACCTGAGGTTCAAGCCGTGCCTCAAGGATTGGTAACGGTATCGCATCAACCCGTGTTAATGGCTGAACCCAGGCCAGTGTTGTCAGATGCACGGCCAACGAAAAAAGCAACGCACGGTAAAACACAGCATAGCGGGCCTGCATGACAAGCGAGTCTGACATGGTCAGTCTTCCGAGTGCTCCAGACGAAAAACGGCCACCCCTTGCGCCAATCTATCCTGCAAGATTGGCAAACAAGTCCGCAGCTCCGCCGCCAAGGTCCAAGGAGGATTAATCACCACGAGGCCACTACCATACATCCCGTACTCACCGGTCACCGGTTTATATACCTCCAGGCGGACATCCAGCCAGCTGGAAGCCAAGCCATGAAGGCGTTCTGGCAAGCGTTGTGCATCAGCCCGCCCCAAAAGCGGGTACCAGATGGCATAAATTCCGGTTTCAAAGCGTTTCAGACTGTCCTTCATGGACTCAACCACATGAGCGTAATCGCCTCGATCCTCATACGACGGGTCGATCAAGGTCAGCGCACGGCGCGGCGGGGGCGGTAACAGTGACTTCAGCCCTGCAAACCCATCTCCCAGCGTTACCTGCACACGGCGCTTGTCCAGAAAGGTGCGCCCCAACAACTCAATGTCGGTCGGATGCATTTCAAAAAGGCGCATCCGATCTTCAGGCCGAAGCAATTGCCGGGCGAGATAAGGCGAGCCTGGATACAGCTTGAGCTCTCCGGATGGATTCAGGCCGCGGATCAGGTCAACATAGTCCGCCAGCGGCTCAGGTAAATCGGTCTGTGTCCAGAGCCTGGCAATGCCCTGCTCGTGCTCCGCATTTTTGGTGGAATAACCCGCATCCAAGCCATAGGCTCCGGCCCCGGCATGGGTATCAATATACCAATAAGGCTTCGCCTTCTGGTTCAGGTAACGCAGCAGACGCACCAGCACAAAGTGCTTGAGCACATCGGCATGGTTTCCCGCATGAAAGGCGTGGCGATAACTCAGCATTGAAGTGCGCTCAGCGCATTGCCTCCTGTAGCAGGGTCTCAATGCGGTCAGCAGGGGCAAAGCCCGGAATACGACGACCATTGGTAAAGATCAGGGTCGGCGTGCCATTGACCCGCATCTTTTGCCCCAAGGCCATAACCGCGTCCAAAGGATGGGTACAGTCGCCTTTATTGGCCGGCAGAGCCCCGTTCAACATGTAATCCGTCCAGGCCTTGCCACGATCCGCCGCGCACCAAATCTGTTTTGATTTAGGAATCGCAGCCGGATGGGCGATGGGATAAAGAAAGGTATACACCGTCACATCGTCCACCTTGGCCAATTCCTTCTCTAAACGCCGGCAATACGGACAATCAGGGTCCGAAAAGACCACCAAACGCCGATTGCCCTTGCCTTTGACGACCTTGACGGCCTTATCAAGAGGCAGACTGTCGAACTTCACCCGAGTCAATTCCTCAACCCGCTCCTCGGTCAGGTTGCGTTCCTTCAGGATATCAATCAACTCCCCTGCAAACGCATAGGTACCCCTGTCATTGATATACACCAGCATCGGTCCCTGTTGACCATTCAACACCACCTCATTCATCCCCGCCACCGGCGTCGGGCGTATCGAAGTCACCTTCACATCCGGCGCCAGGCTATTGGCGGCTGCACGCACCGCCGCCTCATCCGCCCAGGCCCCCGTACCCATCATCATCAGGGCTGTAACAATCCACATCCTCGTCATATCTTTATCACCTTTCTCGCTGCAATTCATTGGACGGCATGTCGCATCAACGCCTGTTTCAGGGGCCCCAATGCATTCACGATCGTCATACCTGTGTTACGCCAGGCCCCAAACGGGGCACCTAGCTCGTAAAAACTGCGTTTCAGATTGCCCGTAACCGCTTGCATACTCAACACATCCTCGCGTCGCCGCAGGGCGTAAGATTGTAGCCGACCAATCTCCCCTGGATCCCCCCCGGAGGCCAGCATTTCAGCGAGCAGCCGCGAATCCCGAAAGCCCAGATTGACACCCTGTCCGGCCAGAGGATGCACGGTATGCGCCGCATCGCCGAGTAGAGCCAGACCAGGCCGCACCCATTCATGGGCCAAACGGCGTTTGAGCGGAAAGGCCTGCGCCGGCGTAATCAGACGCAAATCCCCCAAGACCCGCCCCCCCGCCTCGGCCACCTCGTGCGCCAAGGCCTCGGGCGACTGACTAAGGCGCGCTGCCACGGCCTCAGTTGGCGTAGACCAGACGATGGACAGGTGCCGGTTAGGTAATGGAAGATACGCCAGAATGCCGTCGGATCTGAACCATTGCCAAGCAATGCCGCGATGCGGATGTTCGCATTCAAAGTTAGCCACGAGACCCGATTGGCAATAATCCTCGACATCCAGACCGATACCGGCCTGCTGTCGCAGCCAGGAATGAGCCCCGTCAGCGGCCACCAGCAGTCGGGCCTCGAGCTCAGTACCCGCGTCGCAACAGACGCGATGCACCACACCACGCTCACCCCACTCCACCGCAACCGGTCGTTCGCTCACAATTTGAACGCCGCGGGCCTGCAGTGCCTGCCAAATCTGCCACTGCAACCTGCCGTTCTCGGCCATAAAAGCCAGTGCTGGAAGCCCCGTCTCCAGTGCATCAAAGGTCAATTGCCCCTGTGCATCACCGTGAACGCGCATGGCATGGAGCGGTTGCTGGCGCAGCGTATCTGTCCAGCCCCCAAGACCCCGCAACCAGGCCACATTGCCTGGCGAATAGGCATAGATGCGCGCATCCCAATCCGCCGCGGGGGAAGATGGAGGGCAGGGTTCCACCAGCGTCACCTCATGCGGGCCATAGCTCAGCGCCAAAGCCAAAGCCGCACCATTGAGCCCACCACCAAGGATGACAATATCGCGCTTGAACTGTGCCCTTACCATGTCCGCACCCCATGCATCATCTTGCGCGCAAAACTGTTCTTGAGCGGCGGCAGCAGGTCCAACGCGGTTAGGGCCATCCCACGCACGCTGGCGATGACAGGCGGATCCTGGGCAAACACATCCACCAGAAAATCAGTCATGCGCGCACCCGCCGATACATCTGCGCCGCGCGCCCGAACATAACGCTCAAGGAGATCCCCCCCATCCAAGGGACCGGATGGGCTATCCAAAACACACTCGGCCAATTGCCACGCATCACGCAGGCCCAGGTTGAAACCCTGTCCAGCCACCGGGTGCAGGAGCTGCGCCGCATTACCAATACGAATCAGACCTGCGGTATCGCCCGGCCCACGCAAGGCCATACGCAGGGGGAAGGCCGTCCGCGCACCGGCCGCAACAAAACGCCCCTGTCTCTCGCCGAAAGCGGCATAAAGTGCCTCCAGGAAATCCGCATCCGACAAGGCAAGTCGATTGGCCACCTGCTCGGCCAAAGTTGTCCACACCAAGGCATAGCGCGACCCCATAGGCAACAAGGCGATAGGTCCCTCGGGGGTGAATCGTTCGTAAGCACGCCCGGAATGAGGCCGTGCACTCACCACCCAGCACACCACGGCACTCTGTCCATAATCCTTTTCAGTTACCGATGGCAAAGGCAAGCCACGCCCACCATCGGCGAGAACCACGAGATCAGGCATCAAGTCCGCTGTGGCATTACCTTGCCGATAAGTCACGCGACCCGGTTCGACTTCAGTCACCGATGCCGTATAACGAACCTCCACTCCGGTCTCGATGGCCTGCTCGGCTAAGGCCGCATGCAGATCCTCATACGAGACCGTATAACCCATGGCCGGCACATCCAGATCGACCGCGTTCAACAAGGTGCGACCCAGATGCCCCCGCTGAGAGACATGGATGGTGGTGATCGGCGTAACCTGCAAATCCAGCCAAGTCCAGACACCCAAGCGTTCTAGGATCAGGCGCGAACCGTGCGACAAGACAATGGCACGGGCATCCGTCACCGGAACCTTCGAACGCGCTTCAAGCACCGTCACCCGACGGCCGGAGTCGCGTAACGCGAGGGATAGAGACAGGCCCACCGGGCCACCACCAACAATAACGATATCAGTCATGGCGCATCACCGCCTCGATCTCGGCTACCGTCTTGGGCGCTGCAGCCGTCAGATTTTCCAGACCATCCGCCGTCACCAACACATCGTCCTCGATGCGGATACCGATCCCGTGCAGGTGCGCCGGCACATCGACTGCCGGAGGAATATAGAGGCCCGGCTCGACCGTCAGCGTCATGCCCGGGGCCAACCGAACCCAATCCTCCCCGTCCTTATATTCACCCGCATCGTGCACATCAAGACCCAACCAGTGGCCCGTACGGTGCATATAAAAACGCTGATAGGCCTCAGATTCGATCAACCCGTCCAGGCTACCTTGCAACAATCCGAGATCAATCATGCCCTGAGTCAGGACCCGGACCGCCGCATCGTGATATTCGACAAAGGCCGCGCCCGGTCGGATGGCCGCAAAGGCCGCCGATTGAGCCGCCAGAACAACTTCATAGACATCTCGCTGCGGACCGGAAAAACGGCCGCTAACCGGGAAAGTCCGCGTGATGTCGGCCGCGTAGCCCTGCAACTCGCAACCTGCATCAATCAAAACCAGGCTGTGTTCGCCCAGAAGGCGGTTATTTTCCGTGTAATGCAGGATGCAGGCGGATACGCCGCTGGCCACGATGGGCGGATAGGCGTGTGCATCGGCCCCACGACGACGAAATTCATAACTCAATTCGGCTTCAAGTTCATACTCCGCCATCCCGCCGCCAATGGCCCTCCTTGCTGCACGCATGGCCCGCACATGACCGGCAGCAGCAATCATGCAGGACTGGCGTAGTAGGTCAATCTCGCGGTCATCCTTAACCCTGCGCATGGCATCAAGCGCCGCATGTAAATCGTGCACCGTACGCGGTGGCCGCTGACCCTTGCGCGCCTGACCGCGCAAGGACTGGATCAAGACACCGATACGCCTGTCCCACTCCATATCCACACCCAGGCTGTGCCACAAGGACTCCCGGTTGGCGAGCAGGTCCGGCAGACGCATCTCCAGTTCACTGATCGGATAGGCCGCATCAAAACCGAAAGCCCTCTGCGCCGCTTCCGGGCCATAACGAAAACCGTCCCAAACCTCGCGCGTCTCATCCTTTTCACGGCAAAACAACAACGCTTGCGGCACGCTTCCGTCCTGCCCGCCCACCAAAACCAGCACCGCGTCAGGCTCAGGGAAAGCCGTCAGGTACCAAAAATAACTGTCAAAACGATAAGGATGGTGGGTATCACGGTTACGGACCCGTTCCGGCGCGTTGGGAAGGATCGCCACCCCATCGCCAAGGAACTTAAGGAGTCGCTGACGGCGGGCAGCACAGGCCAAGTGGTTCATGACAACTCCCGGTCCAGGGCCGCCAATCGCTCCGGGCTGCCGACATCCTCCCATCGCCCAGTGAAAGACTCTCCCGTCACCTGCCGCCTCTGCATCGCCGCTTTCAGCAAAGGGGCCAAAGCGGCCTTCTGCCCCGGCGCAATGCCATCAAACAGGCCCGGCTGATAGCAACCGATACCGGAAAAAGTCAGCGTATCAATGGCACCAGTGGGTGGCAGGTCAACCCGCCCTTCGTTCAGGACAAAATCCCCCTTCGAATGGTGTGGAGGATTATCCACCAGTACCAAATGCGCCAATCGCTCCGCATCCATCTCCATTGCCGTCAGCACAGGGACGAGCCGAGCGTAGTCGAATGTCACATAGACATCCCCGTTGGTGACCAAAAACGGTATATCGCCCAGCAACGGCAGTGCGGTCGCGATACCACCGGCGGTTTCCAACGGCTCTGGTTCCCGCGACCACTGGATATGGACACCCAACGCGGCCCCGTCTCCCAACGCATCTTCCAGGCGCGACCCCAGATGGGCGTGGTTGATAACCAGTTCAGTGAATCCTGCCGCACGCAGACGCTCAATCTGCCAGACAATCAGCGGTTTGCCAGCAACCGGCAACAGGGGCTTTGGCGTGTGATCCGTGAGTGGCCGCATGCGATTGCCCAGCCCGGCTGCAAGGATCATGGCACGAAAGCCAGCCATCAGAAGGTGTATCCCACATCCGTCGCCCGGTTCTCCAGCGCATCAAGCAGGCCCAGCAACGGTTTCAATTCGCGGTAACGCTCACAAGTACTACGCAGGTAGCGCATGACCAGCGGCATGTCTTTTAGATAACCATCCTTGCCGTCACGGTAACAGAGGCGGGCAAAGATACCCAACACCTTGATATGGCGTTGCGCACCCATCCATTCAAAGTCACGATAAAAGACACCAAAATCCGGGTGAACCGGCAATCCGGCCTTTTTCGCAGCCTCCCAATAACGCACCACCCAGTCCAAAAGACGGTCTTCATCCCAAGCGATGTAGGCATCCTTGTAGATCGACACCAAGTCATAGGTCACCGGGCCATACACCGCGTCCTGAAAATCAACCACGCCGGGATTGTTGGCGTCCGTCACCATCAGATTGCGTGAATGCCAGTCGCGATGCACAAACACTTGCGGCTGGGCAAGGTTGTTATCGAGGATGGCGCGGAAAACCGTTTCCAGCCGATCGCGCTGGGCATCACTCAACGAGACACCCAAATACTTGGCGACATACCAATCCGGGAACAGATCCAGCTCACGCCGTAACAGGGCCTCGTCGTAGGGCGGTAGCACGCCGGGCCGGCTGGCGAGTTGAATCCGGATCAAACTGGCATTGGCATCACGGTACAGACGGTCAACCATCGTCTCGTCCCGAGCCACCTCGTTCAGCGCCGACAGATAGGTCGTTGAACCAAGGTCAGACATCAGGATAAAGCCGTCAGTTAAGTTCTCGGCAAAGATCTGCGGCGTATTAGCCCCGGCCGCGCGAAACAGCTGCGCGATCTTCAGCCACGGCCCGCAATCCTCATGGCTAGGCGGGGCATCCATGACAACAAAGCGCCCATCAGCTGTCGTGACCCGAAAATAGCGGCGAAAGCTGGCGTCTGCCGAGGCGGGTTGCAAATCCATCAGCGGAGAGGGAAGCACAGAGGCCACCCAGTCACGCAGTCGTGCGATGCGTTGGTGTTCAGTATGTTCCAAGCTACAATCCGGCGTCTTCAATAATGACCGCCCAATTCTAGCACCGCACCCATCATGCCGCCCTTGCGACTGCTGACCCTGACCCTGGCCCTGGCCTCAACCTTTAGCGAGGTTTGGGCAGCCAATGAGCCTGTGTCCCTGCAGTTATCCCTGCGAACAGGTGAAGCACTCAAGCTGCCCCGTGGCTATAACATGGTGCAGGGCGATCGAATCGACGGTTCCAGTGACCACTTTTTGCAGGCCGAGGGCCAGGTTGTCATCCGCGACGATCAACAAGGCCAGATCGAGACCGACTGGCTACGTTACGAGGATGCCGCCGATCTGGCCACCTGTCGAGGTCCAGCCACCCTAACCCGCCCAGGTGAACGCATCACTGGCAAGGACCTCAGCCTGCGCCTAAGCTCGCGACTCGGCGACATGCACAGCGTGACCTATTGGATTGCCGGCAAAGGGAAACCCCTGTTACCTGTCCAGGGCGTAGCCCGAACGATGTTTTTCGAAGGTCCCGAAAAATACCGGATGGAGACGGTTACCTACTCGACCTGCACGCCAGATCGCCAAGACTGGGTCCTGCGGGCAGACGAACTTTCCATCGATTACAACACTAGCCTGGGCAAAGCGCGTCAGGCCCGGGTCGAATACCTCGGCATACCCCTCCTGTACAGCCCGTGGTTACGATTCTCGCTCGACAATCAACGCAAATCCGGATTTCTGTCCCCAACCTACGGCGCCTCGAATAGCCGTGGTCTAGAGCTCATTCTGCCTTGGTACTGGAACATTGCCCCCAATCGCGACGCCACCCTGGTGCCGCGTTACCTGGGCCGGCGCGGTCTGCAACTAGGTGGCGAATTCCGCTATCTCGAGAAGGCATACAGCGGTCAGGTATGGGTCGATATCCTACCCTCAGATAGCGTCGCCAAGCGTGACCGCTACCAAGTGGACCTGTCCCACCAACAACGCTTTTCACCTCGCATCTCCGGCAATCTGCGTTTCCAGAAGGTCTCGGACACAGACTATTTCACCGACCTCTCCGGCCAGATCAACCAGACCTCGACGGTTAATCTGCCGCGCGAGGCCAGCCTCGCCTATCAGGGTGATGGCTGGAACGGCAGTCTGCGCGTGCAGTCCTATCAAGCCCTAAGTGGTGTCAATAGTGCCCCCTACGAACGTCTACCACAGGTCACACTCAATACCAGCCAATCTGATCTGTACGGCAGTCGCACACGGTTCGACATGGCCGCCGAGCTCGTTCATTTCGACCACCCCGCTAGCAGCTTCGTCACCGGTCAACGCGCCTATGCCTACCCCAGCCTGAGCCTGCCGCTGCAAACCACTTATGGTTTTCTGACCCCAAAGCTGGGCCTGCACCTATCGCGCTACCAACTCAGCAGCCAATCCGGGGCGCTCCGCGACAATATTGGCAACGAACCCGTTGGTGGCTATCTCAACAGCACCCGCAGCCTGCCCATCTTCAGCCTCGATGCCGGCGTCTATCTGGAACGCGATTGGCGCCTGGGCAATACCGCCCTGCTACACACACTCGAACCCCGTGCCTACTATGTACGCATCCCACACAAGGACCAAACGCGAATCCCTGTTTTTGACAGCGGCCAACAAGACATCTCTCTGACCCAGTTATTCTCGGAAAACCAGTTCTCCGGGGTTGACCGCATCAACGATGCCGATCAGCTCACCGTCGGCATCACCAACCGCTTCATCAACGCCGACAAGGGTATCGAACGCCTGCAACTTACCCTTGCCCAGCGTTTCTATTTTCGTGACCAAACCGTCACCCTGCCCGGTGGAACAGCCCGGACCACGAGCTCCAGCGACATCCTCGCCACCGCCAGCGCTCCGGTCAATCCGCGCCTACGCCTAAACGCCGGCCTGCGCTATGCGAGTGCCGACCAGGTCATTGCCCAAGCTAGTTTTGGGGGGACCTATGACGGTGGCCCCGGCAAGCGAATCAACGCCGACTACCGCTACACCGACAAACTCTATGGCGCACTCAAATCGGTGGATCTATCCTTCCAGTGGCCCCTCCAACCCCAGTGGTATGCCGTCGGCCGGGCCAACTACGCCTTCGTCGAAAATCGTCTTGCTGAAGGTCTGCTGGGCTTTGAATACAATCCCGGCTGCTGGTCCCTGCGCGGGGTTGTCCAACAACTGGCCACCAACACAACCACCGCCACGACCGCGTTCTTTCTGCAACTGGAACTACGCGGCCTAACCCAGCTGGGCCCCAACCCACTAGATGTCCTTAAACGCAACATCTCCGGATATGTGAAAAGCGATGACATTACCTCTCCGTAACAGCCTCTTGGGCCTCTATGCCTTCACCACGGCTACCTTGCTCGTTGCCCCAAGCGTGGTTGCCGCACCCATCCCTATTGACCGGGTCATTGCCGTCGTCAACCATGGCGTTCTCACCGAGCAGGAACTCGCCCGTCGGGTCGTCCAGGTTCAACAGCAGTTGTCCCAACAAAAGGTCGCTGCACCCTCGCGTGCCAAGCTCGAACGACAAATTCTGGAGCGCATGATCACCGAGCGCGCCCTTCTGGATCTGGCCGAAGGGACTAACCTCAAGGTCAGCGCCGAGGCCTTGGATCGCACCTTGACCCGCATGGCGACCGAAAACCGCCTCAGCCTGCCCGAATTTCGCAAGGCACTGGAGCAGGAAGGACAGGATTGGAGCAGCTTCCGCGAACAGATTCGCAACGAGATAACCATTGCCCGTCTGCGTGAACGCGAAGTGGACAACAAGGTCAGCGTCACCGATGCCGAGATCGCCCTGCAATTGACCCAGCTGGGAGACAAGGCCAGCGCCCAAACCAAGGACGAATACGAACTCGCACACATCTTGATCACGGTGCCTGAGGCCGCCAGCCCCGAGATCAACGAAAAACGCCGCCTGCGTGCCGAAGAAGCCCTCACCAAACTACGCAGCGGCGATGACTTTGCTCAAGTATCGGCCCTCTATTCCGACGCCCAAAATGCCCTTGAGGGAGGTAAACTGGGGTGGCGTAGCACCGCGCAGTTGCCCAACCTGTTTGCCGACGCGCTCCCGCCGCTCAAGCCTGGCGACACCTCCACCCTCCTACGGAGCAGCAACGGTTTCCACATCCTCAAACTACTCGGGCAACGCGGTGCCAACACGGCCTACATCGTGCACCAGACCCAAGCCGCACACATCCTGATCAAGACCAACGAACTGGTCAGCGACAGCGAAGCCCAGCATCGCCTGACCAATCTGCGCGAACGCCTGATCCACGGCGCCCGTTTTGCCGATCTGGCTCGCCTCAACTCCGACGACTTATCCGCCAGTCGCGGCGGCGAACTAGGCTGGCTGAACCCAGGCGATACCGTACCTGAATTCGAACGCGCCATGGACGCCCTCGCCCCGAATGAAATCAGCCAACCCATCTTGTCACCCTTTGGCTGGCACCTCATCCAGGTCCTCACCCGCCGCGACCAGGATCTCTCGGAAGAGCGACGGCGCATTGAGGCCCGACGCATGATCCGCGCCCGCAAGGCCGAAGAGGCTTTCGACGAATGGGTGCGTCAAACCCGTGACCGTGCCTATATCGAAGTCCGACTTGAGGACCGCTGAAGCCTTGAGGCCCCTGGTTTTTACTCCTGGCGAACCCGCCGGGATCGGCCCCGACCTGGCGGTCTGGCTGGCCCGGCAGAAGGCTATAGCCACACCCATCGTCATCCTCTCCAATCGCCACCTACTGGATGAACGCGCCACGCAACAGGGACAGACCTTTGATGTGCCCGACTACCACCCCGGCACAATGGCGCCCATCAGCCTGATCGACCTCGCGCTGCCCATTGTGGCCAAACCTGGCAAACTGGATCTGAGGAACGCGAGTTTTGTGCTCGATAGCCTAACCCGTGCGACACAAGGATGCCTATCCGGAAAATTCTCAGGCCTCGTCACCGGACCGGTACACAAGGGCGTCATCAACGAAGCTGGCATCCCATTCACCGGCCACACCGAGTTCCTGGCCGACCTGACCGACACGCCACAGGTCGTCATGATGCTGGCCGGACGCAGGCCCGGCAGCAATGCTTGGCTACGCGTGGCGCTAGCCACCACCCACCTACCCCTACGCGCCGTCGCCGATGCCATCACAACCCCCAGTCTAAGCACTACGCTGACGATCCTCGATACCGCCCTACGTCGCGACTTTGGCCTGACCAACCCCCGTATCCTGGTTGCCGGCCTCAACCCCCACGCCGGAGAGGACGGTCATCTTGGTCTTGAAGAGATCAACCTCATCAAACCGGTACTGGCAACCTTGCGGAGTCAGGGCCTGAACCTAAAAGGGCCGCTGCCAGCCGATACGCTTTTCCAACCCCAATACCTCAATCATGCCGAGGCTGTGCTCGCTATGTATCACGACCAAGGGCTGCCGGTGCTGAAACATGCCACCTTTGGTCGCGGTGTCAACATCACCCTCGGTCTGCCCATCGTCCGCACCGCGCCGGATCATGGTACGGCCTTTCCGATCGCGGGCAA
>SXGT01559635.1_pt1 | contig 15164 bp, 15 predicted proteins | sample 3176221 | NCBI WGS metagenome assembly SXGT01 (sample SAMN11356862, study PRJNA531348) | freshwater metagenome | isolation source: freshwater sample F1-120 | place: China: Fuxian Lake, Yuxi | collected 2017-12-25
GCATCGACAACGTCGTCTTCATCTCGATCCTGACGGGCAAGCTGCCTGCGGACGAGCAGGCCAGAGCGCGGCGCATCGGGCTCGTGCTCGCGATGGGAATGCGCATCGCGCTGCTCCTCGCGATTGGCTGGGTGATGGGACTGACCACGCCGCTCTTCTCGGTCGTCGAGCACAGCTTCAGCGGTCGCGACCTGATCCTGCTCGTCGGCGGCCTGTTCCTCGTCGGCAAGGCGACATGGGAGATCCACGACAAGCTCGAAGGCGGCGTGCACGAGAAGGCTGGAAGCGCGCGGCGCGCCAGCCTCGGTTCGATCCTCGCCCAGATCGTGGTGCTCGACATCGTGTTCTCGCTCGACAGCGTGATCACCGCGGTCGGCATGGCGAAGCATGTCGGCGTCATGATCGCGGCCGTGGTGGCCTCCGTGCTCGTGATGCTCGTGTTCGCGGGCCGCATCGCGACCTTCATCGAGAATCACCCGACGATGAAGGTGCTCGCGCTCTCCTTCCTGCTGCTCATCGGCGTCGTGCTGATGGCCGACGGGTTCGGGCAGCACATCAGCAAGGGCTACATCTACTCGGCGATGGCCTTCTCGCTGTTCGTCGAGGTACTGAACCTGCGCGTGCGCAAGCGCGTGCAGCCGCCGGTCGAGCTGCACCAGAGCTACGTCGAGAAGTAGCGCGGTTCAGAGCCCGAACGCGCCGCCCCAAGCGTCCGCCGCACCCGCGAAGCGCGCGGGATCGAAGAAGCGCGCGCTGAACGCGCCGACGGGCGCGCCTTCGAGCAGCTGCGCGACGCCCTCGCCCACCGAGGGCGCGAGCTTGAAGCCGTGGCCCGAGAAGCCCGAGACGATGAACAGGTTCTGGAAGCCCGGGTAGGCTCCGATGAGCGCCTGCGCGTCGGGCGTGAGCGTGTACCAAGCCGCGAGCGTGCCGGCGTCCGGCTGCGCGGCGTAGCGCGGCAGGCGACGCGCGAGAACGTCCCGCGACCAGCGTGAAAACTCGGGGGAGACGGTCTCTTCGAGCGTGTCGGGATCGTCGAGCACGTGGTCGCGCTCGTAGTCCATGGCGCCGACGCGCGTGCGCTCGCGCCGCGGCTCGCAGCGCGCGTAGTAGCCGTGCTCGATATCGAGCAGCACCGGGTGCGCGGGCTCGGCCTCCGATGACGCGGCGAAGCGCGGGTCGAACTCGGCGTCCATTCCACCGGAGAGCGTCGGACGCGTGCGCGTGCGCTCGGGCGGCATCGCGAGGAAGTGCTGCTCGGGTCGTACGACCTTGAGCGGCAGATCGACGCCCGCACGCTGCAGCAGGCGGCGCGTCCACGGGCCGGCCGCGATCACGATGCGCTCGCAGTCGAAGTCGCCATCGCTCGTGCGCACGCCGCGCACACGCGCGCCGTCGAGGATGAGCTCCTGCACCTCGACCCCCGGGCGCGCCGTCGCTCCGGCTCCACGGGCCACTGCCACGAAGGCTTCGACCGTGCGCTGTGGATCGACGAAGCCCGCACCGGGCTCCCATGCGCCGAGCGCGCCGTCGGACACGTCGATGCCAGGCACGAGTTCGCGCATGCGCCGTGCGTCGACGAGCTCGACCTCCGCTCCGCACTCCTGCATCAGCGCGGCGTTGCGCGCGACGAGCTCGACGGTCCCAGGCCGGCCCGGACCACCGATCGTGAGCACGCCGCTGCGCGTGAAGCCGATCGGGCGACCATGGCGTGTCTCGAAGCTCGCGTAGTCTCGCAAGCTGTCGCGCGCCATGCCGACGAGCTCGCGGTCGCTGTAGAACTGCCTGCAGATCGCGCCCGAGCGGCCCGAGGAGCCGGCGCCGAAGTGACGGCGCTCGAGCAACAGCACCGGCTTCTCGATCGGATCCGTCCGGCGCGCGCGAGCGAGCGCGATGGAAGCTCCCATCACCCCGCCGCCGACGATCAGCGTGTCGACTCGCATGGCGCTCGATGATCGCGCGGGCGCGGCGCGAGACGGCGCAAAAAGACAGCAACCCCGCCCGGAAGCGGGGTTGCCTAGAGGAAGTCAGCACCCGGAGCGAGGGGATCGCGACCGCGCCGGCCAAGCGAGGGGGTATGTCGGCCGGGGTCAAACCCGGGTGTGGGCTTCTCCCCGCCCCGATTACGCAGGTTGGCGGCCGCCGGGGGCGGGAAAGTGCCCGGAATTGCGAAGTCGTGGCTCCACCACCGGGTCTTGGGGGCGATGCGGAGTCCAAGCCCAAGATCTTGTGGCCCTTGGGCGCCCGCTCCTCTGCACTAGGATGACGCGCCCTTTGGGGGCTACCCACCGATGATTCCCCCGCGCACGACCCGCACCATCCAGATCCGCCACCTGAAGGTCGGCGGCTCGGCCCCCATCGCCGTCCAGTCCATGGCGGCCACCCAGACCCGCGACATCCCGGCCACCCTCCGGCAGGTGCGCATCCTCGAGGAGGCCGGCGCCGACCTGATCCGCATCGCGGTCGACAGCCAGGCTGATGTCGACGCGCTGGTGCAGATCCGCGCTCAGACGAAGAGCCTGCTCTCGGTCGACCTGCAGGAGAATTACCGCCTCGCGGAGAAGGTGGCGCCCTACGTCGACAAGCTCCGCTACAACCCCGGGCACCTGCACCACCACGAGAAGCAGAAGCCCGTGGAGGAGAAGGTCGCGTACCTCGTCGGCATCGCGCGCCAGCACGGACTGGCCCTGCGCATCGGCATCAACGCCGGCTCGATCGCGCCGGCCTACAAGGAGCGCTTCGGCGAGGACCATGTCGCGGCGATCGTGGCCTGCGCGGTCGATCACTGCCGCATGGTCGATGCCCTCGGATTCGGCGACTACGTTGTATCCATCAAGGACTCCGACCCGCGCCTCGTCGTCGACGCCAACGTGCGCTTCGCAGCCGAGCGTCCCGACGTGCCGATCCACCTCGGCGTCACGGAAGCGGGCATGCCGCCCGAGGGCATCATCAAGACGCGCATCGCCTTCGAGCAGCTGCTCGCGCGCGGCATCGGCGACACGCTGCGCGTCTCGCTGACCGTGCCGTTCGACGACAAGGGCCTCGAGATCAGGGTCGGGCGCGAGCTGATCGCCGACATCGAGGCCGGCCGCTTCCGCTCGGTGCCGCCGAACTTCTTCGACGGGCTCAACATCATCGCCTGCCCGTCGTGCTCGCGCGTCGAGAACGCGCGCTTCATCGAGCTCGCCGCGGACGTCAAGCAGATGACGGCCTACGCCAAGGAGCACGACCTGACCATCGCCGTCATGGGCTGCCGCGTGAATGGCCCGGGCGAAACGGACGATGCCGACCTCGGCCTGTGGTGCGGCCCGAACTTCGTCAATCTCAAGCGCGGACCGGCAGACGCGGGCACTTTCAGCTATGACGAGATTCTCGGCGCGCTGCGCCACGAGCTCGACGCGCTGATCGTCGCGCGCGCCAAGTAGGACACTGCGGCCGAGACTCTGGCGCTGTCGCGCGCCGGGGCCGTACGCTTGGCTGCCATGCGTACCGCCGCGCTTTCACTCGCTTGTGCTCTGCTCGCGGTTTCGGCCGCGGCGCAGGAACTCCCCCACGCCTTCGTCGGCGCTCGCGTGCTGCCTGTGTCCGGACCTCCTGTGGAGGACGGGGTCGTGGTCGTGCAGTTCAGGCGCATCCGCGCCGTCGGCGCGCGCGGTTCGGTCGACGTGCCCGCGGGCGCGAAGGTCATCGACGTGAAGGGCAAGGTGCTGATGCCGGGTCTCGTCGACACGCACAGCCACGTCGGCGGCGGATGGGGCGCTGACTCGAGCGCGCCGATCCAGCCGGATGTGCGCATGCTCGACGCGGTGAACTGCCGCGACGCCGGCCTGCAGCGCGCGCAGGCGGGAGGCATCACGACGCTGAATTTGATGAGCGGCAGCGGCCACCTGATGAGCGGCCAGACGATCTACCTGAAGAATCGCGACGTGCGCACGATCGAGGAGCAGTGCTACCGCTTCGACGATGGCTCGCCGATGGGCGGGATGAAGATGGCGAACGGCACGAACAGCCAGCAGGACCCGCCGTTCCCCGGCACACGCGGCAAGTCGGCGGCGCTCGTGCGCGAGCGCTTCCTCGCGGCGCAGGAATACAAGCGCAAGGTCGACGCGGCCGCTGGCGACGCGAGCAAACTCCCCTCGCGTGACCTCGGGCACGAGGCGCTGCTCGAGATCCTCTCGGGCAAGCGCATCGTCCACCACCACACGCACCGTCATGACGACATCGTCACCGTGCTGCGACTCTCGAAGGAGTTCGGATTCCGCGTCGTGCTGCACCACGTCAGCGAGGCGTGGAAGGTGGCCGACGAGATCGCGGCGGCGAACGCGCCCTGCTCTCTGATCGTGCTCGACACGCCCGGCGGAAAGCTGGAGGCGATGGACTTCGACGCCCGCTCGGCGGCGGAGCTCGAGAAGCTCGGTCGACCGGACTTGGTCGGTTTCCACACCGACGACTGGATCACGGACTCCCGGCTTTTCCTGCGCAGCGCCGCGCTCGCCGTGAGGGCGGGCGTGTCGCGCGAGACGGCACTCGCGGGACTCACGCTCAACGCGGCAAACATGCTCGACCTCGGCGCCCGCGTCGGCAGCCTCGAGCCCGGCAAGGACGCGGACTTCATCGTGCTGTCGGGCGATCCGCTCTCGACATACACGCGCGTAGAGCAGACCTGGATCGAGGGCAACAAGGTCTTCGACCTCGCCAACGAGGAGGATCGGCTCTGGGCGGAGGGCGGGTGGGGCGCGGGCCTCGCGCGCGCCGGAGCGCTGTGCTGCATCGGGGAGGCGGTGAAGTGATGGATCCGAAGCTCTTCCGAGCGCTCGCGCTCGCTCTCCTCTCGCTGCCGTCGCTCGCGCAGGACCTCGTGGTCCGCGGCGAGCGCGTCCACACCGTCTCTGGCGCCGTGATCGAGAACGGCATCGTCGTCGTGAAGGACGGCAAGATCATCGCCGTCGGCAACGAGCGCCAAGTGCAGCCGCCGGTCGGCGTGCGCACGCTGTCGGCGAAGGTCGTGACGCCCGGCCTGATCGACGCGCACAGCGTGGTCGGCCTCGCGGGCTACCTGAACCAATCGCAGGACCAAGACCAGCACGACCCGACCGGTCCAATCCAGCCCGAGCTGCGCGCGATCGACGCCTACAACGCCCGCGAGCGCTTGGTCGAGTGGGTGCGCGGCTTCGGCGTGACCACGCTGCACACCGGTCACGGTCCGCAGTCGCTCATTTCAGGCCAGACGATGATCGTGAAGACGCGCGGCGAGACGATCGACGAGGCCGTGATCGTGCCGCGGGCGATGATCGCCGCGACTCTCGGCACGGGCTCGCGCACAAAGTCGCCCGGTACCGCCGGCAAGCAGATGTCGATGCTGCGCGAGGCGCTGATCGGCGCGCAGGAGCACCAGCGCAAGCTGCGTGCGGCTGGCGACGATGCCAGCAAGCGTCCCGAACGCGACCTGCGCAAGGAAGCGCTCGTCGACGTGCTCGAGCGCAAGGCACCGCTGCTCGTCACCGCGCATCGCCATCAAGACATCGTGTCCGCGCTGCGCCTCGCGAGCGAGTTCGGCTTCCAGCTCGTGCTCGACGGTGCGAGCGAGTCCTACCTCGTGATGGACGAGCTGCGCTTGGCCAAGGTGCCCGTGATCGTGCACCCGCCGATGGCGCGTTTCGTGGAAGAACTCGAGAACGCGAGCCGCTCCACGTACCGCAAGCTCGCCGATGCGAACGTGCCCTTCACGCTCCAGTCAGGCTATGAGGGTTACGTCCCGAAGACTCGCGTCGTGCTCTACGAGGCCGGCGTGGCCGCGGCCTATGGTCTCGGTCCCGAGCGCGCACTGCGCTCGATCACGCTCGATGCGGCGAAGATCCTCGGGCTCGACGCGCGACTCGGCAGCCTCGATGTCGGCAAGGACGGCGACCTCGCGCTCTACGACGGCGACCCGTTCGAGTACACCTCGCACTGCATTGGTACCGTGATCGACGGCGTGTCGGTGTTCGAGGGCTCGCGCTAGCGCGCGGCGACCGTGTGGACGAGGGCCCCGGAGAAAGTGGTCCAGAGCGGCGCGATCGCGGCTTCGCGCCAGCCCAGCGCACGGGGCTTCGCGCGCGTCCAGCTCGAACTCTCGTACGGCGCATCGCGCGTGCGCCACGTGCGCCAGGCAAAGAAGAACGTCAGCATCGCGAGGAGCAGCAAGCCGGGAGGATGCGGGGCTCCGTTGGCGCGCGTCGACTCCGGTGCGGTGAGGACGAGCGTGAAGACAGCGAGGGACAGCGCTCCGGCGGACTGCGATCCGCGGCGGACGTCGGGATGACCGCGACGGCTCCGTAGACGAGCGCCATCGGCTCCAGCGCGAGCGCGAATCCGCAGCTCACGGCGACCAGCGGGGTCGCGAGGCCCGTCGAAAGGCGCGGGAGCCAGCGGTGGGACTACACGGCAAACGCGCCCGAGAGCACGAATAGGCCGGGGAACGCCGAGTACGCGAGCGGCGCGGCCAGCATGTCGAAGCGCGCCGCGGACAGCACGCCGGCGAGGATCGAGATGGCGAGGTACACCCACGCGCCGTGCGCCTTCGCGGGATCCGGCGCCTTCAGCTTGGGGGCGTATTCGCCCATACTCAGTGGACCGTAGCAGGATTCCCGCGCGCACGGCTGCGGCGGGAGATACGCCGAAGGCCGTAGCGACGCGGAGACTATCGCCCATGCAGCGCACACGACTGGCTTGCGAGGAACGAGGCGCTGGGAAGCCCGTGCTGCTCGTTCATGGCTTTCCTTTCCACCGCGGGCAGTGGAGCGCGATCGTGCCGGCTCTCGCACTGCATGCACGCGTGATCGTGCCCGACTTGCGCGGATTTGGCGGCAGCGCGTTCGGCCCGAGCGGCGATGAGATCGTGCAGTCGATGGATGCGCACGCGGACGAGCTCGCGGAGCTGCTCGACTCTCTGCGGGTGAGCGAGCCCGTGACGCTGGTGGGCGTCTCGATGGGCGGCTACGTTTCGTTCTCGTTCTTCCGTCGTCATCGCGCACGGATCGGCGCTCTCGCGCTGTGCAACACGCGGGCCATCGCGGATACGCCCGAGGGAGCCGCAGGTCGCGCCACGCTCGCGGCCCGTGTGCTCGTCGAGGGGCCAGCGCCCGTGATCGAAGGCATGCTGCCGCGCCTGCTCGCCCCGGAGACGCTCGCCTCGCGGCCGGACGTGGTGGCAAGCGTGGGCGAGTTGATGGAAGTCGCACCCCCCGCTGGCATCGCGGCGTCCCTGCGCGGCATGGCCGCCCGCCGCGATTCGACGGCGCTGCTACCGCACATCGACGTGCCCACTCTGGTGGTGGTCGGTGAGCACGACGTGATCTCGCCGCCCGCCGAGATGCGCAGCATCGCGACCGCGATCTCTCGAGCACGCCTCGTCGAGCTCCCTCGCTGCGGCCACATGTCGACCCACGAGGCGCCGCAGGGCCTCGCCAGCGCGCTCGAGTCGTTCGTGCGCGCTCTCTAGCGATCCGCGGAAGAAGTTCCGTCGCGAGCTAAAGCCATTTCGTCGTGGCGGGCACCGCACTGTCGCGGCAGGGCGCTTTTTCGACAGGCTTCTAGTCGCTCGTGCCCGGTCCGTCACCGAGCGCCTTCTTGCGCAGGTGACTGCCGTAGAGCGCGAGTCCCAGACCGGCCATCGCGCGGACGAAGGCGCCGAGGAACGAGTCGTGAACGGCCGAGCGCGCTTGGAAGTCCGTGGTGCGATAGGCGAACTCGCGCTTCACGGGCTTCGGCACGCTGTCGAGGACATGGAACACGCCCCACAGCATGCCGAGCACGCCGAGCACGACGAGAATCAACCCGAGTCGGGCCTGCTTGCGTCGTTCGTCGCGATCGAGTTGCTGCGCGTCGTGCACTTCGAGGACTGTAGCGCCGTTCTGTCCGGGATTGCACACCTTCGCGGTCGCGCTAGAGTCGAATCAATGGACGGGATTTCTTTGCTCGTGGGGATCGGTGTCGGCGCGGTTGCTGGTTTCCTGATCGCGAATCTGCTGTCGCGCGGCAAGTCGACCGCTGCGGCCGCCACGCTTCAGGCTCAGCTGGACGCCGCGAAGTCCGAGCTTGGAGCGCTGCGGACGGAAGTGTCGAACTTGCGCGCGCGCGACACCGACCTCACGGCTCGCGAGGGTGCTGCTCGAGCCAGCGCCGATGGTCTCCAAGCGCAAGTTCGCGACTTGAGCGCGAAGCTCGAGCAGGAACGGGGCGCCACGCGCGCCGAAGCCAGCGAGCGCGCGAAGATCGCGGCCAGTCTTGCCGCGTTGCAGACGAGTCTCGACGAGCGCGAGCGATCGCTGCGCGAATTGCGTGCCACCGTGGAGCAGTCCAAGCAGCAACTCGTCGACGTGTTCAAGGCCACGGGCGGCGACGTGCTCAAGCAACAGGCCGAGCAGCTCCTCAAGCAGGCCAAGGAGCAATTCGAGGGCCACAAGCAGCTCTCGCAGCAGGAGCTCGAGGCACGCCAGCAGGCCATCCAGTCTCTGGTCCAGCCGCTCAAGGAACAGCTCGAGAAGCAGGAGAAGCTCGTCAAGGAGCTCGGCGAGAAGCGCGAGGGTGACTCGAAGTCCCTCTCCGAGCAGCTCAAACAGATCGCGGAGCTGCAGCAGAAGGCATCGACGGCTGCGCTGACGCTCTCGAGCGCCATGCGCGACAACCGCCAGCGGGGCCAGTGGGGCGAGATCACGCTGCGCAACGTGGTGGAGATGGCTGGACTCGGCGCACACGTCGACTTCACCGAGCAGGCCAGCATCGAATCGGAGGACGGCGCGCGCCTGCGGCCAGACATGATCGTGCGGCTGCCGGGCGATCGCTCGATTCCGATCGACGCCAAGGTTCCGATGAGCGCATACCTCGAATCGATCGACGCCACCCAGACGGACGCGGAGCGCGCGCGCAAGCGCCTGTCCCACGCCGATGCGGTGCGCTGCCACGTTCGCACGCTCAAGTCGCGCGACTACGCTGCGTCCGTGGAAGGCGAGATCGAGCTCACCGTGATGTTCGTGCCGGTCGAGAGCGCGCTGGTCGCGGCGCTGGAGGCCGACGGCACGCTCTTCAAGGAGGCGCTCGACTCGCGAGTGATCATCACCACGCCTTCGACGTTGCTCGCACTCCTGCGAACCTGCGCGATGCAGTGGCAGCAGGCCAAGCTCAACGAGAACGCGCTCAAGATCGGCGCGCATGCCAAGGAGCTCTTGGTGCGCATCCAGAACGTCGCGGAAGACCTGCACAAGGTCGGCAAGGGACTCAAGGGCGCGACCGACGCCTTCAATGCCGCAGTGGGCTCGTACAACCTCCGCCTCGTGCCGAAGGCACGCGCCACGGCCGAGCTCGCCGGCGAGCTCGAGGCAGTGCCAGAGGAACTCGAGATGCAGTCGCGCAACGTGCGGACCGACATCGTCGGCGGGCCTTCGACGCCGAAGCTCCTGCCGGAAGCCTGAGCGCCGTTCAGGGGCGCGCTTGCGCCTCGTACTTGTCGAAGGTGAGGGCGCGCTCGAGGGCGGCGACATCGACCTGCGAGCCCACCAGCAGGGTGGCCGTGCCCGCTTCCTGATCGACCGCGGCCTCGCGCACGCCAGCAACCCCGAGTGCCGCGGCATGAACCTTGGGACGGCAACCGCCACAGCACATTCCCTCGATCTCGAACACGCGCACGATCTCGCCCGCGGCCGGCTCCGAGGCGAGCACGAACGGGATCGTGGCCTGCTGTACCTTCGGGGGCGCCACGTAGCTGGGCGCCTTGGCCCGCAGGGCCACGACGGTGGCAGCGGAGCCGGCGACGGCGAGCAAGGCTACGAGCGCGTATTTGTTCATAGGACCCCCTAGAAGATCGAACACAGAGTGGCTGCTGTCCAGAGGTGCGCGCGCTTGAGGCTTTCGCGCAACTGGGAGAGAATCGGCCGCATGAACCAGAACGACCCCGTGCGCGCGTCATTCGAGGAGGCGCTGGCGACCTTGCAGGCCTTCCTGGCATCGCCCGAAGCGCTCCCCAACGTGCAGCGTTTCGTCGAAGCGGCCGCGACGACCCTCGCGCGCGGCGGCAAGCTACTCTCGTGCGGCAACGGCGGGAGCATGTGCGACGCGATGCACTTCGCCGAGGAGTGGACCGGCCGCTTCCGCGGCAACCGCGACGCGCTGCCGGCGATCGCCTTCTCCGACCCGAGTCAGCTGACGTGCATCGCCAATGACTTTGGCTTTGACGAGGTCTTCGCGCGCCAAGTCGAGGCCCTCGGGCGACCCGGCGACCTGCTCGTGATGATGTCGACCTCGGGCAACTCGCCGAACTGCCTGCGCGCGGTCGAAGTGGCGCGCGCACGCGGCATCACCGTCGTGGGCTTGCTCGGCAAGGGCGGCGGCAAGCTGCAGTCGCTGGTCGACATCCCGATCGTCGTGCCGCTCGCGCAGACTTCCGACCGCATCCAAGAAGTGCACATCAAGGTGCTGCACATCGTGATCGAGGCGGTCGAGCGCCGCATGTTCCCGAAAAACTACGAGCGATTCTGCAAGGCACGTCGCCCCGCGAGCACGTCCGTGACGCGCGCGCGGGGCGAGTTCGTTCGTAGGTGAGCTAGCGACGGCGTGACAGGCGCCAGCCGAGGCGAGCTGCGGCACGATCCTCGTCGAAGCTGCGGCCGCGACGCTCCAGCGAACGCTCGATCTTCCCGCGCTGCTCCGGCGTGAGCGATTCGATCAGGGGGCGGGTCGGCGGCAGCATGCGCTCGCGCGCCGATTGCAGCAGAGGGCGCAGCCCGTCGCGCAGGATCGCCTTCGCGCCTTCGCGGTCGCCCGCGTCGCGCAGGGCGCGAGCTCGCTCGACGATCTCGCGCGCCTTCGTCCGGGTCTCCTCGGCGATGGGCGCAAGCTCGCGGGCGACGTCGCGACCGGCTGCGCGCTGTTCGTCGGTGATGCCGAGGTGCTCGCGGATCCGCTCGCGCACACCCTCGCGACGCTGGCGGGAGCGTTGGTGGCGGGCGCGTTGGTGGCGGCGAGCGCCGTCGCGATCGCGGCGTACGCCCTGCTCGGAGCGCTGGCCGCCCGGGGCTTCCCGGCGACCTTCCTGAAGGGCCGCGAAGGCCGTGCTTCCGGCGAAGACCAAGGCTGCGAGTGCGAGAACGATGTGTTTCTTCATGGCGAGTCTCTCCGTGGTGACGCCCTGTGAAACCTCGCTACGGAATGCGGGTTCCGGCGTTGGCGCGCCCGTACATGGCTTTTTCAAGGCCGCGAGAGGGCCTGCAGGAACGCGACCAGCGCCGCCCGCTCCTCCGAGGTCGCGTCGAACGCACGCAGCTCTGGGTCGAGCTGCGGATGGGGGTTCCCGCCACGTGCGTAGAACTCGACGACCTCCTCGAGGGTCGCGAGGCTGCCGTCGTGCATGTAGGGCGCTGTGAGCGCGAGCGCTCGCAGGCTGGCGGTCTTGAAGCGTCCTCGATCCGCCGCATCGCCCGTGATCGCCGCGCGGCCCGGCTCGGCCTCGCCGTCTCGCACTCCGATGCCCGTGGAGTGAAAGCGCTCGTCGGAGAAGTTCGGACCCGAGTGGCAGCGCCAGCAACCGGCGCGGCTCTCGAAGAGCCACATGCCCGTACGCTCCTGCAGGCTCAACCCGGTCACATCGCCGGCGCGGAAGCGATCCACGGGGCTGTTGCCGAGCTGAAGCCGTCGCACGAACTGGGCCAGCGCGCGGGCCAGCGAGTCGCGCGTGAGGGCTCCGTACGCGGCTTCGAAACGCGCCGCATGGCGCGGCTCCGCGCGCAGTCGCGCCAGCGCATCCTCGACCGGCAGCGCCATCTCGTCGGGATTCTCGAGCGGCATGAGCGCCTGCTCCTCGAGGCTCTCCGCAGCGCCGTCCCACATCTGCGTACTCGCGTGGCCGCGATTGAAGAGCGTCGGCGCGTTGCGACGCGAGAGCTTGCCGTCGACACCCAGCGAGCGAGCTCGCGGGTCCGCCATGCCGTGCTCGGGCTGATGGCAGCTCGCACACGCGACCGTGCGATCGCGCGAGAGCAGCGGATCGAAGAACAGCGCGCGGCCGAGAGCGGTGCGCTCGTCGGTGAACTCGTTGCCAACCGGCGCGACCAGCTCATCCGGGAAGCCCAGCGGCGCCGCGAGCGGCAACGTCGCGGGCAGCGTGTCGCGCGGCAGTGGCCCCGGCCCCTGAACCAGGGTCGCGACCGCGAGCATCACGATGGAAAAAGCTGCGCGGAGCGCCATGCGCACAGGGTACGACAGGGAATGTGCGCTGGCAGCAGCGCCGACACGTGACGTACAACAGACAGGGCCCATGGACACAGACCAACCGCCGACCACGACCACGCGCCTCCTCGGCTGGCTCGGCGCACTGGCCATCGTCGCGTTCCTCGGTGTCGCCGTGGGGGCCACGCTGGGAGACGTGCGCTACCAGCCGTCGTCGGACGAGGGCTTCTACCTGAAGTACATGCAGGAGGTGTGCGGCCGCGGGCCCGGCGCGCTGCCCGACCTGTTTCGCTTCTACCTTGGCGACACGCGGGCCCACATCTTCCCGCCGCCCAGTCGCGTCGGCTTCGTCGCCGTGAGCGCCGCGTGGGGCGGGCTGACCGAGACGACGCTGCCCGCGCTGTCACGCCTCTCGCTCGCGTCGCACCTCGCGCTCATCCTCGCGGTGTACGCCTTCGCATCGCGCTGGTTCGGACCGCTGAAGGGACTGCTCGCCACCGCACTGGTCGCGACATCGACGCTCGGCCTGGGTCTGTCGCGCCACGCGCTGACCGACAGCTTCATCACGCTGTCCCAGTTCGTGACGGTGGCGCTGTTCATCGAGTACGTGCGCGAGCCGTCGCGTCTGGGGCGGGCGCTCGCGTTCGCGCTGGCCTTCACCTTCGCGATCCTGACCAAGGAGATCGCGGTGCTGCTCGCCGTCCCATTCGTGGCCTTCGCCGCGGTCGAGCGCTGGTACGCGCGCCGGGACGTGCCGATCGTACGTACCGCGCTGGTCCTCGCGCTGCCCGTGCTCGCGAGCATCGCGGTCTGGGTGCTCGCCGCCGGAAGCCCGATCCTGCTCTTCAAGGTCATGAAGATCGTGTTGCTCTCGCCGGCCACGAACGAGTACGCGATCCGCTACGGCTCCGGAGCGTGGTTCCGCTACCCGATCGACGAGCTGCTGATGTCGCCGTGGGCGACGCTGCTCGGACTGATGGCGATCGGCGTCGCGCTATGGCGCTGGCGCCGAGGAGAGTACGGCTCGCTCGCCGTCGCGCTCTCGCTCGTCTACGTCGGCCAGATCGCGGCGCTCGGGCCGTTCACCAAGAACCTGCGCTACGTCGCGCTGCTGGAAGTGCCGCTGCGCATTCTCGCGGTGATGCTGCTGTGGGAGTTCTGCGACGCGAAGCGCTCGCGCGCGGGCCTCGCCGCGTGCTGCGCAGCCGTCGCGTTCCTGTGCTGGGCAAGCTGGGCGGACTTCCAGCTCATCTGGCTGCAATTCCACGCCTATGACCCGGTCACCGCGCTCCTCGTCGGCGTTCGCCAGATGGTGCCGACGACGCCCGGCAACTAGCGTCGCTCCGGCTCGAGCAGCGTGGCGACCTCGGCCTCGAGCAGGAACTGGTAGGCGAACATCTCGGGCCACAGGCGCGCGAGCGCGTGGTACGAGCTCGCCAGCGCGCGCACGAGCGCACTGCGACCGGTCGACTCGAACACCACCTCGAAGGGCAGCGCGGTGACGCGCTCCTTCACGACGCGGAAGGCCGCGTTCTCGATCTCGCGTCGGAACGTGGCGCGCGTGAAGAGGTGCACGTGCGTCTCGTCGAGCACGCCGCGCGGCCCGTACTCGAAGCGGCCCGCGAGCAGCGAGAGTCGATAGAACCAGATCGCGATGTTGGGCGTCGAGATCAGGAGCTTGCCCTCGGGCTTGAGGTAGCGGCGCACGCTCGCGAGCAGCTCGGGGCGGTGGATGACGTGTTCGATCACATCCGAGCACACCACATAGTCGAACACGCGCTCTTCCGGAATCTCCAGCGGCCGCTCAAGATCGCGCTGGTAGTAGCGCGCGAGCGCGAAGGACACGCCCGCGGGTTCGCGCACGTCCACTCCGACGACTTGCACGCCCTTCGCCGCGAGGGGGGCCGCGAGCAACCCCTGCGAGCAGCCGAGATCGAGCACGAGCGAACCGGGCCGGATCGCGTCGAGTACCTGCATGTGCGAGCTCGACGGGTGCGACTTGAGCGTGTAGTGCACGTCGTGGTCGACGAACCACTGGCCGCGGCGCGTGAGGTGCAGCTGGTGAGCGCGGTAATCGAGCGCGACCTTCAGCGCCTCGAGCGGCGCGAACGACGGGTCGAGCTTCACGTCGCACTCCACGCTCGCGATGCGCGCGCCGAGTGCCCGCATCTGGATCACGAGCTCGGTGTCGAAGGCCCGGCTGTCTCGATTCTGGTGGAAGGGCACGCGTCGCAGCGCATCGCACGAGATGACTCGATAGGGCGACGTGTAGTCGCCGACCTCGAGCGCGAGCACGCGGTTGATGAGCCCGCCACCCTGACCGTGACCGCGGCGCGCAGCGATGACGAGTGCGGCCCCAGCGTCGCTCGCATCGAGCAGGTCGCCGAGCGCCTCGGGCGGATGGCGCTCGTCCGGGCGCAGCACGGCGACGCGCTCGAAGCCGTGCGTGAGCGCGTACTCGTAGGCCATCTTGCGTCGCCCGCCGTGCCCGTAGCGCCGGACGTCCGCGTGGACTCGAACCAGCGCGTCGGATGCAGTCAGCGCCCGAAGCTCGTGCGGCAAGGCCGCGCCGTCGCTCTCGACCCCGACGAGCACCGCCAGCTCGGCGATTCGCTCTCGAATCTCGCGCGGCACGCGCGCCACGGCACGCACGAGCGCCACAGCGTCCCCGGCATCGCCGAGAAACACCGCCACCGTGCGTGCAGCCCGCTTCGTCTCGCTCGCCATGGTCGGAGGTCAGCTTTCGGACACCCCCGCCGCCGAGCGCGAGCGTGTCGCGCACGGAGTTTCACCTGCGTCCACCCCATCGCGCCAGCGGCGCCCCAGCGCCTCAGGTCCGGAACTTGATTCCGGTGCCTTGCGCCCACCGCAACGACGCGAGGCGCCCCCGATCCCGAGAGCGCCTCGCCGTTCGAACGCGGGTTCAGGCCCGTCGCGTCGGATCAACCGCCGCCGCGGCCGCCACC
>SXGT01871718.1_pt1 | contig 15164 bp, 17 predicted proteins | sample 3176221 | NCBI WGS metagenome assembly SXGT01 (sample SAMN11356862, study PRJNA531348) | freshwater metagenome | isolation source: freshwater sample F1-120 | place: China: Fuxian Lake, Yuxi | collected 2017-12-25
CAGGATGCGGTCAATCTAGGAAGTCTTTCTGGATCCGTGGCCAGTCAGGAGAGGGAGTGGAAGGAGGAGATGCAACCTATTGATTCACTGGTGCGCCCGGAGGGACTTGAACCCCCAACCCTCGGATCCGAAGTCCGATGCTCTATCCAATTGAGCTACGGGCGCATCGGGTATTTCAAACACTTCGAGTGAGAACTTGTCAAGAACGGGGAAGCAATGCGAGCAGCGCCTCAACCAATTCATCGATCGTTCGACCGTCCGTCGCAATGATGTGATCAGCGGCAGCTCGATACTTCGGTTCCCGCTCCCGCAACACATCCTGAATTTCCTCAACGAACGATTTGGTCGCGGTCAGCGAGGGGCGCTGATTATCCCCGCCAATGCGTTTGGCAATCGTCTCGACGGAGGCCGTCAGCCAAAATAAGGTGCCGATCTTTTTGAGCGCCTCGACATTCTGCGGACGAAGGATGGCCCCGCCTCCTGTATCGATCACGAGCGGGTCGCGGTCTGCCAGCTCACGACAGACAGCAGACTCCAGATCGCGAAAATGCTCCCAGCCATCTTGCGCCACAATCTCAGGAATGGTCCGCTTCGCCCGGGCAACAATCTCTGCATCAGTCGACAGACAGTCCCGTCCCAACCGCGCCGCAAGCCGCCGGCCCACCGTACTCTTGCCGGTCCCCCGATAGCCGATCAGGACGATGTTCATGAGAAGCGGGACTCCAGCACGGAACGCATGACGTCCGTCGGCGCGGCCTGATTGGTCCAGAGTTCGAACTGCGCCGCTGCTTGATGGAGGAACATCTCGAGCCCTGGAATCGTGCGGCAGCCCGCCGCCTTCGCCTCCCTCAGCAGCCTGGTCTCCCGAGGGTTGTACACGATGTCCATGACCGTCAGCCCCGCATGGAGCAAGAGACCAGGCACAGAGGTTCCCTGCACATTGGGCGACATCCCCATCGGGGTGCAATGGACCAGCACCTGAGCCTCCGGCAAAATCTGTCGTAGGGTCGCGTCATCCAACGGCGCTGCCTGCACTGTGAGCCCTGTCTTCGATTGGAGATCCTGCGCCAGAGCGGTGCGTTCCCCTTCATCGATTCCCAGTAAGCTCAACTGTGCGATTCCCGCCTCTGTCCCGAGCGCAAAAGCGATCGCGCGGGCTGCGCCTCCGGACCCGAGCATGACCACATGCTGCCCTTTTAAGGCTACACCACCTTCGCGCAACGCGCGCAAGGCGCCGGTCGCATCGGTGTTGTAGCCGGTCAGGCTTCCGCCCTCAGCCACGATCGTATTGATCGCACCGATATGACGGGCGGTCGGCTCGACCGTATCGAGAAACGGCACGGCCGCTACTTTATGGGGGATGGTCACGCTGGCGCCACGAAAGTTACCCAGGGCGCGCAACCCCTTGATCGCGTCGCCGATCGCTGCTACGCGGAAAGCCAGATAGACGAAGTTCAACCCGAGTTTCTGAAACGCGGCATTATGAATCGCGGGAGAAAGCGAATGTTCGACGGGATCGCCGATGACGCTGCAGACCTGAGTATGTGCGTTGATATCCATAGGCTCGAGAATCGCTGCACCTCAGGAAATAGTCATGCCACCATCGACCGGAAAGGTTCCGCCTGTGACCCAGGCTGCCTCGTCGGACGCGAGATAGAGGACCATGCTGGCCACTTCTTCCGGCTTCCCGACTCGCCTGATAGGATAATGCGCCAGAATGGGGTCCAGTTGCTCGGGATTGCTCATCAGAGGCGCAGCCATCGGCGTATCGATCAGTCCGGGGTTCACCACGTTGCAGCGGATGCCATCCTTGGCGTAATCCACCGCGAGAGCTCTGGTCATGGCATCCAGCGCCCCCTTGGAGGCTGCATAGGTAGACGAGGTGGGAAGGCCGACCAGACTCGCGATGGAGGAAATCGTGACGATCGCCCCATGCTCCTGCTTCAACATCTGCGGCAGGGAAGCCCGTGTCATACGAAACACGCCGGTCAAATTAACATCGAAAACCTGCGCCCAGGTCGCATCATCGATTTCATGCAGACGTTTACCAAAAAAATCCCCGATCCCGGCATTGTTCACGAGAATATCGATCCGCCCGAACTGCTGCACGGTCCGCCGCACTGTCTCCTGGACATGCACTTCATCTGTAACTGAGCCAGCCACGGCCATAGCCTTGCCCTGCTCCTTCACAATGTCGCCCACGACCCGATCCAGTTCTCCTTGCCGTCGTCCCGTAATCACGACCGAGGCCCCTTCTCGCGCAAAGGCTTTAGCAATGGCTTCACCGATGCCGGCGTTGCCCCCCGTGACGATCGCGACCTTTCCACTCAAGCGATTCATCGCGCGTCGTCCTTTTGCTCGTGACGGTCATCGGCACCCTCGCCTACAGCCTCATCGGCTGGCGCAGTGGGCCACAAACCTGATTCGATTTTTCTAGCCACAGTAATAAAGCCTGAATGGGCGACCATACGGTGATCCGGCCGGACGCTGCGGCCCTGAATCGACCAGGTCCGCAAGAGCGTTTCAAACGTTTCAATCATGCCGAAGACCATGGCCTTCTCAAGGGCCTCAACTGTTTGCACCGCTTGAGGGACGGTGGGCACAAAACTCAAATAGATCCCGCCGGAACGAAGGGCCTGGGCCGCATGGGGCACCACCTGCCAGGGCTCCGGAAGGTCGAGCACTAGACGATCGAAAGGCAGGCCATCGTCGAGCAGGCTAACCCCCTCATACACGTTCCGGCGAAGCGGAATGAGATTCGGCATCGGGCCCATGTACCGTTCAATATTCGTCATCGCCGTTTTCGCAAAATCCTCGCGGGCTTCGTAGGTCACGACCAGGCCGCGCGGGCCCACGGCCCGTAAAAGGGCCATCGTCAAAGCTCCGGAGCCGGTCCCCGCCTCAAACACGCGCGCGCCTGGATAGACATCCGCCCACATGGGAATAAGGGCCAAATCTTTGGGATACAAGACCTGCGCGCCCCGCGGCATCTTCAACACATAATCGCCGAAGGTCGGCTTGAGCGCCAACATCGCCTTATTGCCCGAGAGCGTGACCAGAGAGCCGTCCGGCTTTCCGATGAGGTCGTCATGATCAATTTTGTGACCGCTCAGTTGGTAGCGATCGCCGGCCTTTAAGGTCAGGGCATATTGCCGCCCCTTCTTATCGATCAAATGAATACGTTCGCCTGATTGAAACTGTGCCATGGGAGCCCATTCTAGAAGCGCTGCTCCTGGTTTTCAACCAGACAAACAGCCAACCCCTGCCATTCACCGCTTTCACCATGATCGTTTCAACTCGATGAAATGTGGCAATTGCGCCTGAGCTCTGCCGTCGCACCAACATACTTGTGCGAGATTGCCCCACAGCCTCTCGCCCTTTCTCATTAAATCGCTCTAACAGACCTCTCTTTTCGATGGAGTCCGATCTGCCACTCTCATGAACAGTCCAGCACAGGATTTGCTACATAGAAAAGCAAGGAAATAAATCAAAGATGAATCGTTTTACGATTCACTCTCTCTAACCTAGTAGAGCAAAAAACCTAAACCGACCGAGAGCACAGTCATGCGGAACGCAACATCAGAAGATAGCCAGAGGAGGGGCGACGACATGAGAGAACATTTATTCCCAAACCCTCAACCGGAAGAGTTGGTCGCGATTGCAAAGGACATCGATGCCGACGATCCCGAGGCAAGCGGACTCCTGGATATGATCGGTCTCGATACCTCCGAAGAGGACGGGCCTGTCGTACCGGCAAAGGCCGTAGCTCGCACCGCTGTCAATGGCGGTCCCTTTATGTTGGAGTCGCTCTACTTTCGCTCCTGCGGCAACCGGGCCTTGCTGACCAGAAAAGAAGAAGTCGAGCTGGCGAAGAAGATCGATGTCGGAACGAGTACTATCCGGAAGGCCCTGCACCGCGCCATCCAAGGAGTCCCCAAGCTCAAACGGACTGATTCTGTGATCGAGGCGGTTCAAACACTCCAGCTGGTCAAGGGATTGAGCGGACTTTCAGCCACGTCGCTCGATAAGGCCGAGCAGAAGCTGACCGAGATCCTCGCACAAGGAACGGGGCAGCAAAAACTTCCGGCGGCCATCCTCAAACAGCTCAAAAAAGAGTTGGCCATCCTCCGCTCCTCCCGGATCCCACTCGAACAGGCCAAGGACGAATTGGTTCGCTGCAATCTGCGGCTCGTGGTGGATATCGCCAAGCACTACACAAGCCGTGGCTTGACCCTGCTGGATCTGGTGCAGGAAGGCAATATCGGATTGATGAAAGCGGCCGAACGCTATCAATACCGCAAGGGATTCAAGTTCAGCACTTATGCCACCTGGTGGATCCGTCAAGGCATCGCCAGAGGGCTGGCCGATCAATCCCGGACCATTCGCATCCCGGTTCACCAGACTGAAGCCTCGCACCGCATCCTTCGCGTCACCAGACGGCTCGGACAACAGCTGGGTCGTCCGGCTCGGATCGAGGAAGTGGCCGCGGTGCTGAAGATGAGGCCTGAGCGACTCCAGGAAACCGTGCAGGCCTTTCAAGAACCGGTCGCGCTGGATAAGCCGGTGGGTGACGGGACCACGGAATTCGGCGAACTCCTCCCGGATCTACAAGCAGTCCCGCCCGACGCCCATGTGCACCTGAAGGAAATGGCGCAGCAGCTTGAACGGATTCTCGGCATACTCACGCCGCGAGAACAAACCATCATCCGGCTACGCTTTGGGATCGGCTACGATCACGCCTACACGTTGGCACAAGTGGGACAGAGCCTCTCTGTGACGAGAGAACGTATTCGCCAGATTGAAATGAACGCCCTCAAGAAGCTGAAGACTCCTCAGATTAAAGAAATGTTTGCCGCCATCCAGTAAGCGCGATCATTCAGTAAAAAGGGGCGAGGAGCATCCTCGCCCCTTTCCCATTCTAGGCTTTCTCCCTGAGAGCACTTGTGCGACAATGAGCCCCTCTCGAATAGACGAGGCCCATGATGACTGTGCGCACAACAATGATCCGCTCGCCCCTCTTTTACTTCGTGACAATTCCATTCCTCCTTGCCAGCGCCTGGCCCCTGGAGACGCTGATCGCCTCCGCTGAGCCAATGGTCGGATCAGCCCCCTCCCATGAAAAATCTCTCTCGGTCCCGGCGGTCGTAGCCAAAGTGCGCCCTTCGGCCGTGACCATTCTGACGCGCGGCATGCCGGCCACTCCCGCCCAGGCCCAATCAGGGTCAGGATCCGGCCTCATTATCGATGCGGGTGGCTATATCTTGACGAATAATCACCTGGTCGCTGGCATCAAGAGCCTGGTGGTGGGGCTCTCAACCGGCCGATTGACTCCAGGCCGTGTCGTCGCCCGAGACTTCCTGCTCGATCTGGCCCTCGTCAAGATCACGGCCACGGACTTGGTGCCGGCCACGCTGAGCCCTTCTCCATCGCTTGAGATCGGCGAATCGGTCGTCGCCATCGGCAACCCCCTCGCCCTCAAGGGAGGCTCGACTGTCACGGTCGGTGTGGTGAGCGCGGTCGATCGCTCAGTCCTCACCCCGGACGGTGAAACGCTCTACGACCTGATCCAAACCGATGCCGCCATCAACCCGGGCAGTAGCGGGGGGCCGCTCGTCGATCTGTCTGGCCATGTGATCGGCATCAACGTCGCCATCGCCCCCTCTGCGCAAGCCATCAGCTATGCGATTTCCATGGAAGCCATCTACCCCCATGTTCAATCGATGATCGCCCGCGGCTCGGTCCTCCGTCCCGACATCGGATTCACCCCTGTCACCATCACGGCCAGCATCATGGCCAGCTTCGAACTGGAAGGCGACCGCGGAGTCCTTGCCCTCAATGTCAAACCGACAGGACCAGCTGCTGTCGGAGGCCTCCATAACGAAGACATCATCACCGCTGTGGAGCAACATCAGATTTATAATCTCGGAGACTTCTGGCATGCCCTCCGGAAGTCCGGAGACCAGCCTGTCGTGCAACTGACGATTCAAAGAAAGAACGTCCAATCCACGATCTCAATTCAGAGACCCGCATTGATGAAGTCTGTCCCATGAGTCACGATTTCACGGAACAGAAGACAAAGCCTCTCTCACTCCCTTCTCCGAAAATGGCGAGGCTCGTCCGATTCTCCGAGCCAGTCTCCTATGCAACGGCCTGGGCCCTTCAGCAGCAACTGCAAGAAGAACGGATTGCGGAGAAGCAAGAAGATACCCTCTTGCTCCTTGAACATGTGCCGGTCTATACCCTGGGCCGTAGCACCAAGCCAGCTCATTGGAACTGCGGAGAAGAGGTTCTTCGTCAAACAGGCGCCAGCCTCCAGTCCGTCGATCGGGGCGGCTCGATCACCTACCATGGACCGGGGCAGGTTGTGGGTTATCCTATTCTCAAACTGTCACAATATTGTTCAGGGCCGAAACAGTATGTGCGGATGTTGGAAGAGGTCCTAATCCAGACTCTGGCCCATTGGAGGATTGACAGCTATCGCCTCGACAAGAAACCTGGCGTCTGGGTCCGCGCGAACCAGGCCAATGCGAAGATTGCCGCGATCGGAGTCCGAATCGATCACGGGGTCACGATCCACGGATTTTCGCTCAACGTGGACCTAGACCTTTCTCCCTTTTCCCATATCCTGCCTTGCGGCCTGACGCAATGTGCCATCACCTCCATGGCAGAGGTCCGACAATCTGCCCTCTCCCCTCACGCTGTCACACAACAGATCGCGGCAACATTCGCGCGAACCTTCAACATCCAATGGACCGATCTTCCTCCTGAGCCCCTGAGGGAAGAGCATCATGATCGCCAGCTTGCAGCAGCATCCCAACTGCACCCCTGATAAAAAATAACCCCTGCGTGGATTCGACACACAAACGTTCCGGCTGGCGGTGGTGTAATTCGATCAAGCAGCCGAGGCGATGGAGCTGGATCACAATCTACACGCGCGGCTAAAATTTCCGAAGCGGTCACTGATTGTCAGCGTGCCGGGTCGCATGGATGACGACCGGGTCGAAGTCTAGACCGGCTATCGGGTCCAGCACGATTCGCCCCGCGGCCCCACCAAAGGCGGCGGCTACCATCCGGACGTGAATCTTGGGGAGGTCGCAGCCCGCGCCATGTGGATGACCTGGAAATGCGCCTTAACCGACCTGCCCTATGGAGGAACCAAGGGGATGGGGCTCTGTGCGCTTGCGGCCCTGTTACTCCATGCGCTAGGGTGGGTCGGTCGGAGCTGAGGCACGCACTCTCGCGGAGGATTTTGAGATGGACCGGACAGCCATGCTGACTCTCTGGGAAATCCACAAGGAGGAACAATGGCCTCAAGTGGGCAGGCTTCAAAAAGGCCCGCTGATAACATTGGATACGGTGATCAGCGGCTGCGTGGTGTATTTTCTCAACAGCTCCGAGGGGCTCGATTCGCAGCGACTCGGGATCGTCGAAGATTGTCTCGCCGACCTGGACAATCTGACCCCCGAACTCGACGAAGACTGTCGGCCCTACTTTCAACGGCTCCGGCACCTCGGAGCCCTCCTGATCGCCAGCCATCACACCAACTAACCACCATTCCTTGCAAGTTCCCAAACCGTTCGATAAAATAGGAACACGCTACATGGCCACGCCAGTTTCGCCAAATAAATTTTACGCATCAAACAGCTTTCAAAGCCCCTGGTAAGGAGGAGTCGATGAAGGATGGATTGCGAGTGGTCGCGCTGACCTGCCTAGTCATGGCAGGAATCGGCCCATGGATCTCTTCCGGCTATGCCGAGCCTTATGAATTGAGCAAAAACGACGTGATGGATGCCAAGGGCTTGAAGAGTACCGAAGTCTCGTTGTTTGGCGTCAAACTTGGAGACTCCGAAGCCACCGCATTGGACTCGCTGGTGAATGAGAAAATTCCTGGAATAAAAATAGAGCAGGAAGCTCAGTTTATATTCTTGCTCGACCAACGTAAACCGACCGGTCCGATGGCCGGCGTGCGGATTCAAGACGGCAAGGTCGACCTCATCTTTATCAATAACCGATTTTCCTATAAGACCCGCGGCATCTTCCGCACCGTCTTAAACAGTGAGAGCCTAGACGACGTGCGCAAGCTGTTAGGGCAGGAAGAGTACGGAGACGAAAATGTGATGGGCGCCATCCTGGCCTACGACAAGCAGGGATTCGTCATCAACTATCTTGGGAAAGACGTCAATGTCGAGTTCTCCCATCTCCGGTAGCAAGTTAGCAGGGGCTTGGCCCCTGCTAACTTACGCGCTTCTTGCCTTCCACACAGACAAGACCTGACGAGTTTTCACCCCTCCCTGTACTGGTTTATGCGAATAGACGCAGAGGTGCAGCCAGCAGGCTGCGCCTCTCCGCTTCAGCGTGGCCGCGATCATCAACCGGAAATTCAGTGGGAGACTTCAGAGACTCGGAGCCCGTAGCTAATGAGGTTCGTCGCAGTATTCCAGCGGCGATTCGAGTTGAGAATCACCAGCAGCAGATCGCTCCCGTTCTGAGAGACCTTGGCAACCAGGCACCGACCGGCCTTGGACGTAAATCCCGTCTTCACCCCTTCGACGCCAGGGATGCGCCCCAACAGTTTATTCGTGGTGTGCAGGATATAGGCATGCTGTCCGTTGATCGGCGTGATGATCGCCCGTTCCTCACGGACCAACTGTCGGAAGATCGGCTGATCGAGGGCAATGACACTCAGGGTTGCCAGATCTTCAGCCGTCGAGTAATGATCCGGGTTATCGAACCCGCAGCCATTACTGAAATGCGTATCAGCCAAACCGAGGGCCGCCGCCTTGGCATTCATGAAAACCACGAACTGCGCTTCGTCGCCCCCCACATGCTCCACTGCGGCAAGACAGGCATCGTTCGCGGACATGATCAACATGGCCTTCAAGAGATCTTCCAACCGGAAGATCTGCCCAGCTTTCACGCGCAAATGCGTCTTGTGCGCGCTGGCGGCATTGGGGCTGATCGTCACGAGATCGTCCAGCTGCCCATTTTCCAGAATGACTAGCGCCGACATAATTTTCGTAAGACTGGCGGGAGACATACGCTTCCCTGCATCATGCTCGTACAGCACCCGACCGGTCTTGAGGTCCTTAAGCAAAATGCCATGGGCTGGAGCGACTCGCCAGGGAGGCAGCTGATGGCCGGCCATCGCGGGTTGGACATGCACCGGTTGAGCCGCAACGCTTTTCGCGATGGCAAGGGAGGGAGTGGCGGTCGCCGCACTGATTAGCGCAAGACCAACGAGCAGCCTCGCAGTATCGGCGAGGGATATCCCGCGAGAAGACCTCTCATCGTCTCTTCTCATCATGCGCATATCACTCCTGCTCATAGAGTAAATGACTCCCGCACCTTTCCTCCGCGAAACCCGCTGTCGATCACTTTATGAAAGAATCGAAGCATGTCGGCAAGGTCAATCCAGAATCCGCAATTCAAACAACGAGCATAGAGCCGCCGGTTCACCAGCGTATAGTGACGCTCGACCATCATAAAACCTTTGCATTTCAAACAGTCCATCGACGTGCCTTAGTTCAGTCGTCATTCTCTACCGAAGTCGTTTCACCACCAGTGCCACGCAGCCTGCCAGCAAGCCTCCACCGAAAATCGTCGTGCCGAACGAGAGGTAGGGGCTCACTCCGTTCCCGGGAGCGGCTCCATCAAACAGGTCTCGCACGCCTCCCTGAACCATCAGGATAGACAGTGTAAGTAGTGCACCAATAGTAAACCACCACCCAAAGGATCTCACTGATACCCTCAACCCAGCTATGAATAGGCATGAAATTGCACTGGTGGGGACTTTATCCGAGGGTCGATGGACTGTCAAGCGGACGGCCCTTTGCCGTCACATCCGTCATCGGCAGAGTTAGGGCAAACCTTACTGCCGGTCCGCAGCGTGAGCGGGCGCCGCCTTCAAGCCTCGATGCAAAAAAATGGAGACGCTGCCATTACCGTTGTCCGCCGTCACAAGCCCCGGCTCTTCCTCTTCCTTCATCGTGACGCGAAACGTCGCGAGGGCAAAGGGGCCCGGCTTCGTCCCATAATTTCTTGGTGGATACTCGAAGGTTCCATCGCCTCGGCCAAAGAGAATCGACAGATCGCTCGACTGGAGATTGACGATGGCGACGTCGATGCGGTGATCGCCGTTGAAGTCGCGGGCCAGCCCGAAGTTCGGCCCTGCATCGGCACCGAAATCATGGCCAGGCTGAAATGTCCCATTCCCGTTACCAAGAAAGGTTGTGAAGCTGTCCTTCTCACCGTTGATCACCAGCAGATCGTGGATCCGGTCATTATTGAAATCGGCAAAGCTGACCCCGAGCGGGCGCTTGTCCGTCCGATAGTCGGTGGGCAGACGAAAGGTCCCGTCTCCGTTCCCGGCCCAAATGGACACAGCATTCGACATCGGCCCCCCGTTCGTCACGGCCAAATCAATCATCCCGTCGCCATTCAAGTCTGCCAACGCGATAGATGTCGGTGTATCGCCATATTCATACTGCGCCCCAGGGGTAAAGTCGCCGTTGCCAGTCCCTAGGAAGACTTTGATCTTATCGTTCCGTAATGCAACCACGAGGTCCGGGGCATGATCGCCGTTCAGGTCGGCGCTAGCGATGGCAATAGGAGTCCGATGGACCGGGTAGCGTGGACCCTCTTCGAACTTCCCGTCGACGCGGCCGAGAAGGACCAATACTTCGTCGCCACCTGAACAGGCCAGCGCCACATCGGGATAGGCATCGCGATTGAACAGTCCCAGCGCAAGTGAGCGGGGCTCTTTACAGACGTTCAGTTGGACTTGCTCGCGGAAGGTGCCGTCACCGTTGCCCAGGAGAATCGAGAGCGTATTGCTCCCGATGTTGGTCGTCAGCAAATCGGTCAGCCCGTCTTGATTGACATCCGTCGTGGTCACAGTGGTGGGACTCTTACCGACTTTGTAGCTGGCAAAGTAATAGAAGAGATCCGGCGGGGTATAGAGATCCTGCTTGCTACAGCTACTGACGATTAAAAAAACAAGACCAATCGCTACGACTCCCAGATTCCAGGGCCTGCGCTTGTTATAACCGTCACCCCTTCTGTTCACAGAGGACTCCTCACATCGGGAACCGGCGAGAGGGAGATACCTCTCCATACCTATGTCCTTCACAGGCCGTCTCATTAAAGCAAGCCGCGCCAGTATACAGACCAGCGCTTTCTCCTGGCAATCAATCCACCCTGCAGCAATCCACGCTAAACCGCAGTTTCCCCAGTCCTGAATGGCGTAGCAAGGCTTTGAAAACGGCGTTAGGTTTAGGATATACTGTTTTCTGGCAAGGAGGACCCATGAGCAAGATAATGAAAATTGACCTATCGGTGTATGGAATCGCCGAGATACTGCATTGGTGCCACGACCGCAATAAGGGCCGTATCCCCGGTGTGGACACGGCAGGATTCGACAAGATGAAGGCGCTCTTGGCTGAGAAGCCCCAGTCAGGAGATTATTTCGCCCTCGATCAGTTCTGGAAGACCAGAGTCCTCCTGGAACTAACCGAAGAAGAAGTCACAACGATCGATCGCTGTCTCTACGATATCCCCAACTTGGACAGCGAACCGCTCCCGCAAATCCGTCATAAGTTCTGGCCGCAACAAGCAGCGGCGGTCTAGCTCAGAGAGGGGCCGTCTGTGACGGCCCCTCTCCGCCTCAATAGTAATCAGCCCAGCCTGTCCCTCTACAGCGGTGTGCGAGAACTGCCTAAGTAATCCATTGCGTGTTAGTGCGAACTGGCCGGATGCTTGCGAAGCGAAAACGAAGCAGGCGGCATTTTGAACATCCTGTCGCTAGAGCGACCCTTCACCCTTAAGGTACCGGCGAAAACGTCCCATCAAATCGGCACCGAGCGTCCCACCTTCCGGCTTCTTCACGCCCGGATCGGCAAAATGCCCGCGGATTTCCTGAAGACGTTTTTCCGCCTGCTCATTCCCCTGCAGGCGCTTGGTCTTTTCCAGCGCCGTATCGAAGGCCTCAAACGTTAGCTTGTCGTATCCGAACGAGCGAATCCGTTTGACCGCTTTCATCATGGCCTGATTCCGGAAGCCCGTCAGATGCTCCGAATCGATCTCTTTAAGCCCGAGTTTCCGAGCCCGCCGCTCGGCGGCCTTGCGGATTCCGCTGCGCACGAAGTCCGGAGACGTCTGCAACCGCTTCCAAGCCTCATCGGTCCAGGTAACCCGCTCTTGGGGAGCGCCCCACAATTGCAGCAAAATCGCCTCGTCGATCTGCGTCACGCCCTTTTCTCTCGCCAAATCTTCTGTGTCCCTCTTCAGCATATCCGTGACGAATTCCATGGCGATTGGCGGTGACTCTTTCAACTTCTCGTGCAGCTGAGCCAAGGCCCCCTCACTCCACTCCAAGGGAGGCGCCGAAGCCTCACGGAGATCGCCCAGCGCTTCCACCTTTTCGAAGAGATCGACGTTCACCTCGAGATGCCCTCGCTCCTTGGCGATCTCTTCGGTAATTTGTTTGCTCATGGCGCGCATGAATTCAGGCACGGTGTTCAGCCGTTCCTTAGCGGCAGCCGTCCAGGGGAGATGGCCCTGCGCCATTTGCTCCGCTGCGTCCGCCATGCCGGATTCGCCGCCCATCCCACCCATCATTTGATTCTTGAACTGATCGAGAATCTCCCCCGTAATCTCCGCATAGCCAAATTCCTTGGCCTTCTTTTCGGCCAAGCGACGAACCATGCCGCGCAAAAATAATGGCGCCCGCTCGAGACGTTGGGAGGCCTCGTCCGTCCAACGGACATCGATCCCGACCGCATCCTGAGAATCTGGTGAGCTCATGGTCTACTTCCTGTTATGACTGGTTCAGGAGTTCTTTCAATTCTTTGCCGGCTTTGAAAAATGGCACTTTCTTGGCTGGCACCGCCACAGTCGCGCCGGTCTTGGGATTCCGACCTTCTTTCATCCGGCGAGCCCGTAACCGAAAGCTGCCGAACCCTCGAATCTCCGTCTTGTCACCATTCTTGAGCGAGTCCCGCACACAGTCGAAGATCATATTGACGACGACTTCCGCCTGTCGTTTCGTCAACGTCGTCACCTGTTCGGATACACGCTCGATGATCTGAGCCTTCGTCATAATGGGCCCCCTTTTCGTGGTGTGAATCGACTCACTAGCCGACCCGACCGCGCTAAAACGCCATGAGATACTTCAACCCGACCCCGGAATAAAAATCTAACTTAGGGAAGAGCACTGACAGGCGCGACTCGATCAACTCTCTGATCGAAAATCGCCGGCGCGGCTCAATGACTTTCGGCTCCCCCTCGATACCGGCTACATCCGCAGCAAGCTGGATAGCATCGTCCAAATCGCCGAGTTCGTCTACCAGCTTCGATGCTTTGGCCTGACTACCCGTGAAAATCCTGCCGTCCGCCAAGGCCTGCACAACCGCCCGATCGAGTCCGCGCCCCGCCGCCACCGCCTCGATGAACTGCTGATGGACATCGTCCATGACAGATTGAAGCAGCGCGCGCTCCTCGTCGCTCATCTTCCGGAGCGGCGACCCCACATCTTTATAGCGCCCGCTTTTAATCACGATGCCTTCTACCCCGATTTTCTTCAACAGCCCTTCGACGTTAGCCATCTCCATGATGACCCCAATACTTCCCGTCAGGGTTCCTGAGTTGGCCATGATCCGATCGGTCGCCACCGCAATATAGTAGCCCCCGGATGCGGCCACCGTGCCCATGGAGGTAATCACCGCCTTATTGTGTTTACTGCGAACCCGCTGCACCGCATCATGGATTTCCTGCGATGGCACGACCCCACCGCCGGGGCTATCGATTCGCAAGACGATCGCCTTCACGGAGGGATTCTCCGCAAACCGCTTCAGTTCGCTGATCGTGGCTTGCGCATCTAGGATGACCCCTTCGATGCGAATCACTCCCACCCGGTCCCCCACCGAAAAATCCAGGTCAGGGGCGAACAGATTTATCAGGAAGAAGAGCCCCAGCCCGAGGCCGAGTGCCCAAAATACTTTGCGCAGGATGTTGCGCTTGGCTGGCTTATCTATTTCAAGAGCCATAATTTTTCTGTTCGCTCACAATGCCGGGAGCGCCTAGGCCCTCCCGGCATATACGGAAACCCGGTGACTCGGACCTACTTCTCGTCCTCGGCTGAACCACGCTTCCGGCTCTGCTTTGCCGCACGACCCAAGCTCTGGTCCAACGTGCCTTGGGTAGAATGGTATTCATCCACCTGCCGGCGATCGCTATCCGACTGGTGCTCGCGCAGGCTGAGCGCGATCTTCCGCTCTTCACGATCCACCTTGATGATCTTGGCCGTCACTTCATCGCCAAGCTTGAACTTCTCTTCCAGCTTGGCTTGCGGATCGAGACCTGCCTCGCTGATGTGAATCAAGCCTTCGAGGCCTCCGTCCAATTCGACGAAGATGCCAAAATCGGCGATCTTGCTAATCTTCCCGACCGCCACATCCCCGACACCGTACCGGTTCGGGATCTCGGCGTCCCAGGGATCGCTTCCTAGCTGCTTATACCCGAGCGACAGCCTCTCCTTTTCCTTGTCGATCCGCAGAACCAGGGCCTCGACCTTCTGGCCCTTCTTGAAGAGCTCGGAGGGATGCTTGATGTGCTTCGTCCAGGACATGTCGGAAATATGGATCAATCCATCGATGCCCTCTTCAAGCCCGACAAACGCGCCAAAGTCTGTGAGGCTCTTCACCTTTCCTTCGATGCGCGTGCCGATGGCATACGTCTCTCCCACCTTATCCCAGGGGTTCGGCGCAGTCTGCTTCATCCCGAGCGAGATTTTCCTGCTGCCAGGATCCACGTTCAACACCGCCGCTTCGACCTGATCCCCGATGGAAACGACGCGCGACGGATGGCGCACTTCGTGCGTCCAGGACATCTCGGAGACATGCACCAATCCCTCGACGCCCGGTTCGAGCTCGATGAAGGCTCCGTAATCGGCCAAGCTCACCACACGGCCACGAACACGGGTGCCGATCGCGTACTTACCGGCCACGCCGCTCCATGGATCGGCGCTCTTCTGCTTCAAGCCCAGTGAAATACGTCCGGTCTCGCGATCGTACTTGAGGACGCTGACTTCCGCCTTATCGCCGATATTGAACATTTCAGACGGATGACCGACACGGCCCCAGGACATGTCCGTGATATGGAGCAGTCCG
>SXGT01865604.1_pt1 | contig 15159 bp, 13 predicted proteins | sample 3176221 | NCBI WGS metagenome assembly SXGT01 (sample SAMN11356862, study PRJNA531348) | freshwater metagenome | isolation source: freshwater sample F1-120 | place: China: Fuxian Lake, Yuxi | collected 2017-12-25
TCATCATCTCTGCGCTCTTCGCTTCTCTGCGGTAAAAGTGACGGAAACTGCATTTTTACCGCAGAGAAGCGAAGAGCGCAGAGGTAAGGCGGACACGTTTTCATGGGGTTCGCAGAGTTGTGTAGATACCAATGAGGCAAGCTCGGTGGCGAGCTTTTGGCTTCTGCGAAAAGTGTCGAAACGGGTTCGGACTGCCTGTGTTTCATCGCTGTCTCGTGAAATCGGGTTTGTGGCAGTATTTTTCCTGCGTATCACCGCGCGCATCGCGCACTCAAACTGTCATTCCGGAGGGAGCCGGGATGCGCCCCACCAATTGCGTTTCAGGATAATCATCTCGTGTAACGGAGTACCAAATCATGATCTTCGGCCAGTCGTCTTCTCACGTCATCGCTCTGTCGAGCCAAGAACGAACCCTGCTGAAGAACGGCTACCAGCATTGGCGAGCTGTCGGCGTGAGCCTCAACAATCTGCTGGTGAAACGGCTGTCGAAATCGGAGCTGGATACGGGTGCCAAGAAGCTGGGCCTCTTAAAGGGCGGAGTCATGGTCTTTGACTCCGAGGATGAGTGCGCCTATTTGATGGACTACTGCATTCATCACGTCCGCACCAGCGGCCGAAACGCCGTCGAGCGCGAGTTGATCGCGCGATCCGATGCACCTGAATCCGACGAACTCACATGCCTGCAAGCCTTGCAGCACACGATCTATTCGGTGTTCCTCGTCGAAGCGGTCGAGCCGGGCCTTGGAGTCCACGTTCGTGACCTGCGGTCCCAAGGGGAGTTGTTTGTCCTGGATCTTGGCTTCGGAAGCTCTGCAGTGCCGGGGCTGATCCTGGCGACCCGGATCATATCCGTGGCGGGAATCAACATGACCGGGGGCGCGGCAATTCCACTTGGAAAACTCCCGGACGGAGGAGAGAACTCACTCTTCTGGCTGAAGTTCACGACCTACTTAACTTCTCTCTCCGATGACTTCGACCCGGCCACGTTGATTCGCGAAAGTTTAAATGCGGGCGGCGGTTCGCGGGTTCAATTCCAAGACGTCAGTGGAAATTCGATCGGCGACGCACCGGTTGGTCGTTTGACGCATTCTGAAAAAATCGGGCGCAACGCACCGTGCCCGTGCGGCAGCGGCAAAAAGTTCAAACACTGTTGCCAATGAGGATTCTCGTCACACGAACTCGGCCGCTCTCTGAACTCTGGCGAGTTCAGCGACGGCCGGACTTGGAACTCATTCGGCATTGGTGGCGGCGGGTGCTTCGAAGTCTCCTTCCACATCGGGGAGAAACGTGCGCACGCTTTTGAGGAGGCGGCCCTTGGGTGGCTCGATCATGCCTTGTTGCATGAGGTTCGCTTCCATGCCTCGCCCCTGCTGGAGATGTTGTTGAATTAGCTTCCATTGCCGGTCATCCAAGAGGGGCTTCAGTTTGGCGGCGGGTAATTTCGCGAGGCTGTAAAACACGAAGTACTGGTCGTACTGGCCGAAGTTGAGCGGCGGTTGAGTCTCCTCAATGATGAGCTTGAAGATTGCCTCGTGTTGGTCGTGATGCAGAGCGACGGTGTTGGACAAGGTGTGCAACGCGACCTCGACGGCGGCTTGGTAGCGGAACCGACGACGATCATCCAGGACGACCTGGTACTTCTCCTGTTGTTCGCGCGTGAGCGTGTTGCGAACCGTCTTGGCAAAGAACGATGAGTCACCAAACAAGCCTGCCTGCTGTTTCTGTTGCAGCGGATGGATCTCCTGCCAGATTTGGTTGAAGGCGTTCTGATCGTTTCGCACTTTGAGGAACTTCTTGCGAACGACCTCGACCTCCTCGAAGAACTGCCGCATGTCACCGCGTGCCGCGAGCGTGAGCTTTTTCGCTTGAGCGTCCGTCAGTTCGCAGACTCGCCGCAGTTCCGCGAGCTTCATTTTCACGCTCGACTCAATCCGAGCTTTGCCGGCCGCCGCATTGTTGCTCCCCTGGAAGACCCATTGGTCGAAGTTCTCTTCTTGGATGAAGAAACCGCGGTTGACCTGATTCTCGACGGGTGCAGGTTCGTCGTCGTCTTCGTCGGCCGCGAAGGCGAACGCAGCCAACAGGAGCATTGGCAGTGCGAGCAGCCGGAGCCAAGTAGCCTTCATCGCTCCGCGTGAAGTGAGCCGATTGTTGATCGACGAGTTTCTCCGATGATTTGAATCGCTGGCGGCTCGGCTGTCTTCATGTGGAGCGATGAAGGCTACTTTTGTCAGGCACAACATTGTTGGCAACACGAGCCACCTCCGATTCCCGTTTGTCTTCACAACCTTCATTCCCGATGCCTCAGATTTATTGCTTCGGTGCTTCGGCTTTGGCGGGTTCAACGCCCCACCAACCGTCGTCCGCTTCGGCGATGCCCCCTCCGAAGTAGTAGCCGAAATCGACTTTTTGCAGGCCGCTCCAGACCGACTTCTGATCGGCGTCGAGATGCGTCACGACATGTTGGTCCGGCACCATTGGAAAATATTGGTCGCCGTAGGCGGACAGCATCAGCCATTGCTCCCACTTGTCTTGCCAACCGGCAGTGATTGCTTGAGTGATCTTGTCTCGCTGATCGGCGGTCAGACACAAGGTGCCGTCGAGACGGGCGACGACGCAGCGGATCGCGGCTCGTTTGCGAAGGGAGGCGCGCTGAGCCGCCGCAGCCTTGTACTTCGTCATTTGTTCGGGAGTCAGCGTTTCCTGCAACGCCTTCGCGACGGATTCGCGAATTGTTCGCTGAGGGTCGGGCTGTTGGTTTTGCGCGCGGAAGACGCCGCGCATCTGGCCTCCTTGAAGTTCGGCCATCTTGAGTGCGGCCTCTTTCAGGCTCGCTTCGCCCGCCGTTTTGATCTTCGGACGTTGCTCCGGAGCCAGGTCGCACACTTGTCGAATGAAGTTCAGTTCGGTGGTGAGGATCGGCCGGTACTGCTGTGTGAATTGACCAACCCACTGTTGGACCTGCGCGTCAATTTGCGCTTCGCGGGCATCGACCGCCTTCTTGGGTTCCGCCGGCTTGTCAGCTTTCGGTTCTGCTTTTTCCGACTTGGAGTCGTCGGCTTTTTTGATGGCGGCTTTCGGCTCGTCGGCATGGCTGTGAATCGGCGCGAGGGTGATCGCGAGTGCCGTGACGAGGATTGTGTTGAGACGTGATGTTGTCATGGCTTCTGAACTCTGAGGAAAAACCAATCACTAGCACGACGTGCAAGCGAGTGGTTGTATTGCCGTGTTTTACGATTTGTCTCGCTGATCCTGACAGCGTCCGTGAGTGACATCCCCACCGAGCTTGCCTCGGTGGAGCGGTGATTGACAACTAGCCGGGCCAATCATGCGCTCCACCGACACAAGGTCGGCAGGGGCGTCGTTCGTTTGTGTCGTTCGATCTAGCAGTCAATCACGGCTTCCACTGAGGCAAGCTCGGCGGGGAGCTGTCGAGATCAGCGAGAAGTGTCATGTTACCACTCGCTGGCGCGTCGTGCTGGGTTCTCTTCACCTCGCGCTGATGTAGACGAAGGTTTTTCCGTCGCGGGACCAACTGACTCCGACATTGTTGCGGTTGGCGGGTTGTTTGGCGTAGCGCTCCGAGGGTTTTCCGTTTTCGCCGTCGGGGTCGATGACGTGGATTTGTGATTTCGTTGCTCCGGCCGGGGTGCGTGGGAACATCAGGCGTTTGTCGGTGAGCCACGAGAGTTCCTGGCCGATCTCCTTGGCATCGCAGAGCACTCGCACGTTGGCTTCAAAGGGCAGCCGCAGGTTCGGGTCACCGCCTGTCGTGTGGACGATGCCGACCTCCAAGCCGCCGTCCGCGCGATGACCTTTGAAGCAGATGCGTTGCGAATCGGGGGACCACGCGAAGTTGTGCTCGATGTATCGGTAGGGGCTTTTGCCTTCGGCGAAGAGGGAGCGTTTCTCGTTGGTGGCCACGTCGCGAATGATGAAGTTGGTGTAGTTGTGGAGGTAGGCAAACTTCCGTCCGTCGGGCGAGAACTCGATCGCCCAGCCTTGAGGGTCGATCGATTCCTCTTCGGAGTCCAATTCGAAATCGCGAACGAACACTCCTTGGTTGTACTTCGAATACGCGATGCGGCGGCTGTCGGCCGACCAGTGGGGAATGCAGCCGATGCCGAGATCGCGGACTTCGTCGGTCTCCAAACTCGCGATCAGCACATGCGCGGCGACGTTGTTCTCGCCGCGCTTCCAACCATCGACGGCCACCCACTTCCCGTCGGGCGAAATCTCCGGCGAGAAGACGGTCGGGTAATCGGGGATCGTGATCGCCAGCACTCGGCCGTCGGCGAATCGCACGCGGATTTCGTTGGGTGGCAGATGGGTCGTGATGAACGGCGATTCTTCGAGCGACAGCGACTGGTCCTTGTTCACATCGAGCCGCCGGAAGTACTCGGCACTCAGCGCGGACAACGCGACTCCCGGATGGAAGCGGTACTCCACGAGCTGCAGCTTCCCGTCCTCATCGGCATCCTGGAACGACCCCCAATGGGCGAGGAAGTTGACCAGCGGCGTCAGTTGGAACTCGCGCAGCGAGAGGCCGCCGTCCCGGTCGTCGTCGAATCCAGGAAACATGCAGGCCGCGATCGGCTGTTGATCGGCCGTCAGCGTTTTCAATTCGTCGGGAGTCAACCGGCCGTTCAAGTCCGCATCCAGACTCAGGAAAGTTCCCACCGGGTCTGTGCGATGGTTGCTGTTGACGAACTCCGCCCAGTTGAACTTGCCGTCGCCGTTCTGATCCGTCCCTTCGATCCACGTCTTTTTTTGGTCGTCCGGAATCGCACCGAGTGCCTGCGAGTAATCATTCACACTCACGAAGCCCTCGCGATCCAGTTTGAAGCTGCAAAACAGCCGCCAATCGACCACGCGCCCCGTGGGAGCCCGCACCAATTCACCACCCGGAATCCGCACGCCGAAGGCGACGTCCACCAGCTTGGCCGCTTCCTCTCGCGAGACTTTCTGATCGCGGTCCCAATCCCAGTCCACGAGCTTCGTCGCGACGAGACCTCGCACATGCTGTCCGATTTTGGCGGTCTCGAACTCGTTCGCATTCAGCACGCCATCGCTGTCAGCGTCCCATTCTCCCCAGCGATCGGCAAGTTCCTTCATTGTCTTCTCCGACAACAGCACGATCGGATCGGGGATCGGAGCACGTTGCACTTCGGGAACCCAATGCGGGATCGTCAGAAACTCGGCGAGCGTCATGCGGGCGTCCGAGTCGGCGTCGAAGACTTTGAAGTCGCGGCTCAGCCGATTCACCGGCAAGCTCCCCTCCGCCGTGAACTCAGCCTCGGTCAATTGGCCATCCGAGTTGGCATCGAGCAGCACGAACTTCGCTCCGGCATGAGTTGTCTGGAAGGGCCACTCGGTCTGCGACAACGACTGATCCTGATTCAAATCGAGCCGCCGAAAATACTCCGCAGCGAGCGCCGCCAACGCCGGAGCCGGCATGAAGCGAAACTCCTCCGGGCTGAGCTTGCCGTCTCCGTTCGTGTCGGTCGCGCCATGCCACACGGCCATCAGATTGATGTGCGGGATCAACAGGAACTCGCCCAGCGAATACGTTCCGTCTTTGTCGTCGTCGAAACCAGCGTGCCAGTTCTTCCCCGGCGGTCCCCAAGCGGGCAGCCCCGCCAGTTCCGCGGGAGTCAAACTGCCGCTGAGATCGGCATCCATCGTCAGAAACTGTTGCACGGGATCGGTGCGATGCGAACTAGTCGAGAAGGCGGCGATGTCGAACCGCTCATTCTCCGCCGCGAAGATCGTCGGGAACCAAGTCTCCGGCTTCAGCGTCGGGCCGAGAGCCTTGATGTAGTCTTCGCGAGCGACTCGCCCGTTGGCATCCGGTTTCAACGCGAGGAACGTTCGCCAATCCACGACTCGCCCGATGTTGTCCCGCAGCAACTCACCGCTGGGAACACGCACGCCGAACGCGATGTCCAATACACGAGCCGCCTCCTGCCGCGAGACCTGCCCATCTCGATTCAAATCCCAATCCGCAAACCCCGTCGCTTCCAACCCTCGGACCTGAGCCGACACGTTTCCCACTATGAACTCGTCCGCCGACAGTGAGTCATCCCCGTTCTTATCCCAAGCCTTCCACTCCTTCGCCAGCCGAGCCATCGCCCTCTCCGACAGCCCGACCACCGGATCAGCCAACTTCCCACGCAGCTCATCCGTCTGTCCCACCGGCACCGTGACAAACTCCGCCTGAGTCATCTTCCCATCACGATTAATATCAAAGACCTTGAACTCCCGCAGAAGCACGGGCTGTTCGCGCCCGACTCGCTTCAAATACTCCTCCTCCGTGAGCACCCCATCGCCATTCGCATCGCACACCTTGAACTCGGCAACAATCGCGTCCTCGGCCAGTAACGCAGCGTCCGACTGACAAACAAACAGAGAAAACAAAGACAAGAAAACGCAGACACGAAGAAGTAGCGGCTTCATCTTTCTGTCCCCCTCTTTCTGTCTGCCAACCCCGCAGCTCACCGCATTGTCCAAAATGCTCACCTCCAGCGAGAAGCGTTCGATTGGTGAGCGACATGCGACCGGCGACGGTATTTGTAATCGTCTCGTGATTCTTGGCGAAAGCACCACCGAAAATTGAGCTGACGCTGATCCTGTTTGACTTGCTGAACACCCGAAGGTTGCGTTACCGATCCGCTCATGGCGACCGTGAATTCTGAATCTGTGTCAGGGGCCGATCGCGGACGGCAAACCAGCGTGGTCGAGTGGATCGCTGTGGCGTGGATCGTCGGGTACGCCCTCTTTTTCTTTCATTTCACGTTGCCAAATAGCAATCCGCCAGTCAGCCGTGTCGATCTTTGGTTTGATTTGCCGGAAACTTTGTGGTCGAACGTGGTCACTCCGCCGAAGGCTCCGGCGGCCAGTTGGTCGAACCTTTCGCAACGGCTCGATCTGTTCGCTGTCGCGGCGGCGATCTGGTTGGGAAGTTGGGCCGTCGGAGGATTACTGTTGCGAGCGATGCGGATTCCGTTGGACGCCAATTCGGCCGAGCGACTCGTGTGTGCGTGCGGCGTGGGACTGTCGGCCGTGTCGCTGCTGACGCTGGGTTGCGGATTGGCGGGTTGGCTGTCTCCGTGGTTGCTCGGCAGCGTGTTGGCAGTGGCATTCGTCAGCGAACTGGTGTGGAGCGGGCGAACAAGAGGTGTTCGCCATCTGATTGATGGAACCTCGATCGACGATCTCACCAGTGGGCTAACGCCCTCCGCTCGCCCTTCGAGGAACGATTGGCGGGACCCCCTTTGGGGATTCTTGTCACGCGGGGAGCAGCTTCCGTATTCGCTCATCGCGAAGTGTCTCGCTGTCTTTGCCGTCAGTTTGTTTCTGCTGGCGATGTTGCTGGGTTCTGTGCTGCCGCCGACCGACTTTGACGTGAAGGCGTATCACCTCACCGGACCGAAGGAGTATTTCCTCGACGGCCAAATCTCGTTCTTGGAGCACAACGTTTACACGAACTTTCCGTTCTTGACGGAGATGCTGTGTTTGCTTGGCATGGTATTGCGTCAAGACTGGTATTGGGGCGCACTGGCGGGACAAGTGGTGCTGATGGGGTTCGCTCCGCTGACGGCGTTGGCGTTGTTCTGCGCGGGACGGCGGTTTTTCGGGGGGACCGCCGGTTGGTTGGCAGCAGTGATTTATCTCTCGACGCCGTGGACGTACCGTTTGGCAATCATCGCGTACGTCGAAGGGGCGTTGTCGTGCTATTTGTTTTTGGCGCTGCTCGCGCTGCTGCTGGCGGTGGAGGCTTCGCGTCCCGAAGGGACTCGCTCGGCGTCGAATCGGTTGTTCTTGTTGGCGGGACTGTTCGCTGGCAGCGCGATGGCCTGCAAGTATCCGGGACTGGTGTCGGTTGTGTTGCCGCTGAGCTTGGCAAGCGCCGTGGCGGCTATCAGATGGCAGAAGGCAGAAGGCCATTCAAGCCGTGACCATCTTTTTCATCGGGACGGCACTGACGGTGGGACCGTGGTTGCTCAAGAACTTGGTGATGACGGGGAATCCGGTCTATCCGCTGGCCTTCGGGTTGTTCGGCGGCCGAGACTGGGATGCGGCCTCACACGCGAAGTGGCGCGCGGGGCACAGCACGACGAAGTATGCGCTCAGCGAACTGGCGGAGAACTTGATCGACGTGACTGCGAAGGCGGATTGGCTCAGCCCGCTGTTGTTTGGTCTCGCGCCACTGGCGCTGCTGGCGGTGGTCCGTTCGCAAGAGTCGAATCAACCTTCGTCAAGTCGCCCCTCGCCCCTTGCCCCTCGCCCCCTGCTTTTCTGGTTGTGGTTGTACGTCGCGTACCTGTTCACTCAGTGGTGGTTGCTGACGCATCGGCTTGATCGGTTTTGGGTGCCGTTGATTCCGGTCGTGGCCTTGCTGGCGGCGGTGGGATGTCTGTGGTCGTCGAGCAAATTGTGGCGTCGCGCGTGTGGTGCCTTCGTGGTGTTGTCGGTGCTGTTCAATTTGGGATTCGTGACGACTTCGTTGTGCGGGTTCAACGGATATCTGTCGGACCTCGATCAAGCACGCGCAGTCTCGGAGAGCTGGCCAGAGGGAATTCAATACCTCAACCAGTTGTCGGATGCCGGCAAGTTGCGACCAGACGCGACGGTGCTGTGTGTCGGTGAGGCGCAGGTCTTCGATGCTCGGCCGCGACTGATTTACCACACGGTGTTCGATCAGCCGATGCTCCGCGACTGGCTGGCGGAGCGTCCGACGGGCGACGTTCCTGATCACGACTGGCCACTGCGGCCGATCGAGGAGGTTCGTCGAAAATTCGAGTCGGCGGGGGTCACTCACGTCCTGGTCAACTGGGAGGAGTTGCTGCGATATCGCATGACGTATGGCTATTCGGACTTCGTCACTCCGAAACGGTTTATGTGGCTGCGCGAGCAAGGATTACTCGGCAATTCGGCGGAAATCGCGGGATACCGGGATTTCGACTCACTGCCAACGCACGAACTTCGCCAGCATGACCATCAGCGTGAGGTGGAAGAGTGGGCGCCGGAACTGAAGCGATCATTGAACGGCAAGACGGTCTTCGTGACGTGGCAGTTGTTCCCGGTTCGGGCGGCGTCCCGTCCAAATCCTGATCGAAACAAAACCAAGTGAGTTCCAGCAGGAATCGAGGATTTCGTCAAGCGGGGTTTTCGGAACTCGGCATTGCGGCATCCCGAAGGCATAGATATGGTGCCGCCTCGGATGGATGCTGTCGGGGCATCCTGTCTGGGTCTTGTGGGTGGTTCCCGGCTTGTGGGCAGAGTGAAACAATCAGCTCGTCGCGTGATGAGTGGTTTCCCAGCCGTTCGCAAGCGTCAACGAGTGCTCCTGCGAAGCCTGGGTCTTAGAGTCGCGCCGTCTGGAAAGCGGTGCTCGGTTGAGGAACTGTGTGAATGGCTAAGAAACTTTTCGTGGGTGGTTTGGCTTGGGCGACGACGGACGATGGACTCCGTCAGGCGTTCGAGCGTTTTGGACAAGTGGCGGAAGCCAAGGTCATCATGGATCGTGAAACGGGCCGGTCACGTGGCTTCGGTTTCGTGAGCTTCAATGATGACGGCCAAGGCAGTGCCGCAATGCAAGAGATGGACGGCGGCCAACTCGACGGTCGGACCATCAAGGTGAACGAAGCCCAGGAACGTGCTCCACGTCCGGGTGGAGGAGGCGGAGGCTTCGGCGGCGGTGGCCGCGGCGGGCGTGGTGGATACGGCGATCGTTAACCCCGACGGTGTCCGCGACACTCAACGAAGACGCGGCACGACAATTCGAATCAACAAAGAAAAAGCCGGGAGCGATCCCGGCTTTTTCTATTTTCTGTGCCAGTTCGCGATGTTGGCTCCCAACAGAATAAGCCGGCACGCTCTAGCGGTTAGGGGGAGGATCAACCGCCGCTTGAATTTGCACACCCGCAGCCGGACACTGGTGTCGTTTGACCGTGGTCTGACTGACCTCGAATCCCTGACCTCTGTGAGCCGCTACCATGATCGCCGCCGTCCAAACCTCCCCTGAAGTTTTCGATCAGACGTTCCTGTTGGTCCGTGCCCGCATTCTCGAAATTGCCGCTACGCTCGATCGCCTGGACCGGGCCGAGGCTGCTGAATCGGTGCGCGCGGACCCTCGCTTTCGTCAAATCCAGCAAGGTCTCGAAATCCTCTTGAGCGACGGCTTCCATCGTGCCGCTCAGATCCAGGAGATCTTCAGCGATCAATACGACCCGACCTGGATGAAGAAGTACCTGACGACCGGGGAGCGGCCTGCTCTCTCTCCAAGCGTTCCGCACTGAGGATGACTCCTCGACCTCACGGAGTTTCGATCATTGCAAATTGAAAGTTGCAAATTGCAAATTGAGAATTGGAAGACGAAACAACATGAATCCTGAAGCCAAGCCTGCCTCCTGCGGTTCAATTTGAAATTTGCAATTTTCATTTTGCAATTTGCAATCCCCCCTGACATCTCCGACTTCAAGCGACCCACACACCATGTACTACATTGACCCACACATCCACATGGTTTCCCGCGTGACCGACGACTACGAACGCATCGCCCGCATGGGCTGCGTGGCCGTCAGCGAGCCGGCATTCTGGGCCGGCTTTGATCGCGGTAGCGTGGACGGCTTCCGCGACTACTTCCGGCAGCTCACCGAATTCGAGCCGAAGCGCGCCGGTTGGTCCGGAATCCAGCATTACACCTGGCTCTGCATCAACGCCAAGGAAGCGGAGAACGTCGAACTCTCGCGCGAGGTCATCAAGATGATCCCGGAGTTCATCAACAAACCGGGAGTGCTCGGCATCGGTGAGATCGGGCTGAACAAGAACACGAAGAACGAGTCGATCATCTTCCAAGAGCACGTCCAACTGGCGATGCAGCTCGACGAACTGATCCTGATTCACACGCCGCACCTGCAAGACAAGCTGAAGGGAACGCGGATGATCATCGACATGCTGATGTCCGACCGCCGCGTGCAGCCGGAGCGAGTGCTGATCGACCACGTCGAGGAACACACCGTCGGCCTGGCGAAGGAAGAGGGCTTTTGGTGCGCGATGACGCTGTACCCGATCACGAAATGCACCCCCTCGCGAGCCGCCGACATCATCGAAGCCTACGGCGACGACCGCATCATGGTGAACTCCGCCGGCGACTGGGGTCCGTCCAACCCGATCGCCGTCCCCGACTTCATCCAAGAACTCCGCAAACGGGGCCACCCCGAATCGAAGATCAAGAAAATCGTCTACGACAACCCGCTCGAATTCTTCCGGCAGTGCAAGCGATTCGAGTTCACCCCGCCGGACACGCTGGCGGATGCAGTTCCGGCGGAAGAGCCGGTTTCGACGAAATAACGAAGGGAAACGAACATGACTTACCGAACTTTGGAAGCCGTTTTGCACCCCGATAGTCATCTTGCGTTGCCCGCAACGGAATTACCCGAACGACCAGTGAGAGTCATGGTCACAATTCTTAACGATGACAAAGCGCCTTCGGCGGATAAGGTGGTCCACATTCGCAGCCCGCGCTTGGTTCATCCAGAGCAAGCGGCGGATTTCGCGGTGAAGATTGTTGAGGTGATGCCCGATGCCAGCGTATGAAGAGAGTCAATCGCCTCCGGCTCCAATCGCTCAGGCAATGTTGCGGTCTGTGGAGACAGGTGAGATGGTCAAGAACATCCCAATGCTGCTCGATACGGGAGCCGACCTGACGCTGGTTCCTCGAATCGCCGTCAATCAACTGGGAGTTTCTCCGATTTCAGACGATGCGTGCGAGGTGGCGGGGTTTGATGGGAACCGATCAGTGGCGAACGTCGTTATTGTGGATTTGATTCTGTTTGGATTGGCATTCCGAGGCCGCTACCTGCTCTCAGACGATGCCATTGGAATTGTCGGACGCAACGTGCTCAATCATGTCACGCTCGAATTCAATGGACCAGCCCTGGAATGGAATATCAGCAACTGAAGCTGGATCGAACCCACAGATAGTCGCGAACAACCGGCTGAAGCTTATGGAAAATGGGGAGCCGACTGATCGAACAGATGGAACAAGGAATCAGCCATGAGCCCACGCCACATGCTCCCTGCGAGTTTTGCTCTCTTGATCGCCACCTTGTTGGGGTGGGTTCCGTTCGCTAGTGCGCTCGATGAAGACGCTGTGGTCAAAGTCGAAGATTCCCCAATCCTCGTCGAGCTAAAGGAGCGGATTTCGAAACTCGTCGCGAAGTCTCACCCAGAAACGAAGGTCACACTCGTGGACGACAAACTGATCTGCGAGTATCGCAAGCAGAAATTCATGATTCATAAGGTCGGCAAGGGTGGATCGGTTTCCGAAAACGCCCATGAGGAAATTGGCCCCACACATGGAGGTTTCATCATCCGAATCGGACTTCGAGACCACCCGTATCAAGGAGCGTCTGGGAAACCGTATGGCGTGCATCGACGCCACTACTGGCACGATTACATCAACGAATATCAAATTCCTAGAACCGAGCGAGTGGTCCGCCTTGATCTGACGTATGGAAATTTGACTTACGACTTTCGGCACAACGCAAAATTGTTTCATGTGATTCGCACACTCTGCGAGGCGTATGGAGAGCCGTTGTTTGCCGTCACGGAAAAACGGCCTGAGTACAAGAACATCCTCGCGAGCGACGTCGAATCTGCTGATGAGGAATGGCTGTACTTCAGAGACCTTCCCAACAAGAAATGACACACGGTCACAAAGACCTCCGAGAGATTTCCCATGTCCACCGCTACCACACCCGAACGATCGCACGCTCCGTATGCGGAGCCGGATGAGTACATCGACTATCAGCTTCGTAAGACGCAGACCGGCATCAAGCGGATCGACATGCTGACGGCGGCGATCGTCGCGATCACGGTGTTGATCGGGTATGTGCTGCTGTTCGTGCTGAGCGATCATTGGTTGTTTGAAGGTGGCGTCGGCGGCACGGCGCGGATGCTGATGTTTCTGCCGGTGATTGGGTTCGTCGGCTGGCTGATCGGAGCCAAGGTGGTTTGGCCGGCGCTCAGAAACGTCAGTGGGTTGTACGCGGCCCGGACGCTGGAAGCCTCTTCGACGGAGTTTCGCAGCGGATTGTTGAACCTAGTCGATCTCAAACTGGCGGGGCGCGAGGTCTCGCCGCTGATCTTGGCGACGATGGAAAAGCGAGCGGCCGTGACGCTCGCGAAGTTCAACGTGGATGACGCGATTGACAAGCGGCCGTTGTTGCGGACGTTGTATGTGCTGTTCGGGATCGTGGTCGCGTTTTGTGCGTATTCCATCTTCAGCCCGAAGAAGCTCGGTCCGTCGGTGCTGCGAGCGATCGTGCCGTTCACGAACGTCACGCCAGCCACGCAGACTGAAATCCTCGAAGTCAAACCGGGGGACGCCAAACTCCGAGCCGGCGGCATCCTGCCGGTCAGCGTGCAGCTTCGCGGCGAAGTCCCCGCCGACGTCACGCTGCTGTTCACGACTGCCGACCGCCGCTTCGTTGATGAGCCGGTGCAGCTCGGTGCCACGACCGATCCGACTCTCTTCGAGGGGACACTCGGCAACGACGAGCACGGGCTGTTGCAGAGTTTTTCGTATCACGTTGTCGCTGGTGACGCTCGGTCGCCGGAGTACCGCGTCGAGATCGTCACGCCCCCCTCCGCGACCGTCACTGAAGTCCGCTACGACTACCCGGAGTACACCGAACTCGACCCACGCACGCAGATGGGCGGAGCCATCGACGTTTGGGAACGGACCGCCATCACGATCACGGCCGCGACCAACGTACCGGTCAAGCGCGGCGAATTTGAACTCGCCGACACCGAAGATTTTTCCGCCGCCTATCCCGGCAGCAGCGTGAAGATCGCCGACGGCAAGAAGCTGACCATCGCTTGGCGAGCTGACCCGCGTCAGGCCGATGGCAAGTTCCCGAAGTTCTACCGCATCAAAGTTTGGGACGCCGAAGACACTCCTGATCCCAAGCCGGCGGTGTATCCGATCAACATCCGCATCGACCAACCGCCGCAAGTCGTGTTGATCGACCCGACGACCAACCTCGAATTGCCAGCCAACGGCACCGTGCCGCTGGTCGTGGCGGCTCGCGATCAAGACTTCAAGCTGCGCACCGTCAGCTTGAAGATCGCTCGCGACGAGAACGACGTCACCGACGAGACGCTCTTCGATGGCTCGCAGCAGGAAGTCTCGCTGAAGCACGATTTCCAGCTCGAACCGCTGCGGCTCAAAGAGGGTGACAAGATTCGCATCTGGGTCGAAGCCCAGGACAACCGGATGCCGACTCACAACCTCGCGAAGACTCCGCCCATTGAGATCACGATCAAAGGCAAGGTCACCAAAGAAGAGGCCAAGAAGCAGCTCGACGATCAGAAGAAAGAGCAACAGCAACGGCTCGACGAAGCCAACAAGAAGAACAACGACCAAGCCCCTGAGCAGCAGCCGCCTGATCCGGCCAACTCGCCGGATCAACCGCCGCGCGATCCGAATGAACCGGAGCCGCCGAAAGACAAAGAGGACGAAGCCAACAAAGATCAGCAGCAGCAGAAGGGGCAACAACAAGACGACAAAAACTTGAAAGGCAAAGACGACAACAGCGGCAAAACTCAAAAGGGTGGCGAGGGTAAGAAGACCGAAGTCGGCAGCGAAGGGAAATCGGACAAGCCCGGCGAGAAAGGGAACGCAGCCGACGGAAAGTCCAGCAAGCAGCCGCTGAAGAACGATGGGACTCAGGACCAAGAGGCTCTCGAAAAGATCGCTCGACGCGATGAGCAAAAGCATGGTCGCCGACCGAAAAAGAGCGAGCAGCAGAGTCCGTCGTCGCAACAAACTCAGCCGAAAGGTGGCGAGCCTGGGGATGACTCGAAACCGGGAGACTCGAAACCGGGAGACTCGAAGCCGGGAGACTCGAAGCCGGGAGACTCGAAGCCGGGAGACTCGAAACCGGGGGACTCGAAACCGGGGGACTCGAAACCGGGTGACTCGAAACCGGGGGACTCGAAACCGGGGGACTCGAAACCGGGTGACTCGAAACCGGGTGACTCGAAGCCGGGTGACTCGAAGCCGGGTGACTCGAAGCCGGGTGACTCGAAACCGGGTGACTCGAAACCGGGTGACTCGAAACCGGGTGACTCGAAACCGGGTGACTCGAA
>SXGT01371991.1_pt1 | contig 15153 bp, 13 predicted proteins | sample 3176221 | NCBI WGS metagenome assembly SXGT01 (sample SAMN11356862, study PRJNA531348) | freshwater metagenome | isolation source: freshwater sample F1-120 | place: China: Fuxian Lake, Yuxi | collected 2017-12-25
ACAAAATTAAATCTCCTTGACAACAATACAGACTGGAGTATCATATCCCCTAGCTTCTTTTCCTCCGAAAACAAAACATTTTCTATGCACCATAAAGCAAACTTAACCAAAGAAACACAAATCTGGGGCTAAGAGAATTACCCAATGAGATAATTATCTCGTCAATGCTCTTTTCATTCGCGAGTCTAACGTATCTTTACTACTTAATACCTCATTATAATATTCTGTCAATTCTATACTTGTTAATTTTAAATTATCGTCCTTATCTACCAATGGTTTCAAACAACAAACAAACTCTTCGTAACTCGGATAAATAACACGCTTCGTATGCTTTGTAACCCATAATAATTCAGGTATAAACGACCCAATTGTCATCATCATATTTCTTGCACGTAATACCAATTCTATATCATCGGTCAACGAACGCAACTCAAACGATATATTCGAATACATTTTCGTCAACTTCTCAATACATAAATTCTTCATATCCTCTGCAAGAATATATATTTTTTTATAATGATTATTCTCTATAAAGTTCGTATAATACGACATTGGTGGAATAATATACTGGCTGTGTAATGCTGAGATTGCATCACCACTTCGAATATGTATTACCAACTCATCGTCACCTAGTGGCTCCAAACTGCGGTAATCTATCGTAAATAATCCCAACAAAACATCCCGAATTTTGTCGTGATTCATTGAAAAACATTCACGATTTATACTACTATCAATATTATTTACAAAATAAAATCCCCTTGATGGATTATCATATATTAACTCGGCCGTCTCACTTTCATTTGTACTCGACACCAACAAATGATTATATTTGAAATATTGATGCTTCGGAATAATCACATTATATCCATAATAAAATGCGATATGTAATGCATTCTTAACCTGGATAATGTTGTTCCCCAAACGACCATACCAGTTCGATATACACAATGTTTTCATTCGCGACGTTCGATACGATGGTTTATAAATCAATATAAATATGTCGGTTTATATTGTTTATTATGTTTCATTATACGATTCCAGCGAAATGCAGCCACGTTAAACTGGATATCGGGCTTTCGTATTGCGCTCCGCAATCACAAAATTGGCTGTCTCACGATGATGACCAACTAATGGTCTTCGGATTTGAACCAAATCCCGACTGTGTTCAACTCATTCTCAGCGAAAACAATCAAAAACAACACCCAAACCACGGCGATATTTTAGAACATCGTTTCGTCGAAGAAGGACGGTTTTCAATTCAACAATGCGCACTAAGTAATGTAACCGAACCAACAACTATGAAATTTTATGTCAGCCAAAATGACTGCGGCACTTCAAGCCTTTTTCCGAATAATCAAACTTCACTCGGTAAAATAAAATCCGTAATTGATGTTCCTGTATATTCATTGAAAATGTTCTTCGACGGATTTCCGTGGGATCGGTTTCAGTACATTGATTATATCAAAATTGATGCACAGGGGTCTGATCTCAATATATTGAAGGGTGCTGAACATTATTTACAAGAACGGGTTGTTTTTGTGACCGCCGAAGGCGGCGGAGGCCAGTATATCGGCTCCGCCGAATGCACCAATTACAACATCATAAACTATATGGAAAGTCAAGGGTTTCTTCACATAAAACACCAGAATACTACCGACCCAACCTTTATCAACAAGCGGCTCATTCATCTAAAAAATATATACATCGCGCAATTATAACGCAATAATTATAAATGCAATAATTAAAAACACTCATTTTTGTATATAATGAGTGTTTTCACTTCAAAACCCAGAACTGACGGGTTCGGGGCTCAATTTCAGAATATTATTTTTGATATACTTTATGCGCATAATACCGCGCATAATACCGCGCATAATACCGCGCATAATACCGCGCATAATACCGCGCATAATACCGCGCATAATACCGCGCATAATACCGCGCATAATACCGCGCATAATACATATGTATTCCCCAATATTACTAATTTTGCACATAACTATAATAACGACCCAAGTTTCAACCAAAAACTTATTGATTATATGAATCTTAAACCATATTTTCCCATACCCATTAATGTAAATTATGCAAACATTCCCTACTGTAACCCAGCCGTCACATATCGTTACTGCGAAACCAATCTCACACAACTTGTAAACAGCATTACCTTTAAACATATCCAGCGTATTTTCTTTGAAAACAAGACAACGCCATTTAATACTGCATTTTACAATGTATCTGTGCACGTTCGCCGATATAACCAACACGACGACCGTGTTGCAGGCGGCGATACTCCCGACAATTATTATTTAAATATTATTCGGTTTATTCGTCGTCGGTATAACCAACCAAAACCACTGAAATTTCATATCTATTCACAGGGTTTGCCGTCAGACTTCTCAATATATATCGCCGATGCCAATGATACCGAACTTCATATTAATGACACCGATGTATTAGAAACATTTAGCGGTCTTGTATTTGCCGATTGTTTAATTACATCAGGCAGCTCATTAAGTTACATTGCAGCAATATTAAGCAAGGGCGTCATATTTTACAAACGGTTCTGGCACAAACCCGCGAATCACTGGGTCATCGGTGATAATGTACCACAAGCATAAACCACGCAATCTTCGAACCGGTTCGTCCCTATTTTCCTGTTTCAACCGTTATTATTATATTATTTCCGACTTGTTCGAGAGATTTCTGTTTCTGATTTCTCGCATAATTATTCTTGAAATATTGAATCGTAGTTCCATATTCCAAATAATATTTACTTCGGTTACCTATTACGGTTTTACCATTCTCCATCTCGTCAAAATCAATGACGTCGGTCGATGTTTTCGGCTTTACACGCACCGAACTCGACTGTATCTCTGCATTCTTCATCTGCATTTCTATATCCTCCTTGAAGTATGTCGCAAAATCAGCGACGATATTTTCTAGGGTTTTTTGCGCATTCTTTTTCATACGTTCGAGAGATTCTATATTTGATAATTCACGCTTATAATCCTCCAATAATATCCGGCGCAATGTTTCCTTATTACAGGTCGGATCAACCGCGCGGGACATTTCTACGATTAAATCCAGCAATGAAAATATATATCCAATGTTATTTCTCTCGAACTCTGACACATAAACCAGATATTTTTCCTGGATTTTGTTGATTTCAAAACGCTTCTTGCACGATATTCCGCCATTTGCCAGCATTATCCCGCCGATTGCATTGGTCTCTTTACGGGTGACATCTCTCTCAAACTCCGATGTTGAAACTACCGGATTCGTCGGTAAGTTATTCTTTGTATCCAATAATAACACAAATCCAAGATCCTTGTGCCTGAAATGAAAATCCGTTTTTTCACTCAAGACTGAACCCACGTGGGTTATCTGCCATATCGAGTTCAACTGTTTATCATTATAGTCTAATAATTTAGGGAATAATTCTTCTTCGTAGTTTTTGCCCTTTGACTTGTCTTCATAGAGACTGTAATACCACTTATTTTTGGCTTCAAGCTCTGCGAGTTGTTTCGAAAGATGCTCTGTCTTATACGCGATCTGACGTTCTGTATCTGATTTCAAAGCATCGAGGATTTTATCGCAACGTTGCCGTTCCTGCAATAATGCATCCTTATATTCGGTAACCTTTAGCTCGCCTCTTCGGTATTCTTCGTCACGAATTTCGGATACACGCGACGAGAGATTTTCATACTGCTTCTTTAATTGTGTAAATTCGAATTCATTGGAATGTACTGGAGAATGCGAATTATTGTATGCTTGCGAATTATTGTATGCTTGCGATTTATCGTATGCTTGCGATTTATCGTAGACAAGGATCCCTAGTTCGATAATATGTTGCTGTGTTTGTTCATCGTAATCTTTTAATGATGACATTTAGACACAATAATACATATTGTATTTATATGTTTAATATTTTATTATATCATTATAAATATATAATAGTTTAAATCATAATGGCTGCTGCTGCTCCTGTTGTTGCTGCTCCTGCTGTTGCTGCTCCTGCGAATATTGCAATAATTCCAGAATTAGATGCGTTGTTGCGTGTCCCACCTGCAGCCCCGATTGCGGCCGTCGCCGTTCCAGGTGCTGCGGCCATCTTGGCCCAAGATGCAAATTCATCAATATTTGTTCCACTCAAACAAAAAGGCGGCGCATATGACGCCGATTCATTGATTACAATTTCAAGTCTTATCAATCAATGGTATCATTGGACCGGTGATACTGCCGCCCCTGCAAACTACACCGATTTTGGTGCATTGTCTGGTATATTTCAGCCTGGTGCTGGTGGCCAGGCGGCACTTTTAGACCGTGCAGGAACTACCATACTGTCATTATTCGGCAATAACCATCAGCAAGCGTGCGATTTTTTAGAGGCAGCGGCGGCGGGGCAGAACGGAGCAGCTGTTAACAATTACAATACTTTACGGGATTACATATGGGCTATGCAATCAAATGCCCCCGCCAATCAGCAGGCAGTAAATGCTAATGCTGCGAATGCCGTCCCTTTTCCCGGAGGTCAAGGAATGTGCTGGGCAAATATATTGGACTCTGGTTATAATCACCTCGCGGACCTCCCCGAATTACACGCCGGTGAAGCATACATTCCCGACGTCAACAACAACGGATTGCCCATCCCCTCCCCCGCCCCTGCAGCCGCCGCCGCCGGCGCCGCCCTTGCAGCCCCCGCCGACCGCCTCCTCCCTCCCAGTTATTTAGTTCGGTATGCATTTGGTCTTTTGTATCGGATAAAACAAATATTAGGTGAAGAAGGATGGAGTGGCGCACACTGGCAGATTGCATTCGGTGGAAAGAAGAAGAGCAGCAGATTTACCCACCGCAAGAAGCAATATTCTCAACGCAGATACAAGAAGTAAACATTTTCACGGTTATACAGTAATTACTATTTAGACAATAATAATATTATTATAAATATATTAATACTTATAATAATGGCGACCGCGACCATCCGACAGACACTTACCACAGCAATAACAGCACAAGTCGCAAACCCTGCAATAATTCAACCCATTCCGGTACCAGCCGCCAATGCCAACCTCAACGCCCCCGCACCAGCGAAGTCGATATTTGTTCCATTTCGAAAAAAGAATGGGGCATATGATGCAGATTCGCTTATTACGATTACATCACTTCTAAACCAATGGAACGTATATACCAGTGATCACACACTAGGTGAATGTGGTATATTTTCTGGTTATGACGAAAACAACGCGCCCGCAAACATAGGAGCAAACGTATTTTTAGCGATGTTTAATAATGATTATCAATACGCAATTGATTTTCTTAGTTCTATTGTGGCCGATATACAAATAGCAGCCTTTAACGGGGGCTCCCATTGTCAAAATCCAGCAGGAAACGCTGCCAACCCCAACATTATTGGAATCGTAAATGGTTTAATTACTCAAATTACAAATATTCATGCCCCCCCCCCAGCCTCTGCCGCCTCCTCTTCCTTTGGTCGCTGGGCTCGATCCAATTTTACAAGCCGGTGCATCTATTAATGGTCACGGATGGTCGCATATATTAAATAATATTGCTGAACAATTTCCGGCACTACGAACAGAAGCTCGACAAAATGAAATATACGTGCTCGCACCAGGACATGTTGCACCACCACCACTACTGGCTCCTCCACCCAGACCGATTCCTAACGCCGCCGCCGCTCCTTGTATTCCACCAGCCCACTTAATCAGGTACGCTTTTGGTCTATTATGGCAAATAAAGAAAGTATTGGGTGAGGGAGGATGGAGCGATACTCACGCGCAGATTACACTCGGAGGTGGAAAGAAGAAGAGCAGCAGGTTTACCCACCGCAAGAAGCAATATTCTCAGCGCAGATACAAGAAGTAAGACACTGCGTGTGTCTACCCGCGTTATTTATCAATAACCACCTCCTTCGTAACACGCTTTATTACTTTTGCAATATTTTGATCATCGCCATCCAATACCACGCGAGACAAATTGAGATATTTCGTATTTTCAATTGTTGAACTATCCTCGCATTTCGGATTATTTTTTGCCCATTCGTTTATCAATGATATATTCTTATGCTCAACTACTCTAACTGCATTCATCATTTTCTCGTTCTCCGGACCTTCACGCTCCCATCGATTATCATCCTTCACATATAATGTCTCGCGCTTCGCATCACTACAATGTACCGGTCGCTTATAAATATCCGTATCTCTCAAATTATCGATGATGATTTTAGATATACCTTCCACATATCCCATCTTTCCAAAGTCGTTTAAATCCGATAATTTCAATGTAATCGAACTTACAAAATCCGAAATATTCATCGCGTCTTTGCATTGCTCATTCAAAAAGAACTGCAAATTAAATGTCTTATTATGACTATAGTTTGTACCATTAAAATTATTACTATTTGTAATCTCCGAATGTGCTGCCGCTGCCGCTGTAGCCGCTGTAGCTGCCGTCGCTGAATTCACACACATCATCTCAATTACTTTATTCTGGAAATCTTGGTTATTCTTCAGCATATCGAACATCATCGTCTTTAATGCATTGTCACCACCACCACCACCACCACCGCCAGATTGCGACATTTCATTACATTTCTTACTATGCTTCCATATTCCACTTTTACTTTGATATACTTGTCCACAACTGTCACATCTATACCCACCACCCACCGATAGCTCTCCCGTGTGATATTTCTGCGATGTCGGCGTTGAACGTGATGGTTTATCGGGCTGGGTAAAATTCCCGATTTTACCCAATGGCTGACCATCGGCGGTTTCCTTGGCCCGTCTGATGTGCTTGACCGATAAAATGTGCCGTTGGTAGTCTTTTTTGTTACTGGTTATGAAGTCACATATTTCGCAGTTATACGTCCTTATCGTCTGGGGTAAAAAAGTTTCCATTTATTTCCAAAAGTTTCCTACACTAGGTCAACATAATCGCTGCAGGGGTCGAACGAGCCGGCGTTCAAAAAAAAGTCAGTCACAAGTTTTTCGACGAAAAAAGTGAAATGTGAGCATTATGGTAAGGACGCGAAAATCAACGTTTTTTTCAAAAGTCTCCGGCGCAAATCCAAAAAAGGACATTTTAAAAATGTCCATTTTCGGAAAAAGGGGTACTTTTGGATGCAATTTTGCCGTCCTGACTGACGAACCAGATTTTATACAACATTTATATTATTGTTATGGATTATCATAATATAAATATACTCGATTCCGTAAATCTGAAAGTCAGTGTGGCCGGCCTCCGGCCATTAAACGAAATATTTTCTTTGAATTGAATAATATTTTGCAATTGAATACTATTCTAGGATCTATTCTTTTTTTATGAATCCAAACTTTTTCTACGAACGAATCTTTTTCTAGTAACCAATAATATTTTAACATCCAATAATATTTTAACAACCAATCTTTTTCTACAATCCAATCTTTTTTTATGAACCAATAATATTTTAACAACCAAACTTTTTTTATGAATCCAATCTTTTTTTATAAACCAATAATATTTTAACAACCAAACTTTTTTTATGAATCCAATCTTTTTTTATAAACCAATAATATTTTAACAACCAAACTTTTTTTATGAATCCAAACTTTTTCTAACATCCAATCTTTTTCTAACATCCAATCTTTTTCTAGACAATCGATCAATAACCATCGCGTATCGCTTTTCCAACAGGAAACCTCGGCTTTCCATCGTCGGTTAATTCCTGATATATGACTGTTAATTTCTTACCTATATATTTTTCACCATTATTAAACCAATCGCGCCGCATTTGCATTGTACCGCGCGGACGAACCGAGAATTCTTTTCCATCGGAAGTTATACAATTCCAGATTACTGTCCCTTTATCTCTACCGTCTGCTTGCGTATATCCCACTATTTTGTATTCATCTTCAACAAATTCTTTATACTTTTGCAAATCATTACTTCGATAATTTGTCCGATATACACCCAATTTATTACGCAACATTATTCCCTCATATCCATCTTCTATGAATACTGCAAACCATTTCTTGAAATCCGGTATATCTTTCACTTCAATCGTTCTTACCATAACTACAGGTTTGATTTCACCCGTATTTCCATTTGTATGCACTGCAATACATCCGTTCACCGCTTCAACGCATTTTCTCAATCTCTCGGTATACGGCATCTTCAATTTAGTTTTATCTAGGATATCATAGATATGATATTGCACTTTTGCAAGCCGAAGTAGCGCATTATCATCGATCTTCTTCTTTTTTATTAAACCCACCAATTCTTCAAACGGCATTTCATCGGTATATAATTCACCGTCTAATACAATATTTGGGTTTGCTGCGAGATATCCGGCGACAGATTCAGTAATATGCGCCAAACCTTCAAATGTTGCGCCGGTTCGCGATTGATGAATCACCCGATACTGATGTGTTCCATTGGGATTCACACTGCTGCCGCTTTTGCTGCTGTCATTTGTTTGTGTTATATACGTCACACAACGCAATCCATCCAATTTTGGTTGCACAAAGCACGGAAATACAATATTATGTTTCTTACTTACCAGCGAGCCCGGATTATATGTCTGCGCCAACATCGGTAATATAATCGGTGATTCATCGCAGGGAACCGCCGATGCCGCCGATGCCGCCACCGGCTTCGTTTCACTATAACCTTCCTTCTCTTTCTTGTCTAACCACTTTCGTTGTGTTTCACTGATACATTGCATCAATGGAGTTGTTTCATTCTTTTTCCCAATATTTTTCCCTTCATTGTAATCCCGATATGAGATTTGCTGCTTGCCATCAATATATCCATACATAATTCTCTGTATCGCCTGGTTGCAATTTACATTAGAATGTGTAAATACATCCGCCGACCACGATTTCATCTTTCCGTTTTTATCCTTGGCATATAATACCGGAAATTCGTGGTTATGACTCATATTTGCTTCCATTATATTCATCGCGGTTTTTTGAGCAGCAGCCGCCGCATCGTCACACGTATTCATCACAATAATATATAATCATACTATTGTGATGGGTTTATATAATTTCCGCCGTCGTATTCTACTCGAGCGTACTCGGATCTATTTTCGAAATAATCGCCTTCAATAATGCATTTTCTTTCTGGATTTTCGTGTTTTGCTGAATCAACGCCAATACCAAATACGTCATCTTTTCAAGCGTAACTATCCTATCGCTTTCGTCCATATCATCATCGCCGGCTTCTTTTTCAATAATCGATATTGTTCTTGACGGGTGGTGAAATACCGTTGTTCCGGATGAATTTACAGACGTCGTCGCAGGAGCAAGCGCCCCGCCCCCACCCCCGCCGCTGCTGACGTCGTTGCTATCATCCATACTAGTTTTACCCTTTTCAATATTCGACAATTTATGATTATTACACCCGAGCCCTTGGTTCTGGCAATATTCATTTGCAGCCGCAGCGACTGCATCAATAACTTGTCGTGTTTCCTGTGAAGTTCTTACATATTTAATATTAATCGACGCATTATGCTCCTCATTGCCGATATTTTCCTGAAAATGATTACTATTATTATCATATAAACCTGCGGATGTCGAAATCAATGCATCGCGCTTTTTCTTTTCAGCGGCTGCAGCATTCCGCTGCTTTTCCTCAATACGCGATTGCTGTATCGCCTTCAATCGCGCCTGCTTGCGCTTCTCCAACATCTCCAAATCCTCCTTTGAAAAATTCGCAGTCGGCTTTAATTGAGTAAGCGGAAATGTGAAAAATGAACTCTTGGTGATGTCGTCGTCGTCATCGTCGTCCGAAACACGGCCGCCGCCGCCGCCGCCAGCGACTACCGACGGAGGAGGACAATGACTGGTGGTCACCGTATTACCACCACCACCGCCACACCGTTCTTTATGTTTACTTAACCCGCTCGCGAATTTATACGCTTTTCCACACTCACAATGAAACATATTATTCAATTATATAATATCAAATATTCATTCTATATCAATTTATCCGAATTACATACCTACCGACTCAGACCAATATTTTATTATGCCGAAGCAGCGCCGAAATCGTTTCCTGCTGTTTTCGAATAATATCCAACATTTCACTATTTTGCCGCAATATTTCGGAGATTACATCGGTTGATTTATTACATACAGGTGCATTGTCGCGATTTTCGTGATTATTGACACCATTTATCTTCGCGCCACCACCCGCGCCACCACCCACCCCCACGCCAGCGTGTTCATTGCGCAGGTGCGTATTATACCGCGCTTCTTGCTTATACACCCGCCCACAATACTCACAAATATATTCCGGTTCTTTTGATATTTCGACTATAATTAAAAACGCGATCATCGCCATAAAAAATTCGCGAAGTTCATCAGCATCTGTCATATAACCCGCTCATTATTATTATTCATATGTACATCGTCTTATATTCTTTCGTAGTAACAACATAAAAATATATTAGAAGAGAATATAGCAGCAAAGCAAAGCAAAGCAAGCAGTGCGTATGAACAATCCATACCGAATCCACTCTACAATATGTGTAAATCTACTTCAACTTCTAATGATGACGTCACTGGCATACCCGCAGCCAACACCGCCACTGTTTCATAATATCGCCGTAGCACGCATCGCGTCAACCACATATTTGGGGATTTTCCCTACATCGCGCGTTTCATTATTGTTCGACTGCTTCACAATGACACTAAAAATCGTAAACGATGCATTATATATCCGATATGTTGTATCCAATTATACATATATTTTCGGAATTTTAGATATAGTCAGCGACATCCTTTTTATTTACACAATACTTGTCGACAATGAAAGTACGGCGGGGATGCCGCGCAAGATATTATCGGCTATTGCCGCTATCGCGGAATATTGTGGATGTAAATTCAATTATAAGACGACATCCGACGACTCCGAAGATAGAGCGCAACGACAAGAACAAGAACCGGAAATATATCTGCGGTATTCGAGAGAATACAATGAATCGCGCAAACATTACGTTTATTCTACTATACCGACTACTCCGCCGATTGCATCAATACAAACGTCGCCACAAGCACCACCACCATCACCGCAGAGACACCACCATCAGTTAGCGACGCATATGACGACGTTTTCATCCGATGGGCGCGTAACTACCCGGTCTGCAGAATATGCACCACGTCAAATCAACCCATTTAAATCAAATTTTTATAAAACACCCGAATATGAACAGGAATATGAGAATATTGTCGCGCAAAATACAATGCCAGCAGCACCCACAGCACCCGCAGCACAGGCACCGCGGAACCCGCACCCGAGCCACAACAATAACAACACAATGTATGTAAATTTCGATGATTACGACCACGGGGCGTCGAATTACGCAAATACATTTGTCTCGCCGTATTTTGACAGTAATGGATCGCCAATAACCGCGCGTTTATGCACACGCGAAACACTGTTTATCGTCGGAAATATACTGCACTTCATCTATCAAATTATGATTTACATAAATATTATCAATACTTGTAAAACATATACATCAGCGACCACCGACGACCCGGAAGCGGCCGCCACAATGAGCAAAATGATCCGATTATTGTGTTAATCGTCATAATATTACCCGAAATACTCATCCAAATATTTTGAATCCAACAAATGGTCTAAATACAGTGACACACGCACCGCAGCCGCAGCAGTCGCGCGACCATCCATTTTTGCAGGTCGAAGCTTATAATGTGGCAGCAGTTTATGTTTCATAGCAACGTCATCTTCGCGCACACCGCTCATCGTATAGTCAATATTCTTATATACTTCCTTCACCATTACCACGACACAACAATAAATATATGCTTATTATATATATTTATTTATTAGTAAGTACTATGCCGCAAAAAACAAGAACAAAACAAAGAATAAATGGGTCGCAGTCGCCGCAAATAATAGAAAAACACAGTAGTTATGCATCAAATACCACATTTGATGGCGAGAATCTAATCATCGATACGAAAATCAACGACCAACCAGTCGATCATCAGGTATTTACATTTCGCGAACTTCGCAAAACTAACCCATTAGGCGCAACATTAGTCAAAGATTATCTAAAGGGCCGAATTCCTAAAACACTTAAACGACCTGCACCTGATATGTTACTACCGCATATTCGTATCAATCCAGTATTACCTAATTTAGGACTAAATGGTCGCCGGGACCAAGACCGCGAATCCGACGGCATTCGATTAGATATTCGCGACAATACTGGCGAATTAGCACCGATGAACGAACTGCCTTTATCATCGTCAAACAAAAATAAGTTTAGACGCAGGAAAACGCGTAAAATGAAATAGAACCCGGCAGGGGGGGGCGAGTAAAATCGGCGTAATAATAATAATACCACAATTATATAGAAAATGTCCGATTCGTGGAAAAGAGTAGGCGGATTTTCACGCACTGGAACGCAGAATTATGTGCGAAACAGTGACGCAACAATGGGTGGAACAACATTTGGCTCAACCGATATTTCCCGAAACGCCGCAAATACAATAATGAAAATAGGTGATAATGCAGGTGTCGTCTATATTAATGGCGATATTGATATGTCGGGTGGCGCCGGCCAAAATGCGCCGCTTAACCGAATTAAAAATGTACGTGATCCCAGCAATAATCAAGATGTCGCAACAAAACATTATGTAGATAAAGTGGCGAATGCATTAGAGCTTTCAGCCGCTGTTGGATACACTGGTTCAACTGGTCCACACGGAATCGGTCTAAAAGGCGACGCTGGTCGTCAAGGCGATACTGGCCCGACAGGAGTAATGGGGCCGACCGGCAGTTCATTTGGAGTACAGGGTCAAAAAGGTGATAAAGGTGACACGGGCGCCGCCGGTCCGACAGGAAGCACGGGCGCACAGGGGTCGACAGGTCCAATCGGACCAGCAGGATCACAGGGAATTGCAGGAACGGCAGGTTCACAAGGCATTCAAGGATCAAACGGTACAATCTTATGGTTAAACGTAGACGGAATAAGTCTAACGAACCAGGCATTGACAGATTCATATTTATTATCATCAACCCCCATTGAAACCGGTCTTCGAACAGTCGGCCCAATATCTGTTTCTGCAACATATGGCAATTCTAATTTTATTATACCTGCAAGCCGTTTCTGGAATCTTGCGACGGAAATATCAGATTTATCGATTATTCCTAGCGGTGTTTGGTCTGTTAACTTATATGCAAATGTCCCAGCAACATCAGATACAAACCAAATCGCATTATATGCCGCATTATTTATGATTACAGGAACACTGAATCAACCATCCCCGGACAGTTTAATCATTGAAACTGGAAATGGAGATGCTACATTTTTGCCCCCAAGAGACATATATCTCCCTAGTCATATAACTTATATTGGCAAAAGCTGGACTTCCGCCGCATCTTCCAATATCATAGATGCATCTTCAGGCGGCATTGTTATTAATAGCACTTCACGAAAATTATATACAATTCCAATTCCAGTGGAATTTATTACATTAAAGGATTCTCTCGGAGACAATACAAATGTATATGTCCAACTTCAACTTTATCTTAAAAACACCAAGGCGTCGAATCAATCTGCGAATGCAAACCTATATTTTCAAACAGACTTTTCGAATAATAATACTACCTATTCATATTTACAAACAACGATTGGTGCAATCGGCCTTCGAGGACTTCCAGGCCAGGTGGGTCCAACTGGTTATACAGGGCCCTATGGTCTACAGGGTGCCGTCGGAGCGCAAGGCGCACAAGGGATTCCAGGGCCAACTGGAAGTACTGGTGCACAAGGACCTACGGGTGTAAGAGGACCAACCGGGCCAACTGGTCCGCGCGGACTCGCAAACTCGCGCGGAGTGCAATATGCCGTGCAATATAGAAGCGATCCATTTGTTCAAGAACTAAGTGGAGGCGATTTTTCCGGTAATTCGAGTTTCACATTTTTACCACCAAACTCTTTTAGTAATATTGATCCGAGCGGAACTTTATCTGTGAAGGATATTTCGTGTGTTTCGGTACATTCGCCATTTTATGTAACAAACGAATTATTTACTACGAGTACAACCCCGCGTACATTTATTACTGGCGGCGATGGTGGCGCACCGTTAATTGCTTCCGGTATAAATCCCGCCAACATCAAATCGATACCAACGAGTGCGTCGAATATATCGAACGGCGTTAAATTCGTGTATAATAGCGATGCAGGCGAATTAAGCGTGAATATGTATAACGGGTCGACTTCTGATTCAAATGCCAAAAAAGGACTCAAGATTGACGGAGGTGGCAATTTATATACAGGGCAAGATAAGTTTGTTGTTGCCAATGATAGCGGTATTGTCGGTGTGGGCGGCATTAGTGTCGCAAACCTGGCCACGAATACCAGTCTTACTCGGAAATTACACGTAAGTGGTGTAGTAATGGTTGGAGATAATCCGGGCTCTGCGGCCGACGCATCGGCCAATATCCTGCTAAATGGCACTAAAACTGCCCCAGTTTCGAAATTGTATCCGGGAATATATCATCGAACGATTGCGAGTACGGATGCAACGGCCATAAATCTTACAACCGATTTAAGCGGGCTCAGTTTAATATCGCCGAATTTTATTACATTGCAAACGGGTACGGGTGCATCGCAAAATAACTCGATTGTAGTGAATCAAGGCGGCGATGTTTCGGTCATTGGGCGCACGAATTTACTTGGACCGGTTACGATAGGCAAGGCGTTCAATGCAGTGGAATCACACCCGATATCCGGTGGATACACGCCACAAATCGATATAAGCGGTACAATGAATTTTACATCGGTAATCCAGGATTTCACTGAAAAGCCGAAAATAAAACTTATTTCACAAGCGATTGGTAGTGGATTTGCGAGACCAGACAGTAGCACAACTCAAAGTGCAAACGAAATTGTTGGCGTTGGACGGAATACTAGTGGTTTTCTGCGTTTATCGGCGGAAAATAGCACAAAAAGCAGCATAGATTTAATATCGGCGACTTCGTCTTCCGGTTATACGAATTCTATTCGCTTTGTCACCGGTAGTTCCGAGAGAATGTTGATCGATGGGGCTGGCAATGTTAGTGTTTATAATACTCCCTCTTCCAATAATCACGTCGCTAATAAAGCTTATGTTG
>SXGT01764619.1_pt1 | contig 15153 bp, 6 predicted proteins | sample 3176221 | NCBI WGS metagenome assembly SXGT01 (sample SAMN11356862, study PRJNA531348) | freshwater metagenome | isolation source: freshwater sample F1-120 | place: China: Fuxian Lake, Yuxi | collected 2017-12-25
CGAAGAGCCAAAGCCCGCTCTCGTGACGCCGTCGACCGGGAGGTCTTGCGTGCCATGAACGAGTTGCCCAGAGGCCACATCGTCAGTTGGTTCAAGGACGCCGGATACCGCGCTCGGTGAACTCGATCGGCGCTGTCAGAACACCCGCTGCTTGAAGCCGACGAGGCGCTCGAGCAGCGTGCCGAGGCGATCATCGACGAAGAGGTGACGCAGCTTCCAGAGCGGCGAACGGCACTCGGCGGGGGTGCGGCGGCCGTCGAGCAGCTCGGCGAGGGCGTCGGCGCTGTGCTCGGCGAGCACGTCGAAGATGGCGTTGCCGAGCGCGGCGTCGGCGGCCCACGGGGCGCCGGTGTAGGTGTTTTCCGAAAAATACTTCAAGAGATCCACGAAGTGGCGGATGCGGCCGAGTAGGCCGTCGGGGGCGGTGGGCGGGGTGCCGCGCTCGGCAAGCCATTGCGCGACCGTGCGGGTCGGCAGCGTGCGGTACTCGGCGCCGACGCCGTCGCCGAAGAGGTGGAGCATCAGCGAGGTCTCGATGACGCCGCCGTGCGAGTCGCCCGCGAGGGTCTCGACGGACAGCCCCGGCAGGTGCGCGAGGATCCCCGAGAGATCGGTGTGGCCGTCGGTGAGGCGCGTGATGAGCAGCGAGAACGCCGACACCATGCGCGCGCCGTGGCGCCGGTTGACGCGGTCGCAGGCGTGCTCGAGCGGGACGAAGTGCCGCGGGCCGCCGTGGAAGTTCGAGAGCCAGATGTCGCGAAAGCCCTGCGCCGCGAGCGAGCGCCCGAGGTCCTCGACCACGCGCACGACGGTCGACGAACGGAACATGACGCTGCCGCGCTGGGGCAGGACGTCGGCCGCGACGATGAGCGGCGGCATCCGCAGGAACGTGCGATCGGGGACGCGCTCGGCGAGGCGCAGGACCGTGCGGCGCATGAGCTCGTCGGCCTCGGCGTTGTCGGCTGCGACCGGCAGATGCGGCCCGTGGACCTCGAGCGGGGACAGCGTGGCCGTGACGACGCAGCGCGCCGGGTCGAGCGCCGCGAAGTGGCGCCCCGTGAGAAGGCGCCATTCCAGGACGCGCGCGGACGCATCGGAGAAAGGGAGGGCGTGGTCGGACATCGCCGGAGCATGGCACGGCGCGCCGCCGGGCGTCGATCGCGCTGGCGTGCCGCGGCGTGACACCCGTTATGTTCGGCGCCCAGCGCCGGCGCAGCGGCGATCGGCTTTCGCCCGCAGGCGATGGCTCCTATACTCGCGCGGATGCACTGGGTCCGGGTCGCAGTGGCGCTATTGACTGGGCTCGTCCTGACGGCGCTCACGCTGTGGACGGGCACCTACTTCTTGCTGGGCACGAGCGCCGGGCAGGGCCTCCTCATGCCGCTGGTTCCCAAGGGTGTCGCGGTCGAGCGCGTCTTCTGGGGACCTGCACCGAACAGCGTACGCGCCGCGCGACTCCACATCGAGCGCGGCGCGCTGCGCGTCGACGCGCGCGCACGCGAGGCCACGATCGCCCTGCCGTCGTTCGACATCGCGGAGGTGACGCTCGACATCGCCAGCGTCACCGTGGACACGACGCGCCCGCCGCCGCCCGTCGTCGCCGCGCCCCCGACCGCGCCCAAGCGCCCCGCGCCCGCGATTCCGCGGTTGGCGGCCGCCATCGGCGAGCTCTGGTTCGTCGGCGACGGCGTCCAGGCCCACGCGCGCGACGCCCGCGTCGAGACCGTCGGCGGGCGCATGGACGGCCCGGACGGCGCCCTTCCCGTCGCGCTGACAACCGGTGCGTGCCACGTCAGCTTCGCGCGCGGCCGGCGCGTGCTCGGCTGGGATCACTGCGACGCAGCCGCCACGATCGGCGCCGGCGGCAAGGAGCTCGCCATCGCCCGTCTCGGCCTCACGCGCGGGGGCGGCCCGGTTCTCAGCGCCAGCGGGCACATCTCGCTCGCCGGCGACAAGCCCAAGGCCGAGCTCGTCGCCGACGCCGCGCTGTCGCGGCTCGAGGCCGAGAGCGTCGCGGGCAAGCTCTTCCCTTGGGGTTTCGAAGCCCAAGGCGTCGTGCTGGCCCTGGACAAGGGTCTCATCGACGGCCGCATCGGCGCCCTGCACGCATCTGGTCTCGCGGCCGGCGCCGTGCAACTCGCCGACGTGTCCTTCACGTTGCCCCACCTCGCCGTGGCCCCAGGCCTCCTCATCCCGGCCATCGACGTCGACGCCCGCGGCCTCTACGCGGCCCGCGCCGAAGGCCTCGGCTGGGCCCTCGAACACCTGACTTTCGGGCGCTTCCAGGGCGCGATCGAGAAGAAGCTCGAAGGGTTCGTCGAAGCCGGAAGCGTCGCCAACTGGCAGGTCGGCGAGACGGACCTCGGCCCGGTCGCGCTCGACGTCACCATCGTCATGGGGCTCACCGGCGGCACCATCGCCAGCGACCTCGCGACGGCCAGCGGCGCCCTCGGCGTCAAGAGCCGCCTCAAATCGAGCCCCATCACGAAGCGCACCACCTTCACCGTCGAGCTCGTCTTCGCCGCCCTCGACGCGCCTCTCATGGGATTCCTGCTCCACGACCTGACCGCCGACGAGCGCGCGACGCTCGGCCACCCGGGGGCCGGCCGCGCCGAGCTCGCCCTCGACCTCGAGCGCGAGGTCGGCGACGACGGCGCCCTCGCGTGGCTCGCAGAAATCGCCTGGGACGCTACTACCCTGCGCGGCCCCGGCCCGGACGGCCGCACCCCAGCCGCGCTCGAATGGGACGGCAGCGGCTGGAACGCCGTGGATCCGGAGGCTACGCCCGACCCGCTCGATGACGACACCCCGGAGCCGCCCGCCGTACCCGAAACGCCCGACCCCACGCCGCCGGGCGCGACGCCTTGACCCTCCCTCGCGAAGACCCCGCGGGCCCTAGCGCCCCCCAGGCAGGGCTGCCCGCAACCCTCGGCACCCTCGCCAGGCCGCTTCGCTGGCTCGTCGCGGGCGTCCGCATCCTCTTCCTGGCCCTCGGTCAGGTGCTCCTCCTCGCCTACCTCATCGTCTCGCGCACGCTCCTCGCCTTCCTCGCGCTCTACCTCGTCCTCTACTTCCTGGTCGGCGCCAACCCGGTGCGCCACCAACTCGAAGCCCTCATCTCGGACGCACTCCCCGGCGGCATCACCGCCGCCAGCGTCCAGTGGGGCCCCCTGCCCTGGCACCTCCGCATCGCGGACGGCCGCGTCCACGGCGCTCGCGGCGAGGACGTCATCCGCGCGCGCGCCGTCGAGGCGACGATCGACTGGGGCGAGACCGTGCCGCGCCTGGCCGACTGGATCCTCGCGCCGAACACGCACCCCTTCGGGCTCCGCTTCGAGCGCGTCGACGCGCTCGAGCCCTGGGTCCTCATCGAGGTCGACGACGACTACAACGTCGGCCTCGTACAGGCGTTCACCATCGCCGGTTGGCATCCCGCCGGCGCGCCCCCGGCCGACCCCGCGGCCCGACCGCCGACCTTCGACATCCAGGCGAACCTGGTCCGCGTCATCGACGGCTCGGGGCGCGTCGAGACGCCGTCCTTCTGGGTCGAGGCGCGCGGCCTCCAGACGGTCGCGAGCTTCCTCCTGAGCGGCGAGGATCACGTCACGATCGACGCCAAGCGCACGACCATCACCGACGCCACGCTGGGCATCTATCAACTGGCGACCACCACCGGCGTCCCCGCGCGCGTCCAGGTCCACGATCTCGTCGTCGAGAACTACGCCCAACGCACGCGCGCCCTGCGCTGGGCCCGCGCCACCGGACGCCTCGACCACGGCTCCATCGTCTCTACCGGCTGGCTCGACGCGACCCCGACACCCGCGATTTGGTCGGCCACGCTCGACGCCGCGCTCGACGACGGCGCCCACGAGACGCGCGACTTCACAGGCGGCGCCGTCGCCGGTCCGCTCGACGTCCACCTACGCGGCGGCGGGACCCTCAGCCAGCTCGATCTCGACGTGACCGCGACCTCGCCGCGCGCGACACTCGGCCCCCTCGCCGTCGATGATCTCACCCTGCACGCTCGCAGCCTCCCGCGCGCCACCCCCGCCAATCCCAGGCGGCACGCCCTCCCCCTCGACACCCTCGACGGTCGCGCGCTCGGCGGCCACGTCGCCCTCCCCGACGGCGCCTGGGAGTCCGCCGCGCCCGACGATCCCCGCGGCGACGCGCGCGACCTCGACGTCGGCTTCACCCTCACCAACCTCGACGCCGCGCCCGCGCTCGGCGCCTTCATGCCCCTCGTGCCAGCCGTCCTCGCCGACCTCCTCGCCGGCCGCTACTCCGCGCGCGGCCGCCTCGCCCTGCGCTACGATCCCGCGACCGCCCAAACGCGCACCGAGCTCGACCTCTTCTCCGCAGGCGTCCTCCTCAGCAACCCGCCCCATCCGCTGCTCGGCCGCCCCATCACCCTCTCGGGCCAGCTCGCGACGCGCCAAGGCCCCGCCGCCCCCGCCGACCTCGCAGCGGCCAAAGGCGTCCCCTTCGTCGACGAGCTCGACCTCGCCCAGGTCGTCCTCGACAGCGGCGAGGACCGCCTGCGCCTTGCCGGCCACCTCGATCTCGCGCGCCAGACGCTCGACCTCGAGCCCTACCTGCGACTCGGCGATCTGCGCCCGCTCGGCGACACCGTCGGGCTCCCAGGCATCGCCGGGCGCTTCGTCGTCAAGTCGATGCGCGCGACCGGCACCCTCACCGATCCGCGCATCGCCGGCACCATCAACTGGACCGACGCCGCCCTCGACGGGCACCCGCTCGTGCAGGTCACCGGCCGCGTCGAGCTCGCCGGTGGCCGCCTCGACGTCAGCCAACTCCGCAGCGCAAACCCTCTTGGAACCTTCGCCCTCGACGGCCAGATCCGCCTCTTCGAGCGCGGCTTCCACCCCGACCCTCAGCTCCCGTTCGTTCTCCGCGAACTCCAGATCGACCACCTCGCCCTCGGCGCCCTCGACGATCTGCTCGGGCCCGCCGCGCGCATCGACCTCGACGCGCAGAACCTCGCGGGCCACGCCGCGGGCGGCGCTCTCGCGGCCCTCTCGAGCCTCGCGGGCCACGCGCTCTTCACCGTCCACAGCGCGGTCATCGCCGGCGAGCCCATCGAATCGATCGTCGCGCACATCGACCCGGCCCACGATCGGATCAACGTCGAAGAGCTCCTCGTCACGACCCCCGCCGGCGCACAATTGCGCGGCGATGCAATCATCTACAAGACCCCCGGCGGCATCGCCTCGACCCTCGCCGGCGGCCAGCTCGAGGGGCACCTGGCGCTGAGCGGCCTCACCTTGCCCGCCCTCAAGGCCGTCCAGCGCCTCGCCCCCCAGCTCGCCGGCAGCGTCGACGCGCGCCTGGTCCTCGGCGGCACGACGCGGCGCCCGACCTTCATCGGCAGCGTCGATCTCGCCGACGTCGCCTGGGGCGAGGTCGCGCTCGGCGACGCCTCCTTGGCACTCCAGACCCTGCCCGCGACCGGCCCCGACCCGACCTCCCAGCTCGATATCTCGGCCCACGACAACGCCTTCTTCACCGGCTTCACGCTCGAAGCGGCCACGCTCGCGCTCGACGGCCTCCGCCCCGCCCGCCTCCTGGCGACGATTCGCGCCAAGGACCTCGCGCTCGAGCGCATCATCCCCGCGGCCAAGAGCGACAAGCTCGAGGTCAGGCTGAGCGGCGTCGCCGACCTCGACCTCCCGTTCGGCGCCGGCACGCCCCATCTCAGCTTGCGCGCCGCCCCCGGCGACCTGCGCCTGAACCTCCCCGAGCGCGCCGTCGGCTGGGTCAACACCACCGAGCTCCACCTCACCGAGGACGCCGGCCGCCTGCAACTCGACCCGCTCGGCCTCGGCCCCCCGAGCGCCCTCACCGGCGCACCCACCCTCGCCCAAGGCGGCCTGCGCGCCTGTGGCGCGCTCGATCCCAACGGCCTCGATCTGCAGATCGCGGGCGCCGTCGAGCTCGCCTTCATCCCCGGCATCAGCGGCGCCTTCTCGGTCGCCGCGGGCCGCCTGCGCATCACGCGCGACGCGGCGCTCGAGAGCGCCATGGCAGACTTGCACGCAGCTGCATGCTTCCCCGATCACCCGCCCATCATGCGCCTCTCCGGCCCGCCCTCCGCGCCTGCCATCGCCGGCACCTTCGAGACCGAAGGTGTCAACCTCGTGCCCCGCGGCGCCGGACGCGAGCTGCGCTTCACCGAGCACAGCACCGTCGTCGTGACCTCGATCCCGCGTGGCCCCGCGAGTCGCGCCAACCTGCGCCTCACCTCGCCGGTCGGCATCGGTCTACGCGGCGAGCTCGACGACGGCACCTTCGCCGTGAGCGGCGAGTTGCAGCTCGCCGACTTCGCCCCGAGCCGCGCCGATCTCGACCTCACCGGCACCGACCTCTTCGTCCAGAGCCCCGGCGTCATCGCGCTGACCGCCTCGCCCCACGCCCGGATCCGCGCCCGCGGCCTCGACACCGCCACCCCCGACATCATCGTCGAAGGCGACCTGGCCATCAGCGAGGGCCGCTTCACCAAGAGCTTCGACACGCTCGCCCAGGCGGTCGGCTCCGCCATCGGCGCCAACACCGACGCGTACTCGCGCTCCGTCCTCGACGACCTGCCCTGGCTCGCCAACGTGCGCCTCGCCGTCGACATCAAGGCCGACGACTTCGCCATCCGCACCGCCGTCCCGCTCGTCCGCACCGACCTCTCAGCGCGCCTCGATCTGGGTCTCGCCGGCACGCTCGCCCGCCCCCAGCTGACCCGTCGCATCGATCTCCTCCCCGGCGGCAAGCTGACCTACCTCATCTTCGAGCGCACGTTCCAAGTGACCCAAGGCGCGCTCGACTTCGACGGCGACCCCGCGCGCCCGATCGTCGACCTCACCGCGCAGAGCGTCATCACCTACCTCGCGCGCGCCTCGACCTCGACCCAGGACGAAGACGAAAAGGACGTGACCGTCATCTTGCGCATCACCGGTCGCGTCCCCGAGCTCAAGATCGAGCTCAGCGCCGACGACCCCACCTTCGACCAGGCCGACATCCAGAGCCTGCTCATCACCGGCAAGCCCCGCAGCGAGCTCGACCGCGCCCAGGAGAGCGGCGTCGTCTCGGCCGACCTCGCCAACGTGCTCAACGCCGTCTTCGCCTCGCCGTTCGTCAAGACGGCCTCCGTCGGGGTCGGGCAGGCCGGCTCGCTCGAGTACCGCGTCGGCACCTGCTTCGCCCCGAACCTCTGCCTCGACACGACCACCGTCGCGGCCGACACCGAAACGACCATCCGCGCGAAGCTCTCTTTCACGCTCGGCGATAACCTCGTATGCGAGGGAACGCTGCGCCGAAGCGACACCGCCACCAGCGCCAACCAGAAGACCTACGAAGCCCGTTGCCGCTACCGCATCCCACTCGAGTGAGCCGCCACCGGCCCTCCCGTACGCCCACCGCGTCTCGCGGCGCGTTGCGCATCGCGCTCGCCATCGCAGTGCTTTGTACACCAAGCATCTCCCGCGCCGCCGACGAGCCGCCCGATCCGATCGGCCCGACGCCCGACCGCCCCTCCCGGACGCTTCCTCCCGAAGAGGTCGCGGCTTGCGTCGGCGCTACGCTCCACCACACCGTTCTCGAAGGCTGCCGCGCCGACACCTGCGCGACCCGCCCCGCACTCCTCGCGTTGCTCGACGCCATCCCGCGCGGCCGCCCACTCGACCTCACCGACCTGGCCCGCTTCCACGCGGGCCTCGACGGCAGCCAGCTCGTGCGCGACGCGACCGTCACGTGCTTCGCACGCTCTCTCGGAGGCTGCGCCTCCGACGCCGTGCCGTCGCATGGCTCCAGCACGTGCCGCAGCGACCCGGCCGGCGACGTGCTCGTCGCGACCGTCGTCCCCGCGTCCTTCGTTCGCCAGGTGGCCATCCGCGGCAACGACCACTTCCGCGCGCACGACCTCATGAAGCGCGTCTTCCTGCGCCCCGGCACCCCGATCGCCGTCGACCCCGCGCGTCCGCTCGACAACGCGGGCATCGCCCGCCAGGTCGAGTCCCTGCTCCGCCTCTACCGCAGCGCCGGCCTCGATCTCGCCAAGATCACACCGATCGTCACCCCGCACTCGCCGATCCACGTCGACCTCGCCTTCGTCATCGACGAGGGCCCGCGCCTGCGCGTCGACTCGGTCGACGCCAAGCACATCCACCATGGCCAGCCCGATCCCGGGGGCCTCGCCTGCCCGACCATCGAGCCGCGCCGCCTCGAGCGCCTCCTCGGCGTGGGCGCCGGCGACATCGTCACACGCACGACCGAGCGCCAGCTCCACGACAAGCTCCGCCGCGCCTTTCAAGCCGCCGGCTACGAGCGCCCCGCGCTCAGCATCGACTTCGGCGACGACCAGCGCCTCGTCGTTCGCGTCGAGACCACCCACTGTTGGCTCGTGCGCGTCTGGCAACGCAACGACGACGATCCCCGCGCCGCTGAGGCGCTCTCGTTCCGCTGGCGCGACCCCGTTCACGCCACGACCCAGCCCGATCAGGGCACGCCCTACACCCGCTCGGAGCTGGCCGACTGGAACACCGTCCTGCCCTTTGGCGAGTCCGGCTCCTTCGACAAGACCGAAGCCACGCGCGGCCTCGACGCGATCGCGCGCACCGTCCGCGCCCAAGGTTACGCCTTTGCCGAGGTCGCCCTCGAGCACCGCGAGCTCGCGCTGCGCCCCGAGCGCCGCGGCCTCGACTCCGAGGTCACCGGCATCGTCGACTACGTCATCACGCTCAACCTCGGCCGGCGCCTCCGCGCGATCCGCTTCGAGGGCGTCCGCGCCTTCGACGAGGCCGACCTGCGCGCCACGATGCAGACCCAACCCAACGGATTCTTCAGCGGCGGCGGCGCCTTCGACGAGCTCCGCGTGATGGCCGATCTCGACGCCCTGCGACGCTTCTACCGTGAGCGCGGCTACCTCGCGATGGGCTTCCGGGACGGCGGCGCCGCCACCGATCCCGGCACCCCAGCGACCTCGCTCGCGAAGAGCGCAGAGCGCTTGCCCTCGGAGAACCTCATCCGCTCGGTGCTCTCCGAAGAAGACGAGCGCGTCACCTGGCGCTACACCCTCGGCACGCGCGGCTTCCGACTCGTCAAACACGTCGGCGATCCGGATATCGAACTCGTCCTCCGAATCGACGAAGGCCGCCCGACGACCCTCGCCGCGATCCACGTCGAGGGCGCAACGCTCGTCGACACCGCCAAGCTCGTCGCGATCACCGGCCTCACCCCCGGCCGCCCCTTTGGCGACCGCCCGCTCGCGGACGCGCTCGAGCGCCTCCACCGCCACTACGCCCGCATCGGCCACTACCGCATGAAGGCCACGACCGCCTGCCAGCTCGGCGACGCCGCCGAGCTCGTCGCCTGCACCCCCGACAACCTCGCCCAGCACCCGGCCATCACGCTCGAGATCGCCATCGACGAGGGCCCCGAGATCAAGGTCGGCGCGGTCGTCTGGCGCGGCGCCTACGAGACCGACCCGCACATCCTGGTCCGCGATCTCCCGAAGCGCGGCGAGCGCCTCGACCTCGACCGCGTCGACGACGCCGTCCGCAAGTTGCGCACCCTCTCCATCTTCAACTCGGTGCGCGTCGACGTCGTCGGCCTCGAGGGCGACGCCCCGAGCGACGAGGTCACGCTCGTCGTCGCCGTCGAAGAGACCCGCTATCGCTTCCTCGACTTCGCGTTTGGCCTGCGCTCGATCCAACGCGAGAACATCGGCCACCTCCCGGCCTGGTTCGCGACGCTCGCCGGCCTCTTCGTCGGCGAGACCGATCGCACCCACAGCGGCTTCGGGCGCTCTTTTCCGCTCGACATCCCGGACCTCCTCTTCACCTTCGACTTCGAGTACCTCGACCTGAACGAGGCCGGCCGCGGCAACCAGCTCCGCCTGCCCTTTTCGGCCGGCTTCTCGCTCTCGCAGTTCTTGCGCGTCGCGACCTTCGACCCGAGCTACACCTTCCCGCGCCTGCTCGACTCGCCCGTGACCCTCACCATCCGCGGCATCGCCGAGCTCGATCGCGTCACCGATCCGCTCGACCGCCTCGAGGTCGGCGCCGAGGCCGACCTCTCCTTCCCGATCATGAAGCAGATGCTCGCCGGCTTCACCCTGCGCCAGGGCTGGATCCAGCTCGAGCCGCCCGACGCCACCTGCGTCTTCTGCCTCAGCGCGCCGGCCTTCACATTCGGCTCCGGCCTCACCCAAGACGCCGCCGAGCAAGCCGCCGACGCCCTCGCCTGTGACGACGACTCGGACAGCGACGCCTGCGCCGACAAAGCCTTTCGCCCGCAACTCACCTTCTCGTTCCACTGGCGCTGGGACACCCAAGACACGCCGCTCAACCCGCGGCGCGGCGTCGTCCTCGCAGCCTCGACCAGCTTCATCGTCGATCGCGATCGCGAGTCCTCCTCCGAGGTCTTCAACCAGTTCGTCAAGTGGGAGCTGAGCGCGCGCGGCGTGATCTCCCTCGGCGATCTCGTCATCGCGGCCTTCGCGCACTACGGCGGCGCCGTGACGCTCGGCGACCGCGACGCCTTCCTCCCCGCCAACGACCGCTTCACCCTCGGGCAGAACAACGGCCTGCGCGGCTTCACCGACAACGGTCTCTGCCGCTACGACAAGCACGGCACGCTCGACCCGACCTGCCCCGACACCTTCGGCGGCAACGTCCTCCTCAATGGCTCGCTCGAGCTGCGCGTGCCCCTCTTCAAGCTCTGGATCTTGGGCTTCTGGGCGGGCGCTTTCTTCGACGCCGGCGCCCTCGCCGAGGACCACGCCAAGCTCTACCCCGCAAGCTTCCGCTTCGCCGCGGGCCTGGGCCTGCGCATCCTCGTCGGCGACCTTGTCCCTGTCCGCTTCGACGTCGGCTTCCCGGTCTTCGAGCGGCGCTGCCTCGCCTACACGAGCGACGGCGCGTGCGTGCGCGAGAAGCCGAGCCAATTCAACTTCGGCTTCCTCTACACATTTTGACCACTACGCCTTCTGACCACCGTGGCCCCCGAGAGCGCCGCGCACCTTGCCGGCCGCCGTCGCGCGCTTTTGCCCACTTGCATCATTGACATCGCGAATCGCGTTCGCGATATTGCCCACGTCGGCCCCCTTCCGTGTCGAGCAGTCGCTCGCGGTCGTCCTCTGCCTCGCAGTCAGGACGACGCCGCGTTGCGCACCCGCTCGATGGCAGCAGCCAGGAGCCCCCCAATGGCCTTCGCCATGCAGGAACGCAAGACCACGTCGGCCGCGACCAACGTGGCCCAGACCAACAACGTGACGGCGGCCACCGACAAGAAGGCCCAGCTCCGCGGCCTCACCTTCGACGAGGGCACCAAGGCGCTGACGCCCGAGGGTGGCAAGCAGACCGACACCCCGAAACCGGACGCCAAGAACGACAAGGGACCGCCTCCCGAGATCGTGGCGCTGGGCCTCAAGAAGGTGAACGTCGACTGCACGCTCGAGGCGTGGGCCGCGCTCAACGAGACCGAGCGCGCCGGCGTCCTGACCTTCCTCGTCGAGAAGGAGCGTCAGTGCCTGGAGCAGAAGAAGCTCAAGCGCTCCAAAGTGACCATCTCGATGGGCAAGAAGTTCGAGAGCGTCGACGAGAAGGTCGTCGACGAGCAGAACAAGAAGGCCCAGGACAATATCGCGCTCATGAACGCCGGCAAGCCGCCGATGGGCGACAAGACGATCGGCGTCAAGGAAGGCGAGCCCCAGGTCACGGAGACCACGACCGAGAAGATCACCAAGGTCCCCATCACCGAAACCAAGCAGATGAAGGACCACTTCGACGCCGCCGGCTCGACCTTCGACAGCGCCGACTACAAGCCGGAAGACATGCAGCAGGGCGGGGTCATCGCGCTGCTCGACCAGGCCGCCGAGAAGATCAAGGAGTACCTGGCGCTCGACCCCAACGCCAAGGTCACGCTGACGGTCATCGCCAGCGAGTCGCACGTCACGAACCCCGATCAGTTCAAGGAGCCAGGCAGCCTCGCGGCCGCACGCGCCGCCAACGGCGTCGAGCTCGCCAAGGCGCACTTCGCGGCCCTCGGGATCCCGACCGACAACCTGTCGTTCACGACCCAGAACCTGGGCGCGAACGGGCCGAAGTGGGATCCGAAGGCCGGCATCAGCAAGCACGACCCGATGTACACCGCGCACCAGTTCGTGCGCCTCGAGGTCGCCGCCGAGGTCGAGGTCGAGAGCGACGCCACCGAGGACGTCAAGCAAACGACCACCGAAGAGACGCGCACCCAGGACGCGCAGGTCGTGAAGATGTTGGTCGACGACAAGCACCGACTCGGCGGCTTGCACCTGAACAACAAGACGTTCACGCCCAAGAAGACCAAGAAGTCGCGCTCCGGCCGGACCCGAAAGCGCAATTGGGGCAGCGTGAGCTGCCCGTAGTCCGAGAAGAACACGGGCCCCGACGGACCCGACCGCGGCGACCGACGTCCGGCGTCCGGCGTCAGCGCGTCGTCGGCGCCCGCGTCCGATACAGCTTGTCGACGTACGCCACCAGCTCGAAGACGCTCGTCTTGTAGCCGAGGTCGCTGCGCGCGTCGCCCCACCTATTTGCCGCCATATCGGCGTACAAACTCCCTTTTTGGCACTCTCGCTGGAGCCGCGCGTTCGGGATCTGGCGCACCGCGCAGCTCGCCTCGTCATCGGCCTCGCAGCGGGGATCCACGCAGCCCCGAACCCCATCACGCTCGTCACCACACGCGCACTCGCGGCCGCCGGTCTCGCGATCGACGAAGCAGCACGCGCCGTCCGGAAACACCATGATCGCTTTTGGCAATCTGCCATCGCCCATGAAGAGTCCCGTCAGCACCGCCGCCGGTCCTAGATCATTGGCGTCCTGCCCGAGCCCATGGAGGAAGTACACCGTCGGGTAGCGCCGCGTCGCGTTCTCGGGCGCGTCGTAACCGGGCGGCACCGCGATGGTGAACCCGCGCCGCGCCGCCAGCGCCTGCGAGTAGAAGCTCGGGCTCGTGGCGACCGGCATCGGCAGATCGTAGGTCCCGTCGACATCCGGCTCGGGCATCCGCCGAATCGCCACCGCCAGAAACGCGGCGATGCGATTGAGCGCATCGATCGACGTCCCGACGTGCTTGCCGTCGCCGTCGTCGATCTCCTGCTGCGTCGCATTGGGATTGCCATATTCGACATACACATCACGCCCGATCGCCGCGGGCGCCAAATCCGCCGCGAACACACCCTGGGTGAAGCCGAGGGGATCGACCTCGGGCAAGAGGCTCCCCTCGCGGCCACCGAAGTCGTGGTACACGCGCGGCTCGCGTCCCCGCGCGCGCAGGGCCGCGACGATGTTGCGCGCCACGACCCCGGCATGCAGCGCATCGCGGATCCCCGCGTCGACCCAGAAATCCATCCCGGCGAGCGTCGCCTCCGACGCGCTCCGAATCTTCGTATCCGCATCGTGCGCGACCAGATTCGCAAACGCCGGCACCGCGTCCCAGACCCCGTTGCCCTCGCCCAGATCGGGCGCCCCGCTCACGCTCGCGGACACCCCGTCGACCCCGAGGTCCGAGAACGGCTCGCCCAGCTCGTACCCATCGTTGCGCTCGGTCCCGCTCGGATTCCCATCCCACGCATAGTCATCGTGATTCGGGTCGTCCCCGAGCCCGCCGGGCGCCCGCGCGCCCACCGCGACACATCCGCCCGCGCCGTCCTCGCGCGCGTTGTCGCAGCCATCGACCCCGACGTCCTCGAAGCGCTCCCACGGGTTGAGAAACAGGGGTTCGCCGTAGTCGCGCCGCCCGTTCGCATTGATGTCGACCGCGAGCAGCGCGCTGATCGACCGGTCGCGCGGCACCGTCACATCGAAGTCCGACGGCAAGAGTCCCGGCTGCGCGGCATGATCGATATCGCAGAGCGGGATCACCGGATACGCGCCGACGGGGTTGTATTCGAGGTTGTAGGACAGCGCCTGGGGGATCGGCACGGGCGCCGCACAGCGCTCGGCCTCGGAGTGTGCGCGCCACCAGGCGAGGTCGACGCCGATCGGAAACAGCGGCGACAGCGGGTTCATCGGCAGCGCCAAGTTCCCGTATGCACACGAAAAATTGTCGATGATCTCGGCATAGAAGCCGCGCGTCATGGTGATCCCGTTCGTGTCGTAGTGCAGATGGTTGAACTCCTGCGCGTACTCGAGCGGCGAGTACGTCGCCCCCGGACCGCACGTCACCGGCGGCACCGCCAGCGGGTCGTCCAGGTCGGTCCGCGCCGCGAGCTGCTCCAGCGGACAGAACCCGCGAAAGTGCAGGCGCAGCATCTGCGCCATCATGTAGGTCGAGTCGGCGTAGCCGCCGAGCGCCCCCACGACATCGAAGGTCCCCGGGTGCTCGAGCGCGATGTTGATCGCGACCGCCCCCATCGACATCCCGCCGATCGCGCGGAACGTCGATGCCCGCGGCGGCGTCACCTCCACGTCCGCCTGCGCATCGTCCGACACCGCATCGACCTCGGACGCGTCGGTCTCCGGGCCGCTCGCGTCGCCCCCAACGCCGGTCTCCGACCCTGCCGCCGCGTCGAACTCGTCGACCTCGACGCCCGCCATCGCATCGTTCACGTCGGTCCGCACCTCGACGGCTTCGGCCCCCTCGGCGCTGCACGCCGCGCCCGTCGCCAAAACGGCGAGACACGCGCGCACCAGCCACGGACACGAACACGCACCGAGAGAAACGGGACGATCGGATCTCATCGACTCGATCTGATAGCAGTCGCAGCGCCCCGGGTCACCAGGAACGTGGCGCCGATCCCGATAGACCGGTCGCGAAAGCGCATGGTAGCGTGTCCGCCGGAACACCATGGCGAGCTTCGAAATCACGGTCGAGAGCCCAGAGACGAAGCCCGTGCGGCTGTTGGTGGGTGGCGAGAACTGGGTCGATGCCTGGCACGAGGGCGCGCGCGCGCTGGGCGACGATCCCTACGCCGCGGACGCCGTGTGCGTCGTCAAGTCCGACGGTTCCTTCCACCTCCAGCTGCCGCGCGCCCGCCGCACGTTCATCGTGCGCGGCCCGGTCGACCTGCCGCCTTCGAGCGTCGCGCCCGCCCGCGGCCACCCCCTCCTCGTGCCCGAGCACGGCGGCCCGCCGATTCGGATCCACACGCCGACCAGTCGCGGGGCGCCG
>SXGT01192344.1_pt1 | contig 15152 bp, 12 predicted proteins | sample 3176221 | NCBI WGS metagenome assembly SXGT01 (sample SAMN11356862, study PRJNA531348) | freshwater metagenome | isolation source: freshwater sample F1-120 | place: China: Fuxian Lake, Yuxi | collected 2017-12-25
GAAGCCGCCCGCGAAGCGAACGAAGCCGGATGGAGCAAGGCCCGCTAGGGCCGAAGCGGAAGTAGGCGAAGTGGAAGCGAAGCAATAGAAATGGAGCAAGGCCCGCTAGGGCCGAAGCGGAAGTAGGCGAAGTGGAAGCGAAGCAATAGAAATGGAGCAAGGCCCGCCAGGGCCGAAGCGGAAGTAGGCGAAGTGGAAGCGAAGCAATAGAAACGGAGCAAGGCCCGCCAGGGCCGAAGCGGAAGTAGGCGACGTGGAAGCGAAGCAATAGACATGGATCTAGTTCTGGTACGCCATGCGGAGCCGGTTCGGCTGACCGCGATCGACACGGGCGGCACGCCAGCGGACCCGTCGTTGACCGTTCGGGGACGTGAGCAAGCGGTGAGCCTCGCGGCGTGGCTTCGACACGAATCGTTCGACGCGATCTACACGTCGTCGAAGGCGCGTGCGATTGAAACCGCGGCTCCTGTCGCCGAGGCGATCGGTCTGGATCCGGTCGTCGACGATGGTTGGTTGGAGTACGACGCGCGATCGCACGACTACATCCCGATGGAAGAAATGCGCGCGACCAAAGACCCGCGCCTCGAGGCGATGTACTCAGGTGATTGGTCGAGTTTCGGAGACGCCGACCCTGACCTGTTCCGAATCCAGGTCTCCGACGCGCTCGACCGAACCATCGCGAAGCACGGTGGCGAGCGTGTGCTCGTGGTGTGTCACGGTGGGGTGGTCAACGTCGCCGTCGCACTGGTCGTCGGATTGGATCGCGACTTGTGGTTCGAGCCCGACTACACGTCGATCTCACGCATCGTTGCCTCGCGCAGCGGCGTGCGTTCGGTGATCTCGGTGAACGAGACTGCGCACCTGATCGCGACGAGAAACCCACAATGACCGTCCACGTCGATCGGGACGGGCCGGTGACGATCGTGACGATCGATCGCCCACCCGCCCGCAACGCGGTCGACGGCCCGACCGCCGCGCTGCTCGCGGAAGCCTTCGCTGCGTTCGCGGCCGACGCCAGCAGTTCGGTGGCCGTACTCACCGGCGCAGGCGGCACGTTCTGTGCCGGCGCCGACTTGAAGGCCGTCGCCGATGGTCGCGGCAATCCAACTCGACGCGAAGGCAGCGGCCCGATGGGTCCGACGCGCATGATGCTCCCCAAACCCGTGATCGCCGCGGTCGAAGGCTTCGCGGTGGCTGGCGGTCTCGAGCTCGCGATCTGGTGTGACCTTCGCGTGACCGCTCGGGACGCGACGTTCGGGGTCTACTGCCGCCGGTGGGGCGTGCCGTTGATCGACGGTGGCACCGTGCGGCTCCCTCGATTGATCGGTCACTCGCGCGCGCTCGACCTCATCATCACCGGTCGCGGCGTGTCGGGCGTCGAGGCCTACGAGATCGGGCTTGCCAATCGGCTGAGCGAACCCGGTGAGGCTCTCCGCGACGCAATCGCGCTCGCGCACGACATCGCGGCACTCCCACAAGGCTGCCTGAACCACGATCGTTTGAGCAGCTACGAACAATGGGGCTTGCCGATGGACGCAGCGATCGCAAACGAATTCGAGCACGGCATCGCCGTGATCCGCTCGGGCGAGACTCGACAAGGCGCTGCTCGTTTCGCCGCAGGAGAAGGCCGCCACGGCGCCCCGACCTCCTGAACGACAGGCCGCAGGACCAGCCTCGAAGAAAGGACCATTCAGATGGCACATCCGAGCGACGAGGTCGAGGCCGCGTTTCGCAAGCAGCGTGAGTTGAACGACCAGCAACGGTGGGACGAATACTGCAACCTCTTCACCGACGACGGCATCTACGTCGAGCACGAGATGGGTACGTTCGTCGGTCCCGACGCGATCAAAGCATGGATCATCCCGACGATGGCGCCGCTCGTCGACGCCAAGTGGGAGTACCCGATGGAGTGGCACACGGTCGACGGCGATCGCATCATCTTCAAGTGGCGCAACGTGCTGCCCAACATCGATGGGCGCGACGAGGGCTACGAATTCGCAGGCATCACCGTCCTCGAATACGCGGGGAACGGCAAGTTCTCGCTGCAAGAGGACATCTACAACATGAAGGAGTGCGAGGCCGTGATGCGCGACTGGTTCGCCGCCGGCGGCACCCTGTAGCCGTCGTCGACCCGCGGTCGCCAACGCTTCGGAGCGACTGACGACGGTGCTCCGATCAGAACCGAGCGAACGCGACGCGTCCGGCGCCTCCCATCGTGGTGAACACCCCGCCGGCGACCACTCGCTTCGTGGCGACATCGAGCGCGACGCCTTGGACGACGTTGTTCGCGTTCGGGTTCCAAGTCGACGCTGATCCAGAACCGAGGTCGATCGACGCGAGGCGATTGCGAACGACACCTCCGACGGTCGTGAACGCACCGCCGACGTAGACACGATTGCCTCCGGGTTCAGTCACGATCGCGTAGACCGCGCCGTTGAGGTTCGGGTTCCACGCGGTCGCGACTCCGGTCGAGGTCGACAGCGCAGCAAGTCGATTGCGCGTCGCGGCGCCGTTGACCGTCACGAAGTCGCCCCCGACGAACACCGTCGAGGCTGTTGCATCCAGCGCGATCGCTCGCACGACGCCCGCCACGTTCGGATCGAACGCGGTTGGAACGCCCGTGCTCACCGCCGCTGCGGCGAGTCGGTTGCGCGCCACCGTCGAACCGACGAGCTGTGTGAAGTCGCCCCCGAAATAGACGACGCCACTCACAGCATCAACCGCGATCGCACGCACCGCACCATTCGCGTTCGGATCGAACGCGGTGACCGAACCCGTCCCGATCGCGATCGCGCCTATCCGATTGCGAGTTGCGCCACCGAGTGAACCGGCGCCGTTGAAGTCGCCACCGACGTACAGGGTTCCGTTCGACGAATCCAACGCGAGGGCTCGCACCACATTCGTGGCACTCGGGGCGAACGACGTCAAGGCCGCGGTGGTCGCATCGAAGGCCGCCAGTCGGTTGCGCGAAATCGTGCCGTTCGCGATGACGAAGTCACCGCCCGAGTACAACACCCCACCGGCTGTGTCGTACGCGAGCGAGCGCACCGGCGCGTCGGTTCCACCGCTCCATGACGTGACCGCGCCGGCCGCCAAATCCACCTTCGCCAAACGGCGGTGAGGGGCGCCGCCAGCAGCAACGAAGTCCCCGGCCAAGAACGCGGTGTTGCCGTCGACGACCAGCGCGTAGACGTTCGGGACGGTGGAGCCGGTGAAGAGCCGAGCGCTTCCGACGGTGGTCGGCGTCTGCACCGCCGGCACGCCGGAGTAGCGAGCCCAGCTCCCCGTCACGTACAGGTCGGATGAGGTGAAGGCACCGGCCACGGTGACCTCCGCGCCCGAGCCGGAAATCGAGTAGATCGGGCCCGAGACGTTGGGCGACCAGTCGATCAGCGCGCCCGACATTCGGTCCCAGGCGGCCAATCGATTTCGGGTCAGGGCCGCGCCTGCGACGGTCGTGAACGCGCCACCCGCATAGATCACGTCGCCATCGAGCCTCAGACTCCACACGTCCGTCCCGGCGGTGGACGGCAGCGAGGGGTTCCACGCCGTCACTACCCCGGCCGCGCTGACCGACCCGAGTTTGTGTCGAATCGCGCCGCCGAGGGTGCTGAATGCACCTCCGATGATCACCGTGCCGTCGCTGGAGTCGACCGCGAGCGAGCGCACCAAGCCGTTCGCGGCCGGACTCCACGCGTGCAGCCCGCCGGTCGTCCCATCGACGCTCGCGAGCCGGGTGCGCGTCAGCCCGCCGACCGTTGCGAAGTCTCCACCGAGGTACACGCCGACCGGCGACGGCAAGATCACAGTGACCGTGCTCGATGCGTTGGGGTTCCACGCGGTGAGCGCGCTCGTCGTGGTGTCGTACGCCGCGGCGCGGTTGCGTCCGACTCCTCCAACGGTCGTGAAGGATCCACCCACGTAGACCGTCGTGCCGTCGACCGCGAGTGCGTTCACCGTGTTGTTCGGGTTGGGATTCCAGGCATTGGTCGTCGAGCTCGCCACCGGAAACGATGCAAGCCGGTTGCGGGTCGTGCCACCGTTGACGGTCGTGAAAACCCCACCGACGAGAAGATTCGCGCCGGCGCTGTCGAGCGCGAGCGCGTTGACCGCGTTGTTCAGGTTCGGATCCCACGCGTTCACGGTGTCGGTGGCGACATCGATCGAGGCCAAGCGATTTCGCGCGACGCCGCCCACGTAGGTGAACGTTCCGCCGAGAAACAGCGTCGACCCACTGCGCACGGTCGCGTACACGATGCCCGTCGCGTTGGGGGCCGTCACCGTCAAGGAGTCGATCGCCGCAGCGCCGGCGGGCGCACCCGACACCTGGGCAAGCGTCTGGCGAGTCGCCGCGAGCACGGTCGTGAAACTCCCGCCGAACCAAACACGACCTGTAGCGGAATCGTGAGCGAGCGCGCGGGTGATGCTGGATGCAGTGGAGATGTTCGGATTCCAAGCTGTCACGGCACTCGAGGCGATGACGATCGACGCACCGCGGTTGCGGCCGGTTCCGCCGATGGTCGTGAAACTGCCAGCGACCAGCACGTGCGCACCACCGCCGTCGACCTCGAGCGCGTAGACGCTTCCGTTCGAGTCTGGGTTCCATGCGCTCGCGATCGACGACGCCGCCGGGAACGAGGCCAGACGGTTTCGCAAGGTCGCTCCGTTGACTGCGGTGAAGTCGCCACCGACGTAGACATCGGCGCCGGTCGAGTCGAGGGCGAGGGTGCGGACAAGCCCGTTGAGGTTCGGGTTCCAGGTTGCATCCACAACCCCTGCCGACGACACCCGGGCGAGACGATTTCGAGTCGATGCCCCGATCGTGGTGAACGCGCCTCCGACGTAAAGCTGTGAGTTCGACGAGTCGTAACCGAGCGCGTACACGGCTGGAACCGACCCGCCGCTCACATTCGCGGTCCAACTCGTCGCCAACCCCGTGTCGATCGAGATCTTGGCAAGGCGCGTGCGGTTCTCGGTGCCGGCCCGAGCGAAGGTTCCTCCGATGTAGACGGCGTTGCCCGCGGGGTCGGTCGCAACGGAGTACACCGTCGCATCTGCTCCGGGCGACCACGACGTTGGCGCTCCCCCACGGTCGATCGCCGCGAGCCGTTGGCGATATGCGCCACTGATCGACAAGAAGTCGCCGCCGACGTAGAGAATGCCGGTCGTTGCGTCGACGCCAATCGCCCAAACGGTCCCGTCCGCTTGCGGAGCCCAGCTCGTCACCAGTCCGGTCGAAACATCGACCGCGCCGAGCCTTTGGCGACGTGCACCGTTCAAGTAGGTGAAATCGCCGGCCACGTAGAGCGTGTCACCGACACGCGCCATCGCGTGGATCGTTCCGTTCGTTCCGACGTCGATGTTCGAAGCCAGTCGCTCATCGCTTGCCGGATTCGACGGTCGACTGACAACGGAGAGCGAGCTTCGATCGGCGCCGCCCGAGGCCGTGAAGGCTCCGCCGATCGCAATTCGATCGCCGACGGTGTCGAGTGCGAGGGTCGAGACGAGTCCGTCGAGGTTGACGTCATGACGGATCGGGTTTCCGGTCACGGTGCTCAACGAGACGAAACGATTTCGATAGCTCCCCGCAAGCGACGTAAAGGCGCCGCCTGCGTAGGCGAGATTGCGGTTCGGGTCGGCAACGACTGCGTACACACTGGCAGATACCGAAGGATCCCAGGCGTTCGCGAGTGCATCGTCGATCGACACCGCGGCGAGCCGGTTTCGAGGCGCCGCTCCGATGTTCGTGAAGTCGCCGCCGACGTAGAGCAAACGGTTTCCGGCGTCGAGCGACAGCGTACGCACGACGCTCGACGTGTTCGGATCCCAGGTCGTCTTCGCGCCAGTGCTCATGAGGATCTCAACGAGGTAGGTCTGGCCCGCGCCACCGATGGTCGTGAATCCGCCGCCGGCGTAGATCCGATCGCTCGTCGAGTCGTACGCCAACGTATTGACCGAGCCGTTCGCATTTGCGTCCCAGGCGTGCAACCCACCCGTCGCGCGGTCGATCGACGCGAGACGATTGCGAGTTGTGCCCGAAACCGTCGTGAAGTCACCACCGACGATGACTCGCACGGATGCGCTGTCGACAACAAGGGCGCGCACGACGCTGTTCGCATTCGGATTCCAACTCGTCGCCGACCCGGTCGTCGTGTCGATCGCGGCGAGGCGATTGCGCGAGACCCCGGCCGCCGACGTGAACGAACCACCGACGTACGCGACGCCGCCATCAATGTCGAGCGCCAACACTGCGGCATCCGCCCCAGGATTCCAGCTGGTCAGCGAGTCGGTCGCGAGATCGATGGCCGCAAGGCGGGTTCGAGCGACACCGTTGATCCGCGTGAAGTCACCGCCGACGTAGAGCGTGTCCCCGACGAACTCGACCGCGTTGATCGGTCCGTTGGATTCGAGTTGGAGGTCGAGACTGGCCGGGGCGTTCGGCGGATCCAGCACCGACGAGAACTGGCTCGCAGCGTTGCTCGTCGTTGCCTCGAATCCTGCGAGACCGACCGATGCGAAACCGACCACGATTGCGAGGCCGGCCGCGGCGGCTGCCAGTCCGTGGCCACGCCGCCGACCCGGGAGACGACGACCGGCCACGAGCGCCCGCCCCATCGCTGCCGCGATCCCCACGATGCCCAGCACCACGAGCAGGCGAATCGCGACCGCTCTCCAACGGGCAACGCCCGGGACGACAAACTGGACTCGCCCGACGAGACGGTCGATCGCGACCAGCGTCGAATCGGGACGCGCGTTGGCGTCACCCTTGGTGACGATGCCGTCGGGTTCAAGCCGAGTAACGCGGTGGGTGACCAGCGCGTCGCGTTCGTCGCGGACGACCACGACGTCGCCGCGCCGAGGTGCAGGATCAGCGCGGTAGACGACGACGTCGCCCGGTTCGATCGACGGCGTCATCGACCCACTCGTGATCCGAGCCGATTCGTAGCCGAAGACCTGGGGCACCGCGATCCAACCGACGATCGACATCGACGTCGACACGATGGCGCTGAGTAGCGCGACCATCCCGACAAGGGTGAACGTTCGGGCTCGTTCGAGGCGAGCCCGGCGCGTGTCCACGAGTCACTACACCTGGGCTTCCCAGGTATAGGTCGCCGAGGCCGTCTTGCTTTGCGCGTTGTTGTCGCTCTGCACCGCGACGGTGAACCGAAACACGCTCGTCGTCGGGTTCGCGTTCGGCGACCATCCCGTAGCCAGCCCATTCGACCAGTTCGAGTGTGATGTCGCGAAGTCATCCGCCTCGCCGTTGTAGATCGTCGAGTTGGCAGTGAACCCTGCGCACGATCCGAAGCCCCCACCGGACCCTTCTTCGATCGTGAGATCCAGGTAGTCACCCAACGCGCCCGAAGCGGTGCCGTGGAGCTTCACGCTCACGCCGCTCGTGAGCGTGCCCGAGTAGGTGACAGCGATGCACTTGACGAGGGAAGCGCCACCGGCGAGGTTCGTTGCGTTGAACATGACCGACCCGCCGTCGTCATCGCTCAACGCGACCGACCCAGTGGTCCAGTTGTTCGCGCCGTCATCGGTCGAAGCAGTGAACGCCGCTCGAGACGTCTGCAGCACCGTGAACGTCACGGTGCCCGCGGCCAGCGTGGAGGCAAGTAGCGCCACGCAGACGACGGTGAGTTTCGAGATCGAAGTCGGCGTTCGGCGCTGCGAGCTGATGTCCACGAAGCGGTGTTCGTCGGGTCCGGCCCCGAAGTTGACCGCGCTCACGCATTTGCGCGGTGCGGATCGTGTGAGTGGACGACCGATGCGTGACGGCCGTCACGCGATCAGCCGTTGTAGCCGTTGAGCCGTTCCACCGCGTCGATGTACTCCTCGACGAGTTCGCGTACGACATCGCCCGCTTTGCGGACGCGCGTCATCTGACCGACAACTTGGCCGACCGGATTGAACATCACGTCGGTGGCCTTGTCGGCGTAGCGACTGCCGCGCGCAACGCAGTCACCCGAAACCATGTATTGCAACGGCATCGGCAACGGGTCGGGTGAGTCCGGGCGCTCCCACGCGTCGGTCCAGTCATTACGGATCATTCGACACGGCTTACCGGTGAACGACTTCGACCGCACCGTGTCTTTCGAACCCTTCTCGAGGAGTTGCTGCTTTTGGGCCGGCGGCAAATCGGCCTCCTCGGTGGTCAGCCACAGCGAACCCGACCACACACCTTGCGCGCCCATGGCCAGCGCGGCCGCGATCTGGCCGCCGCTACCGATGCCACCCGCGGCCAACATCGGCGTCTCGCCGATCGCGGCGATCACCTGGGGCCACAACACGATGGATCCGACCTCGCCGGTGTGACCGCCCCCTTCGCCACCCTGCGCGATCACGAAGTCGAGACCCGCATCGGCGTGGCGTTTCGCCTGCTCCGGCGAACCGCACAAGGCTGCGACGAGCCGTCCCGTCGACTGAATCTCTCGCACGATCTCAGGTGGTGGCGTACCGAGCGCGTTGGCGATCAGGCGGACCTTGTCATGCTTCAAGGCTTCGAGCACCTGGGGCGTCGCGGTGGCCTCGGTCCAGCCGAGCAGTTTCATACTGTTGCCCTCGTCACCGGGCAGTTCGGGCACGCCGTGGTCGGCGAGCACCTTGCTCGCGAATGCGAGGTGTTCTTGGGGAACCATCGCGCGCAGTTGATCGGCGAGCTGGTCGGGATCGGTCTCGCCCATGCCTTCGTACTTGCCCGGGATGACGACATCGACGCCGTACGGCTTGTCGCCGACGTGCGCGTCGATCCAGTCGAGTTCGACCTTCATCTGTTCGGGCGTGATGCCCACTACGCCGAGCACCCCGAGGCCGCCGGCCTTGCTGACTGCCGCGACCACGTCGCGGCAGTGCGTGAACGCGAAGATCGGGAACTCGATACCGAGTCGGTCACACAAAGGCGTGCGCATGCTGGCTCCTGGGAGGTCGAAGGGCTATTCGGGGGGGTACGGCTCGAAACCGTCGCGCGTCTGTACTTCGCGGACGTACGCGATGATCGCATCGACTTCGGCTTCGCTCAAACCGGTCACGGGTGCCATGTCGCCGAAGTTCCAGTGGTGGGCACCCACCCCGTTCGCGACCGCGTTGCGAAACGAGTCGTCGGAGTGGTGATTCGGCTCGTAGACGACCGAAAGGTGCGAGGGTCCCTTGTCGGTCCCGCGCAGGTCGGCGCCGTGACACGACGCACAGGATTGCGCGTACAACGCCGCGCCGGTGCCTCCGGTCCCCGGTGCCGTCGAGGACGTGGTCGCGGTGCCAACCTCCGCGTCATCGCCGCACGCGGTGATCGCAATGAGCCCACCAGCGAGCGCCAACGCCGCGAACCACTTCTGGCCAATCATGCGGGGATCCTTCCATACGGCGCCGTCGGCGCGAGTTCGCCATTGATCGTCGCAGTGCCCGGGGAGGGTTTCGAACCCTCACGCCCCATTACAGGGCCGGCGGGTTTAAGCCGCCTGCGTCTGCCGTTCCGCCACCCGGGCCGGAGTGCGCCCAGGCTAAGCGCGGGGCAACGGTCGGATTCGAGGGCAGGCGAAGGTCGCGCCGATCACGGCCAATCGCCCTCACGGCCAATCGCCCTCACGGCCATTGGTGGTATCTAGGCGGCGCGAGCGGTCGACTCGTCCGGCACCGCCGCGGCAAGGACCGCCAACAACTGGCAGCGCAGACGTTCGGCTGCCGATCCGCACAACTCATTGGCGACGAGCACACCATCGACCATGTCGCGCTGCATCGCCGCGGCGGACCGATCCTGGATTCGCACGGCGACGATCGCGCCGCCTCGGAGACGCCGAATCGTTCGGTCGCAGTCGCGTCGTCGGGGCGGGCTCCGAAACGCGGGCACCGCCAAGCCACTGGCTCGAGCCGCGTCCTGCAACGCACGCGCGCTGCGGGCGAACAGCACCGAACAGCTGGTGCTGGTGTCCGCGCCCGCGCGGGTTGCCCCAGTTCCAGCTGCGGTGCTGTTCGCCCGCTCCTGCGCCGGTCCCCGCCCGGCCCCTTTCCGCATGATCGGATGATCGCCTCCGTCTACGACGACCACGCTGCGTGACGGTCGCGACACCACGCGAGGACCGATCGGCAATGTGCTTCACTCAGCGGGTGGCGACCCAGGCCTCTCCCGGGCGATCCTGGGACCGAGAGATCCTTCGGCTGGCGGTTCCCGCGCTCGGCGCACTCGTCGCCGAACCCGTCTACGTCCTGGTCGACACGGCGATCGTCGGACATCTCGGAACCGAACCACTCGGCGGCCTAGGGGTCGCGGGGGCGATCCTCACCGCGGTGTTCGGGGTCTTCAACTTTCTCGCGTACGGCACGACCGGCGCAGTCGCCCGGCGGATCGGTGCGGGTGACCGCCGCGCGGCCGTCGAGCAAGGCGTCGCGGGGCTCTGGCTCGCGCTCGGTCTCGGCATGACGCTCACGATCGTCGGTCTGCTCGCCGCACCTGCCGCCGTCGACGCGATGGGCGCGTCAGCGTCGATACGCCCCTACGCCCTCACGTACCTGCGGATCAGCCTCCTGGGCGCGCCGATGGTGACGGTGATGCTCGCCGGTGTCGGCTACCTCCGCGGCACCCAGGACGGACGGACTCCCCTCGTCATCGCAGTCGCCGCCAATGTGGTGAACCTCGCGCTCGAACTGCTCTTCGTCTACGTCTTCGATTGGGGCATCGCAGGATCCGCGTGGGGAACCGTGATTGCACAAACGGCCAGCGCGATCGCGTTCGTCGCGTTGATCGACCGGGCTCGTCGCGCCACGACGGCCTCCGCCCGTCCCGACCCGATCGAGATCCGGAGGATCGCGCGAGTTGGCTCGCATCTCGTCGTCCGCACTGCCGCGCTGCTCTTCGCTTTCACCACGACCACCGCGATCGCATCGCGCATCTCGGACACCTCGATTGCAGCACATCAAGTCGCATTCCAGATCTGGTACTTCCTTGCGCTCGCGCTCGACGCCATCGCGATCGCCGGACAGTCGCTCGTCGGTCGTTGCCTCGGCGGCGACGACGTCGTCGGCGCCCGAGCCGTGACTCGACGCATGCTCCGCCTCGGGCTGTACGCGGGGACGGCCGCTGGCGTCGTCGTGGCAGCCTGCCGCGCTCCCGTCGCGGCGATCTTCACCGACGATGTCGCCGTCCAACAAGCAGTTGAACAGGTCTTGTTGATCGTGGCGCTCTGGCAACCCGTCGGCGCAATCGTGTTCGTACTGGATGGCGTATTGATCGGCGCGGGCGAGACGCGGTCCCTGGCGCGAATCATGATCGGGGCGACACTCGCGTTCCTACCTGGCGCCGCGCTTGTCGCAACGACCGAAGCCGGGCTCGGGTGGCTGTGGATCGCCTTGGGCGTGTTTCTGATCGCGAGAATGATCGGAATGGGGTTGCGTTATCGCACCGATTCCTGGCTCATACCCGGATCGGTGCGCTCGTAGCGTTCGTGCGCATCGAGCGCATCGATACCGTCATGGCGAAGTCGCGCCGCCACCACGATTGCCAGCAGGATCAACGCCGCGCCGAACACGGTGGAGCGCACGCCCACCTGTTGCGCAATCTGCCCCTGCAACCACGCGCCGATCGGGAACCCGCCCGTGATCGCCATTGCGTAGAGCGCGAGGCAGCGGCCGCGATACTCGTCGTCGACCAACAACTGGATCGACGTGTTGAGCGCATTCACCGTCGAGAGATACCCGAACCCGATCGCGAGCATCGCAACGATCGCCACCCAGTACGTCGGCGCAATCGCGAACACAGCGAGTGCGATGCAGTAGCCGATCGCCGCGGCGGTGGCCTGCGTCGATCGCCGGATCCGCTCGCCGATCGTCGCGAGCAACAATGCCGCCGCGACTGCGCCGATTCCGAGGCACGCATAGAGCCACCCGTAGGCCGTGTCGGACACGTGGAACTCATCGCGAGCGAACACGGTCACGAACGGAATCACGGGACTCCCCAGCGCCGCGACGGATGCGACGAGCGCAACCGCGACAAGGACAGCTCGGTGCGAACGCGCGTAGCGGAAACCCGATACCAGTTGAGCAATCGGCCCGTCGCGGTGCGGTGCCGCCCGCTGAGATGCGACCCGAGTCGCGAGGACAGCGGCGATCACTGCGAGGTACGACACCGCGTTGATGGTGAACGCGGTCGACGGTCCCCAGGTGGCGAGGACGAACCCGCCGAGCGCAGGCCCGAAAGCTCTCGCCGCATTGAATTGGGCCGAGTTGAGCGTCACCGCGTTCTGCAGGAGGTCGGGGGGCACGAGCGACGGCATCAGCGACTGCCACGCAGGAAGGCCGATGCCGGTGGCGACGCCGACCATCGTCACCAGTCCGACGGTGATCCATGGCCCGGCGGCACCGTCACGCCAGACGAACGCCAGCGCCGCGGCACCACTCAGCCCGATGACGTTCGAGAACATGGTGACGGTGCGACGGGCCAGGCGGTCCGCAAGCATTCCGCCCACGGGGCTGAGCACGAAGGCGGGAAAGTACTGACAAAAGCTCGCGAATCCGACCCAGGCCGGCGAGTCGGTCGCCGCGAACACCACCGCCGGGACGGTCAGGTTCTGCATCCACGATCCGGTCTGCGACACGAGCGCCGCCGACCAGAACAGCGCGTAGTCGCGATGACGAAGTGCTCGAAACGCGCTGGCCATGACGCCCGACCCTACGTTTCGGTCTCGGGAGTTGCCCGGCTCGCTCGATCGGCGCGACGGAGCAATTTGCAACCGGACGGTCCACCGGGTGCAATGGGGGCATGGAGCGTGAGCCCGACGTTGCCGAGGCTGCGCCGAATGCAGCCGAGATCATCGATTTGCGCCCCACCCCGTCGGCAGAGCTGGTCCCCGTGCCTCGCCCGGCAGCTCCCCCGCAGCCGGCCGACGCCCGTTTCGACGCCCCGCGCCGCTCCGACGTCGATCGATGGGGCCGTAGCGAGAAGCTCCGCGCGCTCACCCGCACGATCTACGACCCGTTGTACAAGTATTGGTTCCGCGTCGAATGGGAGGGCTTCGAGCATCTTCCAGGCGAAGGCGGAGCGCTGTTGGTGTCGAACCACGCGGGCGCGATCCCGAGCGACGCACCCGCGATCATGCACGGCATCGAACGCGACCTCGGACGACCGGTCTACGGGCTCGCCGAGAACCTGTTCCGCAAGCTCCCAGCGATCGGCACGATGTGGTCACGCGTCGGCGGCGTCACCGCGAATCCCGACAACGCATATCGCCTGTTGCACGACGACCGAGAGCTCGTGCTCGTGTTTCCCGAGGGCACCAAAGGAACGGGCAAGCTCTACCGCGAGCGATACCAGCTCGCGCGCTTCGGACGCGGCGGCTTCGTCGAGATCGCGATGCGCGCCGGCGTACCGATCATCCCGATCGCCGTCGTCGGCGCCGAAGAGTCGATGCCGATCTTGTGGAAGAGCAAGCGACTTGCGAGGCTGACGGGGATCCCTTACTTCCCGATCACTGCGAACATGCTCGCGTTCGGTCCGCTCGGACCGATCGCGTACTTCCCGGCGAAGTTCAAGATTCGAGTGCTCCCACCCATTCACTTCGACGAAGAACCCGACGAAGAGCGCTACTCGCGCAGTCGAGTCATGGATGGCACCGAACGCGTACGTCGCGAGATCCAAGACGCGCTGTACGACATGTTGCGTACGCGCCAGAGCGTTTGGTTCGGTTAGATCGTGCGAGTGCTGGTCACTGGCTTGTCGACGTTCTGGGGTGGTCGACTCGCGCAAGCGCTCGAAGCGCGCGACGACGTCGAAGTCATCGTCGGGCTCGACACGCGAGAGCCGCGCGTGCCGCTCGAACGAACTGAGTTCGTTCGATCCGACTCGTCGTACTCGATCCTGCAGCGCATCGTGAAAGCCACCCAGGTCGACACGGTGCTGCACACCCACCTCATCGTCGACTCGACGCGCGTGCCGGGCAAGACCCTGCACGAGATCAACGTCATCGGAACGATGAACCTCCTCGCCGCTGCGGGAATGCCTGGAAGCCCGGTTCGCAACGTCATCGTCAAGAACAGCGGCCTCGTGTACGGCGCGGATTCTCGTGACCCGTACTTCTTCCGGGAGGACACGCCACGTTCGGGTCCGCCGAAGACCAACGTGGAACGCTCGCTGCTCGAGGTCGACTCATTTCTCCGCGACTTCGCGTCCGACAATCCCCACATCTCGGTCACACTGCTGCGCTTCGCAAATGTGCTCGGAGACCACCTCGAAACGCCGTTTTCGGCTGCACTGCGCGGGCCCGTCGTCCCCGAGATCCTCGGATTCGATCCGCGGCTGCAATTCGTTCACGAAGCCGACGTGGTCGGCGCGCTCATGTACGCGACAAGCCACGACGTACCCGGTGTCTTCAACGTCGCAGGCGACGGCAACCTGCCATGGAGCGAGATCTGCACGATCGTCGGAAAACGACGGGTGCCGATGCCCCCCGTGTTCACCAACGCCGCCGCGGAACCGCTGCGCATGACCCGATTGTTGAACCTGCCGCCCGAAATGCTCGACCTGTTGCGGTTCGGGCGCGGCCTCGACAACCGCCGGTACAAGCAAGCGGGCTACCGCTACCGCTACACGACGACGGGCACGGTCGAAGCGTTCGCGCAGGGGCTCCGGCTGGAGCGGACCGTCGGGTCGAAAGCGCCGTCGTACCGCTACGAGCGTGAGGTCGAGGACTTCTTCCGCCATTCCCCCGCGGTGCTGCGACGCGAGTCCTGAACTCCAGCTGGCCGCGTGTCACACTGCGCGCATTTTGGGGTATTACACCCGATTGATGGGCGTAAGCTCGGGACGTCACTGACGGCTGGAAGGTGGCTCATGTTCACTTGGCGATGCCCGACCTGCATCGCAGTGTTGCGCAACGAACACGCGCAGCGCTGCCCGGTGTGTCACGAAAACCTGCACAAGCGTCCGCCGATCGTTGTCGGCGCCGATCGCGCCGACGACTGGTACCGGCGCATTCCCTGGGACCGACACACCAAGGACGAGATCGACGCACACTTCGCGGCCAAGCCGCTTCCCGGTCAACGCTGACCGCGAAGCACGGAGCGATCGTCGTTCAGTCGACGACCTGGACGAGAAACGTTGCTTCGAGATCGCTGCGACGTTCGTCCCATTCTTCGCGTGTGATCGCGTAACGGATGTGGTCCTC
>SXGT01267653.1_pt1 | contig 15152 bp, 5 predicted proteins | sample 3176221 | NCBI WGS metagenome assembly SXGT01 (sample SAMN11356862, study PRJNA531348) | freshwater metagenome | isolation source: freshwater sample F1-120 | place: China: Fuxian Lake, Yuxi | collected 2017-12-25
GGCGTCGGCTACGGCGTGCTGCGCTGGCTGCGGCACGACCCGGTGCTGGCCGCCGCGCCGCCACCCGAGATCGGCTTCAATTATCTGGGCCGCTTCGATCAGGACGCCGCCTTGCCGGTCGCGTCCGAGCCGACCGGCGACGAACTGGCGCCGGAAACGGTGTTGCCGCACGGCATCGATCTCACCGCCGAAATCCGTGATGGCCGCCTGCATGTCCGGCTCGTCGCCGACGTAAACCGCCATCCGGCCGATTGGTGCACAGCACTCAGTACGGGCTATGCCGCCGCGCTGCAGGAGATCGCCCAGCATTGCCTGGACCCCGCCACCGGCGCCCTGTCGCCAAGCGACGTCGATCTGGACGGTATCGACCTGGCAGAACTCGATGCAATTCTCGACGGACTGGGGGAACAATGACCGGCAAACCAGCCGTGGCTACGGGAAAAAATGGCGTACAAATGAAGTTGCCGCCGCTGCTGCTCAAGGATCTGGCCACGACGCTGGGCTACGACAGCGCCAGCCTGGCCAGCCAGGTCGGTGCGGCCGGACTGCGCACCTTGCCCGGCGGGCGGCGCGCGATCACGCGCGCTGCCGCTGGCGACGTGATGCGACAAGCCCTGGGCAGCCGGCATGGCGCAGCCGGGGCGGGGCCAGTGGCCTTCATCAACCTCAAGGGCGGCGTCGGCAAGACCACGCTCGCCGTGAACCTTGCCGCACGCGCCTGCCAGTGGGGCCTGCGCGTCTGCCTTGTCGACCTTGACCCGCAGGCTTCGTCCACCCTCGCGCTGGCTGGCGAACCGGAAGACGGCACGCCGGTCTTTCTCGATCTCTGGCAGAACCCAGCCGAGGCGTTGCCGGGCGCGCTCTGGAACATCGCCGAAGGACTCGATCTGCTGCCTTCGTCGCTGGACAACACCCTGCTCGATGGCCAGCTCGCACACCCGGCGCAGCAGAAACGGGCGGTACGCGGCGTCTGCGAAGGGCTCGCCGCGCTCGGTTACGATCTGGTACTCATCGACTGCCCGCCTGCGCTCGGCACCGCCGTCATCTCCACGCTCTGCGCGGTGCGCCAACTGGTCATCCCCGTGTGTGCCGACGCCTTTTCCCTCAAGGGCTTGCGCCTGACGCTGGAAGAAATGGCGGCCATCGGCGAAACCTTCGCCCTGCCGCTGCCGCGGGCGCGCGTGCTGTTCAACCGTCACGACCGGCGCGAACGACTGCACGCCGATACCCTCGCGCTGCTGCGCGCGCAGTATGGCGCAGCCCTGATGAAGAGCGTGCTGCGCGTCAGCAGCCAGTATGCACGCGTGCTGGCCGCCCGCCAGAGCGTTTTTGCCGACCCACGCCAGCCAGCCGCCGCCGATCTGGATGCCTGTCTGCGTGAATTGCTCGACCTCTCCGAGGAACTCTGACCATGAGCGATGCCAAGCCCCCCGCCGCCAAACCCCGCCGCCGCCGGCTCTACCAGGAGATGGACGAACAGCCCGCCCTGGCCCAGCCCATTGAGGGCGAATTCATCGCTGCTGCCGAGCCGGTCAAGATCGAGACCGCACCCACCGCCGTGCCAACCGTGTCTGTGGCGCCCAAGCCCCTGCACGAGTCGCCCATGCTCTGCCTGCTCAAGGCCAAGCAGGCGGTGCGCGACCACGCGCTGCTCTCCGGCGGCGCGATGGTCATCCCAATCCCGCTGCTCGACATGGCTGCGGAAGCGGCGATCCAGGTACGCATGGTCAAGCGTCTCGCCGAGATCTACGGCGTGGACTTCGGCGAGGAACGCGCCAAGACCCTCGTCGTCGCTGCCCTCGGCGGCTTCTCTGCCGGCTGGGCCGCAGGCAGCCTGTTGCGCTACGCCAGCTTCGCCACCTACTTCACCAACTTCTGGCCCTCCGCCGCCCTCTCCGCCGCCATCACCTACGCCATCGGCCAGGTCTTCATCCACCACTTCGACAAGGGCGGCGGTCTGCACGACCTGACGCCGGAAACCGCCGCCCGCTTCCTGCGGGAAAAGGCCCGCAGCCTGCGCCCATGATCGACCGCCGCAACATCCGCAACCTCTACCCACTCACCCCGCTGCAGGAGGGCATGCTCTACCTCGCCCTGCGCGCACCCGATTCGCGCGCCTATTTCGAGCGTCTCGAATTCGGCCTGGAAGGGCCGCTTGACGAGCCGGCCTACTGCGCCGCGTGGCAAGACATCACCGACCGTCACGACATCCTGCGCACCCTGTTTGCCGTACGCAACGCGCCGCGCCCCTTGCAGGTCGTGTTGAAGCAGTGGCCGGTGGCGCTGGAATGGCAAGACCTCACATCGTTCGATGCAGACAGCGCACGCGCGCGTATCGACGCCTGGAAGGCGGCAGATCTCGCCCGCGGTTTTACGCTGACGGCGGAGGTACCCTTGCGGCTCGCCGTCTTCCGCCTTGGCGCAGAACGGCATCGCGTGGTGTGGAGCTTCCACCACATCCTGCTTGACGGCTGGTGCCTGGCCATCCTGCAACGCGAACTGGATGCCTGTTATCTCGCCCGCCTGGCCGGCACGACGCCCCATCTGCCCCCCGCCCCGCCCTATGCCACCTACGTGCGCTGGCTCGAAGCCCGCGACAAGGCCGCCGACACCGGCTTCTGGACGGACCTGCTCGACGGCTTCAACGCGCCGACACCCGTACCACGCCGGCTGACCGCACGTTTCGTCGCCGACCACGCCGACCACAACTCAGCTGGCGACACGCTGACCGCAGCGACTGAATCGGGCAAACCTGCCGAACATTGCCACACCCTCGACGCGGCGGCGAGCGCCGCCCTGGCCGACACGGTGCGTAGCCTCGGCGTGACGCCGAACAGCGTGGTACAGACACTCTGGGGCCTGTTGCTGGCGGCAGGGCAGGGCAGCCGTGACGCCGTCTTTGCCGCCACCGTCGCCGGTCGGCCGATGGAACTGCCCGGCGCGGAAGCCACCGTCGGCCTGTTCATCAATGCCGTGCCGGTGCGCGTCCGCTTTGCCGACGCGGCCACCACCATCGGCGACGTCATCCGCCAGACCCATGCGCAAGGCATCGCCGCCCGTCCGCATCACGCCACGCCGCTTGCCGAAGTGCAGGCACAACATCCGCTGCGCGAGCGGCTGATCGACCACATCCTGGTCTTCGAGAATTACCCGCAAGATGCCACACCCACCGATCCGCGCCTGCCCAGAACGCAGACCGACGACGCTATCGATCTCCACGAATACACCCACTACGGCTTCGAATTCCAGTTCCTGCCCGGCACGCCGGCCGTGCTGCGCTTCCGTTTCGACGTGCGGCGCTACGAGCCGGGCGCAATTGCCCGGCTTGGCGAACGCTTTGCGGCGCTGCTGCAAGTCGGCAGCGCCACGCCCGTAGATAGCGCCCTCGCCGCGCTCATCCCCACCTGGCGCGGTCCGCGCCGGGTGGCGCTAGCGGCAAGCTTCACCGCCGAACCGGTGGCCGATGCGCTGACGTCATGGCTGCGCCAGTTCGCCCAGCCGGCCGCTATCGCATTGGCGCCTTACAACCAGTGCCCGCATGCGCTACTCGATCCCGCCAGCGCACTGACCCATGCCGACCTGGCCTTCCTGCTCTACCGTCCGGCAGACGCCCTGCGCGATCTTGACGAGCTGGCGGCACGCGATCCCGATGCGGCAGCAGAGCGCCTCGTCGCCCGCCACGCCGCCATGCAGGCTGCATTCGACCAATGGTGCGTGCGCACCGATGTTCCATCGTTGATCGTCGCCCTCCTGCCGACCACGTGCGGTGGAACGCTGGACACTGTCGTGCAGCGCCTCACCGCGGACTGGCATCAGCACGTCATCGCGGCGGCTTCGCCGCGCATCGTCGCCCTCGACCTGGCCGATCCGGCGCCGCTTACTGGCTTGCCGCTGGCCGCCTGGCCAGACGCCGACGCGCAGCGGCTCGGCCATGTTCCCTATACTGAAGCCGGCTGCGCCGCCCTCGGTGCGGCGCTGGCGCGGCCGGTGCTGGCCCGTGCGCGTGCGCCGTTCAAGGTGCTCGCTGTCGATTGCGACAACACGCTGTGGCAGGGTATTTGTGGCGAGGCCGGCGCACGCGGGGTAGTCGTCGGCCCGGCCCAGCAGGCACTACAACGCTTCCTGCTGGCACGGCAGGCGGAAGGCTTTCTTATCGCGCTGGCGAGCAAGAACGCGCCGGCCGATGTCTGGGCGGTATTCGATGAGCATCCGGACATGCTGTTGCGCCGCCAGCACATCGCCGCTGCCGCCATCAACTGGGAATCGAAATCCGGCAATCTGCAAATGCTGGCGCGCGAACTCAACATCGGGATCGACAGCTTCATCTTCATCGATGACAACCCGGCCGAAGTGGCCGAGGTGATGCGCCACTGTCCCGCCGCGCTGGCGCTGGCGCTACCCGGCGCGCCCGACCCGCAAGTTAACAGCATCGCCGGCTGGCTGGCGCTGCTCTGGGCATGCGACGTGCCGACCGTCACCGCAGAAGACCGCGAGCGCACGCACATGATGCAGGCCGAAGCGGCGCGGCAGGAAGTCCTGGCGCAGACGCACGACCTCGATACTTTTCTTGCCGGCATCGGCCTCAGGATCGCCATGGGCTCAGTGGCGCCGCACCAACTGGCACGCGTGGCACAGCTCACACAGCGCACCAACCAGTTCAATCTCTCGGGCCGACGCCGCGACGAGGCGGAGATTGCCGCACTGGCGGCACGCGACGACTGCGCCGTGCTCGCTATCGAGGTCGAGGATCGCTTCGGCGCCTACGGCCTCACAGGGGTCGCCATCGTCCAACGCCAGCAGGAAAGCGACGGCGCCAACCATGATCTGTTCATCGACACCCTGCTGTTGAGTTGCCGCGTTCTCGGACGCCGGGTCGAGCATGGCATCCTGGCGGCACTGGGCCGGCTCGCCACGGACTGGCACTGCGCACGCATCCTGGCAGCGCTGGTGCCGACCGGACGCAACGAGCCGATCCGCCAGTTTCTCGCCGCCCCCCCCTGGGTCGAGATCGCACCGCAACACTATGCCTGCCGCGCGGCAGACGCCATACGCGACGTGCCGGGGCTGGGGTTGAGCGCAAACCATGTCTTCGCGCCACCGCCACCGTCCCCCGTTGCATTGGAACCGCGCAGTGATCCAGCCGGCGCAGCCACAGCCAGCAGTGCCGCCGCGCTACATGGCGCTATTCCCCCGCTGCCACCGCCTGCCATCGAGAACGAAGCGCAACTGGTCCACGCGCACCAATATCTGCCCTGGCTCGCCGCAGCCGCCGGCTGGCCAGCACACCTGCCCCCCGGCCTGCGCGCCCAGCGCGCCACGGTTCATGCCGCAAACGCCACTCATGCCGGCAGCACCGCCCGCGCACCGCAGCCCGGTATCGAGACCACGGTTGCCCAGGCCTGGGCGGATGTCCTGCAGCTTCAGGACATTCCCGCCACCGTCCCCTTCGCCGACCTCGGCGGACACAGCCTGCACGCGGTACGCGTCGTATCGCGTCTGGAGCGGACTTTCGGCACCCGCATCGGACTGGCGCGCTTCTACACGCTGGCAACGGTGGCCGACATGGCTGGCTGGCTGGAGACACAGGTCGCCGTCGCTACGGCTACTGCTGCTTCCATCCCGCCGGCACCGGAGGCAGACGACTACCCGCTTTCGCACAGCCAATACCGTGTCTGGCTGCTGTCCCGCCTCGGCGCGGCGCCGGCGGCATACAACCAGTGTGCGGCCTATCGCCTGCGCGGCCCGCTCGATATCCCTGCATTGGAACGCGCCGTGCAGGCGCTGATCGACCGCCACGAGGCACTGCGCACCCGCTTCACGCTCACCGATGCCGGGCCGCGCCAGCACGTGCTGGTGCAGTGCACGGCACGTATTGAGCACGCCACGGCGACCGCGGAAGAAGTCGACCTCGATACGCTGGTGCAACGCATCGCCGCCGCCGCACGCGCGCCCTTCGATCTCGAAACCGGTCCGCTGCTGCGCGTCACGCTCTACCGACGCGGCCCGGCAGATCACGTACTGGCGCTCGCCCTGCACCACATCGTCGGCGACGGCTGGTCGTTCGGCCAGGTTCTCGCCGACCTCGGCGCCGCCTATCGGGATAGCGCACTGCCCGCACCGCCGCCACTACGCTACCGCGACTATGCGACGTGGACCCGTTCCGCCGCCCATGCCGCCGCCCTCGCGCCGCATCGCACCTATTGGCGCGAGCGCCTCGGCGCGGCCGGCACACTGCCGGCGCTGCCGACCGTTCCCACCGACCGGCCGCGCCCGCCCGAGGCCAGCGGCCGCGGCGGTGCACTACAGCGCTTGCTGCTACTCGCCGCCCCCCAGCGCGACGCGCTTGAACGCTGCCAGACAACGCATGCGGCCAGCCTCTTCCAGTTTCTCGCCAGTCTGGTGATGGTGCTGATCGCCCGCCACGGCGAAGCGCTGGCCGCCGACGCGGATGACGCAAACCCCGGCATCCCCGTGCGCATCGGCACGCCAGTGGCCGGGCGCGACCGCCCGGAACTGGAGGATCTGGTCGGCATCTGTGTCAACACCCTGGTGCTCGACGCCCGCGTCCGCATCGAGCAACCGTTCGCCGCGTTGCTGGCCGACGTGCGCAGCGCCGCTCTCGCCGCGCTCGACCACCAGAGCTACCCCTTCGACCGACTCGTCGAAGATCTCGCCCCGGCGCGCGACGCCAGCCGCAACCCGCTGTTCGACGTGCTCGTGGCACTGCAGAATGCGCCGCGCGCCAGCGACGGCCTGGCCGGCCTGCAAATCGAGGATCTGCAAGTGCCGCTCGGCATCGCCGCCTTCGATCTGGTCTTCGAGTTTGCCCCGGCGCCGGAAGGGCTGATGCTCGAATTGACCTACGCCAGCGATCTCTACACCGCCGCTACCGCGGCACGTCTCGTCGACCGACTGGAGGTGCTGCTCCATGCAACGCTGGCTGATCCGGCATGCACCATCGGCGCACTGCCGCTGCTGAATGCAGCCGAAGCAGCGCAGCTTGCCGCCTTCGCCAGCGGGCCACAGCAATCGCTGCCGACCACCACGCTGCCGCAATGCTTCGCCGCCCGTGCGGCAGAACGGCCACACGCACCGGCACTGTTGACCAATACCGAAATCCTGGACTTCGCCTCCCTCTCCGCGCGCGTCGACAGCCTCGCGCTGGCGCTCGCCGCTGCCGGCGTCGGACATGGCGAGCGCGTCGCCGTGCTGCTGCCGCGCGACGCCACCTGGCCGGTGGCGCTGCTGGCAACATTGCGCGCCGGCGCCGTCTATTTGCCGCTGGAGGCGCGCCACCCGCCCGCCCGGCTGCGCGAAGTGCTGGCCGACGCCCGCCCGGCATTGCTGCTGACAACAGCCGAATTTGCCGCCCAACTTCAGCCGCCGGCCACACTGGCCTGGCTCGATCCGTCCGCCGTCCCGCCAGCGCCGACTTTTTCCGCCCCTACTACATTTCCCATCGTTTCACCGGACGACGAAGCCTATTTGCTCTACACCTCCGGCTCGACCGGCACCCCGAAAGGCGTGCGCATCACCCATCGCGCTTTCATGAACATGATTGAGGCGCAGATCGCCGGTTTCGCCGTCACGCAGGCCGACGTTGTCCTGCAGCTGGCGTCCTGCGCCTTCGACGCCTCGCTTTCCGAGTTCTTCCTCGGCTGGCTGGCGGGTGCCCCGGTGGCACTGGCCGATGCCACGACCGTCAGCGACTCGGCCCGTCTCGGACGCTTCCTTGCCCGCCATCGCGTCACACTCGCCACTTTCACCCCGTCCTACCTGCAACAGCTCGAAGATGCCGATCTGGCCGGATTGCGCCGTGTCATCGTCGCCGGCGAAGCCGTCCATGGCAGCGATGTGGCGCGGCTGTTGGCGCACGGCATCGTCCCGTACAACGCCTACGGCCCGACGGAAACCGCCGTCTGCGCCACCCTCGGCCGGATTACCGCGGCGGCCGAGGATACGGCGCCGGTGCCCATCGGCCGGCCGCTCGCCAATCTCACCGTGCGCCTCAGCGATCCGCGCGGTCTGCCGGCGCCGATCGGCGTGCCCGGCGAAATCGAGATCTTCGGTGCGGGCGTCGCGCTCGGCTACTGGCAGCGCCCCGAGCTGAACGCCCGCCACTTTATCGACGACCCGCAACTTGGGCGCGGCTATCGCAGCGGTGATCTGGCGCGCTGGCTGAGCGACGGCCGCATCGAATATCTCGGCCGACGCGACGCGCAGGTCAAACTGCGCGGCCTGCGCGTCGAACCGGGAGAGATCGTGGCGCGCCTGCTGGCCCGGCCCGGCGTTCGGCAAGCTGCGGTCAGTGTCGAAAGCGGCCCCGCCGGCGCCGAACTGGTGGCCTGGATCAGCCCGGAAAACTGCGCAGCAGACGAGTTGAAGACCGCGCTGGCCACCACCCTGCCGGCCTACATGATTCCCACGCGCTGGATTTTCCTGCCCAGCCTGCCGCTCACCCCGAGCGGCAAGCTCGACCAGCGCCGGCTGCAGCTGCCCAGCGTGGCGACCACTGCCGCCACCGCGGCCACGACGACAACAGCCCCGGCATCCGCGCTGGAGCAAGAGTTGCTCGGTCTGTGGCGCGATCTGCTCGGCCCGGCAGTCAATGTGGACAGCGATTTCTTCGCCGTCGGCGGCAACAGCCTGACAGCGATGAAGGTCGCGCGGTGCATCGCCACGGCAATCGACCGCCCCTGCCCGGCGATCCTGTTGTTCCGCCATCCGACGATCCGCGCCCTCGCCACGGCATTGCACAGGGAGAGCGTCCCCGCCACACCATGGCAACACTGGGGGCCTACGGATGCGCCGCTGTTGGTCGCTCTGCCCCCCGCTCCCGGCTTCGGCGCCGTCCATGCGCCGCTGGCCGCACACCTCGCCCGCTTCCGTGTCTGGGCGGTGGATTACCTCGATGCGCCACTCGCGCAGCAACTCGACGACTGGGCGGACACTCTGGCGGCTGACAACGCAACGCCTGTGCTGTTCGGGCATTCCGGCGGCGGCCGCCTGGCACTCGCGCTGGCAGAGCGCCTCGCCACGCGCGGCATCCCGCCACGCGCCGTGATACTAGCGGACACCTGGCGCTGGCGCGCGGACGATCCAGACCCTGATGTCGCCGCCAATGTTGCGGCCGTGCTGGCCGAACTCCAGCGCCGCGCCGAAACCGACGACCGCGCGCTAGCTAGCGCCACCGGCATGCACGACACGGCCGCTGTAGTGAACCGCGGCAAGGCCTATCGCCGGGCGCTGGCCGGACTGCTGCCACCGGCACCACTGAGCGTGCCCATCTACCATCTGCTGGCAGAAATCGACCCTACTGCGATTCCTCCCGGCTTCAGCCGCGACTGGCAGAACATGACCAGCACCCACTACCACACCCACCCCCTGGCCGGCGGGCACGCGGAATTACTCGCCGGCCCGTCCCTTCCCGACAATGCAGGTGTATTGTGTCGCATGCTCGATGAATTAATGCTCCTGCTCCCACCCCACCGCTATACAACGTTTCTTGAGGAGGTGTAATCGCCATGACCCGCCCTAACCATCCCATCCGCAGCGCCCGGCTTGCCGCCTGTCTCATCGGTCTTTCCGGCCTGTTTCACCTGTCGCCTGTTGCCGCCGCACCAGCGCCCGCCGCCAGTCCCGCGGCCGACTGCCTGTTCGACTGGGCGGAAACCCACTATCCGATCTACTTCGCCCCCAGCGGCGGTAGCGCCCAAGTGGAGGGGAACTACTATTACCGCGCCTACGCCACCAGCGGTAGCCATCTGGGCGTCGCCAACGGACGCGTCTGGATGATCAGCGAGGGAACGACAGACATTGTCGACCTCGGTGCCCTGGCGGAATGGCTGGCAACCGCCAGCTGTAGCACCGCTGACACCACCGCGCCGCGCGTCCTGTACACCAGCCGCACCGACGGTGCCGTGGACGCAGCGCTCAACGCCCGCGTTGTAGCTGCTTTCTCGGAGCCCGTCGAGGCCAGCGGTGTATTGGCGGACGCCATAACCGTCACCCGCGACGACGGGTCGCCAGTCAGCGGCTCGACACGCTACGACGCTGCCAGCGCCACACTCTACTTCGATCCCGCCAGCGATCTTGCAGGCGGTCGTACTTATACAGCCCGTCTCAATTCCAGGCTGCGCGACCTCGCCGGCAATGCCCTATCCGCCTATTCCTGGAAATTCCAGACCGCGCAGGAAAAAAGGAATACCGCGACACAGAACAGCCTGCAATTCACCCTGGATCGCGCCGTCTGGCGCTATGCCATACCGGGCGCGACCATGGCAGTACTGGAGCAGGATGGCAATCTGTGGTCGGCCGCGAGTGGTTACGCCAACCTGACCACGCGCGAACCGATGACCACCGACCGCCGCTTCCGCATTGGCAGCAATACCAAAACCCTTGTCGCCACCGCCGTGCTGCAACTGGTCGATGCCGGCAAGGTCAGCCTGGATGCGCCAATCAATACCTATCTTGCCAACGAACTAAGCGCCTACCTGTCGGCTTATGACGGCAGCCGCATCACGGTGCGCCATCTGCTCAACCATACCAGCGGCATCTTCAACTTCACCACCGACCCTGCTTGGGGCGAGGCGTTCGTCAGCGATGCGACGAAGCGCTACTACCCGCAGGAACTGCTGCTCATCGCCAATAAACACGCTGCTGACGCGAATGCACCGGTGTTTGGAACCTTTACCTACTCGAACACCAACTATGTCCTGCTCGGCCTGCTGCTGCGCAATGCCGGCGGCACGGTTTATGACGACGTGGTACGCACCGCCATCACCGACCCGCTCGGTTTGAACGACACTATCGTGCCCCATCTGGGTGATGCAGTACCTCCGGCGGATACCGCGCATGGCTACTGGGAAGACACCGAAACCGGCATCCTCTATGACGTCTCGGTCAAGGACCCCTCCACCGTCTGGGCCTCCGGTGACATGATCTCCGACATCGACGATCTGACACGCTGGGGCCAGGCCCTGGGCAAAGGCACCCTGCTGACGGCAACGACGCAGCGCGCCCGTCTCACCTATGTCCCAATGAGCGACCACCTGCAGTATGGACTCGGTGTCGTCCGCGACACCCGCGCCAACCTCATCGGCCATCAAGGCGGCATGATCGGCTATACCTCGCAGACCTACTATGCGCCGGACGTCGGGGCAACGCTGTCCTTCTTCTACAACCGCACGCTGGCACTGCACGACTACAGTGACGTCATGACTTACGATGCGCTGAAAATCCTCTGGCCCGCCCAGTACAGCAACATTTCCACCAGCAGGACACGCAGCGCCGGCATTCGTCAGAATCAGGGAAGGCCAGGCTTCCTCAGCGAATATTGAAGCCCGTCGATGCCGGGCCGGGCCCGGCATCGACGCCCTCACTGAGTGCCGTGTTGTTGCATGAAAACATGGGAGCGGATTAGACTGGCGAGCGTCCAGAGGATCCTTCCGTCATACCACTTTTTTTAGACATGCCCCCCAATCAACAACCGCTAGCTCTGCCATCCCTGAGCGCCAAACTAAGTTGGAGTCTTGCCGGATCGACTTTTTTGTTTGCCATCGTGGTTTCGCTAACCATCACCAGCATCGAATATTGGCTGGCAACGCAGCAAGATCTCGCTTTGATCGAGCACCGCTTCGAAACAATCGAGAGTGGCGTGGGTACGCCGATGGCCGCGGCGCTGTGGAATGTCGACATGGCGTCGCTGACCCTGCTGGCAGAGGGTATTGCGAAACAGCCGGATATCGGCAGCGTCACCGTCCTGGACATGGACAAGCCGGTAATCGAAGTCGGCGATACGCCTGCCGGAGCAATGGTGCGCACCTATCCGCTGATGCTGAATTCTCCCTTGGCTCCGCCGGAAGCGATTGGGCGGCTAGACCTGACCATCGACCATGCTGCGATTCATCAGCGCACCGCCAACCGCTATATCAATGTCCTGTTCACGAACCTGATTCTGCTTTTGCTAATCACCGGATTCGTTCTTCTGTTGATCGAACGGCGCGTCATGCGCCACCTGCGGCAGGCGGCGCGCTTCGTCATCGGCCGCGACAGCACGAATTTGGATGAATCTCTGACCCTGGATCGACGCAAACCGGCACGTGGGGATGACGAACTCGATCAGTTGGTCATCGGCTTCGGAAAGATGCAGAAGAATCTCGCCCTCACCATTGACCAACTCAGGCTCGACATCATTCGGCGCGAAGCGGCAGAAGAGGAAGTTCGTAGCCTGAACCAGGAACTGGAGGCACGCGTCACTGCCCGTACGCGCGAGTTGGAAGAGGCAAAAATGGCAGCCGAGCAAGTACTTGATCTCACCTCGACCGCTCACTGGATGCTGCCACTGCCGCTCCACGACCAAGCCACAAGCTGCGATTCTCGCCTGGCAGAATTGCTCGGATTAAAGGTGCGTGAGGACCGCAGTTGCTCTCTGTCGCGCGATATCCAGGTCAACATTGTCGCGGCCAATCCTGCTGCACTGGAAGAATTCAACCACACGCTTATTGACCTCACTGAAGGGCGGGTGCAGCGGGCCGAATGGATATTCCCCTTCCTGCGCCCGGTCGACGGCAGGCTTATCTGGCTCCATGCCCTCGGAATTCTCGATCGCAACAGCGACAACACGGCACACATTTTCATTGCCTTGCAGGACATCACGCAGCAAAAGATTGCCGAGAAAGCGCTTGCCGAAGCCAAGCAATTAGCCGAATCGGCAGCTCAGGCGAAGGCAGATTTCCTTGCGAACATGAGTCACGAAATCCGCACACCCATGAACGCGATCTATGGCATGAGCCATCTTCTGCAAAAGACCGAACTGACACCACGTCAGCACGACTATGTGACGAAGTTGCGGCAATCGGGTGAGCATCTGCTGGGCATCATCAACGATATCCTCGACTTCTCCAAGATCGAGGCCGGCAAGCTGGGAATCGAATCAACGGATTTCGAGGTTGATCGTGTGCTCAGCAATGTAACCAACCTGATCGGTGACAAAGCCAACCAGAAGGGCCTTGAACTGATCTACGATATTCCCGCAGATGTCCCCCCCGTTCTGGTCGGCGATCCGCTACGCCTCGGACAAATCCTGGTCAACTATGGCAATAATGCGGCCAAATTCACCGAGCAAGGCGAAATCCGCATTGGCGTACGGATACTCGAGCGCAGTGATCACGATGTTTTCCTGAAATTTTCCGTCAGCGACACCGGCATCGGTCTGAACGATGAGCAGAAGTCTCGCCTCTTTCGAAGCTTCGAACAAGCAGACGGCTCAACGACGCGAAAATATGGCGGTACCGGGCTGGGCTTGGCCATTTCCAAGCAACTCGCGTTGTTGATGGGGGGGGATGTCGGGGTCGACAGCACACCTGGACATGGCTCTACCTTCTGGTTTACCGCACGACTTGGCGTTAGCACACAACCACGTCGAGCGCTGATTCCACACTCAAGTTTGAAGGGGCTGCGCGTTCTGGTCGTGGATGACCATGAGGGTTCCCGGCTAACCCTGGTCGAGATTCTCACGCAACTGACTTTCGATGCACGGGCAGTCGCGTCGGGCGCAACCGCCATTGCCGCAGTCAAGGCCGCAGCCAGTGCCGGCCAGCCCTTCGTGCTGGCCCTACTGGACTGGAAAATGCCCGACATGGACGGGATTGAAACCGCACAACGCATCCGCGCACTTGGGCTGGAAACTACGCCCGTGATGGTGCTGGTGACCGGTTATGGTCGCGAGGAGGTGCTCAAGTTGGCGCAGGAAGCGGGTATTGAAACCATTCTGATCAAGCCGGTATCGTCCTCACTCATGTTCGACACCTTGCAACGCGTGCTGGGTGCAGAGTGTGCAGAACTGACCGAGAATGCACCCAGCACGGAGGACTCCATCGATTTCGCCTCACTGCGTGGTGCCCGCGTGCTGCTCGCCGAAGATAACCCACTCAACCAGCAGGTGGCCACCGAGATACTGACAGATGCGGGGCTCTGGGTCGATATTGCCGATAACGGCCAGCGCGCGATCGATATGGTGCTGGCCGCACCTTACGACGTGGTGCTGATGGATATGCAAATGCCCGTGCTGGATGGCACCGAAGCCACCATCGCGCTGCGCCGCTACGCCCACCTGGAACATCTGCCGATTATCGCGATGACCGCGAATGTAATGCAGCAGGACCGCGACCGCTGCAAGGCCGCCGGGATGAACGATTTTGTCGCCAAGCCCATCGAACCGGATGAATTGTTCCGCGTCCTGAAGCACTGGGTTGCGCCGCACGCCACTGACGCACAATTATCCCCAGCGGTGTCAGCCGAAGTTGCATCAAACACCGCGAGAGCGAATACCATGGCGGCTGATGCAGCTACCGGCTTTCCGCACGCAATTGAGGGAATTGACCTGGCCGCTGGCTTACGCCGCATGATGGGCCGTAAGCCGCGCTACCTGAGTTTCCTCGTCGATTTCGTTGCAACCCAGGCAGGTATGGCGGAACTGATTCGGCAAGCCGTACAAACTGGCGACACTGACACTGCTGAACGCATGGCACATACCGTGAAGGGACTCGCTGGGCAGATCGGCGCCCAGGCCTTATATACCCAAGCAGAAGCACTCGAAGCTGCGACGCGTGCCAAGTTGCCAACCGCGAGTATCGAGCGCATTCGCAGCGAGTTCGCGGCTTGCCTCGAAAACGTTTGTGCGGCAATCACGCAGGCGTTGCCTCGCCCTGCCGCCACACCTGCTACCGATGTGGATCCCACACAACGCGGCGCATTGCTCGCGCAACTAACGGAATTACTTGCCAACGACGACGCCAAAGCCGATCGACTACTCAGCGAACATGCCGAATTACTCGCCCCAGCATTTCCAGCCGAACGTTTCCACGCCTTGCGCCAAGCTACCCGCGAGTTCGACTTTGAAAGCGCGTTGGCTATCCTGCAAAGTGAAACAACTCTCTCGGAGAAATCATGAATTTGACCCCAGCGCCCGACCACAAGCCGCGCATCTTGGTAATTGATGATGCACCGCAGATTCTGTCCCTGATGGATGAATTACTGTCTGAAGACTACATCGTTAAGGTGGCACCCAACGGGCAGCGTGGACTCAAACTCGCGCAGGCTACCCCTCGGCCAGACTTGATCCTGCTCGACGTCATGATGCCCGAAATGGA